>JAABUM010000158.1_pt1 | contig 135384 bp, 127 predicted proteins | sample 5559161 | NCBI WGS metagenome assembly JAABUM01 (sample SAMN10711868, study PRJNA513369) | rock metagenome | isolation source: Antarctica rocks | place: Antarctica: Victoria Land, Siegfried Peak nord
GGCGCCTCGCTCTCTCCTCCACTCACAGCCACACGGTTCGTGTCGTCGACCCGCTCGGCTGGCGCCTCGCTCTCTCCTCCACTCACAGCCACACGGTTCGTGTCGTCGACCCGCTCGGCTGGCGCCTGGCTCTCTCCTCCACTCACAGCCACACGGTTCGTGTCGTCGACCCGCTCGGCTGGCGCCTGGCTCTCTCCTCCACTCACAGCCACACGGTTCGTGTCGTCGACCCGCTCGGCTGGCGCCTCGCTCTCTCCTTCACTCACAGCGGAATGTTCCCGTGCTTCTTCGGCGGCAGCGACTCCCGCTTGTTCCGCAGCAGCCGCAGCGAGCGGATGACCTCGCGGCGCGTCTCGCTCGGGGCGATGACGGCGTCGACGTACCCACGCTCGGCGGCGATGTAGGGGTTGGCGAAGGTGTCTGCGTAGTCGGTGATGAACTCCGCGCGCAGCGCCTCGACGTCCTTGCCCTGTTTGCCGGCGGTGACGAGCTGCCGCCGCCGGATGATGTTGACCGCCCCCTGCGCCCCCATCACCGCGATCTCAGCCGTCGGCCACGCCAGCTCGATGTCACTGCGCAGGTGCTTGGAGCCCATGACCACGTAGGCGCCGCCGTAAGCCTTGCGGGTGATCACCGTGACCTTGGGTACGGTGGCCTCGGCGTAGGCGTAGATGAGCTTGGCGCCACGACGGATGATGCCCGCCCACTCCTGGTCGGTGCCGGGCAGGAAGCCCGGCACGTCGACGAACGTCACGACCGGAACGTTGAAGGCGTCGCACGTGCGGACGAATCGGCTTGCCTTCTCGCTCGCGTCGATGTCGAGCGTGCCCGCGTACGACATCGGCTGGTTGGCGACGATGCCGACGCTGCGGCCGTCGACCCGCCCGAAGCCCGTGATGATGTTGGTGGCCATCAGCGCCATGACCTCGGTGAACTCGCCGTCGTCGAGCACGGCCTCGATCACGGTGTGCATGTCGTACGGATGGTTCGACGAGTCCGGGATGAACGTGTCGAGCTCGGTGTCGGGCTCGAGCGTGTCGAGGTCGACCGCGTCGTACTCGGGCGGGTTCTCGAGGTTGTTGCTCGGCAGGTAGCCCAGGAGCGTCTTGGTCAGCTCGAGGCAGTCGGCCTCGTCCGTCGCCATGAAGTGGGCGACACCGCTCTTGGAGTTGTGGGTCCGGGCACCGCCCAGCTCCTCCATCTCCACGTCCTCGCCGGTGACCGTCTTGATGACGTCGGGGCCGGTGATGAACATGTGCGAGGTCTGGTCGACCATCAACGTGAAGTCGGTGATGGCGGGGGAGTAGACCGCACCGCCGGCGCACGGTCCCATGATCAGCGACAGTTGCGGGACGACCCCCGAGGCCATCACGTTGCGGTAGAAGATCTCGCCGTAGAGGGCGAGCCCCATGATCCCTTCCTGGATCCGGGCGCCGCTGCCGTCGTTGATGCCGACCATGGGGCAGCCGGTCTTGAGCGCCAGGTCCATGACCTTGACCATCTTCTCGCCGAACACCTCACCCAGTGAGCCGCCGAACACGGTGAAGTCCTGGCTGAACACGCAGATGGGCCGGCCGTCGACGGTGCCGTAGCCCGTGACCACTCCGTCGCCGTAGGGGCGGTTGGCGTCGATGCCGAAGTCGCTGGCCCGGTGCCGGGCAAGCGCGTCGAGCTCGACGAAAGAGCCGGGGTCGAGCAATGCGGCGATCCGCTCGCGGGCGGTCATCTTGCCGCGCTCGTGCTGGGCGTCGACGGCGCGCTGCGAGCCGGCGTGCGTCGCCTCGTCGGTGCGCCGCAAGAACTCGGCGAGCTTGCCGGCTGTGGTGTGGATGTCGGGCGAGGAAGTGCCCTCGCCGGGCTCGGCAGCGGGTTCGGCGGTCGGCTCGGCAGCTGGTTGGGCGGTCATGACCGCACGGTATCGGCCTCGCCGAGCGCGGTCCTTGGCGCAGTCGCACGCCGCTCCCAGTGTCATGCGCCGAATACCGGGTGCAAAGCGCCATTGACTGGGCGTCCGGCCGGGGAGCGGCGTGCAATTGCGGCAGGCTAGGGGCGTGTACGGCGACCTCGACCGCCCCCCGCTGCCCGCGACGTCGCTGGCCCGGGCGCTCGCGCGCGACGGCTACGACCTTCGCGTGGTCCAGCGCACGGCCAGTACCAACGCCGACGTCGCCGCGGCCGCGCGCGACGGTGCACCGGAGGGGCTGGTCGTCGTCGCCGAGGCGCAGGTCGCCGGCCGTGGTCGGCTCGACCGCTCGTGGGTGTCGCCGCCGCGAGCCGGGCTGACCTTCTCGGTCCTGCTGCGGCCACCGGCCCCCACGGGCTGGCTGCCGCTCCTCGGCGGGCTCGCCGTGGCCGTCGCGCTGCAGGAGCACGCCGGGCTGCCGGCCGGCGCCGAGGTGGGGCTGAAATGGCCGAACGACGTGCTGATCGACACGCGCAAGGTCGCCGGTCTGCTGGCTGAGGTCGTCCACACCCCAGCGACCGCAGCGCGGGGGGACAGCGTTGCCAGCGTCGCGAGCGTTGCCGTGGTGCTCGGCATCGGGCTGAACGTGCACACCCGCGCGGACGAACTGCCGAACGACGCCGCCACCAGCCTGGCGCTGGCCGGCGCCCGGCACCCGGACCGTCCGATCGTGCTGTCGGCCATCCTGCGCTCGCTGGCCCGCGCGTACGCCTCCTGGCAGGCCGACCCGTCCGCGCTGGTGGCCTCCTACCGCTCGGTCTGCACCACCATCGGGCGCGAGGTGGCGGTGCACCTGCCGCAGGACCGGGTGGTGCGCGGCACCGCCGAGTCGGTAGACGCGGACGGCAGGCTCGTCGTCGATGGCCGGCGCTTCGGCGCGGGTGACGTCGTGCACCTGCGGTAGATGAGACAGTGCGACGATGCCGTACCCGCGCCGGCTGCTGCTCGACGACGAGGAGATCGTCCTCGACCTGCACCCGCACTGCCGGCGCATCGCCGTTCCGGTGCTCGCGCTGCCGGTCGTGGCCGGCGTGGGGGCGTACGTCGCCGGCATCGGCCCCGACTCGGCCGCCTACCGCCTCGGAGTGCTCGTCGTCGCGATGGTGCTGCTCGCCCTGGTCAGCCTGAGGCGGCTGACGCGGTGGCACACAACGCGCTACGTCGTGACGACCCGCCGCGTCATCCTCCGCTCAGGTGGGCGGCGCCGGTCGGGGCGTGACGTCGCGCTGCACCGGGTCACCGGCATCGCGCTCGATCGGGGAATGGCCGACCGGCTGTTCCGCAGCGGCGACCTCATTCTCGAATGCGCGCGGGAGCAGATCCAGCTGGTCCTCACCGACGTTCCGGACCTCCCGCAGGTGCACCGGACCGTCTACGAGCTGGCAGAGCTTGCGGAACAGGACGAGCGGGCCGAGCAGGCCGCTGCTCGGGGTAGCTGATCGGGCATGGCAGCTGACTCCGACCGCTCGAGTGAAGCCGCTGGCGCACTCGAGCGGGCTCTGCTCGGGGGCCGCGCCGACCTGACCCGTGAGGACGTCGAAGCCCACGCCCACCTCAGCAAGGAGCGGGCGCGCGAGCTGTGGCGGGCCCTCGGCTTCGTCGACGCCGCCCCTGACCAGCCGATGTTCTCGGCCGCGGACGTCGACGCCCTGCATCGCACCACGACCCTGGCCGAGGACCGGCTCCTCGACGAGCGGGTGGTCAACACGCTGGCCCGGACCCTCGGCCAGACGATGCGCCGCCTCGCGGAGGCGCAGGTCGAGATCCTCGGCGACCTCATGGCCCACGACGAGGCTCTGATGGAGCTCGCCAAGAAGGAGCCCGAGCAGGCCGTGAGCCAGGTCGTCGAGCAGACCACCGAGTGGCTGCCCGAGCTCGAGGCGCTGCTCGTCTACGCCTATCGCCGGCACGTTCTCGCCGCCTCCCAGCGGGTTCTGGCCGGCGTCGCGGGTGTCACGGGCGAGAAGCCGGTCGTGGTGGGTTTCTGCGACATCGTCAACTACACCGCGGTCACGCGGGACATGGCGGCCCCCGACCTCGCCGATCTGGTGGAGACGTTCGAGTCGACCGCAGCGGACATCGTCGCCAGGTCCGGCGGACGGATCGTGAAGACGCTGGGCGACGAGGTGATGTTCGCCGCCGACGAGCCTGAGGCGGGCGCCGAGATCGGTCTCGCGCTGTCGGAGGCGTTCCGCATCGACGAGTCGGCCGCCCTCGAGCGGCTGCCCACGAGCGTGGGAGAGGTTCGCGTCGGGCTCGCCTACGGTCCGGCGCTCAGCCACGGCGGCGACCTGTTCGGCCCCGTCGTCAACCTCGCCAGCCGGTGCACGGGTGTGGCCCGCCCCGGCCGCGTGGTCTGCGAGCGGGAGCTGGCGCAGGCGCTGCAGGACTCGCCTCTGGTGCAGGTCACGCGGCTACGGACCCTGCGCGTACGTGGCTATGGTCACCTGGCGGCCTCGATGCTGCGCCGCATTCACTGATCGCATGGCGCCCCGAAGGGGCGCTTGAGGGGAGTCCCGTGAAGGTCATGCGCACCCCGGACGAGCGGTTCGCGGGGCTGCCCGGGTGGCCCTACGAGACCCAGTACGCGGCCACCTCGGACGGGCTCCGCGTCGGCTATGTCGACGCCGGCCCGCGTGACGCTCCGGTCGTCCTGATGCTGCACGGCGAGCCGACCTGGTCCTATCTCTACCGCCACGTGATCGGGTTCGTCACCGGCGCCGGCCTGCGGGCGGTTGCGCCTGACCTCGTCGGCTTCGGCCGGTCCGACAAACCCGCGGACGTCGCGGACTACTCCTACGCCGGCCACGTCGAGTGGATGCGCTCCGCCCTGTTCGACGACCTCGGGCTGCACGACGTGACGCTGCTCTGCCAGGACTGGGGCGGCCTCATCGGGCTGCGGCTGGTCGGCGAGCACCCCGAGCGGTTCGCCCGCGTTGTGGCGGCCAACACCGGGCTCCCGACCGGCGAGGCGCGGATGCCGGAAGTTTGGGAGCGCTTCCGTGACAGCGTGCTGGGGGCGGGTGAGCTGCAGGTCGGCCGGCTCGTCTCGGGCGGCTGCCGGACGCAGCTGGACGATGCCACCCGAGCCGCGTACGACGCTCCTTTCCCGGACGGCTCGTACCAGGCGGGGGCCAAGGCGTTCCCGGCGCTGGTGCCCAACCGTCTGGACGACCCGGCCGGGGACGCGCAGCGCGCAGCATGGCAGAGCCTTCGGCGATTCCACCGCCCGTTCGTCTGCGCCTTCAGCGACAGCGACCCGATCACCCGCGGAGCCGATGTGCGGATGCGCGAGACCATCCCCGGCGCCGGCGGCCAGGCCCACCCCGTGATCGAGGGCGCCGGGCACTTCCTGCAGGAGGATGCCGGAGAGCAGCTCGGTCGCGTTGTCGTCGATCTCGTCCGGAGCACCTGAGAGCCGCGCAGCCCAGGCTTGGCCGCCGGGGTCAGGCTGTCGAGCTCAGGCCGCGTGCTCGGAGTCCGCCAGCGCCACCCGCTCGGTCGTCGACGCCTGCAGGCTGGCGACCTTGGGGTGGTCGGGGTGGAGGAACACGTAGCGCTTGTAGGCCCAGAACCGGAAGATGGTCGCGAGGCCCGTACCGACGAGGTTGCCCCAGACGTTGCTGGCAAGGGCGCTGCGCTGGTCAAGCACGTAGTAGCCAAAGCCGAGGAACGCCAGCGCAATGCCGAGACCGATCGCGCTGAGCACGATGAAGATCGCGTACTCGCGGCCTGCGCCGGTGCGAGCGCGGTGCCGGAACGACCAGTGCCGGTTGCCGATGTACGCCACCGTCGCTGCGACGATGGTCGACAGCGTCTTGGCCGTGATGGGTCCGGTGCTCATCCCGACGTGCAGCACGTTGTAGATGCCGACGTCGACGACGTATGCGACGGCACCGACGACACCGAACTTGGCCAGCTCGTGGATGACGGTCTGCCACCGGTGGTACAGCTCGCGGGCGACGCTCACGAGCGACGACGGGGGGCGCGGGACACGCATCGAGGTTACCCCTGCAGGGGCCGCCGAACGCATCCTGAAGCGCGTGTCACACCACCAGCTGGAAGGTCCCGCAGGCAGCCTCAGCGGCTGGCTTGCCAGATCAGCTGGGCTGCCAGTCCAGCCGCGGTGCCTCGATGCGCGGGCAGGTGTCCATCACCATCGCGACGCCAGCGTCGACCACGCGTGCGGCAGCCGCCTCGTCGACGACGCCCAGCTGGAACCACACTGCCCGCGCACCGATGGTCAGCGCCTCGTCGGCGTGCACACCGGCCGAGTCGCTGCGACGGAACACGTCGACGACGTCAATGCCGGCGTCCACTCCGGCGGCGGCCTCGGCCAGGCTGGTGTAGCCCGTCTCCCCCAGCACGTCGTCGCCGCGAGGGCTCACCGGGATGATGCGGCGGCCGTTCTGCTGCAGCCACTGAGCGACGCCATAAGCCGGCCGGGAGCGGTCGCCGGACAGGCCGACCACGGCCCAGACCGGAAGGTCGAGCACCCGGCGGACGGTGTCAGGATCGTTGCGCCACATGGGGGCTCCTTACCCACGTAACGGCCCCTCTAGGGCCGGCCGAGCGCTCGGTACACCCAGCCGGCGTCGCGCCAGAGGTCCTTGTCGAGCGCGTTGCGGCCGTCGACGATCCGCTTGAGTGCGACGACGCCCTCTAGGCTCGCCGGGTCCATCTCGCGGAACTCGCGCCACTCGGTCAGGTGCAGGACGAGGTGCGCGCCCTGAACCGCCTCGCGCGTGCTGCCGGCGAACCGCAGCTCGGGCTGCAGCTGCTGGGCGTTGGCGTTGGCGGCCGGGTCGTAGACGCACACGTCGGCGCCCTGCTGCCGGAGTGCGGCGGCGACATCGAGCGCGGGGGAGTCGCGGACGTCGTCGGAGTTGGGCTTGAACGCCGCCCCGAGCACGCCGACCTTCACCCCGCCGGCGAACGAGCCACCGGCCAGCTCGCGGGCAAGGTCGACCATCCGGGCGCGGCGCCGCATGTTGATGGCGTCGACCTCCTTGAGGAAGGACAGGGCCTGGTCGACGCCCAGCTCGCCGGCGCGGGCCATGAACGCGCGAATGTCCTTGGGCAGGCAGCCACCGCCGAAGCCGAGGCCGGCGTGCAGGAACCGTCCTCCGATGCGGGTGTCGTAGGACAGCGCCTGGGAGAGGCGCTTGACGTCGGCGCCGGTCACCTCGCACACCTCCGCCATCGCGTTGATGAACGAGATCTTGGTGGCAAGAAAGGCGTTGGCCGCGACCTTGACCAGCTCGGCGGTCGCGTAGTCGGTAACGACGAGAGGGACGCCGGCCGCGAGCAGGGGGGCGTAGACCTCCCGCAGGGCGGCCTCGCCCCGGCCTTGGGGCGGCACGCCGATGACCAGCCGGTCGGGGTGCAAAGTGTCGTGGACCGCCCACCCTTCGCGCAGGAACTCGGGGTTCCACGCCAGCTCCGCGCCGGCCGGGCCTTCGGCGGCCATCCAGTCAGCCAGGCGTTGGGCCGTGCCGGCCGGGACGGTCGACTTGCCGACGACGAGCGAGCCTTCCTTGAGATGGGGCAACAGGGACCGGACGCAGCCATTGACGTAGGTCAGGTCGGCCGCGTACTCACCGCGCTTCTGCGGCGTCCCCACGCAGATGAAGTGGACATCGCCGAACGCTCCGGCCTCCTCGTAGGAGGTGGTGAAGCGCAGGCGCCCGGTCTCGACGTGCTTGGCCAGCAGCTCGGGCAGCCCGGGCTCGAAGAAGGGGACCTCGCCGCGGTGCAGCCGATCGATCTTGGCCTCGTCGACGTCGAGGCCGAGCACCTCGAACCCGAGGTCGGCCATGCACGCCGCGTGCGTGGCGCCGAGGTAACCGGTACCGATCACTGTCAGCCGGGGCGCCATCCGGTCAGGGTAGGGGATCTAGACTCTGCCGGGTGAGCTCCGACTTCGATGTTTACCTGCTGACGGACGAGCACGACCAGCTGCGCGCGTCGGTGCGCGACCTGGCCGAGGACGTCATCGCCCCGCGCGCCGCGGAGATCGACCAGACCGCGGAGTACCCGTACGACGTCCACAAGGCGCTGAAGGCTGCCGACCTGCTCGCCATCCACGTGCCCGAGCAGTACGGCGGCGCCGGCGCTGACAAGGTGGCGCACTGCATCGTCGTCGAGGAGATTGCCCGGGTCTGCGCCTCGTCCTCCCTGATCCCGATGGGCAACAAGCTGGGGACGACCGGCCTGATCCTGTCGGGCTCCGAGGACCTCAAGCGCCGCTACCTGCCTGCCGTGGCCGCCGGCGACGCCACCTTCTCGTACGCGCTGTCCGAGCGCGAAGCCGGCAGCGACGCAGCCGCGATGCGCACGCGGGCCGTCCTCGACGGCGACTCCTACGTGATCAACGGCAGCAAGATGTGGATCACGGGTGCCGGCGTGTCGACGCACTACACCCTGATGGCCGTGACCGAGCCGGGGGTGGGCGCCAAGGGGATCAGCGCCTTCGTGGTGCACGCCGACGACCCCGGCTTCTCCTACGGCGAGAAGGAGCGCAAGCTCGGCATCAAGGGCTCGCCCACCCGCGAGATCTACTTCGACGACTGCCGCATCCCAGCCGACCGCATGATCGGCAATCCCGGCACCGGCTTCACCACAGCGCTGAAGACGCTCGACCACACCCGGCTCGGCATCGGGGCTCAGGCGGTGGGCATCGCGCAGGGCGCGCTTGACGCGGCGATCGGCTACGTCAAGGAGCGCAAGCAGTTCGGGCGCTCGGTCGGTGAGTTCCAGGGCGTGCAGTTCATGCTCGCCGACATGGCCATGAAGGTCGAGGCGGCCCGCCATCTCGTCTACCACGCTGCTGCCAAGGCCGAGCGGGGTGACAAGAACCTGACGTTCACCTCGTCGGCGGCCAAGTGCTTCGCCTCCGACACGGCAATGTCCGTGACGACCGACGCGGTCCAGCTGTTCGGCGGCTACGGCTACGTCCAGGACTTCCCGGTCGAGCGGATGATGCGTGACGCCAAGATCACGCAGATCTACGAGGGCACCAACCAGATCCAGCGGATGGTGATGGCGCGCAGCCTGCTGAAGTAGTCCGTCTGCGGGTGAAGGCCGTTCGAAAAGCACGCCTCCTCGAGCGGCCCTCGGCGTGTCGAATGTGACACGCCGGCGGGTGGCAGCTGCGGAGACGAGGAAGCGTGCTTTTGCAACATGTACTGACGAGATGAGGATGACCAACGGCTGTCCACAGCCTGCCGGTCGCCCGTTCGCCCGCCGGTCGGCAGCCGCATCGTCACCCGATGCACGCTCGTCCCTATCCCGAAGACGCCGTTGCCAACGGTCTGTTCTCGACCGCTCAGGCCCGGGCGCTGGGCTACTCGCCGGTGGCCATCCGCCGTGAGATCGACAGGGGCCGATGGGCGCGGCTCGAACGGGGCATTCTCGCAGCCGCGGGCCGGACGGAACGGGCGAGTGATCCTGCCCTGCTGGCCGTCCTGCGCTGCGGACCGAGGGCGCTCGTCAGCCACGAGACCGCAGCCGAGGCCCGCGGGTGGGAGCTGGCTCGGCGTCCGGCCCTGTTGCATGTCATCGTCCCGCACGACTCGTCACGCGCGCCCCGTCGGGCCGGCGTCGCCGTCCACCGCGGGGCGGCGGCAGCTGACGTAGTCAACCGGATCCTGCCGGCCACCGGCCCCTGCCGCACGGCGCTGGACGTTGCCGGAACACTGATGTTCGACGAGGCCGTTGTCGCCGTTGACTCCGCGCTCCGTTCGCGCCTGGTCAGCCTCGACGAGCTCGGGCGAGAGCTACGGCGCCGAGGGTCATGGAATCGAGCGGCCAAGGCTCGCGCGACCCTGGCTGCCGCGTCGGCCTTGTCGGGCAGCGTGCCGGAGACCCAAGCCCGCCTGCTCTTCGCCAAGGCGGGACTGCCCCGACCCATCGAGCAGTGGGAAGTGCGCATCGACTGCCGCGTCATTCGGGCTGACTTCGCGTGGCTCGCCGAACGTGTGATCGTTGAGATCGACGGCTACGCCTTCCACAGCAGCTTCGAGGCCTTCCAGCGCGATCGCACCCGGCAGAACTCGCTGGTCCTGGACGGATGGACGGTCCTTCGGTTCACGCCGCTGGACGTGACGATGCGGCCTGACGTTGTGGCCGCAACTATCCGCGCGGCACTTGCCGCTGTTTGAAGAGCATGCCTCCTCCTGTCCGGAACGGCGTGTCTCGTCACGACACGCCGGTCAGTGCCCGCCTCCCGGGCAGGAGGCGTGCATCTTGAGCAGGCCATGCCGCGCTCAGGCGCCGGGGGCCGCTGCTCGCCCTTCCGGAGGGTCAGCCGAGGCGGGGCAGCCCGTCCACGTCGCACCCGACCGTCGCCTCGACCCGCTCCACGGCCGCTCGGTGCGGCAGGGCAGCGGGATCGGCACGCCGCACCAGCACCAGCGAGCCGCCTCCGGCGAGCACGCCGACGAGCGGGTCGAGGGTCGTGCTGAGCACCCGCTGCGCGATCGGCGACACCTCGGAGGCAGCGGCAGGCACGCCCGGCGGGTCGAACCGGTCCCCGTATGCCAGGGTCTCGGTGGCCACGTCGATCACCCCCGGGTACGCCCGGGTCAGGCCGCCGTTCATCGGTCGCAGGGACAGGCCGAGCACGTCGTCGGCGTCGGGCAGCGGTGTCCCCTCCGCCCAGGCGGCGACGCGCAGGCCGGTTGTGCCGCGCGGGGCGACCCGCGCTCCCACCGACCCGACCGCGAGGATCAGGACCGCCGTGTGCCAGTGCGGCGGCACGTCGAGGGCGACCTGCTCCCCCGGAACCACGCCGAGTTCGTCCACCAGCAGGTTCGATGCCTTCGCCACCCAGTTGGCCGTGGTGGCGACGGACAGCTCGAGCCGTTCACCGGTCGCGTCGTCGTAGAAGGTGAGGAAGGGGCGGGACGGGTCGGCACGGACGGCGGCCGCCAGCAGCCCCACGATCCCGGGCGGGGTCGCGCTCGTCACCGCAGCCAGCGCAGCCTGCTCAGAGCGTGCACCGGTTGCTGGCCGAGTCGGCGGTCACGGGAGGCGGGGTCGGCGTCGGCACCGGAGTCGGGGCGACGACAGCGGGCCGTGACGGGGCTGCGGCACTGGCCCCGCCCTGTACTCGCACCGTCTGCAGCCCGGCGTAGTTGTCACCCAGGACGAGGACGACCGCGCCCGGGGTCAGGCTGGCATCGGCGCGCTCCACCGACCCGGGGACAGCCGCCATCACCGTGTCGGCGCGCTTCTGGTCCGCGGGGGCGTGACGCACTTCCGAGGTGGCGAGGGCCGGCGCGTCGGCCCCGATCGAGCTGGTGAAGTGCAGCTGCGTCAGACCGGTGCTGACACTGCGTGCCAGTCCCGACCGCGAGGTGCCGTTGTGCACCTGCACGCTGATGGCGGACGGTGCCACCGCCACGACAGGCGCCGTGGGCACCGTGGCCGACGGCGACGGCGAGGACTTCTGCCCACGCAGCGGAGCGAGGAAGGCGTCGAGCGCCTTCGGGTCGTAGACCTCGACGGAGCCGACGTTCGGCAGCTGCAGGACGCCGGCCGCGGTGAACACGCCGGGGTCGGTCGGCTGGAGCCCGCGAACCGGAATGGTCGTGAAGACCACCTTGGACGCCGCGGTTCCCTTGAGCCGCTCCGCCAGGGCCTCGAGGTCGGACGATGTCGTGCCGTCGTCGAGGCTCAGCGCATCCCGCACGCTGAACAGCAGCGACGCCACCCGAGCCGGGTTGAACAGGGTGCCCGTACCGGTCGCACTGCGAAACACCGAGCCGAGGAACTGCTGCTGGCGCTGGATCCGATTGAGATCGCCCTCGGGCAGGCCGTGCCTCTGGCGAACGAAGGCGAGCGCCTGGTCGCCGTTCAGGTGCAGGTTGCCGGGTCCGCCGTGCCAGCCGCTGAACGGGTCGTTCGTGCTGGTGCTCGTGATGTACCCGGTGCCCGCATCGTTCGGCTCCACGTCCGGCGGTGCGGTGGACTTGAGCAGGCACACGTTGACGCCGCCCACGGCATCGGTGACGCGCTTGAAGCCCGCGAGGTCGACCGACACGTAGTGGTCGACCTTGATGCCGGTCAGCGACTTGACCGTCGACACCAGCAGCGACGGGCCGCCGACCTCGATGGCGTGGTTGAACTTGTTCTTCTCGGCCGGGTGCTTCTTGCCTGCCGAGTCCTGGTAGGCCGGGATGGTGACGAGGGTGTCGCGCGGGATCGACACCATCGTGGTGGTGCCGTCCTTGTCGACGTGGGCGAGGATCGTCGTGTCGCTGCGCTGGCCCGCCACGGCCTTGCCGCCGTACTCGCTGCCGGTGCCTGCCCTGCTGTCGGTGCCCACCAGCAGCCAGTTGCTGGTGCCGTCGGCGGCCGCCGTCCCGGTGCTGAGGTCGAGGTGCAGGCGAGCGATGGTGCCGTCGAACCAGCGGACGACGACGTAACCGCCGACGCTGACGACGAGGATGAGCGCACTGAGCGCGCCGACCAGCAACTGCGCCAGCCGCCCGATCCGAGCAGGGGGGGCGGGCGCCGGCCGATGGCCGCGGGGGTCGAGCTCGGGGGGCAGGCCGGGACGACTGGGAGCGTCGTGCACCGCCACCGTCCTTCCCGTCGGCCCCGAGATGAGCGGCGCCTCGCCGGTGCGCTCACGGTACCGAAACAACTTCCGCCTGCTCGGTCGCCGCATCGAGGACGGTCACGCAACGTTGCGATCGCCCGGGCGCGGCACCCGCTCTGCGACACTGGCAAACCGTGGGGCAGCGCATCGTCGTCATCGGCGCCGGAGGCCAGGTCGGGAGCGATCTGGCCCGCCTGCTTGCCGCCGACCCGCGGGTGCCCGGCTGGGCGGCGCTCGGCCGCCGGGACTGTGACGTCACCGATCTGCACCGGGTGCGAGCCGTGATCGCCGACCAGGCGAGGGCCGCTGGCAACGAGCGCCTGGTGGTGCTCAACGCTGCGGGGTGGACCGACGTGGACGGTGCCGAGGCCGACGAGGTGGGCGCCTACGCCGCCAATGCCACCGGCCCCGCGCACCTCGCCCTCGCCTGCGCGCAGGTCGGCGCGGCGCTCGTGCATCTGTCGACCGATTACGTCTTCTCGGGGGACGTCTTCTCGGGCGACGCTGTGTCCTCCGGCGAGGCACCCGCCGTAGCGGCCGCGCGCCCCTACGAGCCCACTGATCCCACCGGCCCGAGCTCGGCCTACGGCCGGACCAAGCTGGCGGGGGAGCTGGCGGTCCGCGAGCTGCTGCCCGATGCCGGCTGCGTCGTGCGGACCGCCTGGGTCTACGGCGTCACCGGGTCGAACTTCGTCAAGACGATGGCCCGGCTGCTGGCCGAGCGGGAGACGCTCGACGTCGTCGATGACCAGACCGGTTCGCCGACCTGGAGCGCAGACCTTGCCGCCGGGCTGATCGAGCTGGCGGTGGCCAGCGTCCCCGGGGCCACCTTGCATGCGACGAACTCCGGAGCCGTCACGTGGTGCGGCTTCGCAAGGGCGATAGCCGCGGGGCTCGGCCTCGACCCTGAGCGCATCCGCCCGACCACAACAGCCGCGTTCCCTCGGCCCGCGCCGCGGCCGGCGTGGTCAGTGCTGTCACCGGCCTCGTGGGCTGAGGCAGGGCTGCCGCCCCTGCGGCCGTGGCAGGACGCGCTGGCCGACGCGTTGCCGGCGATGAGCCTGACCGCCTGAAGCGCGGCCGCGCCGGACAGCCGGGGCCCGTCTGAGCCCGCGAGCCCAGTACGGTTGGCGCGACTGCCGCCGACTAGCCGGGGCCTACCTGTGTCGTTCGCCTCCCCTGCCTTCCTGTGGTACTTCATGCCGCTGGTGCTCGTCGCGTACTGGCTGCTGCCGCGGTCGTTCCGCAACGGCCTGCTCTCGGTCGCCAGCCTGTTCTTCTACGCCTGGGGCGGCGGCGCCTTCGTCCTGCTGCTGCTCGGCTGCATGGTGGTCAACTTCGCGGCCGGCCTGCTGGTCGACACCGGGCGCTCGGAGGTCGCCGTCGACGGGCGCGAGGATGCCGCACCGCGCCTGCAGTCGGCCAGGGCCAGGCGCGGCGTGCTCGTCGGTGCCGTCAGCTTCGACCTCGCCATCCTCGCGATCTGGAAGTACGGCAGCTTCGCCACCCACCAGCTGCACGAGGCGGCGGCCTCGGTCCCGGCGCTGTCCCTGGCCCTGCCCATCGGGATCTCGTTCTTCACGTTCCACCACCTGTCGTATGTGGTCGACGTGTACCGGGGGAGCAGGCGGGCGCAGCGCAGCCCGGTGCAGTTCATCACCTACATCGCGATGTTCCCGCAGCTCATCGCCGGTCCGATCGTCCGCTACCACGAGATCGCCGAGCAGCTGGGGGACACGCAGCGCCGGCGGTGGGACGACTTCGCTGAAGGGTTTCCCCGCTTCGCCCTGGGCCTGGCAAAGAAAGTGGTCGTTGCTGACGCCATCGCGCCCGTGGCCAACGCAGCCTTCTCGGTCAACCCCTCGCGGCTCGACTTCCGGACCGCCTGGCTCGGGGCGATCGCCTACACGCTGCAGATCTACTTCGACTTCAGCGGCTACTCCGACATGGCCATCGGGCTGGGTCGGATGTTCGGGTTCCGGCTGCCGGAGAACTTCAACCGGCCCTACTCGGCCGTCTCGGTCACCGACTTCTGGCGCCGCTGGCACATGTCGCTCTCGCGCTGGTTCCGGGACTACCTCTACATACCGCTCGGCGGCAACCGCGGCAGCACGGCGGCGACCTACCGCAACCTCTACATCGTGTTCGCGCTGACCGGCTTCTGGCACGGCGCCAACTGGACCTTCCTCGTCTGGGGGCTTTACCACGGCACCTGGCTGGCAGTGGAGCGTGCCGTCGGCATCGCGAGGGCCGACCCCGACCGCTTCGCTGTCCTGCGCCGGGCGCTCACGCTGCTGGTGGTGCTCGTGGGATGGGTGCTGTTCCGCTCGTCCGGACTGGACCGAGCGCTCGGCTACCTCGGTCAGTTGGCGAGGCCGAGCCTGAGCAGCCACAGCGAGGTCCTCGACGGCGTGCTCACCACCCGCGTCTCGGTGGTGATGGGCCTGGCGGCACTGGTCGTCCTCATGCCCCGGTCGTTCGTGATGGGCCGGCTGCTCGAAGCCACCACGGTGCGGGCGCGCGTCGCCCGGGTGGGCTACGCCGCCGTGGCCGCCCCGTACGCCGCCGTGCTGGTGGCCGCCGGCACGTTCAGCCCCTTCTTGTACTTTCAGTTCTGATGGCAGCCCGTCTGATGGCAGCACGGCGGTGAGCGCAGCCCCGGAGACCGAGCCGCTCGCGGCGGACCGTCCCGTGGCCGAGGACGCGCCTCCGCCGCAGCGGAAGCGGTGGTCACCGTCGCGCCTGCTCGTCCTGCTGCTGGCCATCGCCTTCTTCTCGGTGCCGGGCCTGGCTTACCTGGCGGGAGCCAGGCCGGAGCAGCTCGAGAACCGCCCGCTGTCGGCGCGACCCTCGCTGACGGAGGGTTGGGACATCTTCGGCCACCTCAACCGGTGGACGAGCGACCACCTGCCGTTGCGCGGTTCTGCGGTGCGTGCCAACGCGGCGATCGACGAGAAAGTCTTCGACGAGCCGCCGGCCTACGGGACGGGCGGCCGCTCGGACGTCATCGCCGCGCCGCACGGCTGGCTGTTCTGGGCCCAGGACCTGCAGTGGGCCTGCACCCCGACCACGCCGGTGCCGACCATCCTGCGGAACGCGACCCGCCTCGCCCGGATGGTGCGTGGCACCGGCGCGAACTACGTCCTGCTGGTGCCGCCCGACAAGACCTCGATCGAGACCGAGGAGCTGCCCTCCCGGTACCCGAACAAGGCGTGCGGCCAGGCGGCCAAGCAGGCGTTCTGGGCCCAGACCACGGCCGCCCCGCCCCAGGGGTACGCCGACCTCTACCATCCTCTGCTCGCGCTGCGGGCGCAGGCAGGCCGTTCGATCTACAAGCCGAAGGACACCCACTGGGCGCCGCTCGCTGCCGGTCTTTATGCGCGCACCGTCGTGGATGCCGCCGAGCCCGGGCTGTGGCAACCCGGGGCCTTCGTTTCCGTCGGGCAGGTGACGGAGACCGGCGACCTCACCCGCTTCACCGGCATCTCCGCCGACAACACCTACGACGGGTGGCAGGTGCGCCGCCCCGGAGTTCGCGCCTATCCGGAGATCCCCTACCAGCCGGGGAAGGTGGGCAAGATCGGCATCGCGGGTCTGACGGCAACCAGCAGCCAAGGCGCTCGCCTCTCCCCTGCCCCGACGCTCGTCCTGGGTGACTCCTTCAACGGCGTCTCCCAGTCGCAGGTCTCGCCCTATTTCGCCGACATCACCTCGGTCAGCATCAATACGGCTCCGAAGGATGCCCACGACGTGGCTCGGATGATCCTTGACAGCCGCTTCGTCATCGTCGAGTCGGTCGAACGGGCCTTCGCGACCGGACGTGCCCCGCTGTTCAGCACGGCTTTCCTCGACAGCCTGCAGCGCGAGCTCAGCGCCCAGCAGCGGAGCAGGCGCTGACCGCACTGACCACGCGCTGCCAGTGCCAACAGTGCTGCCGGCGCCGACGGTCGCTCCGAGCGGCGTGGCGCCGCCAGGCCGTCCATCCGGCGCCGATAACCTCGGCTCACGGCTACTGCCTGGGAGCATTGTGCTGACAACGACCGGGTCCTGCGGCCATGACGACTGAGCCTGCCGTCCGTCCTCTGAGCCGGAGCTCAGCCGCAGCGCCGTCCGGCCCGGGCAGCCGCGGCCCCCGGCACCAGCAGCCGCAGGAACGCGCCTGGCAAGTGGTCGCGGGGCTGCCAGAGGCACTTCCGGCAGCGCTCGCCGGCTACGGCGTGGTCGCGATCGTGCTGTTGCTGGCCGGTCAGCTGCGGCCATGGGTGACCCTGCCACTCGGTCTCGCCGCGGCAGTCGTTGCGGGCGTCGCGGCCGGGCGAGCGTCGGCGCGGCTGGCACCTGAGTCTGCGCACCGCCGGTGGGCCGACCTCACGGCGCTTACCGGGGCCGCTGTCTGGACATCGCTGAACCTGCCGCTGTCATCGCAGGACATCGCCGTGTTCCGAGACCCGGCCACCTACGCCCTGACCGGCGAGTGGCTCGTCCATCATCACTCCGTGCCGATCCTCACGCACCCGGAGGTATTCGGCGGCACGCCCGGCCTCGCTTTCACCAGCAACGGCTTCCCGGCCCTGCCGGGTGGTGGCGGCGCAGTGCAGCCGCAGGGCGCGCACCTGGTCCAGTCCCTGGTCGCGAGCGCGGGCTGGCTCGGGGGTGACTCCGCCCTGCTGCACGCCAACGTGCTGATCGGGGCGGCAGCACTGCTCGCCGTCTACGGCTTCGCGCGCCGGCTGGTGAACCCCTGGTTCGCCCTCGGAGCGGTGGCCTTGCTGAGCGCGACGCTGCCGATGGCCGAGTTCAGCCGCGCCGTCTACACCGAGCCGCTGGCGATGGTGTTCGCCTGGGGCGCGTTCTCCCTGCTGTGGGTCGCGCACGAGTCGGGACGGCGCGGGGACTTTGTCGTCGGCGGCCTGGTCCTGGGTGCGACGGTGCTCACCCGCATCGACGGCCTGTTCAGCATCCTTGCCGTGCTTCCCTACCTGGGCGTCGTCGTGGGGCAGGGCGTCGTCCGGCGGGAGCGGGAGGCCCTGGTGCGGGCCGGCCTGGTGGCCCTGCCGGTGCTGGTCGGCTTCGTGCTCGCGGTGCGTGACCTACAGCGGCTAGCTCCGGTCTACTACCACGACCTCGGCAGTCAGGTCCGCATGATCTTCCGCGGCGGCGCCGCGCTCGCCGTGATGTGCGCCCTCGGCGTCGGCCTGGTGGCCTTGCGTCCGGCCCTGGTAGCCCGCAGCACCCCGTCATGGCAGCGCTTCGCGCCGCCGGGAATCTTCGCGGGCGTCTGCGTGGTGATGGCTGCTTTGGCCAGCCGTCCGCTGTGGCTCGTCGACCGCAACAACAGCGGTGGCGGCTACGCGAGCTACATCACCTTCCTGCAGAAGGCTCGGCAGTTGCCCATCGACGGCAGCCGGGGCTATGGGGAGCTGACGGTCGCGTGGCTCACCTGGTATGTCGGTGTTCCCGCCATCGTGCTCGGCACGCTCGGTATCGCCTGCCTGGCACGGCGCACGATACGAACGCTGGAGCCGTCGCTCGTGCTGTCGATCGGGATGATCGCGCTGACGAGCACTCTGTACCTGGTGCAGCCAAGCATCACTCCCGACCAGGTGTGGGCATCGCGGCGCCTGCTGCCCCTGGCCTTTCCCGGTGTGCTGCTGGCCGCCGCCGTCGTGCTGAGCTGGCTGCTGCACCGCTCGCGGTGGCTCGGGGCGGTAGCCGCAGCGCTCGGCGTGCTCGTAGCGTGGAACACCGTCGATGCCAGCCAACACCTGTGGGGGAGGCGACAGTACGTCCCCCAGCTGGCCGAGATCACCGCGGTCTGCCAGGTGCTTCCCTCTGACGCGGCCGTGATCGTCGGGCCGAAGCTGACCTCGACCTGGCTGCAGACCGTCCGGTCGTACTGCGACGTCCCTGCCGCGGGAACGAGGCAGATCCAGCCCGCCATGCTCACGCAAGCGCAGGCATCGGCCGCTGCGGCAGGTCGCCGGCTCTACACCGTCGTCAGCTCGCCGACCGAGCTGCCCGGCCTGCCCGCATCACCGCCGCCCTTCAGCCTGGTGAAGTTCCGGCACTGGAACGCTACCCTCACGACCCGCCCGTCGGCTGCCACGAAAGAGGTGCGCACGCTCTACGTTGCGGAGGTCCAGGCGGATGGCGGGCTGCGCTTGCTGCCCCCGACCGGGCCGCACTCGGTCTCCTACGGCTGATTTTCGAACAGACTCTGCTCAGTCCGGCGACGTAGGTGTCGTTGCGATGGCCGCGTAGTCCTGCGGTCCGAACAGCACGTGGTTGAGCTGCCCGAACGCCTGGTTGATGGTGGCCACCCAGCCAGGTGCGGACGGGTCGTCGACCAGTGGCAGGTGGTAGCCCTGCGCCGGTGAGTAGAACTCCAGGCGGACGTCGCGAAACCCTGCGCCTTCGAGCAGGAAGGTCAGCAGGGATGGGTGCACCGGCCGCACGTGCGTCGGGTCCATCACGTAGGAGTTGCCGAGGACGACGAGCGAGGCCGGGTTTGGTGTCTCGGCGATGAGGATGCCGCCCGGGCGCAGCCGGCTCGCGGCCAGCTCGAGCAGGCGTACGAGGTCGTCGAGCTGTAGGTGCTCCACGAGGTGAGTGGCGATGATGGAGCCGAGCGAGGCCTCGGGCTGGTCGGCGAGCCAGGTGAGGGCGTCGGCCTGGTCGACGTCGAGGCCGCCGTCGTGCGCCTCGAGGACCATTGACGGGTCGCTGTCCACCCCCTTCGCCTCGACCCCCAGCGCCTGCAACCGGCGCAACAGCTCCGCCCGGCCGCAACCCAGGTCGACGACGGGAGCTGACTGCCTCAGCCGCTCGCCGTAGCGCGACCAGAGCGTGTGAGAGACTTCATCGGGTTCGCCCCGGAAGCGTCTTTCGAAGCCCACGTAGTCGAACAGGGCCGACTGCGGGACGGCCGGCTCTCGCGCTGCTGGCGCCGGGCGCCTGGTGGCCGGCTCGGCGTTCGCCTGCCCGCCTGTCACGCCAGCCGGTTGCGGAAGAGTTCGCAGACGTCGGTCGAGCCCGTTGACCCGCTCGCGCAGCTCGGCCACCCGCGCTCCGGCGCCAGCCAGCCCTGCCCCCGGCGCCAGCGCCCAACCGAGCTCGTCGAGCGTCTGCTGAAGGCCCCGCAACTCGGCCTTGAGCAGCTCCTGGTTGACGGTCAGCTCGTGCACGTGGGCATCGAAGTGGCTGCTGGCGCCCTCCAGCTGCTCCGCCTGCTCGGCCAGCTGCTCTGCCAGCTGCTGGGCCTGCGCTGCCGTCAGCTGGGCCTGCGCTGCCGTCAACTCGGCCTGGACGGCTACCGGCTGCAGGTTGCTCACGGTCTGCTCGACACCATCCAGTCGCACGTTGGCCTGGTGCGCGGCTTGGCGCGCGCGGAGGAGCCCCGCCGCCTCCGCTCGGCGAACGCCTGCGGCGCCGAGGCGTCGGACGAAGCGGCGGGCTCGCACGGCCGGTAGGGCTGCGTGCTGGCCGGGTGCCGGATCGCCTGCGTCGCGCAGGCGGGCGGTCAGCGACTCGCGCAGGGCGGCGGGCAGGGGCACGACGGGACTCTACGACCGCCCACCCGGCTGGTACCTCAAGGTGAGGCTGCGTCAGAGCCGAGCTGCGCTCCACCGCTGACGGATCTCGGCATCGGGCGGCGTGCCCAGCTCGGCCATCCGCAGCTCCGCCGACCTCGCCGTAGCCGGCAGCAGGCGCACCGCGAGCGCTGCCGCCGTACGGGCCGCATCGTGCCGGTCCTCCCACCAGCGGTGGCCCTGCCAGGACAGCCGGCTCGCTGCTCGGTCATCGCCCGCGAGCTCAGCCGCGCGGGCGACGAGGGCGGCAAGGGCGCCGTCCTCAGCGACGGCGACGTGCTCGCCCGGCCTCAGCGACAGCGCGGAGCACAGCGCCGGGCTGACGACGAGCGGGGCGCCCCAAGCGAGCGCCCGCTCCACGGCCGCCAAAGCCAGGATGGGGTCCGCTCCATCCGTCTCAACGGCGACCGCCGCACAACAGCCGAGAGCGGTGTCGACGAGGTTCTCGGCAAGCAGCCCGGCGCGCTCGGAGTAGACCCAACCAGCGGTGGTCCACGTGACGACGGGCGCAGCGCCGAGCCCTCGCACCGCCCGCAGCCGGGAACGGACGAAGGGCGGGACGTAGGCCGCTCCGGTCGGCACGACTCCATCGGGCGCCGGTACGCCGCGGCTTCCGGCAGCGACTAGCACCGCCGCGTCCCCGCTCGCCACGGCCCAGGGCAAGGTTGGCCGGGCTGTCGGGACGGCATCGAACAGCAAGGCGGTAGGCCTCACCTCATGTCCCGGACGGAGCACGACCGGCCGGCACCAGGCGCGCAGCTCGGCCAGCAGCGGTACGAGCTCGGCGCCGGGGCCGGACAGCTGCACGCCCAGAAGGGGCAGCGCGCCCGTACTACCGCCACCAGGACGGGCGGGCTTGCTCACCGCTGCGGACGGCCGACGTCGACCCCCAGCAAGCGGTCGACCACGGGCCCCCACGCGAGGTCGCGGGCACGCTCCAGGCCGGCCTCGCCCAGCCGCCGCGCCAACCCCCGGTCGGCGTGCAGCCGCGCCACAGCCGCGCCGATACCCGCTGCCGTACCGTCCGTGACCAGCCCGGTCACGCCGTCCTCGACCCACTCCAGGACGCCGCCCGAGTCGCCCGAGGTCACCACCGGCTTGGCGGCCAGGAACGCCTGCAGGGTCACGTAGCCGTAGTCCTCGTCGGCCGGCGCGTAGATCACCGCGAGGGCCCCTGCGTAGAGCTCGACCAGCTCGCCATCCGGAACGAAGCCGGGCAGTGACACCCTGCCGGCCAGCCCCAGCCGGGCGACCGACGCCGCCAGGCTCGCGGCGAGCGAGCCTCGCCCCGCGACGACCGAATGCACCGCCGTCGGCACGTGCGCCAGGCACTCAACCGCGAGCTCGGGCCGCTTGTTGCTCTCCAGCCGGGTGGGCAGCAGGACGTAGTCGCCGTACGGGCCGGGCCGGAGCCGGTCGGCGAGCGGCGGTGGGTGCGGCAGCGGCGTACCGGTCAGCCCGTTGTAACGCGCCAGCCGGTCGGCCACGACGCCACTGGTCGTGAACAGCCGCTCGGCCTCACCCAGCGCCCGGTTGTCCCACTCGACGAGCTGGCGCTGGGTCTCGAGCGCGGCGTCGTCGGGCCCGAAGTCGGACCAGTCGGCGTCGGCCGCGTCGTAGGCCCCTCGGTGCTGGTGGAACAGCCAGACCACCTTGCGGGGGTGCCGGACGAAGTACGAGGGGAAGTTCGTCGCGATCACGAGGTCGACGTCGAGCGGGAGCAGGCGCCAGGCCAGCGGCGCGTCGAGCAGGCGGCCTTTCTCCCAGGCCACCGGCACCCGGACCAGCTCGGCGCGGTGCCCCCGCTCGCGCAACGCTGTGACGAGGTTCTCCTGGTGCAGCTCGGCACCGCCGGTCACGAACGGCATCTGCGCGCCGCACACAGCCACGTCCACCGGTGCTCCTGCGCGTTGATCGTCTGGCGAATCGGACAGCGCGGCTACAGTACGCAGGTGATGTCTGCAGCAGGATCGGCCGCAGGATCGGCACTGTGACTGCTGTCCAGGCCGCGCCGCCGGACGCGGGCGAGACCCATCGCCACGGGGCTTCAGCGGTCGAGGCACTGCCGTTCGAGCGGGTCAACGCGCCGGGCCCACTCTTCCGCGGCTTCGGCCGCTCCGTGCGCGAGGTGGTCGAGTACCGCGAGCTGCTGAGCCAACTGACCCGCAAAGAGCTCAAGGTCAAGTACAAGGACTCCGTCCTCGGGTTCCTGTGGACGCTGGTGCGGCCGTTGCTGCAGCTGCTCGTCTACTCGGTCGCCATCGGGATCTTTCTCGGCAGCGGCCGGGTGATCCCCCAGTTCGGCGTCTACCTGTTCACCGGGCTCGTCGCCTGGACGCTGTTCACCGATATCCTCGGCGGCTGTACCGGCGCCATCGTGGGCAACGCCGGCCTGGTCAAGAAGGTCTACTTCCCCCGCGAGCTGCTGCCGCTGTCGGTCATCGGCGCGGCCGTCGTCAACTTCGTGCTGCAGCTCGTCGTCCTGGTGGGCGCCTACGTGGTGACCGGCCACTGGCCGCATCCCGGTGACCTGCTGCTCGTCCCCCTTGCCTTGCTCGTGCTCGTCGTGTTCGCCTGCGCGCTGGGGCTGCTGCTCGCCGCCGCCAACGTCTACCTGCGCGACGTGCAGTACCTCGTCGAGATCGGGCTGCTGCTCTGGTTCTGGATGACGCCGATCGTCTACGACTGGACCAAGGTGCGCACCACCCTCGTCACCGAGCACGGCCTCAACGGGCTGTTCCAGCTCTACCTGGCCAACCCGATGGCCGACGTCGTGTTGGCCTTCCAGCGCGCGCTGTGGCCCGGCGGCCACACCGCCAAGGGGCACGCCTTCTTCTACGACGGCGACCTCTACGGTCGCCTCGGCCTGCTGCTGCTCGCCAGCCTGGTACTGCTGTGGCTCGCGCAGCGCGTCTTCGCCCGGTCCTCGGGCAACTTCGCACAGGAGCTGTGAGGGTGCGGGCGGTGGCGGTGGCGGTGGCGGAGGCGGGGGCGGCGGTGCCGGCGTGAACCCACCGGTCATCCGCGTCGTCGACGTCAGCAAGTCCTTCAGCCTCAACAAGCAGAAGTCGCTCAAGGAGCGGGTGGTCAACCTCGGCCGGGAACGCAAGCACCGCGAGACCTTCTTCGCGCTGCGCGACGTCTCGTTCGAGGTCGAGTCGGCTACCACGCTCGGCCTGATCGGGCACAACGGCTCCGGCAAGTCGACGCTGCTCAAGCTGATCGGCGGCATCCTGTCGGCCGACACAGGCTACGTCGAGCGCCGAGGCCGGCTCGCGGCGCTGCTCGAGGTCGGCGCGGGCTTCCACGGCGACCTCACCGGCCGCGAGAACGTCTACCTCAACGCCTCGATCCTCGGCCTGACGCGCCGGCAGACCGACTACTACTTCGACGACATCGTCGCGTTCGCCGACATCGGCGACCGCTTCATCGACACGCAGGTGAAGTTCTACTCCTCGGGGATGTACGTCCGGCTGGCCTTCGCGGTCGCCGTCCACGTCGACCCAGAGATCCTGCTCGTCGACGAGGTGCTCGCCGTCGGCGACGAGCCGTTCCAGCGCAAGTGCATGGAGCGGATCAAGCAGTTCCAGCGCGAGGGCCGGACCATCGTGCTGGTCACGCACGCGCTCGACACCGTCCGCCAGCTGTGCGACCGCGCCATCCTGCTCGACCACGGCGACGTCATCACCGACGGCACGGCGATCGCGGCAGTGCGCGCCTTCCGTGAGCGCTACACGGCCGAGCCGGTGCACGACGACGACTACGGCGACCGGCGCGCCCGAGTCAGCGACGTCGTCATCACCGATGGTGCTGGCACCCCTCGGGACCGCTTCGAGCCCGGCGACACACTCGGGGTGGAGTTCGAGGTCGAGGCGCTGCGGGGCACGGTCGACGACTGGGCGGTCGGCATCGCCCTTGAGGACCACCTGGACAACGTCGTCTACGGGACCAACACAGGCATGCAGGGGATGACGCTCTCGCCACTTACGGGGCGTCGCCGCGTGCGGTTCCGCTTCGGCGACATCCCGATGCTGGAGGGCCAGTACTTCCTCAGCGTGGCCGTGCACGACAAGGGCGCCGGCATCACCTACCACCGGCTCGACCGCCGCAGCTCGTTCCGCGTCTTCAGCGAGGGCAGCGAGGTCGGCCTGCTGCACCTGTCGCCCAAGATCGAGGTCGGGTGACGGCTGGCACGGTCGTCCGGCCGCCAGCGACATCGGTGGTTGCCAGGCATCGACCGCCGCGAGTTCGTCCATGGCAGCTTCCGGCAGTGGTGGGGACGCTCGTCGCGATCGCCGCGCTGCTGCAGCTGTTCCTCGGGCGCGACGTCGGGCTCGCCGCCAACGGCGACGGCGCCCGCGCCATGTGCGGCATCGGGCTCGGGCGCAGTGGCGGGCTGCGCAGCGTGCTCAGCTTCGACTGGCACGTGGCTGCCCCGAAGGTGTGCCAGGCCCGGCCGCTGTGGGCCTACCACAGCTCGTACTCTGCCCTGCTCAAGCCAGTCGTAGCTGTCGCACGCCTGGTGACCGGCCACGAGGACCTTGACCTGCGCGTGCTCGGCGTCACGTGGTGTCTGCTCCTGGGGGTCGCGATCGGCTGCCTGGTCGCTGCTCTCCCAGGGTCAACACGCCGCCGCATCGCGCTAGGAGGCATGACCGCCTTCGCGTGTCTGGACGTCGGGTTCCTGTCGTACTTCACGTCCCCGTACGCCGAGCCCGGGGGCATGCTCGGCATCCTGTTCCTGATTGCGGCGATCAGTGCCTGGCTGACGAGCGAGCGCCCTCGCCTCACCTTGCTGCTGGCCGTGACGACCGCTGCGCTGTTCACGGCCGAGAACAAGAGCCAGCTCGCCGTCGTGGGCGTGGCCGTCGTCCCGCTGCTGCTGGTACCCCGCCTGAGGGTGGGACGCCGGCTGCCTGCGCTCACCGGCAGGCTGCCGGCACTGGCATGCGCCGGCGTGCTGATCCTCGGCTCGACCAGCTATCTGCACTCCCAGGGTGAGAACCTGCAGAAGGGCAACGCCTACAACGTCATGTTCTACACGGTGCTGGCGAGGAGCTCGGACCCAGCCCGCGACCTCGCCGAGATGCACCTGCCGCCGGTCCTGGCCGCGTACGCGGGAACGAGCGCGTGGCAGCACTCGGCCTGGTTCAATCCCGTCTTCGTGGCGAACCAGCATCGCGTCCTTGCACGAGGAACGGTGCTGCGCTTCCTGGCGCGTCATTCCGCGCGGGCGCTCGACCTTTACGGACTGTCGGCGACGGCGACGACGCGGGCCCGGGTGGGCTACCTCGCCAACTACGAGGGTGGGGCGAAGCAGGGCCCCGCTTCGATGGCCCACCGCTGGTCCCCGGTTTTCTGGACGCTGCAGCGCATTCGCCCGGTTGCCGGGATGGCACTCGCCGGGCTATGGCTCGGCGGCCTCGGGTGGGGGATCTCGGCGCTGGCTCGCGGCCGGCGGCTGCCGGGCAACGACCCATCCCGCGTGGCGGCTGGCGGCCTCGCTGTCTTCCTGGCGCTGCTGGCGATCGGCCAAGCGGTCGTCGTGCCGCTCGGTGACGGGCTGTACGAGATCGACAAGCACTCCATCTTCACGGCCTACGCGACGGGCCTGCTGGCGGTGGTGCTGCTCAGCCGAGCCCGCTTGGCTCAGCGGCGCGTCCGGCGGTCAGTGACGCTGTTGCCCATACGACGAGTCCCGCGGCTGCCGACGCCCACAACAGGTCGAACAGGAGCAGGTGCTTGACCAGCTCGTAGCGCCCGTCCCCCAACAGGACGGCGACGTACTGCGAGCTGGCGGCGACGCTGAGCGCCGGGATCACTATGAGCGCGTGCTGCATCCGCGAGGCGCGCCGCTGCCGGCGAAGGGCGACCGTCGGGGCGACGACGCCGACCAGCAGCACCAGGACCACGAGGGGGAGCGCGCGGGACCCGAGTGCTCGCACGGTCCCGCTCCACGCTGCCGCCCCGGAGACCAGCGTGGGCCGTGGGTAGTGGGGCTGGGTCGTGATGTTGGCGATGTACTGCGGTCGCCACTCGCCGAACGCCGGCCGGCCGCGCCACATGAGGTCTGCGGTCTGGTCGGGGTGCTTGACCCAGTACGTCAGCAGGGCCCGCCGCGTGGGCAGCGGGTTCGGGTACTCCTTCGCCAGTGCCCTGTCGTGCAGCGGAGTGCGCGGCTGGTAGGCGCTGAGCCGGGCGAACGCCGCCAGCCGGGGGTCCAGCCCGAGCTCCTTGAGGGCGGCGGCCGGTTGCCGCGCGTAGGGAACCAGCTCGACGTAGGTCTCGTCCCAGGTGTTGTACCGGGTGAACCGGTCGGGCTGCAGGCTGAGCTCCGCGGCGCCCGCGCCGAGGACCAGCACGGCGGCAAGGCTCGTCGCGACGCCTCGTCGCCACTGCCGCCGGTACAGCGCGAGCGCACCCACAAAGAAGATCCCGAGCGCCACAACCACACCGGTCGGCGCGTACTGAGCCTTGGCGGTGACGGCGATGATGAGAAACAGGCAGGTCAAAGCCATCCATCGCAGTGAGCGCGGCGTGCCAGCCCAGCCCAGCGCGGCGCTAATCGCGGCGAGAGTGGCCAGGATCGCTGCCGGCTCGCTGTAGAGCGAGTGGAAGTAGGCGGTGAAGGCGTAGTCCGTCACGAGCAGGCCGCCGACGACCACAGCGAGCACGCGTGGCACGAGGGCGAGGCGCCTGGTCGTGCGTAGCAGTCCGTAGACGCAGGCGAGGAAAACGGCGAGGTAGCCGAGGCCGAGCACTCCGATGTCGAACTGACCGTGCCCTCCTGCGGCTGAGTCTGCCTTGACGACGGCACGCACGAACGGTGCGGCGCTCGTCGGGTACTGCCGCCAGTCGCCGGCCTCCGCGGCGCGCGGCAGCAGGCGCACCAGCCGGTTGCCGAAGGTCACCTGGTCGCCCCGCGCGAAGCTGAGCCCGACCTGGTTCATCAGGCGGGGCCAGTCGCCGTTGTCCGCCATTCCCGTGAAGCCGCGCCAGCGCAGCTGCCAGAGGACGATCAGCGCGACGACGAGCAGGCACAAGGCCTCAGCCAGCGTTCGGCGCCAGCCCCCGGTGACGCGGGGTCGGGCTGTGGCACCCGAGCGGCGGTCCCGCTCCTGTTCGCGGGACGGTGACACGGCCTCAGCGTAAGGGCGTGTGGCCGGCGTTATAGGCCCGGCGCTGCTGGCAGGATGGCGCCCGTGACCTCTGGGCCCCGCAGGATCGGCGTCTGCCCGGCCCGCTTCGGGGACGGCCTCGTCGGGGGCGCCGAGATCGTGCTGGCGCAGATCGGCCTCGGGCTGGCGGCGCGCGGCTGGGAGGTCGAGGTCCTCACGACCACGGCGCGCAACCACTTCACCTGGGCCAATGACTACGAGCCGGGGGTCAGCGAGCAGGGTGACTTGGTCGTGCGGCGGTTCCCGGCCGTGGTCGACACCCCGGGGATCGAGCGCGCGGAGGCGGAGCAAGCGCTGCACGCCGGCTCCCCGCTCACCCTCGCCCAGCAGCAGCGGTGGATCAACGACGGCGTCCGCGTGCCCCAGCTGTGGCACCACCTGCTCGACACGGCCCATACCTACGACGCACTGCTGTTCGGGCCCTACCCGTTCTGGCCGACCTTCGCCGGCTCGCAGGTTGCGCCCGACCGCAGCGTGCTCTGGACCTGCCTGCACGACGAGCCCTACGCCTACCTCGACCTGTTCTCGCCGATGTTCTCCGGCGTCGCGGGCCTGCTGCTGCAGACCGAGCCCGAGCACGAGCTGGCTCACCGGGTGGCGCCCCGCCTGGCACCGCACGCGGTGACCGGCTGCGGGGTGGAGGTGCCGGCGTCCTACGACCCGGACGGCTTCCGGGCCCGCTACGGCATCGAGGGCCCCTTCCTGTTCTACGCCGGCCGCCGTGAGGGGGCTAAGGGTTGGGAGGACCTGCTGCGCGGCTTCGCGTCGGCCACCGTGCGCCGCGGGCTGCCGTTCTCGCTCATCACGTGCGGGGGAGGCGAGGTCAACCCTCCGGCCGAGATCGCCGACCGCGTCGTCGATGTCGGCTTCCTGCCCGACGCCGAGCGCGACAACGCCTTCGCCGCCGCCGACGCCTACCTGCAGCCCAGCCGGTACGAGGCGTTCTCCCGCACGGTGATGGAGGCCTGGCTGGCCGGCACGCCCGTCGTCGCCAACGGCGGCTCGGCCGTCGTCCGGCACCACTGCGAGACTTCCGGTGCCGGCCTGGTGTACGACGACGAGCTCGAGCTCGAGGAGTGCCTGGCCTTCCTTGCCCAGGAACCGCGGGCAGCCGCGGACCTGGCCCGCCCCGGCCGGGCGTACGTGCTCGAGAACTACCAGTGGCCGGACGTCCTCGACCGCATCGAGGGTGCCCTCGACACCTTCACTGGGCGGCCCCGGTGAGGATCCTCGTCGTCACGCCGTACGCGCCGCATCGCGATGGCATCGCTGCCTACGCTGTGCAGTCGGTCGCTGCGCTGCGCCGGCAGGGGCATGACGTCGAGGTGCTCTCGCCCGGGCCGTCTGCGGCGCACCACCACCTGGACCTCGCCACGCCGCGGGGTGCCCTCGCGCTGGCCAAGCGGGTCCGGGCCTACGACAAGGTCGCCGTCCAGTTCCACCCCGACGTCTTCTACCGGATTCCGGTGCAGCCCGCCCAGCTGCTGGCCGGGCATCTTGCCCTGACGGTGGCGTTCGCCGCGGCACACGAGATCGAGGTCGTCCTGCACGAGATCGACTACCGGTGGGGACGCGGCAGCTCGCCGGCCGCCCTCGCCGCCCGGCGCTTATGGCAGACGGTCGACCGGGTCGTGGTGCACACCGACACCGAGCGCGACGACCTGGTAGCGGCCTTCCGGCTGGCACCCGAGCGCGTCGTGGTTGCCGACCACGGCGCCGACTTCGTCCGCAGGACCCAGCACGACCGGTCGTCGGCGCGGCGCAGCCTCGGACTGCCGGACGATGCCACCTGCTTGCTGTCCATCGGTTTCATTCAGGAGCACAAGGGCTTCGACCGCGCGGTTCGGGCGTTCGCGGCTGCCGGTCTGGCAGCGGCGGGCTGCCGGCTCGACGTCGTCGGGTCGACGCGGCTCGATGACCCTGCTGTCGCCGCGTACGTGGCCTCGCTGGAGAGCCTCGTGCGCGCAACGCCTGGCGCCGAGCTGCACGAGGGCTACTTGTCGGACGAGCTGTTCGACCGGTGGATCGTCGCCAGTGACGCCGTGGTGCTGCCCTACCGGTGGATCTGGTCGTCCGGGGTGCTGGAGCGGGCGGCGCTGTACGACCGACCGGTCATCGCCGCCGACGTCGGAGGGCTGGCCCAGCAGGCAGCGCGCCGCGGAGCGGCGGTGACGCTGGTGAGCGACGACGCGGCCCTGCTGGCCGCCCTGCAACAGGTGGCGGGGGAGCAGCCGGGCATTCGGGCGCACTCCGACGAGCCGTGGCCGGACGAGGACCGCACGGCGGTGCAAAACGCGATCATCGAGCGAGCGGCGGCCCGGCGGCCGAGCGGGGTGCTGGCCGACGCCGGTGTCGTGCCAGCCGCTGGTGATGTTGCTGGCCCCGAGGGCGCTGTCGCGCTGGTAGCAGGCGGCTCGGCCGCGGTTCGTCGCTTGCCGCCGCTCGCCCTGCCGTCGACCGGCTCTACCCGCTTCAGCGCACGACTGGTCAAGGGCGTCGTCCGGCGCCTCACCGGCTGGGAGATCGACCCGGTCGTGTGGCAGGTCAACGCGCTACGGGAGGCGACGATCGCGGCGCTGGACCGCCAGCCGCGCCCCTAGGCAAACGAACCTCGAACCCTGATGACGACAACGCGGGCACGACTTCTCCAGCACGATCCGGTCGGCGTGATCGGGGGCTCGTCCTGCTCGAACAGCACGCTTCCTTGCCTGCCTGGGGCGCGGCTCCGGCGCGCCGCCCGCGACACGCCGGGCCGAGCTGGAGGAGGCGTGCCTTACGAACAAACTCCCGGTGTCAGCGGGCGCCGAGCGAGCGGAGACGTGCTCCTCAAAGGCTCCCGCACCCGTCCGTGTTCGAGCTCGTCGAGGCCCTGGTCGGTGGTACCGACGCCCGCCGCATCAACGTGGTACCGGGTGTCAGCTGACGCACAGGCATCCTGGTCAGCGCTTTGGCACTCGGCCGTCAACTGAGGGCGAGCGCGCGCTGGTACGCCGCCAGCGTGGCCGCCGCGCAGCGGTTCCAGGTGAAGCCGGCGGCCCGCTCCCGCCGCCGCGCCTGGTCACGCTGCTCGCCGCGCCCGGCGTCCAGCGTCATCGCGAGCGCGTCGCTGAAGGCAGCGACGTCCCCAGCCGGCACCAGGAGCGCCGCGTCCCCCAGCACTTCGCGCGTTGCCGGCAGGTCACTCGCCACGGCGGGAGTCCCACAGGCCAGGGCCTCCAGGGGCGGGAGCCCGAAGCCCTCACGGCGGGAGGGGAAGGCGAGCAGATCGGCGCCTGCGACGACCCGGCGCAGGTCGTCATCGCTCAGGTAGCCGGTCAGCACGACCTCGGGACCGACCGCCAGCGGGGCTCCCCATCCCGGCGGTCCAACCAGCACCAGTGGCGGCGTGCCAGGCCGGCTGCGAACGAGGTGCGCGTGCGCCGCGACGAGCGTTGCCAGGTCCTTGCGAGGCTCCAAGCTGCCGACCGCCAGCAGATAGCGGCCGGGTAGGCCGTGTGCCTGCAGCCAGGCGGCGTCCGGCGGAGCGGTTGCGGTCCAGGCCGGGTCGATGCCGAGGGGGGTCACCATCACCCGGTCGGGGCCGAGCCGGTACTGCTCCATCACCTCGTCGGCTGTCGCCTGCGAGGGCGTGACAACGACACCCCCGGTGGCCAGCGCGCGCGGGACGAGCCGCTGGTAGCGCAGGCTGGCTGCCGTCACGCTGCCCGGGTCGCGCAGGTACGCGAGGTCGTGGATCGTCAGCACCCCCGCCGCGCGGCGCCTGGGCGGCAGGACGAAGTTCGTCCCGTGCATCACGTCGACCGGGCCCGAGAGCCACTCGGCCGGCGGCCACGGACCCCGCAGCCAGGCGGCCTGCAGCAGTCGGGCGGGCGCCCGGCGGCCGGCGATGCTGGTGCCAGCGGTACGGGGTATGTCCCGCGCCCCGCGAAAGGTGAACGCGACCAGCCGAACCTGCGGCGCGTCGGGTAGGGCGACGAGCCCGCCGACGAGCCCCGCGACGTACCGGCCCACGCCCGTCACGGCGCCCAGCAGCGGGGTGGCATCGAGGGCGACCTGCACGCTGCGCGACCCTAGCTCGCGCGGCGGCATGAGGCAGCAACCCGGGCACAGCCACCCGCGCACACCGTGGCGCGCCGCAAGGCATGCGAGGACCGGCTCTCGTACCCTGGCAGGTGCCGCTGTGCGGCGGCACCGGCTCCGCGGTCTGGTACTACCAGCCGAACTCCATCAGCCTGCCCGACGAGAGGACGCCCGTGAGCGTGACCACCGCCCCGGCTCGCAGGGTGGAGGAGACCCCGTCCCCGGGCGACGCCCCACTGCCCGTCGAGCCGCAGGGCCCCTACGTCACGGTCGTGCTGCCCTGCTTCAACGAGCAGGACCACGTGCTGCTCGAGATCGAGCGCATCAGCGCCGCCCTCGAAGCCAGCGGGTACAGCTACGAGCTGCTGGCGATCGACGACAAGTCGACCGACCACACTCTTGAGGTGCTGCGGCAGGCGCAGGAGCGCTTCCCCCACATGCGACTCATGCCCTTTCGGCGCAACGGCGGGTCCGGCACTGCGCGGCGCATCGGCACCCAGGAGGCGCAGGGCCGGGTCGTGGTGTGGACCGACGCCGACATGACCTACCCCAACGAGCGCATCCCCGAGCTCGTGCGCTACCTCGACGACAACCCCGACATCGACCAGGTCGTCGGTGCCCGCACCACAGAGGAGGGCACGCACAAGTGGGCCAGGGTCCCTGCCAAGTGGGTCATCCGCAAAGTCGCCAGCTCGCTGTCCGGCACCCGCATCCCGGACCTCAACTCCGGGTTGCGGGCATTCCGGCGTGATGTCGCCCTGCCTTACCTTCGCCTGCTGCCCCCCGGCTTCTCCTGCGTCACCACGATCACGATGGCGTTCCTGTCGAATCAGCACGGCGTCGACTACGTCCCGATCGACTACGCCAAGCGCGCCGGCGTGAGCAAGTTCCATCCCTTCCGCGACGCCTACCGGTACATCCTCCAGGTGCTGCGGATGGTCATGTACTTCAACCCGTTGAAAGTCCTGATGCCGCTGGCGCTGTGGTTGATGGCCATCGGTGTCGTGAAAGCGGTGACCGACGTCGTCCGCTACAACTTCCACATCACGACTTCCACCCTTCTGCTGGTGGTCGTCGGGTTTCAGATTGCTGTCCTGGCCCTCATCGGTGACCTTGTCGTGCGCTCCAGAAGCGGCTGACCAGCGTCAGTCGCCCGTGCTGGCTCCACTGTCGGCAACGCCTACCCGCACTTGCTGCAGGCGGCGGCGCTCCAGTAGCACGGCCACGCCCGCTAGGCCCAGATCGGCCGAGGTCAGGAGCACGCGCGAGGCAAGCGCGACCAGCAGTGCCTCCGCGGCTGGGAGTACGGGGCTGAGTGCGAGTACCAGCACAGCTTCGCGCACGCCGGCGCCTGCCGGCGCGATGACGACCAGGAACCCGACTGTCCACGCGAGCGAGAAGGCTCCGATTGCGAGAATGGGTGAGAGCGATCCAGCGGCGCTCAGGTTTTGCACCAGAACGGCCAGTTGCAGACCGTAGGCGAGCCACGCGACCAGCGCCCAGCCGGCCGCTGCGGAGATTCCGGGGGCAGTCAGCCGGTCGGTCGGTGGCTGGCGGTGAACAAGCCGGAAGACCCGCGACAGCAGCGGATTGAGCACGCGTGGGTGCAGCAGTATCAGCAGCAGCGGAACGACCAGGAATGCCCACGCGTAGGTGCGCAGCGCGTCCGGCTCCGACAGGGGAAGCGATGCTGCAGCCACGAGCAGACCGGTTGCGACGCCGATGGCGAGGGTGATGACTGCCACGACGGCGGACCGCCGGGTCGGTACCTGCAGGTCTCGCCCGAGTTCGACCTGTGCGAGAACGGGCCAGACCGAGCCGGGCAGGTACTTGCCGAGCTGCGAGACGAAGAAGATGCGCGCCGCCGGGCGCAGTCGAAGCGCAGACCCGAGGTCGGCGAGGATGCAACGCCAGGACAGCATCGTGGCGACGGAGGCGATCAGCACACCGCACTCGGCCAGCAGCAGGCGGCCGACGCTCAGCCGTTCGAAGGCGTCGCGGATCCTGCCGCCCTGCGAGCCGATGGCGACGGCGCAGCTGACCAATGCCGCGAGCACGAGCAACCATCGAAGCACGCGACGTGCAGTCGGCGCGCCTCCACCCCGCAGTTGCCGCACCCGGTCAGGGTATGGGGGCTGCGGTAGACCGCCGTTCGGGGCGCTGAGGGGGCGCAGCCATCACCTCCGGACATCGAGTGTGGCGGCGGGCCGACGACGGACGGGCGGTGGAAGGTCATGAACCTCCTGGCGTTCGGCACCTACGACCTTTCGGCTCACCCGCGGTTCGAGACAATCCTGCAAGGTTTGCAAGCACACGGTGACCGCGTGGTCGAGGTGAACGTTCCGCTTGGGCTTGATACCGCCAGTCGGGTCGCCCTGCTGAGGCAGCCCTGGCGCCTTCCGCAACTGGCTCTGAGGCTGCTCTCACGGTGGGTGGTTCTGGGCGTACGCGGCCGGGTCGCCTGGCGCAAAGAGCGCCCCGATGCGGTGCTGGTGGGCTACCTGGGCCACTTCGATGTGCTGCTTGCGCGCCTGGTCTTCGGACGTCGTGCTGTGATCGTGCTCGACCACCTGATCTTCGCCGCGGATACAGCGAGGGACCGAGGCCAGTCCTCAGGATGGAAGATTGCCCTCCTGCAGCGGTTGGACCAGGCCGCAGTACGCGCCGCGACGATCGTTCTGGTCGATACCCCTGAGCATGCGGCGATGGTGAGGCCGGGATGGGAGGACCGCTGCATCGTCGTGCCGGTCGGCGCTCCCGCTGCCTGGTACGACGCTGGACAAGCTCGGAGGGACGCTGACCCGGAGTCCCCGCTGCGGGTGGTCTTCTACGGCTTGTTCACACCTCTGCAGGGTGCGCCATGCATCGGACGGGCGCTCGGACTGCTTGACGACGTGCCAGGAGTCACCGCACGGATGATCGGTCGCGGTCAGGACCTGGCCGAAGCGCGGCTGGCGGCAGCCACAAACGCGCGGATCGTCTGGGAGGACTGGGTACCGGCTACGGATCTGCCAGCGCTGGTGTCCCAGTACGACATCTGCCTCGGCATCTTCGGTACCTCCGCGAAGGCGATGCGTGTGGTGCCTAACAAGGTTTATCAAGGAGCTGCCGCGGGGTGCGCCATAGTTACGTCTGACAGTCCAGCCCAGCGGGCCGCATTCGGCGACGCCGCATGCTACGTGCCGGCTGGGGATGCGACTGCGTTGGCTGGACTGCTGCGCAAGCTCGCAGCAGACCGGTCTGCCGTGACCAGACTCGGTATGGCTGCTCGTGCCCGCGCGCAGGAGTTGTACCGTCCTGAAGCGGTCGTACGGACCTTGCGAGAGTCCCTTGTCACGCTCTCCAACCCCGCTGTCTAGCTGTCCGACACCGCCGTCAAGGAGGCCTGCCGTGGTTGCACTTGCTCCGTACCGAGTCCCCCTCGCTCCTCGTGCCGCGCTGCGGTACGACGTCGTCCGGCGCGAGGTGGACTGGCTGCGTCCGTCTTCTCTGTTGGAGATCGGGTGTGGGCTCGGTGGTTTCGGTGCGCGTTTCGCGGCCTCGGGCATCGACTACCTCGGTGTTGAGCAGGATGAGGCATCGTGCGCGGTGGCCGAACCGCGGGTCAGGACCGCCGGGGGCCGGGTCGTCTGCGGTAACTACGCCGACGTCGTATCAGCAGGTGCGGAATTCGATGTCGTGTGCGCGTTCGAGGTGCTCGAGCACATCGAGGACGATGCATCGGCTTTGCACGACTGGCGTCGGTTCGTCCGCCCGGGTGGCCACCTGCTGTTGTCCGTACCCGCTTGGCAAGACATGTTCGGCGGCTCCGACGTGTTGGCAGGTCACTACCGCCGGTACTCGCCCGACGAGCTGCGCACCCGGCTGCTCGACGCGGAGTTTGTCCAGCCGCGCGTCACGGTGTACGGGTGGCCTTTGGGGTATGCGCTTGAGGCCGTGCGTAATCGTTTGGCTGCCCGGCGGCTCGGTCAGGCAGGCACGGCAGACTCGTGCGACGCGAGAACTGCAGGCAGCGGGCGGCTCATGCAACCCAATGCCGTTACCGGGCTCGGTGTCCGGGCTGGCGTGGCTCCATTCTCATGGTTGCAACGGACGGCTCCGGGGCGGGGGACCGGCCTGGTCGTCACTGCCCAGCGTCCCGCCACGTGAGGCAGCGACCAGCCTCAGGAGCGCGTCTTCGGCCGTAGGACTGTCGTAGCGTTTGCTGCGTGACCACCCAGCGCGTGGCGGCTGTCGTCCTGACGGTGCTGATGCTCGCCCTGGTGCTCGTCGGCTGCGTCGCCATCGGCCGCGCCCTCGGTTCGGCCACTGGCGGGTGGGTGGTCGGCGCGCTGACCTGCGTGGCGATGGTCGTCGGCTGGCTACGCCAGAAGCCGGCCGCCGGGGAGTAGCTCGGGCAAGCCTGGGCAGGCCGCTACCCGGCACCGAGCTCGTAGCATCTGTGCTCCGCGCCGACGAGGAAGTCGGCCTGGTCATGCCGCGACATCGTCAGTTCTCCGGCGAGCACGAGAGCGCGCCGTTGCCCAGTGACAGTTCCCTGACGAGTGGGAGCTGGTCCGGTACGCCCGGCCCCGGCTGCCGGGTCTGGCCGCCCTGCCCGCCAACAGGCAACGAGCCGTAGTAGTCCATCTCGTCGCCCTGCGCCGGTTCGTGACCCGCCCTCCGCCCACCTCGACGCAGCCGCTTGCCGCCTTGAGGTGTCCGGCTCGTGGCGGCGGCAGACTGGCGGCGTGCCCGACATGACGCCAATGCGCTTGGGCTTCGGGCTCGAGCAGCTGCTGGCTCCGGTGCCCGGCGGCACCGGCCGGTACTCGCGGGAGCTGGCCGCCGCTCTTGCGACGAGCGCCCCGGACGGTTGCGGCGTCCAGGGATGGACGGCGTGGCACCGCAGCACCGCCTCCGCCGAGGTCGCGGGAGTCGCCGGGCCGCGCCGGCTGCCGCTCGGCGCGCGAGCTCTGGCGGAGGCGTGGCGCCGGGGGGCGGGTCCCGTCCCGCATGGGAACGTGCTGCACGCCCCGACGCTGCTGGTCCCACCCGGCTCAAGGGTCATCCGCCGGTGGCGGGCGCCTCTTGTCGTCACCATCCACGACGCCGTCCCGTGGACGCACCCCGAGACGCTGACTCCCCGCGGGGCCCGCTGGCACCGGGACATGGCGCAGCGGGTGGCACGCGACGCCGACGCCGTCGTGGTCCCCACCCGTGCGGTAGCCGCTGAGCTGGCGAGGTACCTGCCGCTGCGGCGCGTCGAGGTGATCGGCGAGGGCGTGTCGGCAGCGGTCGCTCGCGTGCCCGAGGATGCGCACGAGCGGGCGGAGCGGCTGCGGCTGCCGCCCGAGGGCTACGCGCTCGTCGTCGGCACCCTCGAACCACGCAAGGGACTCGATGTGGCCTTGGCGGCGACCCGATTGCCGGCCTGGCCGGGCCTGCCCTTGCTCGTCGTCGGGCCCACCGGCTGGGGCGAGGTCGTGCTGCCAGGCGCCGGGGATGCCGTTCGGCTGCTGGGACGGCTCACCGACCCCGACCTCGCCGTCGCCTACGCGCGCTCCACGGTGGTGCTGGTGCCCAGCCGTGCGGAGGGGTTCGGCCTGCCGGCACTCGAGGCGATGGCCCACGGCGTGCCCGTCGTCACCTCCGACGTTCCCGCGCTGGTGGAGGTCGTCGGCGGTGCCGGGATCGCCGTTCCGGTCGGTGACCCGGAGGCTTTGGCCGAGGGGGTGCAGACGGCGTTCGCGCGACACGCCGAGCTCTGCTCGGCAGCTCGGGTGCGTGCCGGTGCGTCCACCTGGGACGTTGCAGCGCGTGCCTGCTGGGAGCTCTACCGCGGGCTGGGGATGCACAGCGCGTGACAGGTAAGCGGCGTAGCCTCGAACCGTTGACCCCGCACTCACTGGACGACTGCCGAGAAGGAGAGCCGTGGCACCCCGCGTGCTCGTCGATGCCACCGCCGTACCGGCCGACCGGGGTGGCGTGGGGCGGTACGTCGACGGTTTGATCTCCGCGCTCGATGCCGCCGGAGCAGACCTGGCCGTTGTCTGTCAGCGGGCCGACGCGGAGCGGTTCGGGCGCATCGCGCCTGCAACAACGGTCGTCCCCGGCCCGGCCACCATCGCCCACCGATCGGCCCGGCTGGCCTGGGAGCAGACCGGTCTCGCCCTGGTCGCCCAGCAGATCGGAGCCGACGTCATCCACTCGCCGCATTACACGATGCCGCTGCGCGCCGGCTGCCCCGTGGTCGTGACCGTGCACGACGCGACCTTCTTCACCGAGCCCGAGATGCACACGCCGGTGAAGGGCACGTTCTTCCGCTCCGCCACCCGCACCGCCCTGCGACGCGCCGCCCGGTGCATCGTGCCGAGCAAGGCGACGCGCGACGAGGTCGTGCGCGTGCTCGACGCCGACCCCACCAAGCTCGACGTCGCGTATCACGGCGTCGACACGAAGGTGTTCCACTCGCCGTCGGATGCCGACAAGCTGCACGTGCACCAACGGCTCGGCATCGGTGAGCAGCCCTACGTCGCCTTCCTCGGGATGCTCGAGCCGCGCAAGAACGTCCCCAACCTCGTCCGGGCGTGGGTGGCGGCCGTGCAGGGGCGCCCCGAACCTCCGGCGCTGGTGCTCGCCGGTGGCACCGGCTGGGACGACGAGGTCGACGCCGCCGTGGCGACCGTTCCGGCGGGGCTGCGCATCCTGCGCCCCGGGTACCTGCGGTTCTCCGACCTCCCGGGCTACCTCGGCGGGTCGCTGATCGTCGCCTACCCCAGCCATGGCGAGGGGTTCGGCCTGCCCGTTCTCGAGGCCATGGCCTGCGGCGCGGCGGTGCTGACCACGCCCCGGCTGTCCCTGCCGGAGGTCGGCGGCGACGCGGTTGCCTACACCGAGCCGGACGTCGACTCGATCAGCGGTAACCTCGCCAACCTCATCGACGACGCCCCCCGGCGAGCGGAGCTGGGGCGTCGTGGGCTCGCCCGGGCAGCGGAGTTCACCTGGGCCGCCAGCGCTGAGGCTCACATGGTCAGCTACGCCCGCGCTGTGGCGGAGTGAGCCCGCCTCCCGACGAGCGCGCCCCTTCTGCTCACCCGCCGACCGTCCGCGTCGTCGTCGTCACCTACTCGCCGGGCGACGCGCTCGAGCTGTTCCTCGACACCCTGCCGGCGGCGATTGGCCGCGACTACGAGGTTGTCCTCGCTGACAACGGCTCGACTGACGGTGCGCCCGAACGCGCGGCGGCCGTCCGTGCGGGGGTATCGCTCGTCCGCACCGGCGGCAACGTCGGCTACGGGCGCGGGGCCAACATGGGGGCGGCCGGGGCGAGCGCTCCCTGGCTGCTGATCGCCAACCCCGACATCATCTGGCGGCAGGGCTGCCTCGACACCCTGGTCGACGCCGCCGAGCGGTGGCCCCGCGCGGGCGCCTTCGGACCGGCCATCCTCACGTCGGAGGGCGACCTCTACCCCTCGGCGCGAGCGCTGCCCTCCCTGGGGCGCGGCATCGGGCACGCGCTGGCCGGATGGTGGTGGCCCTCCAACCCGTGGACCGCCGCCTACCGCCGGGAGCGGGGCCTGCCCGTCGAGAGCGAAGCCGGATGGCTGTCAGGCTCGTGCCTGCTGGTCCGGCGGGCCGCCTTCGAGCAGATCGGCGGCTTCGACCCGGCTTACTTCATGTACTTCGAGGACGTCGACCTGTGTGCCCGGCTGGCCCGGGCCGGGTGGCCGTCCGTCTACGTGCCCGATGCCGTCGTCGAGCACCGCGGCGGCCACGCCACCCGCCGCGCTCCGGGGCGAATGCTGCGCGCCCATCACCGCAGCGCCTACCGCTACCTCGCGCGGCAGTACAGCGGCCCCCGCTGGGGGCCGCTGCGACTGGTGTTGGGACTGGGGCTGTTCGCCCGCTTCCTGGTCGCCCGCATGTCGCGAAGGGCGGCCGAGGGAGCGGCGCCGACCCGGTCGGCCGCGGTGCTGGGCGCGGGCGGCGACCCGCTCGCGGCACCGGTCCGCTCGCGCGCGTCCTAGTCGGCCAGCACCTTGCGCAGCCGGTTCTGAAGCAGGGAGAGGATCGGCAACCGCGATGCGTGGGCCTGCTCGTAGTCGAGCAGCTGCACCAGGGAGACGGCGTCGAGGGTGCGCAGCCGGCCCCGCAGCGACCCCAGGGTCATGTGGTCGAAGTCCGCGAGCGGGAGATCGCTGTGCTCTCGGAGCGGGCCGGCGGCCTCGCGGATCTCGGTCGGGACGTCGAGCCCATCGCGGTGCCCGCTCGGCACCGCAGGTGCGGCTTCGGGTGTCTCACCGGCTGCGGCGGCGACCACACCGGCGTTGTTCGTGGTGACGGGGGTGCTGTCGGTGGCAGCGCCCGTCGACTCCGACCCGGCGGACGCGCTCCCCCCGCTCGGGGGCGGCACCACTCGCTTGGCGGGCGTGGCCTTGGTAGCAGCCTTGCGAGCCGCCTTTGCAGCTGCTTTGCGGGCTGCCGGAGGGATGGGTGGGGCCGGCGCCTGCTCTGCGGTTGTCGCGGCTGCTTCCGTAGCAGCCGAGACAGCCGCATCGACGGCCCCGCGGTCCATCGTCGGAGCTGCGCCCGGCTCGGCGCGCAGCTCGGCCTCCGGGTCCGGTGCTCGCGTCTCGGGAACTCCCTGTTGCATGTCGGCTGGGCTGACCGTCGTGGCACGGCCGGAGGCTCCTGCCTGAGCCTCGGCGGCGTTCGGCCCTCCGGCCGCCGGCGCCTCGTCGATGGCGCCCCGGTCGGTCGTAGGAGCGGCGGTTACCTCGGCCCAGAGGGTTTCCGTGGGCGCGGGGGCAGCTTCCTGGTCGACCGTCGGGCCGGCTAGCTGATCGGCTGCCTGCTGGGCTGCCTGCTGTGCCTGTCCGGTCGCCGCCGTGGCCGCCTGCACCGCCTGTTCGGTGGTGGCCGTCGCCGCTTGGGCGGCCTGTTCGGTCACGTTCGTGGCCGCCTGCACCGCCTGCTCGGTGGTGGCCGTCGCCGCTTGGGCGGCCTGTTCGGTCACGCTCGTGGCGGCCTGGACGGCCTCGCCGGTCACGCTGGTCGCGGTCTGTACGGCCTGTTCCGCGGTGCTCGTGACGGTGTGCGCAGCCTGTCCGGCCGCACCTGTCGCTGCCTGGGCAGCCTGGCCGGTGGCGCTTGTCGCGGCTTGCACCGCCTCGCCGGTCGCGGTCGCCGCCGCCTGCACCGCCTGCCCGGTGGTGCTCGTCACCGCTTGGGCTGCCTGCCCGGTCGCGCTTGCCGCCGCCTGCACCGCCTCGCCGGTCGCGCTCGTCACCGCCTGCACCGCCTGCCCGGTGGTGCTCGTCACCGCTTGGGCTGCCTGTCCCGCCTGCTCGACGACGGGCTGCACGGCATCGGCGGCCCGCTCGACGCGGTCGGCTGCCCGACCTGCTGCCCCGGCCACGACGCGAGCGCTCGTCCCGATCGGACCGGCCGGTCCGCCGGTCGCCCTCTGCCCGGCTTTCGTCGCCTGGTCGGCCGCGTCCTGCAGGCGTGTCACGACCCCGCCGGCTCGCTCCTCGAACTTGTCCTCCGCCTCCGCCAGGCGTGCCGCGGCGCGGGCCTGCACCTGGTTGACGGTCGAACGCGTCCCTGAACCACGTCGCGCTGCGCCGGAGGTGCCTCCGAAGTGCCCGAGCATCCCCTGCAGGATGTGCTCGCCGCGCTCGGCCAGCTCCTCGTACCGCTCGCGGGGTGCCATCAGCGAGGACATCGCCAGGAGCGGGAAGCGGGTGACCACTGAGGCCGGGTTGCGCAGCGTGTCGGCCGCCCCCTCGAGGGTGCTGGCGAGCAGGCCCACGTAGGCCGAGAACGGCTTGGGCAAGATAGTGGACGACATCGTGCGGGTCTCCCAGGGTGTGACGGGGCAAGGGCAGCCCGCGACGGATCGCCGAGTGCGTGTGCCAATCGTGCCCGATGCCTGCCCGCGGCACACGTCAGGGGTGCGCGAGGTCGCCCGGCCGTAACCTGGAGCCATGGGAAAGGTGTTGTTGGCCAAGCCGCGCGGCTACTGCGCGGGGGTCGATCGTGCCGTGCAGACCGTCGAGCAGGCGCTCGAGCTCTACGGCGCCCCCGTCTACGTCAGGCGGCAGATCGTGCACAACGCTCACGTGGTCCGGGCGCTGGAGGTCAAGGGCGCCGTCTTCGTGGAGGAGACCGACGAGGTGCCCGAGGGCGCCACCGTCGTGTTCTCGGCGCACGGCGTGGCGCCCACCGTGCACGAGGGTGCTGCACGACGCAACCTGCGCACCATCGACGCCACCTGCCCGCTGGTGACCAAGGTGCACGTCGAGGCCCGCCGCTTCGCCGCTGAGGACAACGACATCCTGCTCATCGGCCACGCGGGCCACGAGGAGGTTGTTGGCACCACCGGGCAGGCGCCGGCCAACATCCACCTGGTCGACGGCGTCGACGACGCGGCCACCGTCGAGGTTCGCGACCCCGCCAAGGTGGCGTACCTGTCACAGACGACGCTGTCGGTCGACGAGACGATGCAGACCGTTGCCGCGCTCAAGGCGCGCTTTCCGCTGCTGCAGGGCCCGCCGAGCGACGACATCTGCTACGCCACGCAGAACCGGCAGCTCGCCGTCAAGGACATCGCCGCGCGCTGCGAGCTCGTGCTCGTGGTGGGGTCGGTGAACTCGTCCAACAGCGTCAGGCTCACCGAGGTGGCGCGCGATGCCGGTGCCGCATCGGCGCATCTCGTCGACGGCTTCCTCGACATCGACCCGGCATGGCTCGACGGCGTCGAGACCGTCGGGGTGACGAGCGGAGCCTCGGTGCCCGACGAGCTCGTCGAGGGCGTCCTCGGCTGGCTGGCCGAATGGGGGTACGCCGACGTCGAGGAGGTCACCTCGGCCGACGAGCACCTCCAGTTCTCGCTGCCGGTCGAGATCCGGCGTGACCTTCGGGCGCGGGCGAGGGCAGCGCAAGCAGTGCCCTCGCAGCCGGCGCCGTAGCCGCCTGGGGCTCAGCCCCGCCGGCTCCGTCGGTCGCGACGGACGTAGGAAGCCCCACGACGCAGAGCGACCACGGCTGCCAGGAGCGTGCCGCCGAGCAGGATCGGCGTGTGCAGGATCAACGCGGTCGAGGCGTCGAGGACCTGCTGGCGGAGCCCACTGGACGACCGGCTTCCCCCATACACCGCCACCGCCACCGCCACCACGACCGCATACACGATCGGCGGCAGCAGCACCGACGTGCCGAGGTCCTCGCGGTGCACCCGTTGGGCGCAGAGCCCCGAGCTCAGCACGAATCCGATGGTGAACAACAGCCAGAGCTGGCGTTGGCCGACGACCGCGTCGAGCACCGCGCCCGCGCCGGTCAGCAGCAGAGCGAGCAGCAGCGCGCCCATAGCGGTCAGGCCGCGCCGGTCGCCGAGGGACTGCGACGGACCACCGTGCCGCGCTGCCGGCGCCCGGCGCGCGTGGGCTGCCCCGCCGGCCGCACTGCCGTCCCGTCGGTCGTCCGGAGCGCGCGGACCGATGGGGGCAGGCACGAAGTGACCGTACCGTCGCACCGGGTTGCTGCCGCTGCGCCACGTGGACCGCGTACCGGCTCGTTACCGTGATCCGATGAGCGGAAGCCAGCCGTGACTGAACCGTCCCGTACAGGCGCGCGGCCGTACGACACCGAAGCCGTGGCTGCGGCAGCTATGTCGAAGGATCCCGGCCTCGACCGCGAGCTCGCGCTGCAGCTGGCCGGCGAGGCGTGGGACGAGCTGCAGGACATCGGCGCCCTCGATGCACCGGAGGTCGCGCGCCGGCTGCTCGCCCGACATCCGCGTGCGGGAGCGACGCCGGCGGCGCAGGTGGCATCGGCCGCCGTCGAGGTCTGCCGCGCCTCCGCCGTCGATCCCGCGGCCGGCTGAGAGCGAGCGCGTCACCCCCGTCGCCCCCTCGCGCTGTTGCCAGTCGCCGGCTTGCAGGATTTCGTCCGAGGTCCGTGTTCTGCTGCCCGCATGGACCTCGTCCCCGCCTGGCTGGTCGTTCTCGCGCTGGTTGCCGGCGCGCTCGTGGGGTGGTGGCAGGGCCGGGCGTCCGGCGCTGCGCGTGCCGCGTCGGCGCTGTCGGCGCGGACCGCGGAGGCGGCGCAGTTGCGGACGGCGCTGGCGTACGAGCGACGGTCCGGGGAGGACAAGCTGGCGGTGCTCGACGAGGGTCGGGAGCGGTTCGAGCAGGTCTTCGCGGCGCTATCGGCCGACGCGCTCGAGCGCAGTACCCGGCGTTTCCTCGACCTCGCGGGCGAGACGCTGCTGCGGGCGGGGCAGCACGCGAGCGGTGAGCTCGACGAGCGCCGCGATGCGGTCGAGCACCTCGTCGAGCCCATGCAGGCCACCCTGTGCCGGGTCGAGCATCAGCTGCGCGAGCTGGAGACTGCCCGGGCGGGGGCCTACTCGGCGGTGCTGGAGCAGGTCACCGAGTCGCGGGCGGCGGCCAAGGCGCTGCAGGTCGAGACGGCCTCGTTGGTGTCGGCGCTGCGCCGACCGGCTGCGCGTGGCACCTGGGGTGAACTGGGCCTGCGCCGCGTCGTCGAGGTCGCCGGCATGGTCGAGCGGTGCGACTTCGAGGTGCAGCCGACGCTGGTCGGCATCGACGGGCAGGCCGTGGCGCGGCCCGACATGGTGGTGCACCTCGCGGGTGGCAAGCAGGTAGCCGTCGACAGCAAGGTGCCGCTCGACGCCTTCCTCGACGCGGTGGCCGCCACCGACGAGCGGGTCAGGGATGAGCGGTTGCGGGCCCACGCGAAGGCGCTGCGCAACCACGTCGATGCGCTCGCCGCCAAGGCGTACTGGGAGCGGCTTCCGGTCACGCCGGAGTTCGTGGTGCTGTTCGTGCCGCAGGAGTCGTTCCTCGCCGCCGCCCTCGAGGCCGACCCGGGGCTGCTCGACCACTCCGCGGCCCGGCGCGTCATCCTGGCCTCCCCCACGACGATGATCGCTCTGCTGCGCACCGTTGCCTACGCCTGGACGCAGGCCAGCCTCGCCGACAACGCGAAGGCGGTCTACGACGCCGGCCGCGAGCTGTACGCGCGGCTGTCGACGCTCGGGGAGCACGTCGACAAGGTGGGGCGCTCGTTGGGCTCGGCAGTGGTCGCCTACAACCGAGCCGTCGGCTCGCTCGAGGGCCGGGTGCTGGTCACCGCGCGGCGGTTCTCCGATGCCGGGCTCGTCACCGACCCGTTGGTCGCTCCGGCTCCAGTGGACGTTGCCGCCCGGCCGCTGACGGCACCCGAGCTGACCGACCTGCCCGGTGCGCCCGACGCCGACGCGCTGGCAGTCAGCGGCCCGTCGCTGGTGACCGCCCCGCGCCTCGCTGAGCCCCCACCGTTGCAGACCGCACGCGGGCGGGCGCCGGTGCGGCAGACTGGGCCTACATGAGCCTGTCGATCGGGATCGTCGGTCTGCCCAACGTCGGCAAGTCGACGCTGTTCAACGCCCTGACCAAGAACGACGTCCTGGCGGCGAACTACCCCTTCGCGACCATCGAGCCCAACGTGGGTGTCGTCGCGGTGCCCGACCCACGGCTGGGCGAGCTCGGCATGCTGTTCCACAGCGCCCGCACCGTGCCGGCGACGGTGAGCTTCGTCGACATCGCCGGCATCGTCCGAGGGGCCAGCGAGGGGCAGGGCCTCGGCAACAAGTTCCTGTCCCACATCCGCGAGGCTGACGCGATCTGCCAGGTGGTCCGCGCCTTCGACGACCCCGACGTGACCCACGTCGAGGGCAAGGTCAACCCCGCCGACGACATCGCCACGATCAACACCGAGCTCGTGCTCGCCGACCTGCAGACGGTCGACAACCGGCTGGCCCGCCTGGAGCGCGAGGCACGCATGCGCCCCGATCTGCGGCCCACCCTGGCCGCGGTGCAGGCGGCACGCGTGGTCCTCAACGACGGGCGCCCGGTCTCGAACGAGCGATCGCTCGACCTCTCGCTGCTGCGCGAGCTCACCTTGCTCACGGCCAAGCCGTTCATCTACGTCTTCAACGTCGACGAGGCCGACCTGGGTAATCCCGAGCTCCGGGCCGAGCTCGCCGCCGAGGTCGCGCCCGCGCGTTCACTCGTCGTCTGCGCCAAGATCGAGGCTGAGCTGGCCGAGCTCGACGACGCCGATGCCGCTGAGATGCTGAGCGAGCTCGGTGTCGACGAGCCGGGCCTGACCCAGCTCGCCCGGGTGGGGTTCGAGACGCTCGGACTGGCGACCTTCCTCACCGCCGGCCCCAAGGAGTCGCGCGCCTGGACGATCCCGAAGGGAGCCACCGCGCCCGAGGCAGCGGGCGTCATCCACACCGACTTCCAGCGGGGCTTCATCAAGGCCGAGGTCGTCTCCTACGACGACCTGATGGCCGCCGGCAGCATCCCTGCCGCCCGAGCAGCGGGCAAGGCACGCATCGAGGGCAAGGATTACGTGATGCAGGACGGCGACGTCGTCGAGTTTCGCTTCAACGTCTGAGGCGCCGCGAGACCCAGGCCGACAGGCCGTCGACCGAGCGGGCTTGGGAGTGAGCCCCGAGCAGGCGGCCCCCGGCTACTGAAGTCGGTCTTCAGCCTGGTTGGCAAGCTCACCAGCGCCGTGGGTTCATCCCTCGGATCTGTTGGCAACCCGCGCGCTGCCCACACGCCATCAGGTCGCGCTCAGCGCCGAAACCCGCGTTTCACCGCGCGGCAAGGGCAAGGTGGAACCCGTGCCGATGCCACCGAGAAGCTTGCCGATCGTAGCGGCGTCGGTCGGGCGCCCTGTCAGGTAGCCCTGCACGAGGTCGCAGCCGAGCTCGGTCAGCAAGGTCAGCTGCTCGGGCCGCTCGACGCCCTCAGCGATCGTCGTCAGGCCGAGGCTGCGCGCGAGCTGAAGCACCGCCGACAGGAATACGGTGTGCTCCGGCTGGCGCCCCAGCGGCTCGACGAACGACCGGTCGATCTTCAGTTCCTTCAACGGGAAGCCGGCGAGGTGGGCGAGCGAGGAGTAGCCGACGCCGAAGTCGTCGAGCGCCAAGCTGATGCCCAGCGCGTCGAGCTCGCGCGCTACTCGGACAGCGGGGGCGACGTCCGAGATCAGGGCGCCCTCGGTGATCTCCAGGATGAGCCGGCCGGCGCCGATGCCGTGCCGGTCCAGCAGCCCCGTCACCTGGTCGGGGAACGCCGGGTCGACCAGCTGCTGGGCCGACACGTTGACGGCCAGGGTCAGCCGGCGCTCGCTCAACGCATCCCAGCCGGTGAGCTCCCCGAGCGCCTTGTCGAGCATCCGCAGTCCGAGCGATCGGATCAGCCCGGCCTGCTCCGCCATGGGAATGAAGCGGTCGGGCCGGACCGCACCCCTGGTCGGATGCGTCCAGCGCGCCAAAGCCTCCACGCCGACCAGCAGGCCGCTGCCGGCCGCTACCAGCGGCTGGTACGCCGCTGCGATCTGGTCATTCGCCACGGCCGCGGCAAGATCAAGCCGCAGCTGGCGCTCATCGGTGTCGGAGTCGTGCATCGTCGCGTCGAAGACGGCCAGCGGCTCGTCGCTGCGCTTGGCGGCGTACATGGCCACGTCGCCGCACTTGAGCAGCTGGCTGGCGGAAACGCTTTGTGCCTGGGGCTGAGCGGGAACGAGGCCGACGCTTGCCCGCATCGCAAGCGCCTGCCCGTCGATGGTGAACGTCGCGTTGAAGGCGTTTACTACCCGGTGCGCGATGTCGAGCGACTCGTCGGCGCCCTCCTCGATCAGGACGGCGAACTCGTCCCCGCCGAGGCGGGCGATGGTGTCGGAGGTGCGCAGCGCTCCGCGCAACCGCTCGGCGACGCGGACGAGCAGCGCGTCACCCGCAGCATGTCCCAGGCTGTCGTTGACGAGCTTGAAGTGGTCAAGGTCCAGGTAGAGCAGCGCAAGGGGCCCGCGGCCGCGGCGCTGCAACTCGACGGCGTGCTCAAGCCGGTCGGTGAACAGCGCCCGGTTGGCGAGCCCGGTCAGTGGGTCATGGAAGGCCTGGTGATGCAACTCGTGCTCGCGGGCAGCGACGTCTCTGACCAGCCGCCGGTTCTCAGCCAGCGTCAGCAGTTGCCGGATGAAGAGGACGACCACGAGCAGACCTGTCGAGACGAACACGGGGTCCGGACCGAGCCGGGTGAGCACCCGGTAGGTCGCTAGCAGGCAGGCCAGGCCGAGCGGCAAGTAGGGCGGCCACAGCAGTGCCTGGCGGACGGGTAGCGGCGAGGCGTCGGTCCCGGCGACCGGGCGCGACGTGGTCTCAGGCGGCCGCCAGGTGAGGGCCCCCAGCCCGAACAGCACGTACGCGGCTGACCACCCGGCGTCGGTGACGCTGCTGCTGCCGTACTGTCCCGTGGCGGTCAGGTAGGCGAACGCGCTGTCGGCGACGCCCATCAGGGCGAGCCCGGCGACCAGCAGCGGCGGTGTCCGGCGGGTGGTCTTGGCGGCGAGCAGCGCCATGATGGCCATGGTGACGAGGACGAGGTCGCTCGCGGGGTACGCGAGCGAGACGACGGTGCCTAGCGAGCCAGTGGACCCGGCATGCAACACGGCGCCCAGCGCCGTCGACCAGGAGACGGCGAACAGTGAGCCGGCGACCAGCACACCGTCGAGTACGAGCCGGGTACGCGAGACGCCGCTCGTCCCGGCGGCCCGGGCGAACAGCAGCAGCGCGACCACGCCGCCGACCGGGAAGACGAGGTAGCCGAGGTCGGCGAGGGACGGGAAGGGCGTCTCGACCCCGCGCACCACCTGGTACCAGGTCCAGATCGCCTGCCCCACCGCCCAGGAGGCGAGGCCGACGCCGAGAAAGACCCAGGCCAGCTGCTCGGCTCGCTGCGTCGCGTGCGTGTGTTCTCGGCGGATGAGGCGTGCCGTCGAGCCGCTGGTGGTCGGGTGGTGCGCTCGACGCCGGGGCGAGGCGCGCACCGCCGCGGCGGCACAGCACCCGGCCGCGGCGGCGGCGTAGCCCAGCTGTACGAGGTCGTCCATCGCACGCACCAGCCAGGTGCCGCCCCATCCGCCGAGCAGCCACAGCACGTGGCCGAGCACGAGGGCGGTACCGATGGCGGCCGCGATCGACGTCCGTCGCCGTGACATGCCCACCCCCGTCCGCGCTCGTCGGGGTATCGACAGGTCCCGCGACGCCCTTGATGCCTGCTGGTGCACGCTAAGGTGCGCGCTCGCCGTCGGGCGCTGGATTGCCGGTCCCGGGGATGAGGTGCTGTGGCGCAGCTCGTCGTCGGCGCCGCCCTGTTCGATGCCCCCGGCCGCCTGCTCGCCGCGCAGCGCGGCCAGCCGCCCGAACTCGCCGGCCTCTGGGAGTTCCCCGGCGGCAAGGTCGAACCGGGCGAGGACGAGCGCGCGGCACTGGTGCGCGAGTGCCGCGAGGAGCTGGCCGTCGCGATTGCCATCGACCCCGGTCCACGGGCGTTCGTGGGGGAGGTGCCCATCGGCATCGGGAAGCTGCGCGTCTACCGCGCCCGCATCGTCTCGGGGGTACCGCAACCAGGGGAGCACACCGCTCTGCGCTGGCTGGGGCCGGACGAGCTGCTCGACGTGCCGTGGATCCCGGCCGACCTGCCTCTGGTCAGGCGGCTGATGAAGGTGTAATGGGGGTCTTTCCCGTACCGTGGTCACACGTGGCTCTTCGCAACGACCTTCGTAACCTCGCCATCATCGCCCACGTCGACCACGGCAAGACGACTCTCGTCGACGCCATGCTCTGGCAGTCTGGCGCCTTCAGCAAACACCAGGCGGACGAGGGCTCGGTCAACGAGCGGGTCATGGACTCGATGGACCTCGAGCGCGAGAAGGGCATCACCATCCTCGCGAAGAACACGGCCATCCGGCACACCGATGTCACGCTCAACGTCATCGACACCCCGGGCCACGCTGACTTCGGCGGCGAGGTCGAGCGGGGCCTCGCGATGGTCGACGGCGTGCTGCTGCTCGTCGACGCCTCCGAGGGGCCGCTGCCGCAGACCCGCTTCGTTCTGCGCAAGGCGCTGGCCTCGAAGCTGCCCGTCGTCCTGGTCATCAACAAGGTCGACCGGCCCGACGCCCGCATCGCCGAGGTCGTCGACGAGACCTACGAGCTGTTCCTCGACCTCGACGCCGACGAGCAGCAGATCGACTTCCCGATCGTCTACGCCTCGGCCAAGGCCGGCCGGGCCTCGCTGAACCGCCCGGACGACGGCTCGATGCCCGACAGCCCCGACCTCGAGCCGCTGTTCGAGGTGCTGCTGAAGACCGTGCCGCCGCCGTCGTACACCGAGGGCGCACCGCTGCAGGCCCTGGTCACCAACCTCGACGCCTCGCCCTACCTCGGCCGCCTGGCGTTGTGCCGGGTGCACGCGGGGGAGATGCGCCGCGGCCAGACCGTCGCCTGGTGCCGCACCGACGGCACGATCGAGCGGGCCAAGCTCAGCGAGCTGCTGCTGACCGAGAACCTCGACCGCGTGCCGGCCGAGGTGGCCCGCCCCGGTGACATCGTCGCGATCGCCGGCCTGCCCGACGTGACGATCGGCGAGACCCTGGCCGACCCCGACGACCCGCGTCCGCTGCCGGTCATGCAGATCGATGAGCCGTCGATCTCGATGACCGTCGGCATCAACACCTCCCCGCTCAACGGCCAGAGCGGCAAGAAGCTCACCGCGCGGCTGGTCAAGAACAGGCTCGACGCCGAGCTGGTCGGCAACGTGTCGATCCGCATCAACCAGACCGAGCGGCCCGACACCTGGGAGGTGCAGGGCCGCGGGGAGCTGCAGCTGGCGGTGCTGGTCGAGATGATGCGGCGGGAGGGCTTCGAGCTTACCGTCGGCAAGCCGCAGGTGGTCACCCGCGAGATCAACGGCAAGATCCACGAGCCGATGGAGCGCCTCACGATCGACGTGCCCGAGGACTACGTCGGCGTCGTCTCCCAGCTGCTCGGCCTGCGCAAGGGCCGCATGGAGCAGATGGTCAACCACGGCACAGGCTGGGTCCGCCTGGAGTACCTGGTGCCCGCGCGGGCGCTGATCGGCTTCCGCACCGAGTTCCTCACCGAGACCCGCGGCACCGGCCTGCTGCACCACGTCTTCGAGAAGTACGAGCCGTGGGTCGGCGAGCTGCGCACCCGCCCGAGCGGGTCGCTGGTCGCTGACCGTAAGGGGCCGGTCACCTCGTACGCGCTGACCAGCCTCCAGGAGCGCGGGACGATGTTCGTCGCGCCCGGCTCGGAGGTGTACGAGGGGATGATCGTCGGTGAGAACTCCCGCGCCGACGACATGGACGTCAACGCCACCAAGGAGAAGAAGCTCACCAACATGCGCTCCTCGACGGGCGACGAGCTGGAGCGGCTTGTCCCGCCGCGGGTGCTCTCGCTCGAGCAAGCGCTCGAGTTCTGCCGCGAGGACGAGTGTGTCGAGGTGACCCCGGGCGTCATCCGCATCCGCAAGGTCGTGCTGGCGGCCCAGGACCGCGAGAAGCTGCGCAGCCGGAACCGCAACCGCAACTGAGCGGGCGACCGGCGGACGCTTCGCACACAAACGCCCCGCTCAGCCGCCTCCTGGCGCCTCAGTGAGGCCGTTCGTGTGCCGCCACGTCGAGGGCAACACGCAAACTGCCCTCGGGAGGGCGGTTACCGGCCTGCAGGGGCCCGTTTGTGTGCGAGCGTCGCGGAGCATGCCGATCATCCGGCTCTTAGGCTGGAGCTCATGAGCGACATGACCGCCCCCCTGCCCGACGAGCCCGGCCCGGGCGAGCTCGTCGACGACCTCAGCCCCGCCGACGACGCCCTGGCCCAGGCCGCTGACGCCGTTGACACGGCGGAGCAGACCGAGGCGGTCGACATGACCCCGCTGGACCACCCGCACCGGTTGCTGCTGGTTCACGCGCACCCCGACGACGAGACCATCGGCACCGGCGCCACGATGTCGCGCTACGCCGACGAGCACGCGCTGGTCACCCTGGTCACCTGCACCCTCGGGGAGCTGGGCGAGATCGTGGTCCCCGAGCTGGAGCACCTGGCCGCCGATCGTGACGACGGCCTCGGCCAGCACCGCGTCGGTGAGCTCGCCGCCGCCTGCGAGGCCCTGAGGGTCGGCGACCACCGCTTCCTCGGCGGGGCCGGCCGGTGGCGCGACAGCGGGATGATGGGGACCGAGGGCAACGACGACCCCCGCGCGTTCTGGCAAGCCGACCTCGACGAGGCGACGCTGGAATTGGTCCGGGTGATCCGCGAGGTCCGCCCCCAGGTGGTCGTGACCTACGACGAGCGCGGCGGCTACGGCCACCCTGACCACATCCAGGCGCACCGGGTGACCATGGCCGCGTTCGACGCTGCTGGCGACCCCGGCTTCGCCCCCGAGGCCGGCGAGCCGTGGCAGCCGGCCAAGCTGTACTGGACCGCTGTGCCGCTCAGCGCCCTGAAGCAGAGCTTCGAGGCCATGCGCACCTCCGGAGTCGAGCTGCCCTTCACCGTGGCCGAGGCTGAGGAGATGGGCATCGGGGTCGCCGACGAGTTGGTCACGACGGCCATCGACGCGAGCAGCCACCTCGACGCCAAGGTGGCGGCCATGCGGGCCCACGCCAGCCAGATCGCCGTGGACGGCATGTTCTTCGCGCTCTCCGACGGCGTCGGACGGGCGGCGTTCGGCGTCGAGTACTACCGGCTCGTCCGGGGCGACCGCGGGCCGGCCGTGACGCCGGAGGGTCACGAGGACGACCTGTTCGCCGGCGTGACCCACTGACGCCGGTGCTGCGCGGACGCGCTGACCCATTCGGTCGAGCACGGCGCGCCCGACCGGGGCGACCATGCGGCCAACCGGGTGACGCCCGGACGCAGATCGCCTGCCCACACAGTTGTGGCGGGTAGCCGGTCGGCAAGGAGCCGGCGGAGGGGACCAGCATGCAGCGCACCGAGTCGGCCGCAGCAGCCATCGACCTCGGCGGTACCGCCGGGGTGTTGAGCGCGCGAAGGGCCGACGTCGGCCGCACCCGTGAGCACCGCCGCCGCCGTCGCCTGCGGGTGCTCGCCACCGTGCTTGCCGTGCCCACGGCGTTCCTGTGGTTTCGGCTGCTGAGCGGTCACCCGTTCAACGTCTTCGCGCTGCCCTCGGTCGACCCGCTCGTCCTGTTCGAGCTGCTCATCCCGGTGGCGATCGTCGGCGCGGTGATCGTGCCGCCGCTGCTGACCGGGCGCTCGCCGCATGTCCTCTACCGGCCCGAGCAGATCGACGTGGGTCTGGCCGACGTCGTCGGCGTCGACGGCGTGCGCGAGGAGGTCGTCCGCAGCATCAACCTGTTCCTCGCCCACCGCACCTACAGCGACACGATGGGCGGCCGGCCCCGCCGCGGGCTGCTGTTCGAGGGACCGCCCGGCACCGGCAAGACGCACCTGGCCAAAGCGATGGCCCGGGAGGCGGGCGTGCCGTTCCTGTTCGTCTCGTCCACTTCCTTCCAGTCGATGTTCTACGGCGCCACCGCGCGCAAGATCCGCTCGTACTTCAAGGAGCTGCGCAAGGCGGCCCAGCGGGAGGGCGGCGCGATCGGCTTCATCGAGGAGATCGACGCCATCGCCACCGCCCGCGGTGGCATGAGCCGCGGCAGCATGACCAGCGCCGGCATGTTCGGCATGGGCCGCGCCGCCGCAACCATCCTGAACCGCAACCAGGTGAGTACCGAAGGCTCCGGCGGTGTCGTCAACGAGCTGCTCGTCCAGCTGCAGTCCTTCGACACCCCGACGGGCTTTCAGAAGGCCGTCGGCAGCGTCGTCGACCGGCTCAACCTGCTGCTGCCCGCCCACCGCCAGCTGAGCAAGCCGCACCCGGAGCCGGCCAACGTCCTCATCGTCGCGGCGACCAACCGCGCCGACTCGCTCGACCCGGCGCTGCTGCGCCCCGGCCGCTTCGACCGCCGGCTCACTTTCGACCTGCCGTCCCAGTCGGGCCGGCGCGCGCTGCTCGACCACTTCCTCGCCACCAAGGCGCACGCGCCCGAGCTCGACGATCCGGAGCGCCGGGATGCGCTCGCCGCCGTCACCTCCGGCTACTCACCCGCCAAGATCGAGAACCTGCTCGACGAGGGCCTGGTCAACGCGGTGCGCCGCGCCGACAGGGCGATGACCTGGTCAGACGTGGAGCACGCCCGCCTCGTGGGCGAGGTCGGCATCGGCGCGCCGGTTGAGTACACCGCCCACGAGCGCCGGCTCATCGCCACGCACGAGGCCGGCCACACGACCGTCGCGTGGCTCGTCGCGCCCGAGCGCCGGCTCGAGGTGCTCACCATCATCAAGCGTGGCGAGGCGCTCGGCCTGCTCGCCCACGGCGACCGGGACGACGTGTTCACCCGGTCGCGCAGCGAGATGCTGCGGATGATTCAGATCTCCTTCGGCGGCCAGGTCGCAGAGGAGCTGTTCTTCGGCGACGTCTCGACCGGGCCGGCCGGCGACCTGGCGTACGCCACCCAGGTCGGCGCGCAGATGATCGGCGCCGCCGGGATGGGCGAGAGCCTGGTGTCGTTCGCGGCTGTCGAAGACGGTGCCCTCGGGGGCAGCAACCTCGTTGGCAAGGTGCTCGGCGACGGCAGCGCCCGCGAGCAGCTCGAGCGGCTGCTTGTCGAACAGAAGACCACGGTGACCGAGCTGCTCGGCGCTCACCGGCATCTGGTCGAGGCGCTACGTGACGCGCTGCTCGAGCACGAGGAGCTGATCGGCTCGCAGATCACCGATGTCCTCGAGGCCGCCACCCAGGCGGTCCGGGTCGTCGACCTCACCGAGGCCGGCGCGGTCGTCGGGTAGGAGAGGCGTCCGCCGGTTACGCACCGGTCGCTCCGTATCGTCGGCCCCATGCCACGGATGGCGGGGGACCGCACGGTCGGTGAGAACCCCGCACCGACCCGCGGCTTCCTCGCCGCCGCGTACGTCGTGCTACTGCTGCTCGGCGCCGTGCTCGGTGTCTTCGGCGCCTTCCTGTCACCTGCCGGGCCGCGGATCGGCGGCGTGCTGCTACCGGTCGGGCTGGTGGTTGCCGTGGTGGGCAACCTGGCGGCAGGCGTCCTCGGCCTGCACAGCATCGGGACCCGGCCCGGGGCCGCCGCGCCGGCCATCGGTTGGCTGACTGTGGTGCTGCCGATGGGCAGCACCACACCGGCAGGGGACCTGGTGCTGGCCGGATCGTTGCGCAGCATCGCCTTCCTGCTGCTGGGCAGCCTCGCCGGCGCGGCGGTGCCGACGCTCGGGCGCCCGGATCGGGGCGTTACCGCCCTGGCAACCCGGCGCTGATGCCAGGCTGTGACACCTCGGCACTGACGCCCTGTGGCCATTCAGCACTGACGCCAGGCTGTGGCACCTCGGCCCCGGGACGCAGGCCGAGACACGTCAGCAAGCCGACAACTCCGCCAATGCCGGCATGACATGTTCAGCGAACATCCGCATCGACTTCGACGTCTCCGGCGTGCGCATGCCCGCATGCCGGAAGGCGCAGGCCAGCTCGGTGACGCGGCCCCGCTCGCCGGTTACGAGCGGACGCAGCTCGGCGATCACGTCATCGGGGGTACCGACCGCTGCGTGCCACATCCCCGCGGTGCCGCTGCGCAGCATCTCCTGCGTGATCCGGCGCGACGGGTCAGCCACCCCCTCGAGGTCTTTGCGCAAGGCGTAGAAGTTCACGAAGTACTCGAGCGCCGCGCCAGCCGCGTCCCAGGCCTCATCGGCCGAGTCCGCCACGCACACCATCTGCATGATCGCGATCTGGTGATCGGCCGGGGTGCGGCCGGCTGCCACCAGGTGCCTGTCGTAGCCCGCGTTGAATGGCGCGATCAAGTCCAAGCCGCGCTCGGCGGCGCGGGCCAAGTTCTTCGGTCCCATCCCGCCATACCAGACCGGCAGCGGGTTCTGCACGGGCGCCGACGTGAAGGACAGCTCCGGAATATCGTAATAGTGCCCCTTATGACTGAACGCTTCCGTTGAACCCAAGGCCTGTCGAATCCAGTCGATCGACTCAAAAGTTCGCCCGCTCATCTCCTTGGGATCAATCCCGAAGACCTGGAACTCCTCATATTGCGAGCCGGGTGCCACGCCGAGGTCGAAGCGGCCGCCGGACAACAGGTCGGCGACCGCAGCGTCCTCGGCTATCCGCCGTGGGTCGTGAAAGGGCAACGAGACAACGGCGGTCCCCACGCGCAGTTGCGTGGTCTTCGCGGCCACCGCTGTGGCCACCTGGATCGGGGAGCCGGTCCAGGCGTCCTCGCGGAAGTGGTGCTCGCCATACCAGGACCTGGTGAAACCGAGCTCCTCAGCGAGAATGGCATCGCCGACATAGTCGGCGTAGACCTCGCGTAGGTCATAGGGCCGTTGAGGATTATTACGTACCGCACTCAGCAAGGAGAAGTCCATGACCCGGTCAGCCCTTCGGCAGGGTCGAGGTCAGGTCGTGCCACTGGTTGTCGACGGGGACGTACTTACCGTTCTTGACCGCGAAGTACTGCCACTGGTCGTTGTAGACGCGGGGGAGCACCTTGCTCTCGGCAACGGGCTTGCAGAAGTTGACGTGCGGGTACACGTTGCCCACGTTGACGTCGCACATCGTGGGAATCTTCGTCAGCAGCGCCTTGGCGCTCATCTCCTTCGAGCCCGTCAGCGCCTGCTTCACCAGTTGAACGCTCGACCAGCCGTCCTGCGCGAACTCGTTCGAGTTGATCGCGGTCTGCGTCTTGTCGTCCTTCAGGTAGGCGCTCAGCTCCTTGTTGAACTGCTGGACGAGCGGGTCCGGCGATGACGGCTGCAGCGTGGAGTTGAGGATGATGATGCCGTTGGCAGCGGCACCCAGTGGTCCGAGGAACTGGGGAGTGAGGCTGCCCGCGCTCGTCAGGATCTTGCCCGTGAATCCCAGCTTGTGCAGGCCGAGGATGTACTTGACGTTCGTCTGGCCGTCGCCGCCGTAGGTGAAGCAGTCCGGGTTTGACGCCATCGCTGTGCTCAGGCTCGGCGTCACGTCGGCGATGCCAGGCTTGACGAGCTGGCTCTGCACGCTCACGCCGAGCGTCTGCGCCTGCTGCTTCTGCTGCTCTGCGATCGTGTCGTTGCCCGGGTTGGCCGGCAGGATGGCCGAGACCTTCTTGCACCCGTTGTCGCTCCACACCTTGGCGAGCGCTGTGGAGGACGGGACCGGTCCCGGATCGAACTGGAACGAGACCGGGCTCTTGAACTCCTCTGCCGTCGTGGGCAGGCCGCCGATGTAGGGGATCTGGGCCGCCTCGAGGACCCCGAGCAGCTGGGGGGCGCCGAGCGGGTCGAACGTGCCGACGACGGCGATGTCCTTGTTGGCCACTGCCTTGCGGCCGCACTGAGCCGACCCGTTGGGGCTGCCCTTGGTGTCGCAGACGTCGACCTGGATCATGTGCCCGTCGATACCGCCGGCTGCGTTGATGGCCGCTGCTGCTGCCTTCACGCCGGTCGCACCGTAAGGGAACGAGATGCCCCCGAAGGCAGCCGACGGGCTCTGCGCACCGACATTCATGATCCGGATGGAGGCGGCCGACCCGGTACCGGCACCGCTACCGGTACCGGTACCGGGGTTGTTTGCCTTGCTGCCGCTCGAGCCGCAGGCACCCAAGGCAGCTGCCGTTGACACCGCGACCAGACACATCCCGAGCGCGCTCTTGTTGGTCATGTCATGCCTTCCTCGTCAAGTCCCCGGTCGTGGCGGACGCTGTGGTGTGGAACTGCGCAGGGTGCGCCATGGCCCGGTGATCCTGGGCCGTAAGAGAGTTGACGGGTGAGCGCTCGGGTGGGGGCGCGGTCGCTCGAGGCGCGGACGGCTCGTCGGTCACCGGCTCGGTGGTCGGGGGTTCGGGGGTCGGGGGTTCGGTGGTCGGGGGTTCGGCCGTGCCGAGGTAGGCCCGTACGACTTCCGGGTGTGAGAGCACCTGCGCCGGCGTACCGGTCGCGATGACGCGCCCGAAGTCCAGGGCCACGACGCGGTCGGAGACCTGGCGGACCAGGTCGACGTCGTGCTCGATCAACAGGACCGCGATGTGCCACTCCCGCGCCAGCACGGTGATCATCCTGGCGACCTCGACGCGTTCGAACTCCGACAGGCCGGCTGCCGGCTCGTCGAGGAGCAGGACGGCGGGTGCGCCGGCGAGCGCTCGGGCGATGGCGACAAGCCGGCGGTTGCCGTACCCGATCTGCGTCGGCAGCCGGTCAAGGTGGTCGTGCAGCCGAAAGGCCTCGATCGCCGCCGCGGTGGCGGGCGTGATCGAGCCACGGGCGGGATGGAACAGGTCGAGAAGCAGGCTGATGCGGTCCTGCGGGTCGGCGGCGCACCGCAGGTTGTCCATCACGGTGATGTCCTCGAACAGCTCGAGGGACTGGAAGGAGCGGGCGACACCCGCCCGGGTCCGGCGGTGCGCTGACAGACCGTCGATGCGGTGGCCCGTGAGCTCCACCGTGCCGGACGACGGGACGAATCCGGTGATCGCGTCCATCAGGGTCGTCTTGCCGGCGCCATTGGGCCCGATGATCGCGAGTACCTCGCCCGGCTGCACGTTGATGTCCACGTCGTCAAGCGCGACAACCGAACCGAAGACGACTCGCAGGTTGCGCGCCACGAGCGAGCTCTCACGCGGGACCACCGCAGTGCCGTGCACGGCCTCGAGCCCACGGGCGTAGCCCTCGCGGCGCCGTTGCGCCGCCCGGGCCCGCCCGGCGCTCGGCCGCAGTGCCGCGAGACCTGGCGGGAGCGCGCGGGTTGCGCCCCGACGCGCGTTAGCCGAACGCCGGGAGGCTCGCCTCCTGCGGGCGCCGGGAGGCAGGCCCGCCGCGACGCCGTCCGGATTGACGATCAGCTGCAGCACCAGCGCGATGCCGGTCGCCAGCGGGAAGAACTCGGCCCACCACGTCACGTTGCCGACAACGGGGTCCAGGATCGCGTTGGGCAGCCCGTCGTTGCTGAACATGCCGCCGATGAGCGCGCCGGGGATGAAGCCGATGCCGCCCAGCACGGCACCGACCAGACTGCTGAGGCCCGCCAGCGGGTCGAATCCCGTGAACTGCGGCAGCGCCTGGCTGAACACGAGGAGCACGCCACCGACCGCCGCGATCATGCCGGCGAGCGTGAAGGCGTAGAGCTTGGCGCCGGTGACGTCGATACCGAGCGCCTTGGCGGCTCGTTCGTTGTTGCGTACGGCCAGGAGGCGACGGCCTGAGCGCCCCCGGCGGACATTGGTGACGGCGAGTGCCAGCAGGGCGAACACGGCCAGCACCACGAGGAAGTAGCGCCGCGGGTACAGCGTCGCGTTGATGCTCCATCCGAACAGCGTCTGCGGAGCCACCCGCAGCCCGGACAGGCCGCCGGACAGGCTGCTGTTGCTGAGCACGACCGCATTGATGGCCACTGCAAGGCCGAGTGTGGCGATGGCAAGACTGACCCCTCGGGCTCGCAGCGAGGGCAGCCCCACGATCACACTCACCGGAATGACGGCGAGCATCCCGACGAACAGGCTGAGCAGGAAGGGGGTGTCGTACGCGGCCGCCACGTTCGCCGCCACGATCGCGCCGACCCCACCCAGCGTGAGCTGGGCGAGCGAGAGCTGACCGGCGTAGCCGGTGACCACGACCTGCGACAGCAGGATGACCGCCATCATCACCGTCGCTGTCGCACCGATGACCCACTCGTCCTTGACCAGAAGGGCCAGCACCACCGTGATCGCGATCGCCACGAGCAGGCGCATCGGCCGGATCTCACCGCTGCCCACCCGGGGCAGCCGCTCCTGGACGAAGCTGCGCAGGGGAAGGGAGCGCCCGCGCACCACGAGTACCAGGATGATCAGGAGAAAGGGGATGGCCTGACCCGACCCGCTCCAGTTGAGATAACGGCCCGCCTCCGCCTGCGCCCCTCCGACCAGAAGGCCGCCGGCCAGGGTCAGTGGGAAGGACTTGAGGCCGCCGATCATCGCGCCGGCGAGGGTGGGGATCAGCAGGTCCGTGAAGGTGCCGGGTGTGAGCTGGAGCAGCGGGCCGAGTCCCGCGCCGGCCAGGCCGGCCAGCGCACCCCCGATCGCCCAGTTGCCCGCGCGCAGCCTGCTGATGTTCCAGCCCAGGGCCCCCAAGGAGCGCGGCGCTTCCGCTAGGGCAGACGTCGCCAGTCCGAACCGCGTCCACCGGTACGCCGCCCACAGCGCGAGGGTCAACCCGAGGGAGGCCGCGAGCAGCGTCAGTGAGTCCTCCCCGATCTTGACCGAGCCGAGATGCGCGCTGCCCGCGGGCAGGAAGCCGGCGGGAACCTTCGGCAGCCCGCCGAACTGCAGCACCACTGCCTGCTGCACGCTCACGAGCACGGCCAGCGTCGCGATCACCTTGGTCAGAGTCGCGGCGTGGGCGAGCGGGCGCATCACCAGCAGGTAGATCAGGAGCCCCATCGCCGCCGAGGCCACGACCGCCCCCAGCACTGCCAGGGCGCTGGGCCATCCCCACCGGTCGGCGAGCTGCCACTCGACGTAGCCGCCCACCATCGCCGTGCCGCCACTGGCGAAGTTGATGACGCCGGAGCTGCGGAAGACGACCACCAGGCCGAGGGCGTTGATCGCGTAGAAGCCGCCCGTGGCCATCCCCAGGACCAGCAGCTGCACGAACTCGGTCATCGTTGCACCCGCGCCGAGGCAGGGATCGAACGGGCGCAGCGCAGCGACGGGTGCCGGGGGCGAGACCGCGAGCTAGCAGTGGACAACAGGGGCTCCTTCAGCCGAGTGGGGAGGACAGGACGGCCGCGCTAGGCGGTCTTGGTCACCCGGACGTCCTTCGCGGTGTCGAAGAACTCCCACTGGCCGGGCGGCATCACGGCGGCCACGCTGATCGTCGCCATCTCGAGGTCGATGACGAGGGCGACGTGGATGCTGAACTCCTTGATCAGCCAGTGCACCAGGTACATGTTCGGGCGGATCTCGCGCGCCCGGTACGGCAGCGGTCCGCGGGCCTCGCTGTTGTCGTTCATCATCTGGAACGAGACGCCGAAGTCGCCGTTGAACATCAGCTTGTAGCTGTTGCCGATCGTGTACTCGTACTCCAGCGTCGTGTTCAGCAGGCCCGGCGACGACGGTCCGTCGACGTAGTCCTCGGCGACGTAGCCCTCCGGCACGTCGGGCAACCCGACTGTCGGAGGGGGACCGGCCGGGCCGGCGGGGGACGGGGCTTGGGTGTCTGTCATGGCTTCTCCCTGTAGGTGGTCATGTGAGTGGACGGGTCGTGTGGGCCGGCTCGATTACGCCGGGGAGGCCCCTACTGCGGCAGTCGACGTGAGTGCGGTGAGCGTCGCGCCCAGCATCTGCTCGGCGTTGTGGTCCAGCACCGCGCTCTTCTGCGCGTCCGACAGGTAGGTCGAGTCCTGTACGAAGGCCACCGCGTCGTCCAGGGAGGCGAACACCTCGTCGCTGCCGAGGACGAGACGGTCGGCGCCGTAGCTGTCGCGAGCGACGAGCAGCGCGGACGGCACGTCCTGCATGCCGGTGTCGTACCAGAAGCGGCGTAGGCCACTGAGCGGGTCGGCCGGGTCCAGCGGCAGGTCATTCAGGTAGGACATGAAGCCCTTGCCGGCCGTCGCCACGGCGCTCTGGGTGAACCCGCGTAGCAGGTTGCGCTGGGTGCGAGGCCACAGGAAGGGCAGGAAGCCGCCGCACATGGCGAACACGAAGCGCAGGCTCGGGTATCGGGTCGACAGGCCCGAGTACAGCACCCGAACCGGGGCCACGGTGATCTGCAGCGGGCTGCCGTACCCGGTGTGCAGCCCCCAGTCGCGCAGGCCGGGGTGGGCCGCGGAGTCGGTGCCCACGGGGTGGATGTAGACCACGGCGTCGTACCTGGCCAGGTTGGCCCAGAACGGCTCGAAATCCGGGGAGTCGATGGGCCGGCCGTCGACGATGCAGGGCAGTCCGATGCCCATGACGCCCAGCTCCGAGAAGCACCGGTCGGTCTCGGCGATCGCGGCATCGACGTGGGGGAGCGGCACGCTGCCGAAGGCGGCGAACCGTCCGGGGTAGCGGCGGGCGACGTCGGCGTAGGTGTCGTTGATCAGCGAGGTTGTCGCGGCGGCGGCTGCGGCGTCCGGGAGGGCGACGTTGAGACCGATCGCCGACAGGATCTGCAGCTGGACACCGTTGCGGTCCAGCGTCTCGAGGCGGTGGTCGAAGTCGTCAGGCTGGCGGGCGAAGCCGCCGAGGTCGGAGCGGCCGGCCGCGACCAGCGCCTCCATGTAGTTACCGGGCCAGTAGTGGGCGTGGACATCTATGCGCATGCATCTCTCCAGGTGCGTTGCAGGGGTGGGGGAAGGCTGGCGTCGCTGACGCTGACAGGTCGCTTCGCAACGGGGAACGGGCTCCTGCCGATAGCAGGCATCAGCGGCGTGGATGAGGGCGAGTGCCGTGAGAGCGTCGGAGCCGAGCGTCCTGCGCGCATCTCAGAGCGCCGTCGCGAGGTAGCTGCGCTCGATCTCGTCGGCGTCGCGCAGCAGCTCGGCGGCCGTGCCCGCGATGCCGACCCGCCCGTGGTGCAGCACGTAGCCGCGGTCGCAGATGCCGAGGACGAGGCGGATCTGCTGCTCGACCAGGACGACTGCAGTCCCCGCGTCGGCCATGGCGCGGACCGCCGCGAACAGGTCGCGCACGACCAGCGGCGACAGCCCCAGGGACAGCTCGTCAGCCAGCAGGAGCGCCGGCTTGCGGGCAAGCGCGCGGCCAAGCCCCAGCATCTGCTGCTCGCCGCCGGAGAGCAGGCCAGCCGTGCGGTGCATCAGCCGCCCGAGCGCCGGGAAGATCCGCACTGCCTCGTCCGGGTCGCCGTCACTGAGCCGCAGGTTCTCCGCGACTGTCAGCTCGCGGAACACCGCGCGGTCGTCGGTCACCAGCGCCAGGCCGCGCTGCGCCCGGCGGAACAGCGGGTCCGTCGCCGGGCGACCTGCTATCTCCAGCGTGCCGGCGAGCGGCCGCAGGTCGCCGGCGATCGTCAGCAGCGCTGTCGTCTTGCCTGCGCCGTTCGGCCCGAGCAGGGCGACGACCTCGCCGGGCTCGACGGTGATCGACAGGTCCTCGACGATGGAGACGTCCCCGTAGCCTGCGGCCAGGCCGCGGGTCTGCAGCGCGGGCACCGTCATCCCGACACCCCCCGGCCGCTTGCGGCAGCGGTGGTGACCACGTATCTGCCGCGGTGGAACAGCAGCGGCTTGCGGCTTGCTTCGGCGCCGAGCGCGCGCACCCGGCCGACCACGATGGTGTGGTCGCCGCCGTCGTACTCCCGCCATAGTGCGCAGTCGACCCATGCGCACACGCCGTCCAGCAGCGGGGCTCCTGAGGGGGCGGGCCGCCAGGCCAGCCCGGCGAACTTGTCGCCGCCGGACCGGGCGAACCTCGTGCTGTAGCCCTCGTGGTCGTCGGCGAGCACGTTGACGCAGAAACTGCCGAGGGCGCGAAGGCGCGGCCACGTCGAGGACGAGCGGGCCGGGGACAGGCTGATCAGCGGCGGGTCCAGCGACAGGGAGCTGAAGGACTGGCAGGTGAAGCCGAGCGGCCGGTCGCCATCGAGCCCTGTCACGACGACGATGCCCGAGGCGAAGTGGCCGAGTACCTCGCGCAGCTGCGCCGACTCGACTGCTGGGGCGACTGGCTGGGCTGTCACGGAGCTCGTCACGACGCTCGGCCCCCGGCAGGCACGGTGGCCCACAACTGGGTGGCCGACAGCTGGGCGGCCCCGTGCCGGGGGGTTACGTCAACTCGCATGAGTACCCCGTCCTTGGGTTGAGGGGGAAGGTGCCGGACCAAGACCGCTGATTCGTGACTCGCGCCACTCGGTTTCTCGAACATACTGTCAAGTCAGTCGGTTGTAAATACCCGGTTGCGAGGAAGTTGCATCGGTTCGGGCCAGGGCCGGGTTCTCCTGACCCACGGCACACGACGAGGGCTCCCGCGTCAGAGGGCAGACGGGTACGGCCCGGCACGCGGGCATCAGGAGCGGTATCAGCGTCCGGGTCAGGCAGGCGGCGAGAGGCGCGACGCAGTGCACGCCAACAGGTCGACGAGCGCGCCGAGCGCCGGCTCGGTCTGCACCGACTCGTCGAGCAGCCACTGCACCTGCAGCCCGTTCATCGTGCCCGCGATCATCGTCGCCAGCGCGGGGATGTCGACGTCGCCGATCTCGCCGTCACGACGCGCCTGCTCCAGGCACATGGTGACGTGGTTGCGGATCTGGGACAGCCGGCTGCGGACGCTGGCTACGAGGTACTCCGGTGCGTCCTCGTGCAAGGCCTCGCCCTGCAGGGTCTGCACGAACTTGACGTGCACGCCCTCGTCACCGGCCTCGTCACCCGTCTTGTCACCCGTGCCGAGCGCCCCGCGCAGACCGCGGATCCCGTCGAGCCCCCGCCCCGCCGCGGTCTGCTTGGCGCGTCGCTCCGCCCGGCGGCGACCCTCTTCGATGACGGCGAGGAAGAGTCCTTCCTTGGACCCGAAGTGGTGCAGCAGACCCGTGCGCGTCAGTCCGACGCGCTCGGCGACGGCCTGCAAAGTGGTCTTGGTGTACCCGTAGTGCGCGAAGACCGCGAGCGCGCTGCGCACGATGGCGCTACGGTTCTCCAGGCTCGCCTCGAGCTGGCGCTGCGACTGCCGTCGTCGGCGCGGCGCGGCGGCGGCGTCCGGTGTGCTGTCGGACCCGACCGTCATTCCGAGACTGTAACTGGAGCGCGCCGGTCTAACTCCGGTAGGCAGGACGCACGTCCTCGTCGGCCAGGGGGGCGAACTGCTCCAGGCCGATCTGTGGCACGACCTCGTCGACGAACAGGTTGAAGGAGCGGTCGAAGATCGCGGGTGTCCCGAGATCCGGGTCGTACAGCCCGACGGTGAAGCGCACGTTCAGCTGCGGTATGCCGACGGTCTCGTATTCCTTGATCTGCCGCACGACGCTCGCCGGATCACCGACGATCAGCCAGCCCTGCACGTAGCTCGAGTTGCGCACGACCGGGTCGCTCTTCATGCCGAAGGAGGACGCCTCGGCTGGGCTGTGCGACAGGTCGTACTCAGACATCTCCCGCATGGACCGGCTGTCGGTGCTGCGGTCCATGAACGGCGCCTTGCCCGACAGCTTCTCGGCCAGCTCCCACGCCTCGTCGTCGGTATCGGCGACGATCACGTTGCGGGTCACGAGCGATCGGATCGAGGCAAGTTGCCTGGCGCTTGCTGAGAGTCCGGCCTGCTCCATGGCCGAGCGGTGGAGGCCGAACTTCTGTGCCGCGACCGCGGGCGTGCAGGGGCCGAGGAACAGCGGCAGGCCGCTCGAGCCGACGGATTCGATTGTGGCGTCGGTACTGGAGCCGATGGCGAGCACCGGGCCGCCCTCGCGCCACGAAGCCGGCATCAAGCGGCCGTTGAGGGCGCCGCGCCCCCACTTGGTGTCGTAGCGCAGCGGCGGGTCGCCGGGCTTGTGGGCAAGCGCAGCCTGCAATATCTCGAAGTTGCTGGCGAAGAGCGCATCCCGGTCGGCCTGGTCGACGCCGAAGTTGTCCCAGTCGGGAACCGGGCCGACCCGCGCTGCCGACATGCCGAGGATGAAGCGGCCGCGAAGCAGCAGGTCGGCGACGCTGGCGTCCTCGGCCACGCGCAGCGGATGGTGAAAGACGAGCGGGACGATGGTGGTGCCGAGCCATGCGTCGCCGAGCGACGTCGCCATCCGCCCGCCATGATGAACGGGTTGCAGTACGGCTCGTAGTTGTTGTAATGCTGCTCGCCGAACGTCACCATCGCGAACCCGGCGGCGGCCGACCGCGTGGCCTGGTCGATACACATGTCGATGACGGCGACGTCGTCACGGGCGTCACGCGAGAACGGCCCGACGAAGATGGATAGGTACATCTGACACCTGCTTCGTGTTCGTGACCTCGGGCTGGTTGGCGCCGGGAGGTCGACGGGCTGCTGCCGCGTGCGCGTGCAGCAGATGTGGGGCGAGATCAGGTGACGCAGCGCCTTTTGCTTCCGTCGTCTGGTCTTTCTACAACGTACTGACGAGTCAGTCGCTTGTAAAGAGGTGACTTTGCTTACGGGCGCGTCCTGGACCGAGCCGGGCTGCCGATCGCGCACCGGCACGGAGCCCGGGTAGATCGGGTTGCCTATCGCAGCCGGGGCATACTGAACACGTCGCGGACGTCGGCGGGCTCCTGGTCCGTCGCGCCTGCCGCGCCGACCGTCTGCCGTCTGACAGAAGAGGGGTATCGGTGACCTACGTCATCGCCGAGAGCTGCGTCGACCTCAAGGACAAGGCCTGCATCGAGGAATGTCCGGTCGACTGCATCTACGAGGGCGAGCGGATGCTCTACATCCAGCCCGACGAGTGCGTCGACTGCGGTGCCTGTGAGCCGGTCTGCCCCGTCGAGGCGATCTACTACGAGGACGACGTCCCGGCCCAGTGGTCCGCCTACACGGCGGCCAACGTCGACTTCTTCGCCACGCTCGGCTCGCCCGGCGGCGCTTCCAAGGTCGGCGTCCAGCCCGACGTGCCGCTGGTCGCCGACCTGCCGCCGCAGGGCGAGGGCGAGTCCTGACCGCACCGGTACAGGTGGCAGACCGCCGCTCGCTGCCGGATTTCCCGTGGGACCACCTCGCACCGGCGGCCGCCCGGGCGCGTGCGCATCCTGGCGGCATCGTCGACCTGTCGGTCGGCACGCCCGTCGACCCGACCCCGACTGTCGCGCGCGAGGCGTTGACGGCTGCGGGCGATGCTCCGGGCTACCCGTTCACGGCCGGCACGCCCGCCCTGCGGGAGGCAATGACCCGGTGGGCGGTGCGGCGCCTCGGCGCTCCATCCGATGTCGGCGTGCTGCCGACCATCGGCTCCAAGGAGCTGGTGGGCCTGCTCCCGTCGCTGCTCGGCCTCGGGGCCGGCGACACCGTGGTGCACCCGGTCCTCGCCTACCCGACCTACGAGGTCGGGGCGCTGCTGGCCGGGGCCGTCCCGCTCGCCTCCGACGAGCCCTCGGCGGCCGCCGGGGCACGGCTCGTCTGGCTCAACTCGCCGGCTAACCCCACCGGCCAGGTGCTTACCGCGGCGCGACTGCGGGAGCGGGTCGACGCCGCGAGGGCCGCGGGCGCGATCGTCGTCAGCGACGAGTGCTACCTGGACTTCGGCTGGGATGCCGAACCGGTAAGTGTTCTCTCGCCGCAGGTGTCCGACGGCCGGCTCGACGGTCTGCTCGCCGTCCACTCGCTGTCCAAGCGCTCCAACCTCGCCGGCTACCGCGCCGGACTCGTCCTCGGCGCCCCGGAGCTGGTCGCCCGCCTGCTCGAGATCCGCAAGCACGCCGGCATGATCGTGCCCACCCCCGTGCAGGCCGCCATGGTCGCCTGTCTTGACGACGAGGACCACGTCGTTGCGCAGCGCGCTCGCTACGCCGCTCGCCGCGCGGTGCTGCGGACAGCGCTCGAGGGCGTCGGCTTCCGCGTCGAGCACTCCGAGGCCGGCCTCTATCTCTGGGTCACTCGGGACGAGCCCTGCTGGACGACTGTCGACGCGCTCGCCGGCGTCGGCATCCTCGTCGCTCCCGGCGACTTCTACGGACCGGCCGGGGGGCGAAACGTCCGGGTGGCGCTGACGGCCACCGACGAGCGGGTCGGCCAGGTGGCAGATCGCCTCGCCTCGCTCGCTGCGTAGGCAGGCCCGGCCCGGCCCGGCAGCAGGTCAGACCAGGCGGGCGATGGCCCGGCCGACGTCCCGCCAGAAGCCCAAGCCGAGCACGACCAGGCCGGCGGCTATGGCCGCGATGATGACGGCGTCGACCGACCGCCGCCCCTGCTCGGTCCAGTAGACGTCGGCCAGGTGTAGCCATAGCGCGAACTCGTCCAGGGTCAGGGCGGCGCCGATGCCGAAGCCGATGGCGTTGATGGTCCGGGCGGTACGGATGTTCAGCGCGCTGGCAAGGTACCCGGTGACGAGGATCAGGATGATCCCGGGCACCAGATGGTGCAGGTGCGCGCCTCCGATGCTGAGGTTGTGGAAGGGCCCGCGGCCTGCCCGGATGGCGTGCGTGATGAGGCGGACGACGATGAAGGTCAGCAGGAAGGCGATCAGCAGCCAGAAGGCCTGCTCCTTGCCGGTGTGAACCAGGTGGCGCTGGTAGGCGGCGTCGAGGTCGTGGACCAGGCGGGTGAGCACAGGCGGTCACCTGCTGCCGGTCAGCACCGGCTCCGGCCGGGCCCGGCGGTAGCGCGCCACACTGCTCCACGAGTAGACGGCGAGCCCGATCCACAGCAGCCCGATGCCCACCATCCGGGTGGGCGGCAGCGGCTCGTGCCGGACGAGCACGCCGAGCAGCAGCTGCATGATCGGCGTCAGGTACTGCAGCAGGCCGATCGTGGTCAGCGGCAGGCGGGTGGCCGCCGCGCCGAACAGCAGCAGCGGGATGGCCGTGACGATGCCGGAGCCCACGAGCAGCGCGGCATGGCCTGGCGAGCGCGTTACCGTTCCAGACCCCGACGCCTCGAGCCACACCAGGTACCCGAGCGCCGGCAGGGTCAGCACTCCCGTCTCGGTTGCCAGGCTCTCCAGCGCCCCGGTGTTCGCCTTCTTCTTCAGCAGCCCGTAGCTGCCGAAGCTGCAGGCCAGGATCAGCGCGATCCACGGCGGCCGGCCGTAGCTGGCGGTCAGTACGAGGACGGCCAGCGCCCCGAACCCCACCGCTACGGTCTGCGCCCGGGTGAGCCGCTCGTGCAGCACGACGACGCCCAGCAGCACGGTGACGAGCGGGTTGATGAAGTAGCCGAGCGATGTCTGGACGACCTGGTGGGAGTTGACGCCGTAGATGTAGGTGCCCCAGTTGCCGGAGATCGCGATGGCGGCGAGCACGAGCAACAGCAGCCGGCGGCGGTCGGCGAGCAGCGGTCGCACCCACCCCCACTGGCGACGGATGCTGAGAACAGCGGCGACCACGACCAGCGACCACAGGCAACGGTGAGCCAGGATCTCCACGGGGCCGGCCGGCTCGAGCAGCGGCCAGTACAGCGGGAACAGCCCCCACAGCGCGTAGGCAGCGATGCCGTAGACGACCCCCCGGTTGCCCCCTCCCGCCTGCACGCTGACGACGTTACGTTCGCCTTTCGCCGTCGGCGCGGTCCTCGTAGGGTCGGGGGATGACGAGCACGGACGCCGCCGCACAGCCCGCGGGCGGTCAGGACACCGACGCCAGCAGCCGCACCAGCAGCCGCCTGGATGCGGGCATCGACGAACTGTGGGAGCGCCGGGCCGAGCTGTCCCCGGGCGACGCCGACGCCCGCCGCGCGGTCACCGAGGCGGTCGATCTACTGGATGCGGGGGAGGCCCGCGTCGCCCGCGTCGACGAGCGCGGGGAGGTCGTCGTCGACGAGCGGGCCAAGCGCGCCATCCTGCTCTCGTTCAAGGTGCTGGAGATGGCCGAGTCGTCCGCGGGGGACTTCCGCTACCACGACCGGATGCCGCTCAAGACCCGCTTCGACGGTGTCCGCGTGGTGCCCGGGGCCATCGCCCGCTGGGGCAGCTACCTCGCTCCGGGCGTGGTGCTGATGCCGAGCTACACCAACATCGGTGGCTACGTCGGCTCCGGCACGCTCGTCGACACCTGGGCCACGGTCGGCTCCTGCGCACAGATCGGTGCGAACGTCCACCTGTCCGGCGGCGTAGGCATCGGCGGCGTGCTCGAGCCACCGCAGGCCGCCCCCGTCGTCGTCGAGGACGACGCGTTCATCGGTTCGCGGAGCATGGTCGTCGAGGGTGCGCGGGTCCGGCGCGGAGCCAAGCTCGGCGCCGGTGCCATCGTCACCAGCAGCACGCGGGTCTTTGACGCCGAGTCCGGCGACGAGCTGCCCCGCGGCGAGGTGCCGGAGCGGGCGGTCGCCGTCGGCTCCTCGCGGATCCGCAGCTTCGCGGGCGGCGAGTTCGGGATGCCGTGCCTGCTCGTCCTGCGCCGGCTCGCCGAGGGTGAGGTGCACGACAAGCTCGCACTCAACGCCGTCCTGCGCGAACACGGGGTCGCTCCCTGATGGTTCGGCCATGACACCTGACACAGTGCCCGCGAGGCCAGCAGGCCTCGACCTCGCCGCCAACCCGGTCGAGCTGACCCGCGCGCTTGTCGACATCCCCAGCGTCAGCGGGAGCGAGGCCGGGCTGGCCGACCTGGTGCAGCGCGGCCTCGAGGCGGTGCCCGGACTGCTGGTCGAGCGCGACGGCGACGCGGTCGTCGCCCGCACCAGCCTGGGTCGCCATCGCCGCGTCCTGCTCGCCGGGCACCTCGACACCGTTCCGATCGCGGACAACGTCCCCGCAACCGCTCACCTTGACGGCCGGCTCGCCGGCTGCGGCACGTCCGACATGAAGTCCGGGCTCGCAGTGCTGCTTCACCTCGCGGCGACACTGCGCGAGCCGGCCTACGACCTCACCTACGTCTGCTACGACAACGAGGAGGTCGAGGCGGCACGTAACGGCCTCGCGCGGGTGGCGCGCAACCACCGCGACTGGCTCGCCGCCGACCTCGCGTTGCTGCTCGAGCCCACCAGCGGCGCGGTCGAGGCCGGCTGCCAGGGCACCCTGCGCGTGCTCGTCACCCTGGCGGGCCGGCGGGCCCACAGCGCCCGCTCGTGGCTCGGCAGCAATGCCATCCACGCGGCCGCGCCGGTGCTCGACTCACTGGCCGGCTACGAGGCTCGCGACGTCACGATCGACGGCTGCACCTACCGCGAGGGGCTCAACGCCGTCGCGATCAGCGGTGGAGTGGCTGGCAACGTCGTCCCCGATGCCTGCACGGTGACCGTGAACTTCCGGTTCGCCCCCGACCGCTCGGAGCAGGAGGCTTTCGAGCACGTCCGCACCGTGCTGGCGCCTGCCGAGGTCGTCGTCGTCGACACCGCTCCCGGGGCGCTGCCCGGGCTCTCGGCCCCGGCTGCCCGGGAGTTCCTGGCCGCCGTCGGCATGCCGCCCGCGGCGAAGTACGGCTGGACCGACGTCGCCCGGTTCGCCGCGCTCGGCATCCCCGCCCTCAACTTCGGGCCGGGCGACCCCAACCTCGCCCACACCCGCGAGGAGTACGTCGAGACCGCCCGCATCGGCACGTGCACCGATGTGCTGAGGGGCTTCCTGGCGTGAGCGGGCACGTGACCGAGTGCGAGCGTGCTCAGGACTTCTTTGTCAGCCCCGCCACGATGGCGTTCCTGAGGCCCTTGACCGTCATCTCGGCGAACGGGCCGCCCTCGTAGGGGACCGTCCACACGTGCAGCATCTGCCCGGTCGGCGCCACGCTCGAGCCCGGAGCGCACGAGCCGTCGGCGCGCGGGTTGAACGCGGTCTGCTGCTCCGCGTTGACGCACAGGTTGGTGTGCAGGTGCCAGGAGGTCAGCGCCCCGCCGATGAGGGGGCCGGGGGCACCGTAGGTGTCCTCGATGTACATGGCGCCGAGCAGCATCGCCTTGGTGTGGTCGGCCGGGACGTAGTAGACCAGCGCCTCCGGTCGCTGCGGGTCGAGCAGGCGCCCGTCGGTCTGGTACGCCAGGTTGGCGACGTGCCAGAGCGGACCGGTGATGTTCACCGGGCGGTAGCCGGCCCGCTGCGCGTCGGCGAGGCGGGAGAAGCGTGGCACGACGCTCGCCTTGGTCACGGCGACGAGGCGCTCGGCGGCCGCCCGCTGGGCGGGCGTGACCGGTGCCTCAGTGCAGGCGCCCGAGCCGTGGCCCTGGGTCTCCAGCGCGTCACCGCCCATTGGCATGTGCATGCATCCGGCGGTCCAGCCGGCCGGGATGTCACCGGTGACCGGGCCGCCGGACATGTGGTCTGCGGTGCTGGTGCCGGAGCCCGTGGTGGATCCGCCGGCAGCGGTGGTGCCGTGGGTGTGTCCGGCCGTTGCAGCCGCGGCAGCGCCCGAGTTGGCGGCGCCGCTCATCGCGGCGTCCATCGTCTCGCTGTGGCCGACCACCGACGGCATGTCGACGGCGGTCGTCGCCCCTGCGACGGCGAGGGTCAGCAGGGCCACCGCTGCAACCGCGGGTGTCCGCCCGACCGGGCGGCGACCGACCGGACGCAGCAGCAGCAGGGCGGCAGCGGCTGCCAGCACCTCCAGGACGCACGAGACGACATCGGCGGCGCCCACCGCCTCGGCGTTGCCGTTGTTCGGACCGAACGGCAGGCCGGTCGTCCGGGTCACGAACCACAGGACGACGATGCCGAGCTGGCCGGCTGCGCCCAGCACCAGGAGCGGGCGAGGCGCGTGCCCCGCCGCCAGCGCAACAGCCCAGACGACCTGCACCCATGCGGCGACGGCGAAGAACGCGCCGTAGGCCCACCACTGGCTGAAATGCTCCCCCATCACCATGAAGTGAATGGCGGCGGCGCCCAGCGAGCAGGCTGCGGCCGCCAGCCGCAGCGGAAGGCTTGCCGGCAACGACCCGCTGCCGATCGGGAAGGCCGGGCGCGCCGAACTGAGGATGCTCACCGCACCAGTGTGCAGTGCAAGGTCGCGCGGCGCTACCCGTGCCTCACTCCGCGTCGGTGGAGCGGGGCCATCTCGTGACCGGGCTGACTAGATGTCGAGCCCGACGTACTTGGGGGACAGGTACTCCTCGATCCCCTCGAAGCCGCCCTCCCGCCCGAAACCCGACTGCTTGACCCCGCCGAAGGGGGCAGACGGGTTGGAGACCAGGCCCTTGTTGAGCCCGACCATCCCGGATTCCAGGCCCTCGACGATGCGCATCGCCCGGCCGAAGTTCTCGGTGAACACGTACGCCACGAGGCCGAACTCCGAGTCGTTGGCTGCGGCCAGCGCCTCGTCGTCGGTGGAGAAGGTGGCCACCGGAGCGACCGGCCCGAAAACCTCCTCCTTGAGGATGCGGGCGTCGCCGGGTACGTCGCCGAGCACGGTGGGGGAATAAAAGTAACCGTTGCCCTCCCGCGCAGAGCCCCCGGTGACGATGGTCGCGCCCTTGTCGCGGGCGTCGTCGACGAGCTCGGCGACCTTGTCGCGCTGGTCGCCGTCGATCAGCGGGCCGACGTCGGTCGTCTCGTCGGTGCCACGCCCGAGTTTCAGGCTGCCGAGCTTGTCGCCGAGGCGTCGGGTGAACTCCTCGGCCAGGCTCTCGTGGACATGGAAGCGATTGGCCGCGACGCACGACTCGCCCATGTTGCGCATCTTGGCGATGACGGCCTGCTCGATCGCCTTGTCGAGGTCGGCGTCGTCGAACACGATGTAGGGCGCATTGCCGCCCAGCTCCATCGACAGGCGAAGCAGGTTGGGAGCGGCCTGCTCCATCAGGGTCCGCCCGACCTCGGTCGAGCCGGTGAACGACAGCTTGCGCAGCCGCGGGTCCTGGATCAGCGGCTTCATGACGGTGCCGCTCGAGCTCGACGTGACGATGTTGAGCACGCCCTTGGGCAGGCCGCACTCCTCGAGGATCTTGCCGAGCGCGAGCATCGTCAGCGGCGTCTGCTTGGCGGGCTTGACGACCATCGTGCAGCCCGCGGCCACGGCCGGACCGATCTTGCGCGTGCCCATCGCGGCCGGGAAGTTCCACGGGGTGATGAGCAGGCACGGCCCGACGGGCTGCTTCATGGTCAGCAGGCGCCCGTTGCCGCTCGGCTCATTGGAGTACCGGCCGGAGATGCGCACGGCCTCTTCGGAAAACCAGCGGAAGAACTCCGCCGCGTAGGTGATCTCGGCCTTGCTCTCCTTGAGCGACTTGCCCATCTCGAGCGTCAGGAGCAGGGCGAGGTCGTCGGCACGCTCGATCATCAGCTGGTAGGCACGGCGGAGGATCTCGCCGCGCTCGCGGGGGGCCACGTTGCGCCACATCGGCTGGGTCTCGCTGGCCGCCGTCAGTGCGGCGCTCGCGTCGTCGGCCGAGGCGTTCGCGATCTCGCAGAGGGGCTCGCCGGTGGAGGGGTCCTCGACGGTCAGAGTGCCCTCGGAGCCGTCGCGCCACTCGCCGCCGACAAGAAGCTGCTTGGGGGCTGCCTCCACCACGTCCTGTTCAGTAGCCATGGGTTGCTACGTAACCCGCCTTCGCCGGCTTATGCGGGCGGAGGCGGATTTGTGTGACGTGCGGTGTGCACGTAGCGCGGGGTTCTCGCAGGACTATGTGTCAGCACTGGCGCGCGGTCGGCTTCCGCCAGCCTGCCCCTATGCAGATCGTCGAGCGGGAACGGTCGGGTCGGGCCATCGTCAGCCCCCGTGCGCGGACCGAAGCGCAGGCCGTCGGCGTTCACCTACACTGTGCATTGATCGTGAGCTATTCTCTATCCATGGGTTCACTGCTGCAAATCAGAAACGTGCCCGATGAAGCCCGTCGGGTGCTCAAGGCGCGCGCCGCCGGGCGCGGCGAGTCCCTGAATGCCTATCTGTTGACCCTGCTCGACCGGGAGGTCGCCCGGCCAACGGTCGCCGAGGTGCTCGACCGGGCAGCTCGCCGCAGCGAGCGAGCGGAGGCCGGTGCCGTCGATGTGCTCGACGAGGCGCGGTCCCAGCGTGACGAGCAACTGCAGCAGCGCCACACGACGTGATCGTTGTGGACAGTGCTGCGGTGGTCGATGCGCTAACGGCCGTGACAGGCACAGACGAGCTGCGGGCCCGTCTTGTGACTGAGGACCTGCACGCCCCTAGCCTGATCGACTTCGAGGTCGTCTCCGCACTGCGGGCACTCACCCTGCGCAGATGCCTCAGCGCGACGAGGGCGGAGGACCTACTGACCGACTTCGACGACCTGCCCATGCAACGCTGGCCGTCCGCAGATGCCCTGCGACGGCGTGCCTTCCAACTGAGAGGCAACGTCTCGGCCTACGACGCCTCCTACGTCGCCCTGGCAGAGGCGCTGGACTGTCCACTGGTGACGCGCGATGGGCGGCTGGCCCGCCCCAGCGGGCACAGCGCCCGGATCGAGGTCTGGTAGCCGACCACCAGCAGGATCGGGGGCCGAACGACCGTCGCCTGCGGCAAGTGCCGGCAGCGTGATCTCTCGTCCTGATCGCTCGATGGCTTGTGAGCGACCGTCAGTGAGCAGCCCGTCCAGGCCGGGCCGAGCGAACGTGCTGAAACGGGAAGCACGCCAGTCGGCTGCCCGCAGGGCGTGCACCGGTTGTAGGCGTGGGTACGGCGTTGGCATCCCAACGCGCAGGAGGACCACGATGGCCGGCGACCTCACAGGCAAGAAGATCGCATTCCTCGTCGCACCCGAAGGCATCGAGCAGGCCGAGCTGACCGAGCCCTGGCAGGTGGTGAAGGACGCCGGCGGCGAGCCGGTGCTCGTCTCGACCGACGAGGGCGAGGTCCAGGCCTTCAATCACCTGGACAAGGCCGACACGTTCCCGGTCGATGCCACGGTCGACGCCGCCGGGCCCGAGCAGTACGACGGGCTGATCCTTCCTGGCGGGGTGGCGAACCCCGACTACCTGCGGATGCAACCTGAGGCGGTGCGGTTCGCGAAGGCCTTCTTCGAGGCCGGGCGGCCCGTCGCGGCGGTATGCCACGCGGCCTGGACGCTGGTCGAGGCTGGGGTGCTCGAGGGCAGGACGCTGACGTCGTGGCCGAGCCTGCAGACCGACATCCGCAACGCCGGCGGTCAGTGGGTCGACGAGGAGGTCCACGTCGACAGATCGGGCGCGAGCGTGCTGGTCACGAGCCGCAACCCCGGCGACCTGCCCGCGTTCGGCAAGGCCATCGTGGAGCACTTCGCCGGGTGACTCCCCTGGCTACCGTGGCGCCATGACCCCGTCCTACGATCCCGACCGGCTGCCCGATGGCGCAGGCGTCGACGGTGAGGGCAGCGAGGGCCTGGGCGGCGAGGAGGGCCTGGCAGTCAGTCCGCTCGAGGGGTTCGACGCGGGAGCCGACGGTAACCCCGATCATGCGCCTGAGCGCCAGCGGGGGCCGGTGACGCTGCGCCGGGGACAGGTCGGACCGTCCACCACCGACCAGCGGTTGCTCGACACCCGGGGCCCGTCGGACTGGGTGCACACCGACCCGTGGCGCGTGCTGCGCATCCAGTCCGAGTTCGTCGAGGGCTTCGGCCTGCTGTCCGAGCTGCCGCGTGCCGTCTCGGTGTTTGGTTCCGCCCGGACTCCGACGGACTCGCCGGACTACGCGCAGGGCATCGAGATCGGCGCTGCCATTGCGCGGGCCGGGTTCGCCGTCATCACCGGCGGCGGCCCGGGCACGATGGAGGCGGTCAACCGCGGCTGCCAGGAAGCGGGTGGGCTCAGCGTCGGGCTAGGCATTGAGCTGCCGTTCGAGCAGAAGCTCAACGCCTGGGTCGACCTCGGTATCAACTTCCGGTACTTCTTCGCCCGCAAGACGATGTTCGTCAAGTACGCCCAGGCCTTCGTCATCACACCGGGCGGCTTCGGCACCCTTGACGAGCTGTTTGAGGCGCTGACGCTCGTGCAGACCGGCAAGGTCACGCGCTTCCCCGTCGTCCTCGTCGGGACGGCCTACTGGGGCGGCCTGCTCGACTGGGTCCGTGACGTGGTGCTGCCGTCCGGGCGGATCTCGGCGAGCGATCTCGACCTCATCACGCTCACCGACGACGTCGACGAGGTGGTGCGCGCGATCTCGGCATCGTCGGCGAAGCGGCATCCGGAGCGCAGCAGCCCGCCGCGAGGCGTCGCCGGTCTGTGAGCCCGGTTCCTCACCCTCGTGTCCGCTGTTGCTCAGTGGCTGTTGACCGGCTCTGCCAGCTGATGCCCGTGCCGGGTCAGCAGCGTCGCCAGGATGACGACCGGCTCCTTCGTCTTGTTCTCCCCGAAGTGCACCATGTCGCCGACTTCCGTCACGGCGTCGCCGCGTCCCAGCTGGATCATGACGGGGCCTGCGGCGGGCGTGTCGGTGCTCGCGCCGGCACGTCGAACGTGCGCGACGCCCGAGATCACGGTGTACGTGAGCGTGCCCGACTCGATGGAGGCCATCTGCACGCCGGGATGCACGTGCGGCGCGAGCTTGGCCCCGGGCGCGATCGTGTAGCGGACCAGGCTCAGAGTGCAGCCCGGGGCGCCGGGTGGAGTCGTGTCGTTGTCGAGCACTTCACGGACGACGGGCACGGGGGTGGCCGGGGTGGTTGCCATGGCTGAAGGCGCCGCGGGAGCGGCCCTGTCGCTGGTCCCACATGCCGACGTGCCGAGCATAAGCACTGCGAGCGATGTCCCGACGACTGCCAGCTTATACATGAAGATCAACATAGCCGAGGGTCGCGCTGTGCGGTCTCATCCGGGGGCGCTGGTAGCCAGCTCAGCGCGTCCTGATGCGGATCCGCAGGGCCGTGCGGGTGTCGCCAGTGCGATCGGCGAGCACCCCGACGGCTTGGCCTGCCGCCAGCGTTGAGGTCCCCGCAGATGTCTCGTCTTTCGACACCTTGGTGTCGCGGTTCGTTGTGTAGACGCCGACGTATCCGTCGGTGCTCCGCACCGTCACGGTCTGCCCGGCGACGGTCAGCACCGCACCGCGCTGCACGTCAACCGTCTTGGGTGCTTGGTTGCCGCGTGCCACGGTGAATTCACCGTGCAGCGTCTCACCCAAGTCGCCCAGCCGACCCGGGCCTCGCGCCCCGTCGCTGCCCTTGCCGCGGTGCCGCCGGTCGGCGCCAGGCGTCGAGGGTGCGGGGTTGGCTGACTGCGCGGAGGCGGCAGCCTTGGCACCACTGCTGCCACCGCTGCTGGGGCTGGTTGCCTGCGCGATGCCCACCACGCCGAGAGTCGCACCGGCGGCAACGGCACCGACGAACAGGGCGGTACGTGTGGGAATCACGAGGAGCTCCTCACAGCGGGGCGCTGACCCGGCGTCACGGCCTGGCTCCATGATGCGCTCGATGACATCGGCGCTGTCCTGATCTTGCGTCGTGGTCGAGGACGCGCCAGTGCTCGAGCACGGGCAGCCGGGGAGTACCTCGGCCGGTACTGTCCTGCAACCAGGGAGATGTCACGCCCGGGTGTGAGGCGGATGAGCCCCGGACCGCCGGGGCAGCGGCCCGGCAGGAGGACGACCGATGACGAGCACCTGTCCCGTGCAGGCCGAGTTCGACCCCCTGAGCAGGGAGTTCCTCGCCGACCCCTTTGCGGTCCTGGCCACGCTGCCCGCCGACATGCCGCTGTTCTACGCACCGTCGATCGACTACTACGTCGTCACCCGGCACGCCGACATCGCCGCCGTGTTCTCCGACCATGCGACGTACTCGGCGGCAACGGCGCAGCTGCCGCTGGTCCCGCTCGAGCCCGAAGCGGGCCGCATCCTCTCCGACGGCGGGCACCGGCCGCAGCCGTCGATGGTCAGCCTCGACCCGCCCGAGCACGCCCGCCTGCGCCGCCCCGCGACCCGCGCGTTCACCGCTAAGCGGGTCCAGGGCATGGCTCCGGACATCCGGCAGCGCGTCGACGCCCTGCTCGACGCCGTCGGCGGAGCCGAGGAGTTCGACCTCGTCGAGGCGCTGTGCTTCCCTCTCCCAGCCGACACCATCTTCTCTCTCATGGGCGTGCCGCCGCAGGACTACCCGCAGCTGCGCGGCTGGTGCGGTTCGCGCGCGGCCTTGGCCTGGGGGCGGCCGGCGCCCGAGGAGCAGGTCGACATCGCGACGAACATGGTCGCCTACCGCCGCTACCTGCGTGAGCTGGTCGACGCCAAGCAGGGTGCCCGGTCCGACGACTTCACCAGCGACCTGCTGGCCATCCACGACGAGGACCCTGATGCGCTCAGCGTCGACGACATCGCGTCGATCCTGTTCTCGCTGTCGTTCGCCGGCCACGAGACGACGAACAACCTGATCGGCAACACCGTGCGCCGCCTGTTGGAGCGCCCCGATCGGTGGGCGGCGGTCGTCGCGGAACCGGCCAGCATCCCGGCGGTGGTCGAGGAGACGCTTCGCTTCGACCCGTCCGTGCCGGTCTGGCGACGGGTGACCACTCGAGCGGTCACCCTCGGGGGCGTCGACCTCCCGGCCGGGGCCAAGCTGTTCCTGTGGCTGGCTGCGGCGGGGCGCGATCCCGCGGTGTTCAGCGACCCCGACACCTTCGATCCACAGCGCGGCAACGCCCGCGAGCACCTGGCCTTCGGCGGCCGCAGCATCCACCTGTGCCTCGGGGCTGCCCTCGGCCGGCTCGAGGCCGTCATCGCGCTCGAGCGGCTGGTCGAGCGGTTTCCGTCGCTCACGCTGCCCGAGCAGGACATCTCTTTCCACCCGAACATCTCCTTCCGTGGACCGCAGCACCTGTGGGTGCGCGTTGGTCAGTCGCGGTCCACCCGTGGGTTCGTCAACTCAGGTTGACAGGTTGCGGCGCGTCAACATAGGTTGACGGCGTGATCGACGCGACGGCCCCTGCTGCCGCAGCGGGCGACCGCGACCCGCGCACCGGGCTCCGCGGGGTGGTGGCGCTCCGCCGCTTGCTGGAGCACCTCGAACGGGCCCAGGTCGCGAGCGCCCGCAGCGCAGGCTGGTCGTGGCAGGAGATCGCGGCCGAGCTCGGTGTCAGCCGGCAGGCCGTCCACAAGAAACACTCCGGAGGCTGAGCAGATGTTCGAAAGGTTCGCCGCCTCCGCGCGGCAGACGGTGCAGGTCGCCTATGGGCTGCCCGAGAGCAGGGGGTAGACGAACTGCGCGAGGAGCACCTCCTGCAGGCGCTGCTCACCGATTCCGACACCGCCGGCCTGCTGGCTCACCTTGGGGTGAGCCAGCACCGCTGGGGGAGCAGGTGCTGCGGGGCTGTTGCAGCTGCTCGCGAGCACGGCGGCCTGAGCGAGATCGACGCCGCCGCGCCGGCTGACCTCGGAATCGACCTCGAGACCGTGGTGCAGCGCACCGAGGCCGAGCTCGGGCCCGGCTCGCTGAAGGAGGCCGGAGGAGGCAGTCGCTGGCGCCCCGGTGGCACCGTGCCCGTCTCGTCGGGGGCCGCAGCGGCCCTGAGGGGGGCGCTGCGTTAGACCGTCGCGCTCGGCGAGCGGGAGATCCGGCCCGAGCACCTGCTCCTGGGTCTGCTGGCCGGGCAAGCGTCCTCAGCGATGCCATGGCCGCCCGCGGCATCACGATCGCAACCCGAGGGACGGGTCAGGTGAGAACCGGCACAAGGTGGCCGAGACCTAGCGTGTCGAGCAGGGCGAGGTCGGCGAGATCCACGGCCGCGCGCGGGCTGGCCGCGAGCTGCTGCCGGAACCGCTCGGCCGCGTCGGGGCGGGAACCGGGTCCGTCGAGGCGGTACCGCACCGGCAGCATCGGACCGAAAATCAACGGCTCGGCCAAGTCGGGTCGGGCGGCGAGATCCGGAGCGACGCCCATCGCCTCCGACAGCGCGACGGCGAGAACGTTGTGTGACACGACGGGATCCGGCGCCCGGGCCACCGAGAGCCGCATCTCCGCGTCGTCCGCTGCCGCGACCTGGCCCGACCACAACCCCGCGATCCACCGCGCCTGCAGCTCCAGCAGCGGGAAATACGGCCCCTGCAACGCGAACTGGCCGATGAACCCCAGCCCCGGCAGGTCGGGATGCACGGTGTGGTGGTGCAGCGCGAGCTGAGGTCCGGTGATCCGCCAGACGTCGTCGCCCAGGTATGGGATATCGACGTGGTACCCGGTGGCGCACACGATCGTGTCAACGGTCTCGACGGTCCCGTCGGTGAACGTGACGGTCCGCCCATCGACGTGCGCGATACCCGGCAGGCACCGGATCCGGCCCGCGCCGACCAGCTGGAGGTAGTCCTGCGAGAGCGAGTGCCCGGCCACCAGGATGTCGTCGTCCGGCGGTGGCGCGCCGAAGTCGGCGGGATGCCCAGCGACCCGGACGACGCGGTCGCGCAGCATGCGGCCGAACTCGTCGCGCGGCATCGAGCGCCGTTGCAGCACACCGAAATACGTGTACCACTGCCAGTCCGACGACACCCCGGCGACGTTCTTCGGCAGGACGTAGCGCGGCTTGCGGAAGGACGAGATGACCGGGCTGACCGTGGCGATGTCGGCTGCGATCTCGTGGCCGCTGACCCCGTTGCCGTAGACCAGGGTCCGGCCATCCCGGAACGCCTGCGCACCGGGATAGTCGTAGGCGTGCAGCAGGCGGCCGGTGAAAGCGCCCAGCCCCGGAGGGACGAATGGGCGGCGGAACCGGCCCGACGCCACGACCACCGCGTCGAAGCGCTCGCCGTCCACCACCCAGCCCGGCTCGACGGAGTGCACCGCAGCGTCCGTGCGGATCACCGGCGTGACGTCGAACGCGGACGCATACGAGCGCAGGTATGCGTGGATCTGCTCCGCGCGAGGGTGCAGCTCGTGGTCATTCGGGACCGCGCCGTCGGAGAACGCGGTCATCGCCCGGCTGGTGTTGGTGCGCATGCCGGGCCACACGCCGCTGTGCGGCGCCGACACGTACCACTGGCCGCCGAGGTCGTCACTGGCCTCAAAGACCGTGGGCGAGATGCCGGCCTCGATCAGGTGCTTCGCCGCCACGACCCCACCCGGTCCGGCACCGATGACCGCGACGCGAGACTTCGGGCCGAGCCGCATGCCGTCACTGTGCCACCCGATGGCGGCTGCGGTGAGTGACCCGCTCGATCGGCGACAGGGGTGGAGCGCGGGGAACGCCGCTCGCCGCGTTGCTCCTACGCAAGGAGGCAGCGGAGGACTACACCAATGAGGACACGCGTTCTTCCGCGAAGAGTCGTTGACGAGCATCGCCCTCGCCTAGATGGTCCGAGGCGAGGACCTCGTCATCGTGCAGGCTCGCTACCACTACTGACCCAGGTCCGGTGCACCATGGGCGGATGGTGCTCGCCGCCGAAGTGCTGCTCGGCGCTTTCATCCTCGTGCTGGTCGGCGCCCTCGCCACCGGCCGGTCGGGTGGCCTCGAGGACGACGCACCCGACGCGCCGCCGTTCGTTCTGCCCACCGGGCCGCTGCGCGGCGCGGACCTGTCCAGCATCCGCCTGCCGCTGGCCGTGCGGGGCTACCGGATGGCCGAGGTCGACGCCCTGCTCGATCGGGTCGGCAGCCAGCTCGAGGGTGCCGAGCCTCCAGCTGCCGACGAGCAGGCGGATCTTGCCGACCGTGACGGCTCCGTCGGTGCTAGTACGTCACCGCAGCCCCCGCTAGCTGCCCCTGCGCCGCCCGGCGTCGCTCGCCAGCTGCTCGGGGTGTGCATGGCCGCGACAGCATTGACGGCCGTGGTCTGGGCGCTAGCAGCAGCCGGTCACCTGCCGACGCTGCTTGCCGTGCTCGCCTCCCTTGCCGCCCTGCTGCTCCTGCCTGTGCTGTGGCCGGTGTACGGCGGTGCCAGCGCCCAAGCCGGTGTTGACCCGACGGTCGATGTGCCGTCCCACGTCAAGCGGGAAGGCTCCGGCCATGGTTGATCTGATGCTGGCCGTCGAGGTCCGGGCCGCGCCGGAGGTCGTCTTCGAGGCGCTCGTCGACTGGTCGCACCAGGGGGAGTGGATGCTCGGGACGAAGGTCCACCCGACTCACCAGGACGGGCGGGGGGTGGGCGCGAAGATCTCCGCCTTCACCGGGGTCGGCCCAGTGGGCTTCGTCGACCCCATGCAGATCACCGTCTGGGAGCCGCCCTACCGCTGCCACGTGCACCACCTGGGGCGGGTGGTGCGGGGCACAGGAGCTTTCGACATCGAGCCCATCGCCGCCGGCCGCACCCGCTTCATCTGGTCCGAGCAGCTGCAGCTGCCCGGCGGGGCGGCGGGACGGGCAGCTTTCCTGGCTGTGCGGCCGCTTGCCGTGGCGGGCGTCAGCCGCTCGCTGACCCGGTTCGCGCGCTGGGCCGAGCGCCGCGGGTGACGGTCGGCTGCGGCGTCGGGGATACTGGTGTCATCCGACGTTCCCGCGTAGAGAAGAGGTGCTCCGATGGCGGCCATGAAGCCGCGGACGGGTGACGGTCCGCTCGAAGTCACCAAGGAGGGGCGCGGCATCGTGATGCGCGTGCCGCTGGAAGGTGGCGGCCGGCTTGTGGTTGAGCTGTCGGCACAGGAGGCAAGCGACCTCGGCGATGCCCTGAAGGCCGTCGGGAGCTAGACCAGCAACTCCAGGTGCAGCAGGCTGTCGGCGGTGCCGGCCGCCTGCTGCACCTTGATGAGAATCGTCAGCGGCCCTCATTCAGCGACCCACGCTTATTCAGCGACCCACCTACATTCAGCGACCCAGCCGGGCGTACAGCCAGGCCAGGCTGTCGGGCCCGGTCATCCCGTGCTCCCAGCCCTCGAGCAGCGCCTGCGCATCCGCGGTCGCTCCCGGCTCGACCGTGGTCAGCACCTCGACGGTGAGGTCGTCGACCGGTGCCTGGTCGACGCCGAACTGGTCGTACACCGGCGCGAGGATGCCGCCGCCCGGGTGCGGCTCGCGCACGAGGTAGAGCTCGCCCGTGTCGTGCACGAAGCTGAGCCGGTAGGTGGCGGACGCGTCGTCGTGGCGCGTCCAGCCGTCGCCGAAGACCGTCTCCTCCGAGGCTCGGCGGCGCTCGTCTGCCGAGTAGAAGTCCGCGATCGAGCGGTGCGCCGGCTGCTCGCTCACCCCTGCCCCTCCGCCACGAGCACGGCGGCGAGCAGGCCGGTGTCGACCGGCAGCACGGCCGTGGCGAGCCGCGGCTCCTCGCCGATCAGCTCGATCAGCCGCCGTGCGGCGCCTGCCTCGGCATCGCGGGCGACCTGCTCGGCGGCACGCAGGACGCCGTCGAAGACGAGGACCCCGCCGGGGCGCAGCAGGCGCACGACCTGCCCCAGGTAGTCCGGGTACTCACGCTTGTCGGCTGAGCAGACGACGAGGTCGTAGCTGGCGTCGGCCAGGCGGGGCAGTACGTCGAGCGCCCGACCGGTGATGAGGCGGGCCCTGGCGGTCGGCACACCGTCCTCGGTGAACGCTGTGCGGGCCAGCCGCTGGTGCTCGGCCTCGGCGTCGATGCTGGTGAGAACACCGTCAGGCCGCATCCCGCGCAGGAGCCACAGCCCGCTGACGCCGGTGCCCGTGCCGACCTCGACCGCCGAGCGGGCCCGTGTCGCGCCGGCGAGCAGATGCAGCACGGCGCCGCCTGCGGGGGAGACGGGAACGACCCCCACCTCCTGGGCGCGCGCTCGTGCCGCGAGGAGGATGGAGTCCTCGACGGGAAGGGACTCGACGAACGCGAGGGCGGAATCGGTGGTAGCCATGGCCCGGTCAGCCTAACGGGAACCAGCGGCCACGCTCCGACGTTGTGCTGGACGGTTGCTCGTTGTCACCGCCGCGGTGACGAAGGCGAAGGGGGAGCGGTGTCCGCGTCAGCCATGGCCAGCGGTGCGCCGTTCGGCATGCGGCTCGGCTGGCGCCGGGACGGCCGGCCGGCTGAGCACGCCGAGGTCAGCGCGCCTGCTGTCGCCGCGCCGGCCTGGACCCCGCCCACGTGGGATGCGGTCGTGCGTGACCACACCGACCGGGTGTTCCGACTCGCCTACCGGCTCACCGGCAACCGGCACGACGCGGAGGACCTGACCCAGGACGTGTTCGTCCGGGTCTTCCGGTCGCTCGACTCCTACACCCCCGGCACGTTCGAGGGCTGGCTGCACCGCATCACGGTCAACCTGTTCCTCGACCGCGCCCGGCGCGCGGCGCGCATCCGCTTCGAGGCGCTGCCCGACGACGCCGAGCGTGTGGTCGGCCGGGAGCGCAGCCCCGAGGCAACGGTCACCGACGGCCTGCTCGACCCCGACATCGAGGCGGCGCTAGCCGCGCTGCCGCCGGACTTCCGCGCAGCCGTCGTCCTCTGCGACATCGAGCAGATGTCCTATGAGGAAGTGGCTGAGGCCCTCGACGTCAAGCTCGGGACCGTCCGCAGCCGCATCTCCCGGGGCCGTGCCCAGCTCCGGGCCGCGCTCGCTGACCGGGCACCGAGCACTTCCAGCGCCGCCAGTGCCCCGGCGGGAGGCGGTGGCAGGCGATGACCGGGCATCTGGGCGATCGCGTTGCCGCGCTGGCGGACGACCGGCTCGGACTGCGCGACCGCGAGGCTGCACTCGCCCATCTGGTCGGCTGCACGCCCTGCCGCGAGGCAGTCGCCGCCCAGCGCGACATCCGGCGTCGCCTGGCCGGGATGAACCAGCCGGCACCGGCTGCCGACCTGGTCGAGCGCCTCCGGGTGCTCGGCGCATCACCGCAGGTGGCGGCCGGCGCGGTGCGGTCCACATCTCATGCGGTGCCGATGCGGCGCGCGGTCGCGGGTGTGGCGTCCGTGCTGGCCATCGGCGTCGGTACCGCCTACGTCGCCGGCGGCGGAGGCGAGTCGGGAAACCCGGTCCAGCCGCCCGTCGCGACCTTCGTCTCCCAGCACGGCACCGGCAGCGGCGCGGCCACCTTGAACGACCCGGCGGTCAGCGCCGTCACCGCCAGCTACCACCCGTGAGGTTGCGGCGCCGGTCCCCCCACCCGGCCCCGTGCATGCTGGCGGCCGTCGCCATCGTGCTGCTCGCTGCGGCCGTGGTCGGCCACCAGTGGGCCTCGGCCGAGAGCGGCACGGGAATCGGGACCAGCACGAACGTGGCAGATGCTGTCGCCGCGCCGCACGTCCCGCCGCCTACCGCCGCCGCCCGCGCCGCGCTCGCCCGCCTCACGGCGGCTGCCCGGGCTGAGATCACGAAGAACTATTCCGGCAGGCAGTATGTGGCGCTGAGCTATCCCACCGGCGAGCGCTCGGCCGTCGTCGACCTGCGCCACCAGGCCGGCTCGGGCTACCGCATGACGATCGCCCCGACGATGACAACAGCGGGCGCGACCGTCGTCGAGGCTGAGGATGCACCGACCCTGCTATCCCCCCTCGACCGCCAGCAGCTGCGCGTGCTCGCCGCGCACTACACGCCCAGCCTCTCGGCGGGAGATGCGGTGGCCGGCCGTCCGACGGACCTCGTCGAGCTCCGTGACGCCGGCGGCCGAACTGCCGCCCGCTACTGGCTCGACCGCTCGACCGCACTACCGCTGCAGCGCATCGCGTACGACGCTGCAGGGCGGGTGCAGCGGGCGAGCGCGTACACCTCCATCTCCTTTGCGGGCGGCCGGCCCTCCGCGGCGACCGCAGCCCCGGTGCCGCAGCAGACCGCCGGCCGGGCGGATCTCGACCGGCTGCGCGGCTCCGGATGGCAAGTACCGGCACTGATGGGGATGCGCGGCCTGGAGCTGATTGATGCGCAGATGGTGCAGCAGAGCCCGCCCGCGCTGCACCTTCGCTACAGCGACGGCATCAGCACGGTGTCGGTCTTCGAGGAGCCCGGCCACCTTGACGCCGGCGGCCTGCGGGGCTGGCAGAGCGTCCGCCGGGCGGGGGCTGCCGTGCGCGCCGCGCCGGGAGTTCCGGAGCAGGTGGTCTGGTCGTCGCAGGGCTGCGTCTACACCGTGGTTGCCGACGATGCCGATGACGTCGACGCCGTCATCGCGCAGCTGCCGCACACGCCATCGACGTCGGGGGTGCGAGCGCGGCTGTGGCGCGGCGTGCAGCGCGTCGGCTCCTGGCTGGACCCGACTCGCTGACCCGGCTCCGACTCGCCAACCCGGCCACAGCCCGCCCGAGTTGCTTCAGCCGGCGGCACGGGACGCCGAGACACGGCGGGTACCGTAAAGGCGCTGACGTGCGTGCTGGTACCGGTGAGCCCGGCGGCGGGCACTGCCCCGGCGAGGAAGGTCTGCCCTGGTGAGCGAGTTCGAGCGCGGCCGGTCAGATCCCGGCCCCCAGGACGACCAGACGCCTGCGTGGTGGGCAGCTCCACACGAGCAGCCAGCCCCCAACCAGCAACCAGCCCTCAACCAGCAGCAGTCCTACGGCGCCCCCCAGGGTGTCCCAGCCGCGGGTGGCTACCCCCCGCCCTACGATCCGCCGCTGAATGGCGGAGCGGGTCCCGGCGGCGGCGGGACGCCCGGCTTCGGGCACATCGGCGGCCCGCCGCGAGGCCCCGACTACGTGCCCGGCGCGCCCCCGCCCTACGGCCCGCCGACCGGCTCACCGCTCGCGCCGCCTCCGCAGGCCCCCCGGCGCCGCGGCTCGGGTGTCGTGCTCGCCGTCCTCGCCGCCGGGCTGCTCGGCGGTCTGGTCGGCGGTGCCGGTGGCGCCGCGCTCGAGCACCAGCGCCAGCCCGCTGCCCTCACCTCCTCGAGCGCGCCCGGGCCGGTGCTGCCGACGGCGGCGCCGATCCCCACCACCCAGCCGGCCGGCTCGGTTCCCTCGATCGCCGCCCGGCTGCTGCCCTCCGTCGTCACGATCAACGTCGACGGCAGCGGAGAGTCGGGCACCGGATCGGGCGTCATCATCCGGTCGGACGGCTACATACTGACCAACAACCACGTCGTCGCCCCGGCGGCCGGCGGCGGCAAGCTGACCGTCACGTACTACAAGAAGACCGAGAACGTGCCCGCCCAGATCGTCGGGCGCGACCCCAAGACTGACCTCGCCGTCGTGAAGGTCAGCGCCAGCAACCTGCCGGCAGCGGCCCTGGGCAGCTCGTCGAAGCTGGTCGTCGGCGAGACCGTCGTGGCGGTCGGCGCCCCGCTCGGCCTGTCCAGCACGGTGACGTCCGGGATCGTCAGCGCCCTCGACCGCGACGTCGACGTGCCCGACTCGAGCGGGCAGGCGAGCGGCGGCGGGCTCATCATCGGCGCCATCCAGACCGACGCGGCGATCAACCCCGGCAACTCCGGCGGAGCCCTGGTCAACGGGCAGGCGCAGGTCGTGGGCATCAACTCGGCCATCGCGACGGCGCCGAGCGGTGGCAGCAACGGCAGCATCGGCGTCGGGTTCGCCATCCCGATCGACTACGCCCGGTCCATCGCCGAGGAGATCATCCGTACCGGCAAGGCGACCCACCCCTACCTCGGGGTGACGGCGGCGACGGTGACTCAGCAGGACGCGACGTCGACGAGCGGCGTAGCGGGCGCCCTGGTTCGCTCGGTCGTGCCGGGCGGACCGGCCGACCGGGCGCAGATCAAGGATGGTGACGTCATCACGAAGATCAACGACAGGACGGTGACGAGCGTGGACGATCTGGTGGCGGCCACCCGGCTGCACCGCACCGGCGACGTCGTGCAAGTGAGCTACTCACGCGGTGGGACCAGCCGGACGGTGCCGGTCACCCTGCAGGAGAGCAAGGGCTGAGCCATGTTCGGGTCGCTCGGTGGTGGCGAGATCCTGCTGCTCATCCTGGTCGGACTGATCGTGTTCGGCCCGGAGCGCTTGCCGTCCGTCGCCCGCGACGCGGCCAAGGTGCTGCGCCAGCTGCGGCAGATGGCAACTGCCGCGCGCGATGAGATCAACACCGAGCTCGGGCCTGACGTCGCCGACCTCGACCTGCGCTCGCTGCACCCAAGGACGTTCGTCCAGAAGCACCTGTTCGGCGAGGACGACGAGTCGCGAACCCTCCCGCAGCCCGAGCCGGCTTACCCGGCCGAGGTCGCCGCGATGCAAGCACAGGATGATGGGCAGGGCGACCAGCAAGCGGGCGTCTCGCTCAGCAAGACCGTTGGCCAGGGTGCCGGCTCGGCCGAACCCACTGCCCCACCGTTCGACGCCGACGCGACCTGACGCAGGCTGGCCAGACGTCGACGCAGGCTAGCCCCGGCTCGTGGGAGTGAGGCCCAGGGACCGGCCGGACAGCCCGCGGGAGCGCGAGGTCAGCCGGTCGGCCACGCCAAGCAGCGCCTTCGACGCCTCGCAGTCGGGGTCGGACAGCACCAGTGGCAGGCCCGCGTCGCCTCCCTCGCGCAGCCGAATGTCCACGGGCACCTGGCCGAGCAGTGGGACGTCGTGACTGAGCGCTGCCGAGAGCGTCGCGGCCACTTTGGCGCCACCGCCGGAACCGAACACGTCGATGCGCTCGTGGCAGTGCGGACAGGGCAGGTAGGCCATGTTCTCGACGACACCGACGACGTTCTGCCGGGTCGACCGGGCGATCGTGCCGGCACGCTCGGCAACCTCGGTGGCGGCCAGCTGCGGCGTGGTCACAATGAGCAGCTCGGACGAGGGGATGAGTTGCGCGAGCGAGATCGCGACATCGCCGGTGCCCGGGGGGAGGTCGAGGAGCAGGACGTCGAGGTCGCCCCAGTAGACATCGGACAGGAACTGCTGCAGCGCCCGGTGCAGCATCGGCCCGCGCCAGGTGACCGGCTCGTTGCCCCGGGTGAACATGCCGGTCGAGATGACCTTCACGCCGTGCGCCTGCGGCGGCATGATCATCTGTTCGACCTGCGTGGGCGCCCGATCGACGCCGAGCATGCGCGGGACCGAGTGGCCGTAGATGTCGGCGTCAAGCAGCCCGACCGACATCCCCCGCTTGGCCATCGCGGCCGCGAGGTTGACCGTGACGGACGACTTGCCGACGCCGCCCTTCCCGCTCGCAACGCCGTACACCCGGGTCAGTGACTCCGGCTTGGCGAACGGGATCTCCTTGACCGGCTCGTTGCCTCGCAGCTGGGTCCGCAGGGCCGTCCGCTGCTCGTCGCTCATCACGTCGAGCTCGATCTCGACACCATGAACCCCGGGTAGCGGTGCGAGCGCGACCTTGACACGCTTGCCGATCTCATCCTTCAGCGGGCAGGCGGCCGTGGTCAGGTAGATGCCGATGCGGGCGACGCCGGCCTCGGTGAGCTCGACCGACTTGACCATCCCGATTTCAGTAATCGGCCGGTTGATCTCCGGGTCCTTGACGGTTGCCAGGGCACCGTTCACCGCGTCGATCGTGGACTGCGTAGCCGTCACGGAGCTTCCTTAGCCGTCGAGAGGCGCAACCGGCTTGTGCAGCCGCGGTGGGCTGCCACGCGGAAGACGCAGGCAGGGCTGCCTGACGGTCACGATACGGCCCCGCCGCACCCGTGCACCCTCTCGGCTTACTCTGCTGTTGTGGCGAATCAGACTGCTGTCCTGGACGAGCCTGGTCGCCCCCCCGACAACCCTGCGACGGTCCCTCGCGGGCTCGACCCGGTCGCGATGCGCGCGTGGCGCACCTTCCTCGTCGCCCATGCCCAGGTCACCCGTCAGCTCGGCATCGAGCTGGAGGCCGAGCAGCAGCTGCCGCTCGCCAGCTACGACGTCCTCGTCCAGCTCGCCGAGGCGCCGGGCCGGTCGCTGCGTATGAGCGAGCTCGCCCAGAGCGTCCTGCTCAGCCGCAGCGGTGTCACTCGGCTCGTCGACCGGTTGCAGCGCGAAGGCCTGGTCGAGCGTCGGGCCTGCCCGGACGATGCGCGCGGGACGCTCGCGGTGCTGACCGACGCCGGCCTGACCCGGCTGTCGAAAGCGTGGGTAACCCATCAGCGGGGCGTACGGGAGCACGTCGTCGACCGGTTCACGGAGCACGAGCTCGAGACCCTCACGGCGCTGCTCGGCCGGCTCGTGGCCGAACCACCAGAACTACCTGAACCAGCAGCGGCACCAGCGGCCTAGCCGGGCTGCCCCCGCTTCACCCGAGCGATCCGTGCGTCGATGACCAGCGCAGTGGACGACCGAGTGTCGGAGGAGCGTGGCGATGGGCGGTGATCGGCCCGACGCGGCTCTGCCCGCCTCGGACGCGAGGTACCGGCTGATCGCGGAGTCGGCGCAGGAGGGGATCTGGGCCATCGACTCGGCGGGTAGCACGCTTTTCGCGAACGAGGCGATGGCCGGGCTGCTCGGCGTCCCGCTGCGTCAGCTGTATGCGCTCGGCGATCGCGGTGACAGCGGCGACAGCGGCGACGGTGAGACGAGTGGGAGCGACGGTAGCCACGGGCTGTCCGGTGCGTCCGCTGATGGCGACCTGCGGGCCCGGTTGCGCGGCCGCGCCGTGAGGGAGCCGCAGCAGTACGACCTTTCCTACCTGCATCCGAGAGGTGGCACGCGCGTCCTGCGAGTCTCGGCCAGCCCCTTCCCCTGCGGGCCCGGCCAGCGCAGCGGGTCACTCGCCATGGTCAGCGACGTCACCGACGCCCGGCAGGCGCACGCCGCGATGCGGCGCCAGGCACTGTACGACCCGCTGACCGGCCTGCCGAACCGGGCGCTGCTGCTCGACCGGTTGCAGTACGCGCTCGAGGCTCAGGCCACCGGCACGACCGGGGCCGGGTCGACGGCGGTCCTGCTGGCCGACCTCGACCAGTTCAAGCTCGTCAACGACTCCTTCGGACACGCGGCCGGCGACTCGCTGCTCGTCACCACCGCGCACCGGCTCGAGGAGTGCTTGCGCCCAGGCGACACCGTGGCTCGCCTCGGCGGCGACGAGTTCGTGATGGTCTGCCCGGGGGCGAACGAGGACGAGGTACGTGGGGTCGGAAAGCGCCTGCTTGCGGCCCTGTCCCGGCCCACGACGGTGGCCGGCAGGACCATCTCGGTCAGTGCCAGCATCGGTGTCGCGACCGCCGTCCCCGCCGTGCCCAGCGGCCCCGTCCGCCCCGGCACTCACCACGCAAGCAGCCGTCGATCTGCCGGCCGGGACGCCGAAACCCTGCTCCGCCACGCCGACGTAGCGATGTACCGGGCCAAGGCCGCCGGACGCGGGCGGATCAGCACCTATCACCCGGGGCTCGACGAGGAGTCGCGCCGCGGCCTGGAGCTGTCGACCGAGCTGCGGCAGGTACTGCAGGAGGCGCTCCGGCCCGGAGATGGACCCGCGGCCAGCGACCCGGGCAGCGGCTTGACGCTCGCCTACCAGCCGGTTGTCGAGCTCGCGACGGGCCGGCTGCTCGGCGTCGAGGCGCTGACGCGCTGGCGGGACGCGGAGCACGGCCTCATCCCGCCGACGGACTTCGTCCCCCTCGCGGAGCAGACCGGCCTCGTCGTCGAGCTCGACCGCTGGGTGCTCCCGCGCGCCTGCCACGACGCTGCTGCCATGCGAGCCGCCGGCGTGCTCCCGCCCGACGCCTACGTCGCCGTCAACGTGTCGGCCCGCAGCCTCGGCGACTTCGACCTGGAGGCGCTCGTGCGGACGGCGGCAGACCAGGCCGGCCTGCCGTATGGCGCCCTGGTCGTGGAGGTGACCGAGAGCGGGGTGATGGACGACCCCGACAACGCGCGCGTGCTGCTGGGAAGGCTGCGGGAGCTCGGTGTCGCTGTCGCGATCGACGACTTCGGCACGGGCTACTCCTCCCTCGCCTACCTGCGGCTGTTGCCCGTGGCGACGCTGAAGGTCGACCGCGGCTTCGTGACGCACCTCTCGCAGACGCCAGATGCGCTGGCGATCGTCGCCGCGATCCTCGACCTGTCGCGCGCCCTCGGCCTGTCAACCGTGGCGGAGGGCATCGAGACGGCGGAGGATCTCGCGCTCCTGCACGGGTTGGGATGCCGTGCCGGGCAAGGGTTCCTGTGGAGCGCGGCGGTGTCGCCCGAGGAGCTCGGCGTCATGCTGGCGGCCCTGCCGGGCGGCTGCTTTCAACGGGCGACAGCGACAACGACAACGACAACGACAACGACAGCGGCAGCGGCAGCGATGGCGGCGAGCGACGGCACGCCCGGCTGAGCTGCGTCAGCCCCGCCGCTGCGGCAGCGGAGCGTGCTGGGGCGGTGGGAAGGGATGCTCCGGCCGACGCTGGAACGCAACGCTCGGCTGAAGCGGGGGGCTGAGGACTGGCGTGGGAGCTGCCTCGGCCACGGGATCCACCGGGGGTGCCGGTTTGGGCTCGGGCGCGGCGCTTGCAGGTGCGGTGCTTGCAGGTGCGGTGCTTGCAGGTGCGGTGCTTGCAGGTGCGGGGCTTGCAGGTTCGGTGCTTGCAGGTGCGGGGCTTGCAGGTTCGGTGCTTGCAGGATCGGTGCTCGCAGGTGCGGCGCTCACAGGCGCAGGGCCGGCCGGGGTAACCGGCACCGGCGCGGGCGTGCGGCACCAAGGGCAGACCCGCCACAGCGGCTGCAGGGACTTGTTGCAGCTGGTGCACCGCACGTCACCGACCGGGGCAGCGCACTGCGGACACCACTGCATGTCGACGGTCAACCCGGCTGAGCAGGCGGGGCACCAGGTGACGGTGGCGGCGAGGTCGCCCGGAGCGTCCTCGAGCCCGTCCGACGCGGTCACCCGCAGCACTTCCTCGTACGTCGTCGAGCCGTTCGCTGCCTTCTCGAGCGCCGCGGTCCGCAGGGTGCGCAGTCCCCCGTTCTCCGCGGCCTTGCTCAACTGCTCCTCGTTGCCGTTGCTGCGCAGCACCGAGCGGATGACCGGTGTGATCGGCAGCATCTCGTAGACGCCGACCCGGCCGCGGTAGCCGGTGCCGCTGCACGTGTCGCAGCCGGTGCCCGCCCGGACCGTGTCGGGCAGGTCCGATGCGGCGAGCCCGAGCGCCGTCAGCGTCTTGTCGTCCGGCACCGCGGGCGCTGAGCAGTCGCGGCACACCCGGCGGACCAGTCGCTGCGCGACGACGAGCGAGAGCGACGCGGCCAGCATGAACGACTCCGCGCCCATGTCGGCCAGCCGTGCGATAGCCCCCACGGCGCTGGTGGTGTGCAGCGTCGAGAGCACCATGTGGCCCGTCATCGCGGCGGCCATCGCGTGTTCGGCCGTCTCCGCGTCGCGGATCTCGCCGACGAGGATGACGTCGGGGTCCTGGCGCAGGATGGAGCGCAGGCCAGCGGCGAAGGTCAGCCCGGCCTTGACGTTGACGTGCACCTGCGTCATGCCCGGCAGGCTGATCTCGACGGGGTCCTCGAGCGTGACGAGGTTCTTGTCCGGGGTCGTGATCTCGCGGATGGCTGCGTACAGCGTGCTCGTCTTGCCCGCCCCGGTCGGACCCGTGATCAGCACCAGGCCTTGGCTCGCCCGGACCGCCGTCCGCAGCAGGAGCAGCTGAGGTGCGTCGAGCCCCAGCTGCTCGAGCGTGGGCAGTTCCTCGCTCTGCGGCAGGATCCGCATCACCACCTTCTCGCCCCACAGGGCGGGCAGCGTCGAGACGCGCGTGTCGACGACTCTGCCGGCCAGGCTCAGCCGAGCCCGGCCGTCCTGCGGTCGGCGCCGTTCGGAGATGTCCAGCCCCGAAAGGATCTTGAGCCGGCTGATCAGCGAGGCCGCAGCCGACTTGGGCGCCGTCATCACGTCGCGCAGCACCCCGTCGACGCGGAACCGGACGCGCACGCCCTCTCGCTCGGTCTCCACGTGCACGTCGCTGGCGCCCTGGCTGACCGCGTCGCCCAGCAGCAGGTCGACAAGCTTGACGGCCGGGGCATCCTCGACGGCGTCGTTCGTCTCCTCCGGTGCGACCTCGACGGCATTGCTGGCGAAGTCGTCGAGCAGCCCGTGGACCGCGGCGCTGTCCTCCGACACGCTCCACACCCGGGTGAGGACACGCCGCAGCTCGGGTTCGAGCGCCACCGAGATGTGGACGTCACGGCGGCGCAGGTGCATCCGCATCTCGTCCATCGCGAGGATGTCCGTCGGGTCGATCACCGCGACGTTCGGTGGGTTGATGCCGTCGTTGGCGGTCACCAGGATGCCGTACCGCTCGGACATGGCGCGGGGGATCGAGCGTGCCGCGGCCGGGTCGACCCGGGTCCTGCTCAAGTCGAGCAGCGGCAGCCGCAACGAGGCGGCCAGGGCCGCGGCGATGCCCCTGTCGTCGGCGAACCCCTCCTCGACCACCATCCGGCCCAGCCGGCGCCGCGGACCGTTGCCCGAGCGCTGACGCTGGAGCAGGGCTTCCAGCTGGTCGCCGGTGATGACTCCCTGCTCGACCAGCACCTCGCCGAGTCGCTTGCGCGCGGCGCGCGGCGGCGCGCGGTTGGGCTCGGTCACCTACCCACTATCGGCAGGTGAGCGGGCTTTACGCAGCGCACCTGGGTCGGGCTACAGCAGTTCGTGGTCCTTGCCCGTGGGAGTCAGCGCGCGCTTGCCGGGACCGGCCCCGTCGCGCTTGGCGCTGGGCACCTTCTCGCGCTCCGCGCTGGTGGCCTTCTCGCGCTCCGCGCCGGGTACCTTCTCGCGCTCCGCGCGGGGCCGGCCGGCCTTGCGCTTGCGGTCCCGCTGACCACGCTCCTGCTCGTCGAAGTCCTCGACGAACGAGCGCAGCTCGGCCCGCAGGTAGTCGCGCGTGACGACGTCGCTCAAGGCAACCCGCAGCGCGGCGACCTCGCGGCTGATGTACTCGCTGTCGGCGACGATCCGCGCGTTGGTGTCGCGGTCCTGCGCCAGGTTGGCGCGGTCCCGGTCGTCCTGCCTGTTCTGCGCCAGCAGGATCAACGGTGCCGCGTAGGCCGCCTGCAGCGAGAGCACGAGCGTGAGGAAGGTGAACGTGTAGGGGTCGAACCGGGCCGCCTTGGGCGCCGCAACGTTCCAGATGACCCACAGTGCGATGAAGACCGACTGGATGACGAGGAAGCGGCCGGTCCCGAGAAAACGGGCGATGCTCTCCGAGAGCCGGCCGAACGTCTCCGGGTCGTACGCCGGGCGGAGCGTCCGGGTGGATGCCCGCGGCTGGTCGAGCCGCTGGCGGCGCTCAGCGCGTGCCATGGCGCCCCCCGCTCACGAGGGGGGCGGAGCGGACGATCACACCCGTGCCCGAACCGCGCCCGCGGGAGCCTCACGCAGCGGAGCCGACAGCGCCGACCGGGTTGGTGGGGTGTCGAGGTCGTGCTCGCGCCAGTTGGCGGGCAGCAGGTGGTCGAGCACGTCGTCGACGGTCACCGCGCCGATCAGCCGGTTCTGAGCGTCGACGATGGGGACGGCGACCAAGTTGTACGAGGCGAGGTAGCGGGTGACCTCGGCAAGTGGCGAGTCGGCTGACAGCGGGTCGACGCCGGTGTCGGCGATCCCCCCCACGAGCGAGCCGGGGGGCTCGCGCAGCAGGCGCTGGATGTGGACCATTCCGAGGTAGCGGCCCGTCGGCGTCTCGTACGGGGGCCGGACGACGTAGACCTGTGCCGCCAGCGCGGGGGAGAGCTCGGCTGCCCGCACGCGGGCCAGCGCCTCGGCGACCGGCGCGTTGGGCGGCAGGATGACCGGCTCGCTGGTCATGATCCCGCCGGCTGTGTTGTCGTCGTAGGACAGCAGTCGGCGCACGCCGGCCGCCTCGTCGGGCTCCATCAGGTCGAGCAGCCGCTCGGCCTCGTCGTCGGGCAGGTCGCCCAGCAGGTCGGCGGCGTCGTCGGGGCCCATCGCCTCGAGGACGTCGGCCGCGCGCTCGTCCTCCAGGCCGCCGAGCAGCTCGACCTGCTCGTCCTCCGGCAGCTCGCCAAGCACGGCGGCGAGCCTGTCGTCGTCGAGCGCGGCGGCCACCTCGGACCGTCGTTTAATCGACAGGTCGTGCAGCATCGAGGCGAGGTCGGCGGGCGGCAGCTTCTCGAAGGCTGCCAGCAGGCTGGCGGCGCCCTGCCCGTCCTCCGGCACGGTGAAGCCGGTGACGTCCTGCCACTCGACCGTGACGACCTTGCCCCGCCGCCGGCCCTCGCGGACCGCCACCTGGTCGATCAGCCAGTCGCGGTTGCGCGCCTGCTCCATGGCGACGTCGAGCACGGTGACCTGCGCGCCGGTCTCGACGAGCGTCACCTTGCGGTCGAGCAGCTCGGACAGCACCAGAGTCTCGCCCGGGCGCTGCTCGAAGCGCCGCCAGTTCAGGGCGCCGGTGCCGAGCACGACGGCGCCGCCCTCGATGCCGGTGACCCGGGTCATCGGCACGAAGATGCGGCGGCGCTGGACCTCGACGCTCAGGCCGAGCACCCGCGGGGGCTGGTTGCGCATCCGCAGCGCGACGACGACATCGCGGACCCGGCCCACCGTGTCGCCGTGCGGGTCGAGCACCAGCACGCCGGCGAGCCGGGCGCAGAAGACGCGGGGGGAAGCCGGCGTCATGGGCGCACCCCTCGGCGCGCGCAGACTCGGTATCCCATAACCCGAGGTTACTGCCGGAGCACGTTGCTACTGCGACGTCAAGGGGTAGTGGCCCGCCGTGTGGTCGCCGTCCGCTCGCCGGCTCGAGTACGCCATCGTCGACGTCTTCGTCTCCGACGGGCACGCGGGCACGACGGGCAACCCGCTCGCGGTCGTGCTCGACGGGGACCGCGTTGGTGTGAAGGGGCTGAGCGCCGACGAGCGCCAGGCGCTCGCCCGGTGGTTCGGGCTGTCGGAGACAGCGTTCCCGGTGCGCCCGACTGTCGCCGGGGCCGACTACCGGCTGCTCATCCACACGCCGGCGGCCGAGATTCCCTTTGCCGGGCACCCCTCCGTCGGGTCGGCGTGGTTGCTCGCCGCCCTTGGCCGGCTGGCGGCCTCGTCGCCACGGCCCACCGACGTCCACCAGGAGTGCGGCGCCGGGGTGGTTGCGCTGGAGCTGCGTGCCGACGGCAGCGTCGAGCTCAGCGGGGCGCAGCCCGAGGTGGGGCCGGCACTGGACGCGGCGCCGCTGCTGGGCGCGCTCGGACTCACGCCGTCGGACCAGGGCGAGCAGGCGGCCCGCCGGGCATCGACCGGCTTGCCCGTCCGCATCGTCGCTGTCCGGCCTGGGGCCGTCGCCCGGGCCCAGCCCGACCTGGCCCGGCTCCGTGCGCTGAGCGAGAACCTCGCTGTCGTCGAGGTCCGGCAGGGTGACTCCTCGCGCGATCTCGTGGTGCACGCGAGGGTGTTCGCGGCCGACCTCGGTGTTCCCGAGGACCCGGCGACCGGCTCGGCCGCGCTGGCGCTCGGTGCCTACCTCTTCGCGGAAGGGCTGGCCGCCGGGGACGGCGAGACCCGCTACGTCGTGCACCAGGGCGCCGAGCTGGGGCGCCCGTCGGTGCTGCGCGGCAGGGTCGACGCCGCCGGTGGGGTCGCGGTGCGCTGCTTCGTGGCGGGCGGCGTCCGTGTCGTCGCGCACGGCACACTCGACACCGACGCGGTCACCGGAGCCGTGCGGGATACTGATTGACAACCCGAGAGCGCCCGGCGGTCCTTTCAGGCCGGTCGCCTCGCCTCGCCGCCCCCGCACGAACAGGACAGGTGTCATGGCTCGTCTGGCTCAGACCGAAGGACTCACCGACGTCCAGCAGGAGATCTTGTCGACCGTCAAGTCCTTCGTCGACAAGGAGATCCTGCCGTACGCGACCGACCTCGAGCACAAGGACGAGTTCCCCGAGGCGATCGTCGAGGGGATGAAGGAGATGGGGCTGTTCGGCCTCATGATCCCGGAGGAGTACGGCGGCCTGGGCGAGTCGCTGCTGACGTACGCGCTCGTCGTCGAGCAGATCGCACGCGGCTGGATGAGCGTGTCCGGCGTCATCAACACTCACTTCATCCTCGCCTACATGATCAGGCAGCACGGCACCGAGGAGCAGAAGCAGCACTGGCTGCCCAAGATGGCTACCGGAGAGGTCCGCGGCGGCTTCTCGATGAGCGAGCCGGGGTGCGGCTCCGACGTGTCGGCGATCAAGACCAAGGCGGTGGCCGACGGCGACGAGTTCGTCATCGACGGCCAGAAGATGTGGCTGACCAACGGTGCGCGCGCCGGTCTGGTCGCCACGCTGGTGCGCACGGATGAGGGCGCCGAGTCGGTCTACAAGAACATGACCACCTTTTTGGTCGAGAAGGAGCCCGGCTTCGGCAAGCAGGGCGGGCTGACCATCCCGGGCAAGATTGAGAAGATGGGCTACAAGGGCGTCGAGACCACCGAGATGGTCTTCGAGGGCCACCGGGTGCCCGCCTCGGCGATCCTCGGCGGCGACGCCGGGCGCGGCCAGGGCTTTTACCAGATGATGGACGGGGTCGAGGTCGGCCGGGTCAATGTCGCCGCTCGCGCCTGCGGCATCATGATCCGCGCGTTCGAGCTCGGGATCGCCTACTCACAGCAGCGCCAGACCTTCGGCAAGCAGATCGCCGACCACCAGGCCATCGCCTTCAAGCTGGCCGAGATGGCGACCAAGGTCGAGGCCGGTCACCTGATGATGGTCAACGCCGCTCGGCTGAAGGACGAGGGCAAGCGCAACGACGTCGAGGCCGGGATGGCCAAGTACCTGGCGTCGGAATACTGCTTCGAGGTCACCACCGAGTCCTTCCGCATCCACGGCGGCTACGGCTACTCCAAGGAATACGAGATCGAGCGGCTGTTCCGCGAGGCCCCCTTCCTGCTGATCGGCGAGGGGACCTCGGAGATCCAAAAGACGATCATCAGCCGCGGGCTGCTGCGCGAGTACCGGGGGCGGTAGGCGCGGGCTCTTCGACCTGCTCGGGCGCGGGGCGCCTCCCGCGCGCTGCGAGCGCGCTGCCCAGCAGGACCAGGGCGAATCCGAGGACGGCACCGAGCGTGAGCGGCTCGCCCAGCAGCACGACTCCGGCCGCCAACGCCACTGCGGGGTTGACGTAGGTGACGACGGTCGCGCGAACCGGGCCGACCACGGCGACGAGGTGAAACAGCAGCAGGAACGCCCCTGCCGTGCACACCACCGCGAGGACGATGACCGCCGCGATGACCGACCCCGACGGCACGTGCGCTGGGAGTCGGCCTGCGGCGAACGGCAGGTAGCAGAGTGCCGTCAGGCCGAGCGAGGTCGTGATGACGCCCATCGGTGGCAGGTGGCCGAGCTTGCGCGCCAGGATGGCCGGCCCGATCGAGTAGCAGAGAACGACTGCACCGCACTCCAGCACTGCCCCGACCTGGGCACCCCCCACGTCCAGCCCGAGTAGCGCAGCAACGCCAAGAAGGCCGATGAACAGGCCCACCAACTGCATCGGCGACGTTCGGTCGGTGGAGCCGGTCAGCCGGGCGACGGCCGCGCCTCCCAGCGGCACGGCGGCGATCAGCAGGCCGGTGAGCGAGCTCGGCAGCTTGCGCTCGGCGTCGGACAGCAGGAGCCAGGGCACCGCGACCTCGGTGAGCGTGAAGGCGAGCAGCCACCGCCAGGCCGGCAGGACCGGGCGGAGTGCGCCACGGGCCACCGCGACCGGCAGCAGTAGCAGCGCGGCGATCCCCGTCCGGCCTACGACGAGGGCCACCGGCGACAGCTCGTCGACGGCCACCTTGATCAGCAGGTACGGGATGCCCCACGCGATGCACAGGCCAGCGAAGGCAAGCTGGGTCCGGCGCGTCCAGGCGGCCCCGGAACGCGGGACATCGGCCATGCCGTCGACAGTAACGGGCGCCGTCGGCGTCACCGCTTGGCACAGTTGTGGGGTGACTGACTCCCGGCCGCCGGCCGCATCGTCGCCTTCCCCCGACGCGGTGCTGGCGCTGGTCGAGGCGCACTTGCTCAGCGCACTCGGTCAGGACTCGGGCCGCGCGGGCGTCACGTTTCTCGGTGTGCAGCGCATCGACGTCCTGCGCTTCGGCCCGGATGGATCGGACCTCTACCGATACGTCACCGTCGGCATGAGCCGGGAGCCGATGACGCCCCCCAGCGCTGCAGTCGTCGACCCGATGAACCCGCGGGCCGAGCTCGTCCTGTCGTTGCGCGGCCAGCACGACTCGGTGCTGCGCCGGCTCGCGACCCTCGCTGCCGTGCCCTCGGTGGAAGGTGTCGTCGTCACACCCGGGGTGACCCTCGACCTGGGCGAGCCGCTGTGGGTGGGGGCGCGGCAGACCGCCGTCCTCGTCGGCGAGCCGGGAGGGCTGGTGCCCGCCCTCGAGCTCGACGGCGCAGCACCGATCGCGGTCCTGCCCGTCCTGCCGCTGCTGCCCGAGGAGGCCGCGTTCAAGCGCATTCACGGGGCAGAGGCGCTTCAGGAGCGTTGGCTGCACGCGGGCACCGACCTTCGCGATCCGGACCGCCGACCGGTCGGCCTGCGGTGAGTGGGCGGTCTGTACCGCTGGCATCAGAAGGGGTCGTCCGCATCTGGCGCAGATGCCGGTGCTGGGGTTTGCCGGGGCGGGTGGTGCGGCAGGGGCCGGCAGGTCGCGCAGCGGGTTGCGGTGGTGGCGCGGGTGCGGTAGGTGTCGTAGTAGCCGGCGCGGTCGGTGGGGCGTTGCAGGGCGCGGCCGCCTTCGTGTTGGGCGCGGTGGTGCCGGCGGCACAGCAGCACCAGGTTGGCCAGGTCGGTGGGCCCGCCGTCGACCCAGTGCCTCAGATGGTGTCCCTCGGTCCAGGAGGGGGGCCGGTCGCAGCCGGGGTGCACGCACCCGCCGTCGCGGACGACCAAGGCGCGGCGCAGTGCCGGGCCGATGGTGCGGGTACGCCGGCCGACGTCGAGGACCTGGCTGGGGCAGCCGGTGATGACGCGGCTGATGCTGGCGTCGCACGCCAGGCGCCGGGCGGTCTCGCCGGTGACGGGGCCGGTGTGGCCGAGCTGCGCGGCAGGGGCACCCGCGCGCTGCTCGAGTGATTCGAGGCTGACGGTGACGCTCAGGTGGGGGCGTTCGCCGGCGACCTCAGGCAGCCCGCCGGCGGACAGGACCTGTTGGCACAGCTCGATGAGGGCGTCGGCTCGGCGTTGGGGGCCGGTGCGCTGGTCGGTGTCGCCGGACAGGCCGCCAGCTCGCGGGGTGCTCAGGGCGCCGATCGCGGTCAGCAGGACGTCGCCGGCTTCGCGGTCGAGCCGGCCGTTGATCGAGAGCATGCCGTCATAGGTGCGGTCCAGGTACAGCTCGCGGGCCTCGTGCTGCTGGGCTTGGGTCATGGCTTCGGCCTGCGGGTCCAGCGTGTGGGCCCAGGACTGGGCGGCGCGGTGCGTGGTCTCAGGGCCTGCCAGGATCGCTACGGTGAGCAGGTCGTCCTCGGCCTGGGCCATCCCCCCGGCGTAGTCGGTCTGGGCGAGCGCGACCCGTGCCGGTGTGACCGCCCGGTTCAGTACCCGGGCGTGCTCCAGGCTGATGTCCCCGGTCGACAGGGCTGTGGCGGTCGCGGGTAGCCGGTCGGCCAGCCCCCGGGCGGTGCGGACCAGCGACGAGGCGTGCCGGTGGTCCAGCCGGCCGGCGTCGGCGAGCCAGCCCACCGTCGACCCGCCACCGAGCCGTGCGGCCTCGCCGCTGCGGTCACAAACCAGCAGCCGGCGCAGCAGTTCGCCGTCGACCATGTTGCGGGCACGGAGCAGGACCTCGACGTCGGTGGGCAGGTCGGCCACGGGCACGACGCTCAGATCCTGGGCGGCCCAGGTGAGCAGCGGGCCGGTGAGCTGGGCCAGCTTCCCCTCGAACGTAGTCTCGAACATACGTTCGACGCTAGCGACGGGCTCCGACAACATTCGGCCGCCAACTCGCAGCGCCTGGCACCATCGACCGCGGACTACCCATCAGGTTGAGCAGGAGGCGCACGCGTGCAGTTCGGTCGGTACTACGAGGAGTTCGAGGTCGGCGAAACCTACAAGCACTGGCCGGGCAAGACGGTCACGGAGTACGACGACCACCTGTTCTGTCTCATCACGATGAACCACCATCCGCTGCATCTGGACGCCAACTACGCGGAGAAGACGACCCAGTTCGGCAAGAACGTTGTGGTCGGCAACTACATCTACTCGCTGCTGCTCGGGATGTCGGTCGCGGACGTCAGCGGCAAAGCCATCGCCAACCTCGAGGTCGAGTCGCTGCGGCACGTGGCCCCCACCTTTCATGGCGACACCATCTACGGGCAGACCACCGTGCTCGACAAGACGGAGTCGAAGTCCAAGGACGACCGGGGAGTGGTCTACGTCGAGACCAAGGGCTACAACCAGGACGGCACGATGGTCTGTATCTTCCGGCGCAAGGTGATGGTGCCCAAGCGCTCCTACGGCGATGCGCGCGGCGGCGAGCAGCCCGGCCGGCCCGAGCTTCGCGAGGGGTGACGCGCCGCCCGGACTGGCTCGGCCTGGAGTCAGCCGGCCTTGGCCCAGCCGGCCTGGCTCAGCCCGCGCCGATAAGCATTGCCAGCGCCCCGACCCACGTGACCGCGGTCGCGGCGGCCGCGACCATCACCAGCACCCGGCCGCCGCGCCGTCGCGCAAGCGCCCCCAGCCCGGCGAGCGCCGGCGCAGCGACTCCGACGGCGAGCGTCACGCCCGGCGCCCACTCCCCGGCGCGCCCACAGGCCAGCGACCGCTCGTGCGCGGAGCAGGCGTCACTCGCCATGGCCGTCGGCAGGGTCAGGGCGATCAGCGGCAGCGCCACGAGCGCCACGAGCAGCGCAAGCACGACAGTGCGCCGGTGCGACGCCGCCGCCGAAGCCGCCGGCCGCACCGCAGGCACCGCAGGCACCGCAGGCACCGCAGGCACCTGCACCGCAGGCCGGCCGGGCAGCACCCCCCAGCCCGTGAGGATGTCGACCAGCCCCGACGTGCAGTCGAGGGTGCGCGGGTCGGCAACGGCGGCGTCGGCGGCATCCGACCCGGCCACCAGCGACCCGCCGACGATGCGGCAGGCGAAGTCGACCACGTCGTAGTCGCCGATCGACACCCGCCCCACCCGCCGCTCGACGTGGACCCGCAGCCCCGTCTCCTCGGCCACCTCGCGAACGACTGCCTGCTCCCGCGTCTCACCCCGCTCCACCCGGCCGCCGGGCAGCGACCACAGCCCGGCGTGCGGCGGGTTGGCGCGGCGGACGAGGACGAGCCTGCCGTCCGCATCGGCGATCACCGCACCGACGCAGGGGACGGAGGCTGCAGTCGCGGACCCGGAAGCCGGCACATCCGAAGTCATGGCCGCAGTGTGGCGCACTTCCGGGCGACACATCTTGACGTTTCCACAGCCGAGGGTCGACCGTGGGGCCACGCGACCGAGAGGAGGGCTGGCTTGACCGCCATGGTCTCTTGCCCGCGTTGCCTGGGCACGCTGCGAGCCCCGAACGTGTGGAGCAGCGACTGGAAGTGCGAGACGCACGGGGCTGTGCTGCCCTACCGCGTCGTCCCCGGCCCGCACGCCGGCGGCCTGCGGTACCGGCTTGCCGCTCCCGGCGTCCCCGTGTGGATGCCGTGGCCGATGCCGGTCGGCTGGGTGGTGACCGGCCTCGCAACCGTCGGCGACGAGCGCAGCGGTGTCCGTGCGAGCGCGCTGGCACTGTCGGGGCCGAACCTCAGCGGCGGGGCGGCCGACCTCGTCATCGTCGCGGAAGACCCGGGCGTGGGGCTGGGTGCGCGCCTCGCCGGCATCACCGGACCCGATCCCGGCGAGCTCGGCGAGCGCCCAGACGCCCGCCCCGACGCCAAGGTGCGGGCCGCGCACCACCCGACCCCGCTGTGGGACGTCCCGACCAGCGAGGACTGCGACGCCCTCTACGGGGAGGCCCGCGGCGTGTGGCTGTCGATGGTTTTCTGGCCGAGCGGGGCGAGCCTGCTGCTGGAGGAGGACCTCTCGCTGGTCGACCTGCGTGACCAGCCGGAGCGGGTCGACGTCGTTCCCTATGGCGCCCCGTGCCCCCACCTGGTCGCCGTCCCCCCGCAGGCACAGCGCCGTGGGGCCGCCAGCACCGGCCTCACACCGCCGGACTGACCCCCGCCACGAGTCCCGCCTCCTCGCTCCGCCGGTCCAGCGCCGCTTCGGCAGCCGGCCGGGCACGGCCGGCATCCGTGGGCACCAGGCCCAGCCGGGTGCGGCGGTCGAGCAGGTCGGCCACGCTTCGCGCGCCCTCGGCGAGCACCCCCCAGTCGAGCTCGACCCGCAGCACCGGCAAGCCGGGCGCGACGGGTTCGAGCAGCTGCGGCGCACCAGCGGCCAGGGCGACCAGGTCCGGCGCCTCGGCTCCGTACCGGCGGACCAGCCGGGCCGGAGCGGCAGTTCGCGCCAGGGCGAACCGGCTGGCCGCCCCGACCAGGGGCAGCCGCTTGGTCCGGCATGGCTCCGCGGGCAGGCCGGCGCCGACCAGGGCGGCGTCGACGGCGTCCTCGGCCATCTTCCGGTAGGTCGTCAGCTTGCCGCCCACCACGGTCACCACGCCCGTGCTGCCACGGCTCACCAGGTGTCGCCGCGACAGGTCGGCCGTGCGCCCCGCGTCGCCGGCCACGAGCGGACGCAACCCCGCAAAGCTGCCGACGACATCGGCCGACGTCAGCGTGATGTCGAGCGCCGTCGAAAGGGTGCGCATGAGGAACTCGAGGTCGGCGCCACTGGCGGTCGGGACGTCCTCGACGGTCTCGACGTCCTCATCCGTCAGCCCGACGTAGGTCGTGCCGTCCGGCTGCGGCAGCGAGAAGACGTAGCGGTTGGCCTCACTCGGCACCCGCACCATCAGCGCAGCCGTGGGGGAGCCGAGCACCTCCGAGCGCAGGACCGCGTGGGCTCCGCGCGACGGGCGCAGCGCGACGTCGTCGACGAGCGTGTCGGCCCACACTCCGGCGGCGTTGACGACGGCGCGGGCCCGCACGTCGAGCTCGTCCCCGGTGACCTCGTCCCGCAGCCGGGCGCCGTCGCTGGTCAGGCTGAGGGCGCTGACCCGGGTCAGGATGCGGGCGCCGTGCGCGGCAGCGGTGCGGGCCAGGGCGATGACGAGCCGCGCATCGTCCTCGAGCTGGCCGTCCCAGGTGACGACGCCGCCGCGCAGCCCGTCGCGGCGCAGCGCCGGCACCCAGCGCAGAGCCTCCGCCGCCGACACCCGGCGGGCGCCGGGCAGCGTCGAGGGCCGGGTCCGGGCGGCCAGCCGCAGGGCACCGGCGGCGTGGGCACCGGCGAGCACGGTCCGTTCGTCGCGGGCGGTCGTGCCCGCTCCGCTCGGGACGAGGAACGGCAACGGCCGGACGAGGTGTGGTGCGGTGTACTCCATCAGCACCGCGCGCTCGCGGGCGCTCTCGTATGCGAGATGCACGTCGCCGCTGGCGAGGTAGCGCAGCCCGCCGTGCACCAGCTTGCTCGACCAGCGGCTGGTGCCGGAGGCGAGGTCGTGGCGCTCGAGGAGGACGACGGACAGCCCGCGCGATGCCGCGTCCAGGGCCACCCCGGTGCCGGTGACGCCCCCACCGACGACGAGCAGGTCGATGGGCGCCCCGTCGGCGATGGCGGTGAGGTCGGAGCTGCGTCGGCGTGCCGTGAGCCTGTCGCCATGCGAGCGGGGCTCGGCTGGTCCCGCGGTCGGGCGCTGTGTCGTCATCCGAGGTCCTGTTCGCTGTGGTGAGAGGGGGCAGGTGCGAGGTACCGGTCGAGCAGCTCGCCGAGCTCGGCCCAGACGTCGGTGAGCGCCGGGTCGGCCTCGCTGATCCGGGTCGAGAAGACGAACGACTGTGCGGTGAGCAGCACGACGTGCGCGGCGGTGGGCACATCCAGCGGCCGGACGGAGCCGTCGTCGACGCCGGCGCCCAGCAGGTCCAGCAGGCGCTCGCGGGCGTGCAGCTGGCCCGAGCCCAGCCGGTCGACGACCATCGGCAGCAGCATTTCGGGGTCGAGGTCGAGCACCCGGCGGAACAGCGGGTGCGTGGCGAGCCGCCGGCTGCCGGCCACAACCGCGGTGACCACATTGGCCCGGCCGCTCTGCCCCGGCCCGGCCTCCGCCTCGGCGTCGCTGACGACGTCCTCGACCTCGGAGGTCAGCATCGCCCGGAACAGGGTCGCGGCGTCGCCGTACTCGCGGTACACGGTCATCCGCGAGACCCCGGCCCGGCGAGCGACGTCGGTCAAGGTGGTCCGACGCAGCCCGACGGACGAGACCTCCTCAGCGGCTGCCGCCAAGATCGTGTTACGTTTCGACGTCACACGTCACACTGTATCGCCGCTCTGACCGAACTGGACGGCGGGCAGACTGCAGCCCGAAGAGCACCGAGGAGGAGCAGCCAGATGACCGCAGCACCGGCTACGCCGGCGATCAGCAGCTGGCACGGCTGGGGTGATCCGGCGCAGCGGACCGGCCTTGGACCGCCCGGCGGCAGCGCCCGGCGCTTCCTGCACCGGGAGGTCGGGCTGCCGCGCGACATCGTCCTGCGCGTGCCGGCGCCGCTCGAGCAGCTGCGCCTCGCCCCGCCTGCGCTGCCGCCCGGCCTGCGCGAGCGGCTCGTCGCCGTCGCCGAGGTGCGCGACGATCCCCTGTCCCGCGTCGAGCATGCCGGCGGCAAGAGCTATCTCGACCTCGTCCGCCGCCGGGCCGGTGACGCCGAGCTGGCGCCCGATGCCGTCGTGCTGCCTGCGGACGCTGCTGGCGTGGCCGCCGTGCTCGCCTGCTGCGCGAAGGCGGGCGTGGCCGTCGTCCCGTTCGGCGGCGGGACCAGCGTCGTCGGGGGAGTCGAGCCGCTGCGCGGGCGCTTCCCGGCCGTCGTCGCGCTCGACCTCACCCGCCTGGACCAACTGCTCGAGCTGGACGAGCAGTCGCAGACCGCCACGCTGCAGCCAGGCCTGCGTGGGCCGCAGGCCGAGGAGCTGCTCAACGCTCGCGGCTGGACGCTGGGACACCTGCCGCAGTCCTTCGAGCTGGCCACCGTGGGTGGCTGGATCGCCACCCGCTCCGCCGGCCAGGCGTCGACCGGCTACGGCCGCAGCGACGACCTCGTCGTCGCGCTCAGGGTCGCCACCCCCGCGGGTGAGCTGGTGCTCGGACGCGCTCCACGCAGCGCAGCCGGCCCCGACCTGCGCCAGCTGCTGATCGGCAGCGAGGGTGCGTTCGGCGTCATCACCGAGGTCACGCTCGCCATCCGGCCGCTGCCGGCCGAGCAGCGGTACGAGGGATGGTTCTTCCGCTCCTTCGCGGCCGGCTGCGCGGCGTTCCGCGCCCTGGCGCAGGAGGGCGTGCCGGCCGACGTCTGCCGGCTCTCCGACGAGGACGAGACACGCTCACAGCTTGCGCTCTCCGGCCACGACAGGGGAGCGGTCGCCGCCTATCTGCGGCTGCGCCGGCTGCGCTGCCTGGCCGTGCTCGGGTGGGAGGGCAGTGAGCAGGCGGTGCGCCGGCGCCGCGCAGCCTCGGTCGAGGTGCTTCGCGCGGCCGGTGGCGTCCCGGTGGGCCAGGGCGTCGGGCGCTCCTCCTGGCGCAAGGGCCGCTTCGCTGCGCCGTACCTGCGCGACGACATGCTCGACGCCGGGCTGCTCGTCGAGACGCTGGAGACCGCAGCCACGTGGCGCGACCTGCCGGCGGTGCACGCCGCCGTGCGCACCGCGCTGACCCGCTCGCTGCAGGACGGCGAGGGGACGCCTCTGGTGCTCACGCACGTCTCGCACCTGTACCGCACCGGCGCCTCGCTGTACGTCACCGTGATCGACCGGCAGCGCGCCGGGGCGCCCGGCACCGGGGCGCAAGGCGCCATCGAGCAGTGGCAGGCCGCCAAGCGTGCCGCCACCGACGCCCTGCTCGATGCCGGGGGCACGCTGACCCATCACCATGCCATGGGCACCGACCACGCGCCCTGGCTCAGCCGCGAGGTGGGCGAGCTCGGGGTCGACGTGCTCCGGGCGGTCAAGGCGACGCTCGACCCCGCCGGCATCCTCAATCCCGGCAAGCTCCTGCCGTGAGCCCACCCGCGCCCGGCGCCCCCCAGGATCCAGAACGACCCACAGCCCGGCGGTTGCTGCTCATCGTCAACCCGTCCGCAGGTGGCGGCAGGACCACCCGCACGCTGCCTGCCGTCGAGGCGTCGCTGGCCGGGTGGGGAGCCGACGTGCGCATCGAACGCACCCGCGACATCGACCACGCCGAGGCCCTCGTTGCCGAGTCCGTCGCCGATGCCCGGGTGCCCGTCGCATTCGGCGGTGACGGCCTGGCGGGGCGGGTGGCGGGGGCGGCGGCCGACGCCGGCATCCTGGCGGCCGTGCTTCCCGGCGGTCGCGGCAACGACTTCCTGCGCGCGCTCGGCGCCTCGCGTGACCCGGCACAGGCCGCAGCGGCGCTGGCGACCGCCACCGAGCGCCGGCTCGACCTGGGGATGGCCAACGGCCGCGCCTTCCTCGGCATCGCCAGCCTGGGCTTCGACTCCGACGTGCAGGTGCTCGCCAACCGCACGCGGCTCCCGCTGGGCTCGCAGGTCTACACCTACGCGGCCCTGCGCACCCTGTCGTCCTGGCAGCACGCCCGGTTCAGCGTCGAGGTTGACGGCGAGGCCCGCAGCGTCACCGGCTGGTCGGTCGCGGCCGCGAACTCGCCGTACTACGGCGGCGGGATGCGCTACGCCCCGGACGCGAGCCTGGACGACGGGATGCTCGACGTCGTGCTTGCCGCTGCCACCAGCAGGAGGCGTTTCCTGCAGATGCTCCCGCGGGTGTTCTCCGGCCGCCACGTCGACGACCCGCACGTCGAGGTGCTGAAGGCCCGGCGCCTCACCGTCGATGCCGACCGGCCGTTCCCCGTCTACGCCGACGGCGACCCGGTCGCCGTCCTGCCGGTCACCCTCACCGTCCGACCAGGCGCCCTGCGGCTGCTCGTGGGGGCCTCGTCGACCTGATCCGTACCGTGGCCGCTATGTCAGGTGACCCGAGTGGCTGACGCGCCGGCTGATCTGCACGTGCACAGCTCTGCCTCCGACGGCTCGGACGCGCCCGCGACGCTCGGCCCCCTCGCCGCCGCCGCCGGCCTCGCCACCTTCGCCCTCACCGACCACGACACCACCAGCGGGTGGGAGGCGGCCGCGGCCGGCCTGCCCGCCGGTGTGACCATGGTGCCCGGGGCTGAACTGTCCTGCCGCGTCGCCACGTCGGGGCGCACCATCGGCATGCACCTGCTGGCCTACCTGTTCGACCCCACCGAGCCGACGTTCGCCGCGGTCCGGCAGCAGCTGCGCGACGCCCGGCTCGGGCGCATCGACGCCTGGGAGCGGCTGCTGCGGGCCAACGGGTACGCGGTGTCACTCGATGGGCTGCGCGAGCAGGCGCTGACGGGGGTGGTGGGCAAACCCGCGCTCGTCGACCTGCTGCTGGCCGAGGGGCTCGTGCCCGACCGGGCGACCGGCTTCAGCCCGGAGTGGGCCGGTGGCCGCTACCTCGTCCGGCGCTGGCAGTGGGACGTGCTCGATGCCATCCGCGCCGTACGCGCGGCGGGCGGCGTCGCCGTCTTCGCCCACCCGCTGGCGCGCCTGCGCGGGCCGGTGGTGACCCTCGGCGACATCGCCCGGCTGGCTGCGGCGGGCCTCGGCGGGGTCGAGGTCGACCACCCAGACCACGCTCCCGCCGACCGGACGGCGCTGCGGGCGCTCGCCAGCGAGCACGGACTGCTCGCCCTCGGCAGCAGCGACTACCACGGCACCGCCAAGGCACAGGGGCTCGGCGCGGAGACCACGCCGCAGCCGGTGCTGGACGCGCTGCTGGCCGCCGGCACCGGCAGTGCGCCGGTGCAGGGTCTCGCAGGCCCGATTGCTGGAGCCGGTCCGCCGGGCACGGCACACTCCCGCCCGGCCGCATGAGCCACTGGTTCGACCCCACCCTGTTCGGCCGGGTCTTCGTCACGCTCACCGTGATCATGGACCCGATCGGCACGGTGCCGATCTTTCTCGGCCTCACGACGGGTCGGACCAACCGGGCGCGCGGCCGGCTGGCGTGGCAGGCGGTCGTGGTCGCCGGCTTCGTCATCAGCCTGTTCGCCGTCTTCGGCCAGCAGATCCTCGACTACCTGGGCATCACCGTGCCCGCGCTGCAGGGCTCAGGCGGACTGCTGCTGCTGCTCGTCGCCCTCGAGCTGCTGACCGGCAACGACAAGCCCCCCGAGGAGGTGCAGGACGTCAACATCGCCCTCGTCCCGCTCGGGACGCCGCTGCTGGCCGGCCCCGGTGCCATCGTCGCGACCATCGTGTTCGTGCGGCAGGCACACGGCGCAGGCGGGTACTTGGCGGTGGCGGCCGGGCTGCTGGCGGTGCATGTCGTGCTCTTCCTGGCGCTGCGCTTCTCGTTGATCATTCAGCGGGTCATCAGGGACAGCGGGGTCGTGTTGGTCACCAGGATCAGCGGCGTCCTGCTGTCGGCCATCGCTGTGCAGCTGGTTGCCGACTCGGTTCGCGCGTTCATCCTCGCGGGCCGGGGATGACGCGGGTGTGACCCTGTCGTCCTACCGCCCGCCCCGGCATGCGGCCGGCGGCGGCGGCTGGGAAGCCCGGCTCCTGGTGCTCCTGCTCGGCCTCTCCGTGCCGCTGGGGCTCGCGGCGGGGCCGGCGGTGGCTGCGCCTGCCGCACGCGCGGACCCGGTCACCGCGATCGCCGGGGCGCTGGTAGCCGACCCGGTGTACGTCTCGCGCAGCAGCGGCACGCCTCCTGTCGACGTCGCAGCCCTGCGCTCGTCGCTCGCCCCGCAGACCGTCGTCGCCGTGCTACCGGAGACCGCGGTGCGGAGCACGCCCGGCGGCATCGACGGCCTGGCCCCCGAGTTGTCGGCGCGGCTGGGACGCGGTGGGACCGTGCTCGTCCTCGCGGGCCGGCAGCTTGGCGCCGCGTCCACGCTCGTCGCCGGCTCCCTGGGCGACGACCTGGCCACGGCACGGGCCGTGCTCGCCGGGCGGCCTGGCGACCCGGCTGCACCGGGGCTCGCCTTGCTCACGCTCGAGCGCTCAGTCGGCGCGGGCACCGGCGGCACGGCGGGAATCGCGCCCGACCCCTCGACCGCGCCGCAGGCCGGATCCTCCGGCGGTGCCTCCGGGCTCTACGCGCTGCTGGCCGTCCTGGTGGTCGCGGCGGTGCTGGGCCTTCAGCGCCTGCTGGCGGCTCGGCGCCGCCGTTCCTCGCCGCCTCGCCCGGCCCCGCCGCCACCCAGGCGTACCCGGGTCGAGGTCGACGCCTACGGTCGGATCGTCCGCCGGGTTCGCCCGGACGAGCAGCCCTGACGGTCCACTCGCTGCCAGGTCAGCTGGTGATCAGCTGGTCGTCAGCTGGTCGTCTCGGTCTGGGTGGCGCTGGTCAGCCCCGTCGCCGCAACCTGGACGATCGGCGTCTGCGCCGCCTTGTTGTACCCGAAGTAGAAGCTGACGCTGGACTGCCCGGCCGGGATCGTCACCGAGGTGACGGCCGTGCCGTTGGCGGTGCCGGCGAACACCGCAGTGCCGTTCCCGGCGCCACCGAGCTTCAATAGACTGACCGTCGTGCTGCTGACCGCCGTGGCCGCGTTGCCGTACTGGTCCTGCAGCTGGGCGGTGATGGGCCCCAGGTTGGCGCCGGTTGATGCCGGTCCGCTGACGGCGGCCGTGGCGAATGCCAGCTTGGCGGCTGCGGCGGGGGTGACCGTCTGGGTCTGGCTGGCGGCGGTCAGCCCGGTGGCATTGGCGGTGACGGTTGGCGTGCCGGCCTTGGTGTCGCCGTAGTAGAAGCTGGCTGACGAGGAGCCGGCGGGGATCGTGACCGAGGTGGTGGCGGCGCCGCCGGGGGTGGCGGCGAAGACCGTGGTGCCGGTCGAGCTCGAGGACAGGCCGACCGTGGTTGGCGCCGTAGTGGTCGTCGGGCTGCCGGAGCTGTCGAGCAGCTGCACGGTGACCGGGCCGGTGGTGGCACCGGCGGAGGCGGTGCCCGAGGTCGCGGCCGAGGTGATCGCCAGCTTGCTGGGCGCCGGGGGCGTGACGGTGAAGGCAGTGCTCGTCGCTCCGGTCAGGCCGCTAGTGGTGGCGGTCAGCGTGTAGCCGGTGCCCGGCTTGGTGACCGACAGGGCGCCGAAGGTGGCGGTGCCGGCTGTTGCGGTTGCGGTCGTGGTGCCCGACAGCGTGCCCGACGACGGGTTGGTTCCGATGGCGGTGGTGACGGTAGCGGTGCTCGCGGTGAGGTTGCCGAACTGGTCCAGGATCTGCACGCTCGGCGCCGGGCTGATCGGCGCGCCCGCGGCGGTGGTGCTGGGCTGGGTGGCGAACGCGAGCTTGGCGGCTGCGGCGGGGGTGACGGTCTCGGTCTGGGTGGCGGCGGTCAGCCCGGTGGCAGCGGCGGTGACGGTTGGCGTGCCGGCCTTGGTGTCGCCGTAGTAGAAGGTGGCTGACGAGGAGCCGGCGGGGATCGTGACCGAGGACGTGCCCGCGCCGCCGGAGGTGGCGGCGAAGGTTGCGGCGCCGGTCGTGGTCGAGCTCAACGACACCGTGGTTGCCGTCGTGGTGGTGGTGGAGTTGCCCGAGCTGTCCTGCAGCTGCACGATGACCGGACCGGTGGTCGCGGCAGCGGAAGCGGCGCCGGACGTCGCGCCCGAGGTGAACACCAGCTTGCTCGCCGCCGCGACGGTGACGGTGAACGCGGTACTGGTCGTTCCGGTCAGGCCGCTGCTCGCAGCCGTCAGCGTGTAGCCGGTACCCGGCTTGTTCACCGACAGGGCGCTGAAGAAGGCGGTGCCGCTTGCTGCGGTGACCGTCGTGGTGCCCGACAGCGTGCCCGACGACGGGTTGGTTCCGATGGCCGCGGTGACGGTGGCGGTGCTCGCGGTGAGGTTGCCGAACTGGTCCAGGATGTGCACGCTCGGCGCCGGGCTGATCGGGGCGCCCGTGGCGGTCGCGCTCGGCTCGGTGGCGAACGCCAGTCTGGCGGCTGCCGCGGGGGTGACGGTCTCGGTCTGCGTGGCGCTGGTCAGCCCGGTGGCACTGGCGGTGACCGTCGCGGTGCCGGCCTTGGTGTCGCCGTAGTAGAACGTGGCTGACGAGGAGCCGGCGGGGATCGTGACCGACGACGTGGCCGCCCCGCCGGGGGTGGCGGCGAAGACCGTGGTGCCGGTCGAGCTCGAGGACAGGCCGACCGTGGTTGGCGCGGTGGTCGTCGTCGGGCTGCCGGAGGCGCCTTGCAGCTGGACGGTGACCGGGCCCGTCGTCGCGGCAGCGGAGGCGGTGCCCGAGGTCGGGGCCGAGGTGATCGCCAGCCTGCTCGCGGCGGCGACGGTGACGGCGGTGCTGGCGGCGCTGGTCGCCGTCCACGTGGTGAAGACGGAGACGACCCGGTAGGTGTAGGACCCGGCTGCGACCCCGCTGTCGGTGCACGAGGTCGCCGCCACGGTGCTGCTGGGCGAGGTGCCGCAGGCGGCAGCAGTCGTCGTCCCGGTGGTGCGTTGCACGTAGTAGCGCAGGACGCCGCCACTGCCGGGGGCGCTCGGCGCGGTCCAGCTGACCGTCGCGCTGCTGCTGGAACCCCCGGTGGCGCTGACGCCCGTCGCCGGGCTGAGCGTGCCGGTGCTCGCGTGGCCCGTCCCCGAACCCGACGAGCTCCACGAGGCGGATGCGACGGGACTGGCCAGGACCGCGGCGGTGAGCACGACGAGGACGGCGCCGGTGGCGCGGACCGAGAAGCGAGCGGCTGTCATGTCAGTTCCCCCGACCCGAGCCGGAGTAGGCGAGGGTGAGGGTGGCGCCCTTGCAGCCGTCCTGTGACACGCGGGTGTCGAGCATCTGCACCCGTGGCAGCCCGCTCACCGGGACGCCCAGCTGTGACAGCGTGGCGCTCCGCCCGCCGGCCAGCGTCAATGGGTAGGAACCGCCGTACTGGGTGACGCTGTAGTCGCTCGTCCCGCACGGCGCCGTCACGCCGCTTGCTCTGACGATCCGGCTGATGGTCACCGTGAGATCGCTGATGTCCAGGCTCTTCTTGTTCGGGTTGGCGAGGGTCAGGTCCAGTCGCTGAGCCGGCGCTCCAGGGGCGAGCTGGCCGGGCAGGTTGCCGGAGATGGTGAACGGCTGGGCGGGACCGGTGGGTTCGCTGACGGTCAGTTGCGTCGCGGCGTACTGGTACTGGGTGGTGCCGTTCACGCTCGCCGAGCCGACCACGTGCAGCGGGTAGGTGCCGGTCGGCGTCGCAGTGCCGGTGGTGACCTGGAGGCTGGCCGAGGTTCCGCTTGCCGGGTTCGGTGAGAAGGTCGCGGTGGTCCCGGCGGGCCAGTTGCCCTCGACGGTGAGCGCCACCCCTCCGGCGAAGCCGGGGGCTCGTGTGATCGCGAGGGTGTAGACCGCGGTGGACCCGGCGGGCACGGTGGCCGAGGCCGGGGTGGCGGTCAGGGTGAAGGCCGGGCCGCTCGCCCGGCTGACGTTCAGCGTCACGCCCAGGCTGTGCTTGGTCGGACCGCTGGTGCCGGTGACGGTGATCGCGTACGAGCCGGGGGGAGTGTCGGCGGTGGTACGGACCGACAGCGTCGAGCTGCCCGAGGTCTGCGAGGTGCTGAGCGCGACGCTGCTCGGCGCGAGGCTTGACGCGAGGCCGTTCGGGCTGGCAGGTGAGGCCGCAGCCGAGAGCGAGACGCTGCCGGTGAAGCCGGCGCTGCCGGTGAGGGTCAGGCCATAGCTGGCGTTGCCGCCCTGCTGCACGGAGGTGCTGGTCGGGTTGACCCCGAGCGTGAAGTCGGGCTTGGCGGCGACAGCCGCGTACACGGCCGTGCCGGCCAGGGCGAGGATGGCGAGCACGCCGAGCAGGATGAGGACGATCGGCCTTGCGTGGTGGGTGCGTGGCAACGGTCGCCCTCCTTCTACGTCGGCTGTGGTTTGGGCGGTCGTGCGGTCATGGCGGAAAAGCGGTCACGCTCGTCAGAACGGCCCAGCAGGCGGGGCGGCCGGAGCCGCCCCGCCCGCGTCGGGTCAGGAGGCGGCGTACGCCAGGACGACTGTCGCGCCCTTGCAGCCGTCCTGGTTGGTGGTCTTGTTGTTGAACTTGATGGTGGCGCCGGTGAAGGTTGCCGAGCCGCCGGCTACCACGTCCCGGCACACGGTCATGGTCGGGGTAGCCAAGGTGTAGTCGCTCGCGTCGCATGCTCCGGCCCCGCCGGTGACCCCGGAGATGCTGGCGGTCACGGCGGTGACGTAGGCCGAGTTGCCGGCGTTGTTGGTCACCGTGCCCGTGATCGCCTGCGCGGAGTCGCCCGGGTACATGTTGGAGATGTTGCTGGTCTGCGCGAGCGTCAGGTTCGACGCGCCGGCGCTAGTGGTGGCCGACCCCGTGCCGGAGCCGGTGCTGGTCCAGTAGGCGTAGGCGGTGCCGGCGCCGGCAACCGCGACGACTGCGGCCGTACCGGTCGCGGCGATCTTCTGCCTGGTGCTGAGCTTGCGCATGTGCGCTCCTCCCCCGATGAAGGGTTCGATGATGAAGAGCGCCGGTTTCGCCTCTAAGCTCCTCACCGGGCCCCGAGGGGAGCGACCAATCGCCCGGTGGATCTCTGCTTCGCTCGACGTGCCCTAGCGGGCTGTCTTGACTTACAGTGCCGCATAGTCACGCTGAGTGATAGGGCCGAATGGGTTAAATCGGACATGCGCCAGGTAGTCGAGTCGGCTGGGCCGCTGTGCCCGGCGGCAGGATGGACCGGTGACCGAGCCCCGCCTGACCACAGCTGCCCTCTCCGATCCAACCGCCGGCAGCCAGCCGCGCAGCCGCACGAGCCTGCGCGCTGCCAGCTTCACCGAGTCGGTGATCCGGGAGATGACGCGGCTCGCGCTGCAGCACGATGCGGTGAACCTGGCGCAGGGCTTCCCCGACTTCGCCTGCCCTCCGGAGCTCAAGCAGGCGGCCAAGGCGGCGCTCGACGCCGACCTCAACCAGTACGCCATCACCTGGGGCGCCGCTGACTTTCGTGCCGCGATCGCCGAGAAGGTCGGGCGCACCTACCCCGGCTGGAAGGTCGACCCTGAGCGGGAGGTCTGCGTGACCTGCGGGTCGACCGAGGCGATGATCGCCACGCTGCTGGCCCTGATCGATCCGGGTGACGAGGTCATCCTGTTCGACCCGGTGTACGAGAACTACGGGCCCGACACCATCCTGTCCGGGGCGGTGCCGCGCTTCGTGCACCTGCGGGCCCCCGACTGGTCCTTCGACGAGGCCGAGCTGAGCGCTGCCTTCTCTGACCGCACCCGCGTCATCATCGTCAACACGCCACACAACCCGACGGGCAAGGTGTTCAGCCGGGCCGAGCTCGACCTGATCGCGGAGCTGTGCGCCACCTACGACGTCATCTGCGTGACCGACGAGATCTACGAGCACATTCACTACCTGGGCCTCGGCGGGCACATCCCACCGGCGACGGTGCCCGGGCTGGAGGACCGGACCGTCACCATCAACGCGCTGTCCAAGACGTACGCGGTGACCGGCTGGCGAGTCGGCTGGGCGGTGGCGCCGCCGACGCTGACCGGGGCGATCCGCAAGGTCCACGACTTCCTCACCGTCGGCGCAGCCGCCCCGTTGCAAGCCGGCGGCGTCGCTGCGCTGAGGCTGCCGGCTGAGTACTACCAGCAGCTCGCCGCCGGCTACCGCGAGCGGCGCGACCTGCTGTGCCCGGTGCTGGCCGAGGCAGGCTTCACGTTCCGGGTGCCGGACGGGGCGTACTACGTGCTGTGCCAGACCGAGGCGGTCGACCCCGTCGGCGACGACGTGGCGCTGTGCCGGCGGCTGGTCCAGGAGGTCGGCGTCGCGACGGTCCCGGGCTCGTCGTTCCACGCCGACCCGGCCGACGGACGCCACCAGATCAGGTTCGCGTTTCCCAAGAAGGTGGAGACGCTGCAGGCGGCCGCCGAGCGGCTGTCAACCCTCGGCAGACGCTGAGGGTCGCATTTCTGCCGGAACCGGTAGCTGGCCCGGCGGCCCGCCGGTCAGGCGGCGGGCCCGGTCACGCTTCCTGACCGGTCAGGCAGCCTGCGCGAGCCGCGCCTTGGCGGCCTTCAGGTGCGGCCCCTCCCGCACCGCCTGCGGCAGGGCCAGCAGGGTGCGCCGCAGCACCCGTCCAGAGGCCACCGCGGCGAGGTCGGAGGTCGGGAGGCCGGGCAGCCCGTACAGCCGCCGCACCCACCGCGGCAGCAGGCCGAACGCGAGCAGCCCGACCCCGGCCATCGCGGGCCGGGCGGGTGTGGCGACCTGCACCCAGCGGGGCATCGGCGGGTAGAGCAGGAACAGGGCGGTGCTGCGGGCCTCGCTCGTCGCTGCCAACTGGGGGCGCATGTCGTTGATGTAGTCGTGGATGGCGGCGCTCGAGGCCGGTACCTGGCTGGTCGGCACGCCCAGCACCTCGGCCGCTACGACCTGCTCGGCGTAGAAGCGGTCGATCTCCCCAGCGGATAGCCGCAGCCCGCAGCGCATGGCGGTGGAGAGAAACGACTCGGCCTGCGTGCAGTGCACCCACAGCAGCAGCTCGGGGTCACTGGCACGGTACGGCTCGCCCGACTCCGGCTCGATGCCGCGGACCCGGCGGTGGATGCCCCGCACCTGCGCAGCTGCCCGCAGCGCCTCAGCCCGCGTCCCGAAGGTCAGGGTGCCCAGGTACTCACCCGTCCGCATCAGGCGGCCCCACGGGTCCTCGCGGAAGTTCGAGTGCTGCGCGACTCCCGCCATCGCCTTGGGATGCAGTGTCTGCAGGAACAGCGCGCGGACCCCACCGAGCGCGGTCGTGGGGTCCGCGTGCACGCGCCACGTAATGCTGTCCGGACCGAACAGGCCGGGGTCAGCGACCGCGACCGCGTCTTGCGCCATACCACGAGGGTGCCACCCGCAGCCCGGGCCAACCCGCTGCGCGGGGGCGAGTTGCAGGCCGGCACCACTGCGGTGGCCCGGCGATGCCTCACGGGACGCGACTGGCGGGCAGGGTAGCCTCGCGCCGCATGACAGCTACTGAGACGGCCGCTGCCGTCCGTCGTGGTGACCTGACAGCCCGTGCCGCCACGGAGGAGGCGCTCGCCCGCATCGCCGAGCGTGACCCCGACCTCGGCGCTTTCCAGCTTGTCCGGGTTGAGCGCGCGCTCGCCGAGGCGGACGCCGTTGACGCCCGGCCGGACCGCTCGTCGCTGCCGCTGGCCGGTGTGCCGGTCGCGGTCAAGGACAACGTGCAGGTCGCCGGTGAGCCGATGCGGGACGGATCGGCAGGCAGCGAGTCGAAGCCCCAGACCGCCGACCACGAGATCGTCGCCCGGCTGCGGGCAGCCGGCGCCGTGGTCGTGGGCTTGACCCGCGTGCCGGAGCTGTGCGTGTTCGGTGCTACCGACTCCGTCTTCGGCGTCACGCGCAACCCGTGGGACCGTTCCCGGACGCCCGGCGGGTCCTCCGGTGGCAGCGCAGCCGCCGTAGCCTCGGGGATGGTGCCGGCCGCCCATGGCAACGACGGCATGGGCTCGATCCGCATCCCCGCGGCCTGCTGCGGGCTGGTCGGGATCAAACCCGGGCTCGGCACCGTGCCGTCCGGCATCGGCAACGGCTCGTGGTTCGAGATGGCCGAGAACGGGCCGCTGACGACGAGCGTCTCCGACAGCGCCCTGATGCTCTCGGTGCTTGCAGCACACCCGGAGCTGGCGAAGGCCGCCGAATCCGGGCCAGGGCCGGTGCGGGTCGCGGTGTCGGTCAAGACACCAGCCCCGCTGATCCCGGTCGACCCGGCGTACGCCGGCGCCGCCCGGACAGCGGGCGAGGCCCTGGGGCGCGTGGGCCATGTGGTGCAGGAGGCGGAGCTGCCGTACCGAACGGGCGCCGGCATGGCCGCGACGGCGCGGTGGTTCGCCGGCACGGAGCTGGACGCCCGCCTGCTGCTGGACCGCTCGAAGCTGGAGAAGCGCGTCGCCCGGCATGCCGCGGTGGGCCGCGCCATCCTGCGGGCCGGCCTCGTCCGGGAGAAGGGACGCACGGCCTGGCAGCGGCATGCCGAGGCGTTCTTCGCCGACCACGATGTGCTCGTCACCCCCGCGCTGGCGCAGCTGCCCATCGCTGCCGAGCGCTGGGGAACCCGTAGCTGGGCTGCGAACATGCGCGCCAACACCGCCTACGCCCCCTTTGCCAACCCGTGGAACCTGGCGGGGTGGCCGGCGATCGCGGTACCAGCGGGCCGCCACCCAAGCGGGATGCCGCTGTCGGTTCAGCTCGTCGCGCGGCCTGGCGGAGAGGCCCTGCTGCTGGGGCTCGCCGGCCAGCTCGAGCAGCTGATGCCGTGGCAGCGCACGGCCCCCGGCTACACCTGAGCGCCCACCGCCCCGGCACCAGGCAGCGACAACCCTGACCCGCGCACGCAGGAGCGCGTTCACTGCGCGACCAGCGGACCGGCGGCTCGCAGCGCGACAGCGGCCCACGTTCGCCACGGGCGCCACTGCTCGGCGTGGCGCTCGAAGGCGCCGCGGTCCATCGCGGCCCCGTGCCCGAGCAGCTGGCCGGCGATCTCGAGCGAGTGGTGCTCGGCCAGCGGTAGCACGTCGGTGTGCCCGAGGGTGCGCACGGTGACGAGCTCGGAGTAGAAGGGGCCGATGCCGTCGAGGCGCTGCAGCCGCTTCTGCGCCTCGGCCGGGTCGAGCTCCCTCAGTACGGCAGTGTCGAGCTCGCCGTCGAGCGCTGCCCGCGCGACACCGTGCAGCCGGTCGATCTTGACCGCCGGCAGCCCCGGGAAGCTGTCGACGGCAAGCAGCTGCTCCGGGGTCGGGAACACCGGCAGGACGTGCCCTGCGACGGCTACCTGCGCGCCGTGTTCGGCGCTGAGCCGGGCCTGCAACGCCGCCATCTGGGCTCGCGGCCGCCTGGCGGACAGCACCGCCCACGCCAGCGCTTCGTAGGCCGAGTGGAACAGCGGCGGCCGCAGCCCGGGGCGGGCGGCCTGCAACCGCCCGATCAGGGCGTCACGCTGCCCCAGCGCATCCCACCCTGTGGCGTCGACGTCGACGGACAGCACCCGGGCCGTCTGGCGCCGCACCGCGTCGTCATCGGGATCGAAGTCACCGACCCCGGCGACGGTGAGGCGCAACCGCCCGTCGTCGCCCTGCTGCACGGCGACGCCGACCTGGCCCGAGTAGCCGTCGAGCACGAAGGCGAGGCGCATGATCCCCTGCTCGGATGACGCCTCGCGCGGTCCGAAGCCGAAGTTGATCACCTGCCGCAGGTCGAACGCCCCCTGGGGCACGAGCTCCAACACCTGGCCTGCTGCCTTGTCCGCCATCTCGCCCTCCGTCATTCCGTGCCGCGTCGACAACAGATTCGCAGCGACGTCCGACAGAATTGGGGTGTGCTGAAGGTGGAGGGCTCCGTGGGCGCGCGCCGGTGAGCGGGCAGGCACCCGAACGGGGGCACGGGCACGGGCACGGGAGCAGCGCTGCCGCGGCAGACCGGCGCCGGTTGGTCGTTGTGCTCGCCATCACGACGGTCATCCTGGTCGTCGAGGTGGTCGGCGCCGTCGTGTCCGGCAGCCTCGCCCTGCTTGCCGACGCGGGGCACCTGCTGACCGACGCCGCTGGACTTCTGATCGCGGTCATCGCCGCCACGCTCGTGGCCCGCCCCGCCACTGCCGTGCGCACGTGGGGCTACCAGCGCGCCGAGGTGCTCGCTGCCACGCTCCAGGCCGCCGTGCTGCTGGCGGTCGGGATGTTCGTCCTCGTCGAGGGCGTGCGCCGGCTGCTGGACCCGCCCGAGGTGGGATCCGCGGCGATGGTGGTGTTCGGCATCGTAGGGCTCGCCGGCAACGCCGTCTCCATCCTCGTGCTGAGCCGCGGGCAGGGCAGCAGCTTCAACGCGCGGGCCGCCCTGCTCGAGGTGGTGAACGACGCCCTGGGCTCGGTCGCCGTGCTGATGGCAGCCGTCGTGATCGCCACGACGGGGTGGCTCCGAGCCGACGCGCTCGTCTCCATCCTGATCGGGGTGCTGATCCTGCCGCGCACCGTGCGGCTGCTGCGCGAGACCGTCAACGTCCTGCTCGAGGCGGTACCGCGCGGGCTGGACCTCGATGACGTCCGGCACCACCTGCTCCAGCTCGACCACGTCCAGGCGGTGCACGACCTGCACGCCTCGCAGATCGCCTCAGGGCTCCCGGTGCTGAGCGCGCACGTCGTCATCGACGACTCGTGCTTCTCCGACGGCCACGCGCCGGCGATGCCTCGACCAGCTCCAGACCTGCGTGGCCCGCGACTTCCCGGTCGCCGTCGAGCACTCGACCTTCCAGCTCGAGACCGCCGGCCACGCCCAGCACGAGGCGCAGACGCACCGCTGAGCCGGCGATCCGGCCGGACAGGCAGCCCGAGCGGAGTCCGGCTCGGCTCGTGAACAATTGCCCCGTCGGCCAGCGGTCGTCGCCGGTGCATGGCGGACAGTAACCGCCCGACCTGCCGGTCGTCACCGTCCGTTCGAACCTGCTCCGGCTGCGTTGACCCCGGCCAACGGCTCCCCAACAACAGCGTCGACCGTTGTCTGCACCGTGTTGACCAGGAACAATGACTCATGGCCCGCATCCTTGCGATCGCGAACCAGAAGGGCGGCGTCGCCAAGACGACGACTGTTGCCAGCCTGGGTGTCGCGCTGTCCGAACTCGGCAGGCGCGTGCTTGTCGTCGACCTGGACCCGCAGGCCTGCCTCACCTTCTCCCTCGGTCACGACCCGGACTCGCTCGAGTTCTCCGTACACGACGTCCTGCTCGGCCGGGTGTGCGCCAGCATGGCCGTCCTCGCGACGGTCGAGGGTCCCGATCTGCTGCCCGCGACGATCGACCTGGCCGGCTGCGAGGCGGCACTGCTGCGGCGCACCGGCCGGGAGTACGTGCTGAAGACAGCGCTGGACGCGCTTGCCGCCTCCTACGACGACATCTTGCTCGACTGCGCACCATCACTCGGGGTGCTCACGATCAACGCGCTCACCGCGGCCGATGAGGTGCTGGTCCCGCTGCAGTGCGAGACGCTGTCGCACCGGGGGGTAGGTCAGCTGCTCGACACGGTCGCCGAGGTTCGGCGGCTGACCAACCGGCGGCTGCGCGTCCTCGGTGTCCTGCCCACGCTGTACGAGGCGCGGTCCCGGCACGCCCGGTCGGTGCTCGCCGACATCTCCGCGCGGTACGGGGTCGCGGTGCTCGACCCGCCCATCGTCCGGTCCGTCCGCTTCGCCGAGGCACCCGCCTGCGGACGGTCGGTCCTCGCGACCGCGCGCCGGAGCCGTGGCGCGAACGCCTACCGGCGGCACGCCCGCCAGCTTCTCGAAGCGGCCGGCGCCCACGTCGTCGACCTCGACCAACGGCGGGCCATCGACCTCGATTCCGACCCCGACTCCGGTTCTGCGCCCGAGCCCGGCGGCACCCGACCCTCGAAGGTGACGGCGTGAGCCCAACGGAATTTGACCGGGTCCGCCCGCGGTCGCCCGTGACGAGCCCGCCGTCGCCGGCCCCGCTACGAGAGGGCAAGGTCGACACGCAGGGCCGCCGGGCACTGTTCTCGACCGACGCGCCGACCCCGGCGTTCGGGTCGGTCGCCGTCACCTGCTCGTCGTGCCACCAGACCTCGGTGCTGACGTTCCGGCAGACGGCTCGGGCGCTGCTGCCGAGCCTCCACCTCCTGCTGCCGCGCCGGTCCTACCCGAGCCTGCTGCGCTGCCCGTCCTGCTCTCGGCTGACCTGGCAGCGGCTGCGCGTCCGCTTCTGACCCGCGGTCGGGTCGGCCGCTGCGGCAGGTGGTGCAGCTCGACCTCCTCCAGCCGGCCGCCTGCTGCCCTGGCGGTCAGGTAGGTGGCGGTCGGCTGCCGCCGCCGGTCCGTGGGCGAGCCCGGGTTCAGGATGCGCAGCCCGCCCGGGGTCACGCTGTCCCAGGGGATGTGCGAGTGCCCGAAGACGAGCACATCGAGCCCGGGGTGCGCGGCATCGACGCGGGCCTCCCGGCCGACAGCAGCGCCCGTCTCGTGCACGACACCGAACCGCAGACCGCCGAGCTGCGCGAAGGCGACCTCAGCGAGGCGCTCCCGCAGCGGGGGACCGTCGTTGTTGCCGTAGCAACCGACGACAGCCCGGGCTTCCTGCTCGATCCGGTCGAGCAGGCTGAGCTCGACCCAGTCACCAGCGTGCAGCACCGCGTCGGCGGCGCGGATCGCCGACCAGAGCTCGTCCGGCAGGTCACGTGCCCGTCGCGGGACGTGGGTGTCGGCGAGCAGGAGCAGGTCCACCCCGCCCTTGTGCCCGGCGGGCGCGCTGACGACCCGCTGCGGCGGGGCGTCGCCCAGCGTGGAGCTAGCTGGCCGCGGCGCTTCCCTCGACAGCGCCGGCCGCGTCGGCACCGTCAAACGAACCGACATCAGACCCGTCGGCAGCGCCCGATCGGCCGCGTCCCCCACGACGCCGGCGGCGACGAGGCGCCTCCCCGGAGCCCTCGGGCGCCGCCGCAGTAGCTGCGCCGGTCTCGCCAGCGGCCGGCGACGCCGCCCCTGCAGCGTCACCAGCAGCGCCACCAGCGCCACCAGCGCCGGCAGCAGCGGCTACCGAGGCGCCGCCCGCCGGAGCGGTGGCGAGGGCCGTAGCAGCGGCGCCCGACCCGCGGGTCCGGCGCCGAGACCGGCTCTTGCCCGGCGCAGCCCCTTCGCCCGCGAGCGGAGCGGCCTCGTCTCCGGCTGCCTGTCCGTTGCCCGCCGGGTGCCGGTCGCCAGCCGAACCACGCGGTCGCTCGTCACGACCACGGGTCTTGCCGCCTCGACCGGCCGGCCCGGTGGCGGCCGCTTTGCTGCGCCGCCCGGTTTCGCCGAGGTCCTCGACCTGCTCCGCGCCGATGCCGGCACGGACTCGCTGGGCGCGGGGAAGCGTGCCCTTCACGCCGGCCGGAATGCCCAGCTCGGCGTACAGGTGCGGCGAGGAGGAGTAGGTCTCCGGCGGGTCGGAGAAGGGCAGGTCGAGCGCCTGGTTGACGAGCTTCCAGCGCGGCAGGTCGTCCCAGTCGACGAACGTGACGGCCGTGCCGCTGCCACCCGCGCGCCCGGTGCGCCCGATGCGGTGCAGGTAGACCTTCTCGTCCTCGGGGCACTGGTAGTTGATCACGTGGGTGACCCCGGTGACGTCGATGCCGCGGGCGGCGACGTCGGTCGCGACGAGCACATCGATCTTGCCGGTGCGGAAGGCCCGCAGCGCCTGCTCACGCGCGCCCTGCCCGAGGTCGCCGTGGACGGCGGCGGCGGCGAAGCCCCGGTCGGCCATGTCGGCGGCGACCTTGTCGGCGGTGCGCTTGGTGCGGGTGAACACGATCGTCAGCCCGCGGCCCTCGGCCTGCAGCGCCCGGGCGAGCATCTCGCCCTTGTCCATCGCGTGGGCGCGGTAGACGTGCTGCGAGGTCGTCGGGACGGTGCGGTTGGCGTCGGGCTCCTCGGCACGGATCTGCACCGGCCGGTTGAGGAAGCGGCGAGCCAGCGAGACGACCGGCCCGGGCATCGTCGCCGAGAAGAGCATGGTCTGGCGCTTGGTCGGCAGGTGCTCGATGATCCGCTCGACGTCGGGCAGGAAGCCCAGGTCGAGCATCTCGTCGGCCTCGTCGAGCACGAGCACCTCGACCGCCGACAGGTCGAGCAGGCGCTGGCGGGCGAGGTCGAGCAGCCGCCCCGGCGTGCCGACGACGACGTCGACGCCGGTCTTCAGGGCCTCGACCTGCGGCTCGTAGGCGCGGCCGCCGTAGACGGCGAGCAGCCGGGCGCCGAGCCGACTGCCGGCGAGCGCGAGGTCGCTGGTGACCTGCAGGCAGAGCTCCCGGGTCGGGACGATGCACAGGGCTCGCGGGGTGCGGCCCCCGGTGGTCCCGAGCCGCTGCAGCAGCGGGACGCCGAAGGCGAGGGTCTTGCCGGTGCCGGTCCGTGCCTGCCCGATGACGTCACTGCCCGTCAGCAGGATCGGCAGCGTGAGCGCCTGGATGGCGAAGGGCGTGATGATGTCGCGCTCGGCGAGGGCGGCGACGATCTCCTCACGCACGCCCTGGTCGGCGAAGCTGCGGGCCGGCAGCGCCTCGGCGACGTCGATGACGGTCTCGGCAACCTCGGCGTCCGGCTCGGCCGCGTCGGCCAACTGCGCCGTGTCGATGACGGTCACGACAGCCGTGTCGAGCGGGTCTGTCGTCGCGTGCAGCGGTTGTGGTGCGTCGTCGGCCGCACTGAGTTCGTCGGCCGCACTGAGTTCGTCGGTCGGCGTCATGTGGTCGTCAGCCGTGGTTGGTGATTCGGTTGTCAGGGGGACTCCAGGGGCGATCGAGCGGCCTCGAAGCCACTCACCGTGCGGACCTGGGGAGCGCGTCGACGCTGTGCGCGTGGCACGGGCGGAGGCGAATGCCGTCAGGCGGGGTGCGACGGGCTGCCGCACCTACCACATCATCGTACCTGCGCGGGTGGACCATAAGGTCACGTACGGGTTGACCGCCTGCGGAGCCGAACGCGCACCTGACCGGCGCAGCCCCCGAACAGGACCCGTCAGGACGAGGGGGAGGACGCGGTGGAGCCCGTGCACGCAGGACCGGCCGATCCAGCAACCGGCACCGCGGGCCCCCCGCGCGTCGAGCAGGGCATCGTCGACCTGCTCGGAGCGCTGGCATACGGCGAGCTGTCGGCCTTCGAGCGGATGGCGTCCGACGCGCGCCTGGCTCCCACGCTCGCCGACCGCGCCGTCGTCGCGGGGCTGGCCGCCGCCGAGTTCGGGCACTTCCAGCGCCTCTGCGCCCGCCTGGACGAGCTCGGGGCCGACCCCGAGGTGGCCATGGACCCCTACATCGCCGCCGTCGAGACGTTCCACGACCTCACCGCACCCGCCGACTGGCTGCAGAGCCTGGTCAAGTGCTACGTCGGCGACGGCATCGCCCGCGACTTCTACCGCGAGGTTGCGACCTACCTCGACGACTCGACCCGCGACCTGGTTCAGGACGTGCTCGCCGACGACGCCCAGGCCACGTTCGCCGTGCGCAAGGTCCGGGCGGCGATCGCGGCCGACCCGCGCCTGTCCGGCCGGCTGGCGCTGTGGGCCCGTCGTCTGGTGGGTGAGGCGCTGACCCAGGCGCAGAAGGTGGCGGTCGAGCGCGAGTCGCTCGTCCGGCTGCTGTCCGCCCGCGCGGACCTCGCCGAACTCGGCCGGTTGTTCAGCAGGGTCACCGACGGGCACTACGCCCGGATGGAGGCCCTCGGCCTGTCCGCCTGATCCGCTGCCCCCCGGCGCCGACCGCCAAGCAGCTCGGAGGACCACAGCAGCAGCGCCAGCAGGGCGACGGCGCCCCCGAGGGCGCAGACGCCGGTCCACCCGGCGGCATCCCACAGCGCGGCGCTGCCCGCCGATCCGGCGGCGCCGCCGAGGAAGTACGACGTCATGTACGCGGTCGTCAGCCGGGAGCGGGCCGACGCGTCGAGGGCGTAGACGGTGCTCTGGTTGAGGATGTGCGCTCCCTGGACGCCGGCGTCGAGCAGCACGACACCGGCGATGAGGGCGACGACCGACGTGCGACCCGGGACGAGCACCGCGAACGACACCACCGTCAGCGCGATGTAGCCGCCGGTGCTGCCCCGGTTCCACCCCCGGTCGGCGAGACGCCCGCTGGCCTGCGCGCAGAGCGCTCCCGCGACGCCGACGAGGCCGAACAGCCCGATGACCGACTCGCTGTAGCGGTAGTGGGGGCCGGCGAGCAGGAACGCGCTGGAGGTCCAGAAGACGCCGAAGCCCGCGTACAGCAGCGCGCCGTAGGCCATCCGCCGGCGTAGGACGGGATGGGCCCGCACGAGCGTGCCGACACTGGACAGCAGCTGCGGGTACGAGCCGCGGGTGGCGGGGTCCAGCTGGGGGAGGCGGGCGCGCAGCACGAGCGCCAGAGCGGCCATCAGCCCCGCCGCGACGACGTACACGCCACGCCACCCCAGCGCCGTGGCGAGGAACCCCGCGAGGGTCCTCGCGAGCAGGATGCCGATCAGCAGGCCGCTCATGACGGTGCCGACCACGCGCCCCCGCTCGTCGTCACGAGCCAGGGTGGCGGCCAGCGGGACGAGGACCTGAGCGACCACGCTGGTCACGCCGACGACGCCGAGCGCGGCGCAGACGGCCACCAGCCCGGGAGCGGCGGCGACGCCGAGCAGCGCCATCGCGGTCAGGCACAGGGTGCCGACGACGAGCCGGCGCCGGTCGACGAGGTCACCGAGGGGGACGATGAGGACGAGCCCTGCGGCGTAGCCGAGCTGGGTGACGGTGACCGTGAGCCCTACGGCCCCCGTCCGTGCGTGCAGCGACCGCGCGATGGTGTCGAGCAGCGGCTGCGCGTAGTACATGTTGGCCACGGCGAGCCCGCAGGCCACCGCCAGCAGCAGCACGAGCGACCGCGGGATGGGCGGCCGGTCGTCAGCGGGCTGTGTCACTGGACCCGGTTATCTGGTGGTGTCACCGAGTCGCGTCGTGCTGACCATGCAGGCCCTCGACCATGGCGAGCCGGGCGTACCCCCACACCAGGGCCAGCGCCACGCCGAGCTGGACGCCGACGATGACCTCGGGCACGGTCGAGAACGCGACGCCGACGACGAGACCGACACCGGCGCCCGCCAGCCCGCAGATCAGGGTGGCGCGGCGGCTGACCGGGTGTCCGCCCGGCAGCACGAAGCGACCGCCGATGCCGGCGACGGCACCGACGAGCAGGGCGGCCAGCACCATAGCTGCGATCACCGTGCTGTCACTCGCTACATCGCGCCGAAGCCGACCCGGCGGTTGCTCGGCTCGGCGATCTCGACGTAGGCCAGGCGGTCAACCGGGACGATGACCCGGCGGCCCTTCTCGTCCTCGAGCATCAGCAGGCCCGCTTCCGACTTCATGGCCTCGAGCACCGTCTGCTCGACCTGCTCGCTGGACTGCGAGCTCTCGATCACAAGCTCGCGTGCGGCGTACTGAACGCCGATCTTGACCTCCACCGAGGACCTCCGCGTCGTTGGGTCTCCCAGCCTAGAGGTCGCGCGAGGCGGCCAGCCGAGCCGGCGGGCCCTGCTCGGGGAGTTACTCGAGGGCGCTACTCGGGCGGCCGGCGCGGTGCTCCGGACAGCCCCCGCCAGGCCAGGGTGACCAGCAGGTCGACCGCCCGCTCCTTGCTGACGCTGCCGCCTGACGACAGCCACCATCGGGCCCCGACTTCCGCCAAGCCGGCGAGCCCCACCGACAGCAGCTGCGCCTCGTCGCTGGTCACGCCGGTGTCGGCCGCGATCGTCACTGCGATCGCGTTGACGCACTCGGCCAGGCTGCCCTCGACCCGGTCACGCACCGCCGGCTCACTGCGCAGGTCGGACTGGAAGACCAGCGCGTAGGCGCCGTGGTCCTCGTCGACGAAGTCGACGTAGGCCTGCACCGACCGCTGGACCCGCAGCTCGTTCTCGGTCGTCGAGTCGAGCGCGGCGCGCACGCGCGTGACGAGGTCGTGCGTGTGCACGTCGAGCAGGGCGCAGTAGAGCTCGAGCTTGCTCGGGAAGTGCTGGTAGAGGACCGGCTTGCTCACGCCGGCACGCTCAGCGATCTCGTCCATGGCAGCGGCGTGGTACCCGGAGGCGACAAACACCTCCCGGGCGGCATCGAGCAGCTGGCGGCGCCGGGCCTGCCGCGGCAACCGGCTGCGGGCCCCGGACACGCTTCCCGTCCTGGCACCAGGCAGTGCCTCAGCAGCGCTCACCATCACCTCCGTCGGCCCGGCCGACCCTGTCAGCCCCGTTAGCCCTGCCGGCGACCAGTTGCTCAGCCAACCACAGTGCGCCGGCGACCCCAACGCCTGTGCCCGAGCGAGGCTGCTCAGGCCGGGTCACACTGCTCCAGCAGATCCTGCACGGGGGGCTCGAACGCCTCGCCGTAGGTCGGGAAGGCATGCACCACGTCGGCCAGCACGTCGAGCGGAACGTGTGCGCGGATGGCGAGGGTGGCCTCCGGTAGCCAGTCGTCGGCGTGCGGACCGATGGCTGCCGCGCCGACGAGGACCCGCCGCGCCCGGTCGGCCACCAGCACCAGGCGGCCACCGCCGGTGCCATCCGAGGCGGTGCGGGCCACCTCGCCGAGGTCCATCTCGGCGATGATCACGTCGAGCCCCGCATCGCGTGCCTGCTCGCTGGTCAGCCCGACACCGGCGACGGCTGGCTCGGTGTAGATGCAGCGGGGGATGGCGCTGTAGTCGGCGTCGTGCCCCCGGCCGGCGAGCTCGTCGACGACGATGCGGGCCTGGTAGTTGGCGGTGTGGGTGTAGGGGCCCTCGCCGGTGACGTCGCCCGCGGCGAACACCCCGGCCAGCGCCGCGCCCCCGCTGACGACCCGGCAGCGGGCGTCGACCGTGAGGCCGCTGCCCGCGGCCTGCTCGACGTCGACACCGAGGACCTCGAGCCCGAGGTCCTGGACCCGCGGTGCGCGGCCGCTGGCGAGCAGGACGCGGTCGACCTGCACCTCGGCGCCATCCGAGAGCACGGCTGTGGCGGCGTCACCGGCGCGCTCGAAACGCTCCGCCCGCGTGTCGAGCCGGACGTCGATCCCGGCCTCGCGCATCACCCCGGCGAGCAGCTCGCCGATGGCGGGCTCCTCGCTCGCGGCCAGCCGGGGGCCGCCCTCGACGATCGTCACGCGGGATCCGAACGCCGCGTACGCCTGGGCCAGCTCGCAGCCGACGGGCCCGCCCCCGAGCACGAGCAGCCGGGCCGGCAGCTCACCCGAGGACAAGGCTTCGTCGCTGGTCCACGTGGGCACCTCGTCGAGTCCGTCGAGGGGCGGTGCTTGCGGCGCCGACCCGGTGCCGACGATGAGCACGTCGTAGCCGATCTCGTGCCGCTGGCCGTCCAGCGTCTCGACCCGGGCCCAGCCCGGCCGGGCGACCCGGCCGCGTGCCCGGACCACGGCGACACCCGCTTCGCGCAGTGCAGCTACGGCTTCGGCGTCGTCGCGCCGCTCGGCGATCTCGTCGCGCCGCGCCACGGCGGCCTTCCACGCCTGCCCCGCATCGCCGAGGGGCACCGCCTCAGCGGTTGCTCCGAGCGAGCCGGCGGAGCCCAGCAGGGTGCGGACGTGCGCCGATCGCAGCAGGGCCTTGCTCGGCATGCACGCCAGTGTACGGGCACTCGCCCCCGACGAGGCCGGCTTCGACGATGGCGACAGACCGGCCCGCCGCCGCCAGCCGGGAGGCGATGCTCTCGCCGGCGCTGCCCGCACCGAGCACCAGGACATCGACCTGGCTCGGCGGGGTGTCGGTGTCGGTGCTCGGCGGGGTGTGCGCGTCGGGTCCGGTGTCGGTACCGGTGTCGGCCAACCTCAGTCCTGACCAGCGGCGGCGCGGCTGCCGGCTCGGGTCCTCGACGGGTCGACGTGCTCCTTGCGCGGGAAACGGCGCATGTGCTCGGCCTCCAGCATGAGCATCCGCTCGGTGTGCGACTCCAGGGCCGACGGCGAGCCCCCGGCGAACGTCTCTGCCCGCGTCTCGTGCAGGCGGGCCAGCTCGCGGTTGAGGTCGTCGTCGGACAGGTCGGCCGGGTCGATGCCGTGGGGATGGTGAGCCATGTCTCGCGGGTACCCGGCGGCTCCTGATGCCACACGCCTCGCCGTGGCCGGTGGCACACCTCCCGTGCGGGACGAGCACGCGCGGGCGGGGTATCTGAGCCGCATGCCTACCAGCGAGCCGTCTGCCGACGAGTCGTCTGCCAACGAGTCCGGCGCCGGCGAGTCCTCCGCCCGCGAGTCTTCGACCAGCGAGCCGCGCCCCGGGGTCCTGTTCGACATCGACGGCACGCTCGTCGACACCAACTACTTCCATGCCGTGGCCTGGCAGCGCGCGTTCCGCCAGGAGGGCGTCCAGGTGACCATGACCGACGTGCACCATCACATCGGGCAGGGCGCCAGCAGCCTGATGGACGCCGTCGCGCCAGATCGCGACAAGGGCCGCGACGACGTCGTCGAGGCCGCGCACTCCGAGCACTACGCCTCGTTCTTCGGCGTGCTGCAGACCTTCCCGAAGGTGCGCGACCTGCTGCGGACCCTGGCCGACCGTGGCGCCGAGGTCGTGCTGGCCACCTCCGCGAGCGAGCGCGAGCTGCAGGCGCTGCGGGACGCGCTCGACATCGAGGACGCGCTGGCGACTGTCACATCGAGCGCCGACGCCGAGCAGGCCAAGCCGGCCCCCGACATCATCGAGGTCGCGCTCGACCGCGCAGGCCTGTCGGCCGACCGCTCGATCATGGTGGGTGACACCATCTGGGACGTCGCGTCAGCATCGGCCGCCGGCCTGCCCTGCATCGGCGTGCTGACCGGCGGCATCAGCCGCGGCGAGCTGCTCGACGCCGGTGCCGTGGCGGTCTACGACGACGTCGCGCAGCTGCTGGAGCAGCTCGACGAGTCACCGATCGGGGCGCTGCTGCGCGGGGAGCGGGCAGCCGCCTGAGCCGCGGGAGCGTTGCGGCCTGCCGGGTCACGCGAGCAGCGGCTCGAACAGGTCGCCACCGCGCTCGACCCGCTCGAGCACGTCACCGGCGCGGAACACCAGGTCCTCGGGGCTGCTGCAGGCCTCGACCTCGCCCCAGGTGATGGGCGTGCTGACGGTGGGCGTGGGCCGGGCCCGCAGCGAGTAGACCGAAACCGTCGTCTTCGCTGCAGTGTTCTGCGACCAGTCCAGGAGCACCTTGCCGGGGCGCAGCGACTTGGTCATCCGGCTGACCACCAGGTCGGGATGCGCCCGCTCCAGCCGGACCGCCAGCGCCTTGATGTCCTCGCGCACCTGCTCCGAGCTGGCCCCGCCGCGCAGCGGTGCGTACAGCTGCATGCCCTTGGAGCCGCTGGTCTTGGCCAGCCAGTCGAGGTCGGTCTCGGCGCGCACCAGCTGCGCCACCAGGCAGCACTCGACGATGGTCGCCGGGGGGCCCGGGTCGAGGTCGACGACGGCAAGGTCGGGCGGCAGGGGAACGGACTTCTTGGCCGGTCCAGCAGCCCGCCACATCGGGGTGTGCAGCTCCAGGCCGGCCAGGTTCGCGGTCCAGACGAGGGTGGCCAGCTCGTCACACACGACGTAGTCGATCATCTCGCGGTCGCGGCTCGAGCCCGGCGCGGGCAGCCGTGCCGTCCGCACCCAGTCCGGCGCGTTGGCGGGGGCGTTCTTCTCGAAGAACGACCCGCCCTCGACGCCGTTCGGGAAGCGGACCCGGGTCAGCGGGCGGCCGGCAAGGTGCGGCAGGAGCACCGGCGAGATGCGGGTGTAGTAGTCGAGCACCTGCCCCTTGGTGAACCCGTCGGAATAGAGCACCTTGTCCAGGTTCGACAGCGACAGCTGTCGGCCCTCGACGTCGACGGCGATCCGCGCGGGGCTCACGGGGCGCTCACGGGGCGCTCATGGTGTGACGCCGGCCGGGTCGCGCACCACGTCGGCCGGGTCGACGTCCTCGCGCAGCCCCCGGTAGGAGGGGTGCCGCAGCCGGCCGGAGGAGGTCCAGGTGGCGTAGTCGACCGCGCAGACCAGACGCGGCTCGACCCACACCGCTCCCTTCGCATCCGGGCGCGGGACGGGGCCCGCGAACGGCGACGTCGCTCGCCGCAGTGAAGCCATCCGGGCGGCGAGGTCGCGCAGCGCCGCGTCCGACAGCCCGCTACCCACCCTGCCGACGAAGCGCAGGCCCTCGGGCTCCTGCACGCCGATCAGCAGGGCGCCGATGCTGCCGACCCGTCCGTTCTCACCCGGGCGCCACCCACCGACCACACAGTCCTGCCGGCTGATCACCCGCACCTTGGTCCATGCCCCGGAGCGCTGCCCCGGCTCGTACCGGCTGTCGCAGCGCTTGGCCACCACGCCCTCGAGACCCTGGGCGCGGGCGGCAGTGAGCACCGCGGCGCCGTCGGAGGGGAACGACGGTGGGACGGTCAGCCCGGTCTCGGCGGCCAGGGACGTCAGCAGCTCCCGACGCTCGTGGTACGGCTCGGCGAGCAGCGAGCGGCCGTCCAGCGCGAGCACGTCGAACGCGAGGAAGGTTGCGGGGACCGTCCCCGCGAGCTGCGCGGCGACCCCGGGGTCGGCGACGAGCATCCGCGGCTGCAGCCGCTCGAACGACGGGCGCCCGGCCGCATCCAGCGCGACCACCTCGCCGTCGAGAAGCACCTGCCGGCCGTCGAACGTGTCAGCCAGGTGCTGGAGCTCGGGGTAGGCCACGGTCGAGTCGCGCCCCGAGCGCGAGCGCGCCCGCACCCGCTGCGGCGCGGGCTCGCCGGTGGCGACGAGCGCGCGCACCCCGTCCCACTTCACCTCGTACGCCCAGCCGTCACCGGTGGGGAGGTGCCCGGGCGCGGCGAGCATGACCGGCGTCGCGAGGGACGGCAGGTTGCCGAGGTCGGGCACACCTCAGTGTTACCCGACTCAGTGTTACCCGCCTGAGTGTTACCCGACTGAGTGTTGAACGACGGAGTGTTACCCGACCGCTGCGAACGTTGCCTGGGGCATCACGGACGGGCACTGCGCAGTAACGATGTGATTCCGCACGTGCATGTTGGGCCGTAGCGGGCAAAGATCGCCCATGCGGTCGATCTGGAAAGGGACCATCAGTTTCGGGCTGGTGACGATCCCGGTGAAGCTCTATTCGGCGACCGAGGAGCGCGACGTCTCCTTCAACCAGGTACACCGCGCCGACGGGGGGCGCATCAAGTACAAGCGCGTCTGCTCCATCGACGGCGAGGAGGTCACCTACGGCGACATCGCCAAAGGCTACGCGCTGCCGACCGGCGAGACGGTGATCCTGACCGACGAGGACCTGGCCGACCTGCCGCTGACGACCTCGCGCACCATCGACGTGCTGCAGTTCGTGCCGCTCGAACAGGTCGACCCGATCTACTTCGCCAAGTCCTACTACCTCGAGCCCGACCGCACCGGCGCCAAGCCGTACGTGCTGCTGCGCGACGCCCTGCAGCAGTCCGGGCGCGTCGCTGTGGTGAAGGTCGCGCTGCGGCAGCGCGAGCAGCTGGCGACGCTGAGGGTGCGCGACGGCATCTTCGTCCTCGAGACGATGCTGTGGCCCGACGAGATCCGCACGCCGGACTTCCCCTTCCTCGACGACGACGTCCAGGTCCGCCCCCAGGAGCTCGCGATGGCGGGCTCGCTGATCGAGAGCCTGGCCGACGACTTCGCCCCGAGCGAGTTCTCCGACGGTTACCGAGCAGCTCTGCAGGCTGTGATCGACGCCAAGATCGAGGGGCGTGAAGTGGTCGCGCCGGCAGAGCAGGACAGCGGCGAGGGCGGCGCCGTCGTCGACCTCATGGCGGCGCTGCGGGCATCGGTCGAGGCGGCGAAGAGCAAGCGGGAGCAGTCGGGAAGCGGTGGCCTGTCCGTCGCCGGGGCGGCATCGGAAGCGACATCGGAACCGGAGCCCGGACCGGCGAAGAAGGCGGCCCGCAGCGCCAAGCAGCCGACCAAGCGGGCCTCGCGGTCGAAGGCGGCAGGCAGCGCCGACGAGGCAGCCGAGGCGCCTCCTGCGAAGGCTGCCAAGCGCGCCCGCCGCTCTGCCTGAGCGGCGCCGCCGATCCATCAACTTGCTCAGCTTCCGAGCCGATGACACTGACGTGACGACGGCCGGCCCCGCGGCTGGTGCAGACCTGGACAACGGCGGCCTGCTCCACCCCGTGCTTCAAGCCGCGGCGCAGCTGGACGGTGTCGCTGCGGCAACGTGGTCGTCTCTCGAGCCCGACGCCGCCGCGGCGGGTGCAGACGGCCAGCGGATCCTGCTCGACCTCGAGCCCGGCGTGGACGCGGCGGTCGTCGCACACGCCGTGGGGAGCGTCCTGCGGGAGCGCTTCGACGTGGGGATCAGCGCCGAGGACGCCCAACTCGTATACCGCTGCGCAAGGATCGCGACGCAGGAGGGGCAACCCGAGGTCGACGAGCTGCGAGTTGTCACCGGCGCCGACAACGGGGCCCACGCCCTCGTCGCCTTACGCGTGGGCGACGGTGTCGTGGTCGGCCGCTCGCAGTCGGCGGCAACCGAGGCAGGGGTCGCGCGCGCCATCGCGGAGGCGACCTTGTATGCGGTGGAGGAGATGACCGAGGACGGTGTCGTCGGCTCGGTCGAGGGTGTCGTCGTGCCGCGGCCGTTCACTAGCGGCGAGGCCGACGGCGGCGACGATACGGGCACGTTGACCGGCACGTTGACCGGCACGTTGCCCGAGGTCGAGGTTGCCCTGCTGCTTGACGTCGCGGGACACGAGCGGGCAGTGTCGGGCCGCGCCGCCGCCGGAGCCGACGTGCGCCAGGCCGTTGTCCGGGCGGTGCTGGCGGCCGTCTTCGACCACCTCGCCGAGTGACGCTCGGCTGCCGACCCGCCGTGCCCGACTGCGGCTACCGTCGGGTCCGTGGCCGGGTGGATCTGCCTGCAGGGCGGCGGTGAGTTCCGTCGGGCCTGCCGCGGGATGGACGCCGAGCTGCTTGCCCGCGCGCCAGCGGGCCCTGTCGTGGTGCTGGCCGGTGCCGCCGCTCCCGGCCGCGACTACGACACGGCGTCGGCCAACGGCGCCCGGTGGTACGCCGGGCTTGGAGCCGCCGCCGTGCAGATCGCCCCCGACCCGCGGGCGGCGGGAGCCGAAGCTGCGGCGACGACGGCTGTTGTCGAGAGCGCCGGGATGGTGGTCCTGCCGGGCGGGAGTCCGCAGCGACTGCTGACCATGCTGCAGGGAGGTTGTCCCGAAGTTCGTGGAACTTCGGCGACGGCCCATGATCAGTTAGGCGGCTTCGACGGTCTCATTGTCGTGGGCGGCACCGACGGTTTCGGCGGTGACGCGCTCGAGTTCGGTGGCGAGTT
>JAABUM010000159.1_pt1 | contig 135111 bp, 101 predicted proteins | sample 5559161 | NCBI WGS metagenome assembly JAABUM01 (sample SAMN10711868, study PRJNA513369) | rock metagenome | isolation source: Antarctica rocks | place: Antarctica: Victoria Land, Siegfried Peak nord
ATTCATGCGTTTATTCTGACTTCTGACTCCTGACTTCTTCATTTCTGGTAAACCAGATCGTTTTGTAAATGCGCGAGGCGAAAGGGCGTGTTGAGCGTGACGAGGGATTCGGACGCGCCGAGCACTAGATAGCCGTTGTCGCATAATTGATGATGAAAGCCTGCGACGCTCGTGCGACGCGCGGGCGTGTCGAAATAAAGCATCACGTTGCGGCAAAAAATTACGTCCAGATTCGAGTAGATGTCGAAGCGGCGGCTGTCCGCGAGATTAAAGCAACCGAAGTTGACCATCGTTCGCAATCGCTCGTCAATCAGCCATGAATTGTTTGGCTGCCGTGTGAAATAGCGCGCGCGTTGTTCGTCATCCATCTGGCGAAAAGAGTGCTCCGTGTAACGCCCGTTGCGCGCTTCGGTGATGACGCGTTGCGAGAGATCGCTGGCTGAAAGCTCGATTGTCCATTCCGCGAAAAGACCGGATTCGAGAATCAGAATCGCGAGCGTGTAAGCCTCTTCTCCCGTCGAACAGCCTGCGCTCCACACGCGCAAGGTACGCGTTTCACGATTGCGCCTGTGAACCTCCGGCAGCATTTCTTCGCTGAAGGCTTTGAGGGCGCGGCGTTCACGAAAAAAGTAAGTTTCGTGGACGGCGACCGTATCGAGCGCGCGCTGCATTTCTCCGCGCCGGTCACGATCAAATTGAAGATAAAGGTAATATTGCTCGAAGCCGTTTAGCTGCAGCGCAGAGACGCGCGTGCGCAGGCGGCGTTCAAGAGAGGATTGCGATTTTTGATCGAAGTAAAGGCCGGATGATTCGTATATTAGATCACGCAAGCGCAGGAACGTCGTTTCGTCCATGCACGCCGGATCAGTGGCACGCGAGAAAAAATCCGGCGGTGAATTGAAGGAAGCGAGTGACATGATTAAAGCGCGCGGCCAAATGTTTCATCCGCCGATGCTTCGCTTTCTTCAGCAAGCACGAAACCGATAATCGTTGCCGCGCGCGGAGGATATGACGCGCGCGCATCGAGAAGCTGCTTGCGATGCGTGCGCTTAAGAATCAGAAGCGCCGCGAAAGCATCTTCGACGAGCGCCGCATCTCCCTTTGTCAGTGCAAGACAGGCGAGCGGCAAGGCTTGTGGCGCGTCGCGCGCAGCGAGGGCGCGCAGGGCAGCGCCGCGCACCGCCGCTGTTTCCGATTCATTCGCTGCCGCGTCGAGCAGTAATTTCAGCGCGCCTGCTTCCGCGCAGGCATCAAGCACGCTAATCGCTGCGCGACGCACAGGCCACGCCGCATCCTTCAGCGCACCGCGCGCCACCGACAGCATTATGCGCGGCTGTGTGCAACGCGCGAAGCAGAGCACGACGGCGCGGCGCACCTCCGTTTGCGTGTCACTTTTAGCGATCTGTGCCAGTGCGCGCCACTCGGTAGCATCAGCATGAGTTTGCAACGGCAAAGGAGTTTGCGGCGCGTGAGATTGTGGCGTGGCGTGGTGACTTGTCGAAGGATACTCCGGCGAAGAAGTCTCTGCGGGCAAGTGTGTGGGCGAGTGGGACGCAGTCGAAGCGGGCGCAGTCAAAGTGGGCGCAGTCAAAGCTTGCGCGGCGGCGACACGGCACAAAGGATGCGGTGCCTCTAGTTCTTTGCGAAGGCGCGCGCGAATCGCTTCGTCATCTCCGAAGAGCGCGCCGAGCGAGAGCAACGCTTCAATCTTTACCCATACATCTTCGTCGGCGAGACTTGCCAGCAGCGCGCGGCTCGTCTCACGTGATGCTGCTATGGTCATCGTCGCTGTGCTGCGCCGTAATGTGCGCGCGCACTTTCGTCGCACGCTGACGGCTTCATCCGTTAAATGCGCGGCGATTTGAATGTTATCGTGTGAAACGTGTTGTTCACTCAAAATTTCGATGGCGAACAATCGCATCGAAGCGTCCGGGTGGCGTTGTGCCTTGCGTGCTTCTTCCAGAGCAAGGGCGGGCGAAAAGCTTTGCCGGAAAGCCAAACGCGCGAGGGTCGCGTCGCCGCGCTTTTGCAATTCATCGTCAACGGTTTTGGCCGCCGCATCTGAAACAAAGCGTGCGAGCGCGCCGAGCAGCATGGCAAATTCGATAAGCGTTGTGCCGCTCGCCGTCGCAAGCCATCCACGCACATTCTCAAAGACGCGCCACGCTTCGTCCTTATCGACTTGCGATGGCTGCAACTCCAGCGCCCACTCGCGTGCGCGCGTGAGCGCCGTCAGACACGCTTCGAGTGTTTCCGTGTCGCTTGCTTCGACAGCCAGACGTGATAATGCCTCGATGCTACTGAAGCTGCGCGCCTGATTGATGGCGAGCGCGACTTCATGCGTGGGGATCAAATGCGACTCTGCGGCGTCGAGCAATGCGTTGAGAGCAGGTGTAGTGTGAGATAAATCTGCGAGAGCCTGACGCGCGGCAGCGGCAAGCGGCGGCTTTCCGAGCGCACCGGCGACGATTGAAACGGCACGCGCATCACCAAGCCAGCCGAGAGCGCAAATGCCTGCGCGCGCATGTTCCGTCTCCGCAGACGAAACCATGCGCGCCAGCTGGGAAAATGTCGATTCGTCACTCGTTTTGCGAAACGCTTGTCGGACGCGCCCACGTATCGCTTCGCTGATGTGGCGCGGCTGCCCGATGCGTTCGCCGCAGGCAAGGGAAACGAGCGCGGCAAGTAACGCCGGGCGCAAGCTTTTATCTTCATTGCGCAGGTGTTTGGCGAGCGCCGTGCATGAGTCTATGCTTCCAATCTCAAGCAGCGCGCGCGCCGCCGCCTCGTGCATCAAAGAATTTTCAAGGAATTCTTCCAAACGGGAAATCGCGCGCGCGTCGCCCAACTCGCCAAGCGCACCGACGGCGGCAAAGCGTAGCCATTCGTTTGTGCTCGTCAAATACTCCAGAAGAATTTGTGTGGCCTCCCTGTCGTTTGTGCGGCCAAGCGCGGCGATGGCGGCGGCGGCAACGTTTGTGTCCGCGTCTCGCGCAAGCGGCGCTAGCAATTCGACGGCATCCGTCTCTGCCGCCGCACAGATAATGCCCGCCAATGCGATTCTCACGGCAGGCTGTGGCGCGGCTTTTATTTCCGCTTCGATGCGCGGCAGAACCTTTGAGCAGATGCCTTCGAGGACGGCGATAGCAGATGCCCTTCGCCCTACGTGCGCGCTGTCGCCGTTGATGGCTTCGAGCAGTTCGTCGAGCAGTTCGTCCATGTATGTTTCGGCTGCGTGATTGTGAACGTGGTCAATGATGGCTTCGGCGGCGGCGCGGCGCGCTTGCCAATCTTCATGGCCGAGCAACTGCGCGAGCGCCCGCACGTCTTCCGCGCCGCCCGAAGAAGCGAGGCGCGCGACACGATCAAGCGTGATTTCATGCGAAGACGGCATAGCCTTATCGAATCGAATGATGGAAAGAGATGCTGGATGGCAGATGCTGGGTGTTACTGATAAAGCCACTCGCTGACATCCGTTACCTGATACCTATTTTTCCATCATTGACGTGCGTTTATTCCACACTGTGCTATCAATGTCTCGAGCGGCGGCGGCGTCTTTCGGCTCCATGCATTGCCGCCGTATACAGTTCTTCGACGTTAAGGATTGTGACGAGCGATGATTCGTGTTGGAGGACTCCGCGAATCACGCGGGAACTTTGCGTGCGACCCAGCGGCGCGATTTCTTCGACGAAGATTTCGCTGATCTGCTCGACGCGGTCAACTGCGAGCGCAAGCTGTTCGTCGCCGCGCAGGGCAATGACGAAACCGTTCGCAGATAATTCCTGCGCGGGTAATCGCGCGCTTTTGTCGTAGACGAGCGCGAGCGGATCGAGCAGCGTCAACATGCGCCCGCGCACGCTGACAACGCCGAACACAGACGGCGGCGCGCGCGGCAAAGGCGTCGGTTTGATGTGTTTTGTAACGTCGCTTGCTTCATCGGCAAAGATACCGAACAATCTTTCGGCGCGATGAAAGATGAGCAGTTCGCGGCGCTCGCGCAAGTCTTCGCCCGCGCCCGCTTCGAGTCCGAGCGTGCGCGGTAAAATCGAGACATCCGTAAAATCGTGCGGCTCCTTCATCCCGCGAAAAGTGTAACAGGAATTCTTCTGCGGGCACACACAAAAGAATTTGCGCAAGGATTTAAGTGCGCACGTAAGCATCAACGATTATAATCAAGTATTCTATACGACACGAGCGCACAGACATTCCGCTCGCGCTGCCAATATCGCTGCCGTCGTCCGGCGCTTTCGCGTTCGGATTTCGTTGAAGCCGAAAGCTTTGAAGCGCCGCTTTGTCGTGCAATGCTTGTGAACTTTGCTGAGCTGTATGAGTTCGCGTGCAGTGAAATCGAAAGTAAAGGAACTATTTTGAATGTCCCGCTTATTGATTGTCGATGATGAGGATCCGATCCGCAGTATGCTTTACGATCTGTTCGAGGAAGCGCACTCATGCCATGTGGCGGAGACAGCGGAAAAGGCCGTACAGTTTTTGGACACGGAAAGCTACGACGTGGTTTTGACGGATATTTCAATGCCGGGCATGAGTGGCATTGAACTGCTCGGCCACATACGGCAACGCCAGCCTGCCACGCCCGTGATTGTTATTTCAGGCGTCAGCGATCAGTCATACGCGCAAGGCATGATTGAAATGGGCGCTTTCGATTTCCTGCTCAAGCCTTTCAAACTTGAGAAGGTCGAAGCAAGCGTCGCGCGCGCCATCGAACATCGCCGACGATTGCTGAATCAACCGCCAGAAGAAAGCGATAAACTATGAAAGGCTGTATTCAATGAAACGCGAGGGTAGCGTTAACCTCCGCGCCGCTTTGTTTCGGCATCCGGCGCTTTTTCTGCGAATCGTTTAATGGTCGGCGTAGCCATAGGCAGCGATGGCTAAGGCAGGCTGTGTGGGAGGAGCGTCGCCCATGCACGCGGAAATTTCCGCGACGAGTTCGCTGATACGTGTGGCGCTGAAAGGCTTGGTGACGACCCAGTTCACCTGTGCGGCTGTTTGTTCAATTGAGCCGACAGCATCGCCCCATCCTGTAATCACAGCAATCGGCACGCGTGAGTTGCGTTCGCGGATCGCGTGCGCCACCTCCCAACCGCTCATGCCGGGCATTCCAACATCGGTGAAGACGGCGTCAAAAGTTGTTTGGTCAAAAAGTTGCAGCGCTTCGTGTCCGTTGCTTGCCGCCACCGCTTCGCAGTTTTCGCTTTCCAATGTTTCACACAAAAGCCCCCGCACCAACGGTTCGTCATCAATTACCAGAATTTTTGTGCGCGGCGCGGGCGGCGACACGACTTCGGGCGTTTCGGTGATGCACGGCGGCGCACAAACAATTGAATTTTCGTCTATCGCTTTGGCGAAGGTTTTGGCCGCGAGGCTGTGCGCGATTGGCAGCTTGATGCAGAAAGAAGTGCCGCTCCCCGGTTCGGATAAGACTTCTATCGCTCCTTCGTGGCGGCTAATAATGCCATAGCTGACCGCAAGGCCGAGGCCGAGGCCGGCTTTGCCCTTCGTCGTAAAAAACGGATCGAAGATGTGCGAGCGCACGTCCGCGCTCATTCCTACTCCTGTGTCGCTGATTTTTATTTCAGCGCGATCTTCGGTTTCGCGCGCGGCGAGGGTCAGCGTGCCGCCCTCAGGCATCGCATCAATGGCGTTGAAGACCATATTGACGAGCACTTCGCGCAATTCCGATGCGTCGCCGCGAATGATTGCGCGCGACTCTACGTCAAGCTTGAGCTCGATGCAGACGTTGGCCGCTTCGGCGCGGTCTTTCCAGCGCGGGCGCGTGATTTCCGCAACATCGAAAAGAATCTGATCGACGGCGACGGGTTCAAAATCGTGGTCGCGCCGCTGACGCGCGAAATCCTGTATGCGCTTGACTGTCTTTGCGCCGTCCTCTGCCGACTGAATGATAATCTTCAGTCCGCGCTTGAGTTTCTCCGGGTCGTTTGTGCGCAACATTAGTTCCGCGCGCCCCAGAATGCCTGCGAGCGTGTTGTTGAAATCGTGCGCCACGCCGGAGGCGAGTTCGCCGAGTGCAGAGAGCTTTTCGATTTGTGAAAACTGTTCGCGGATGCGTTCCTGTTCGGCGATGTAGCGCGACAGTTCTTCGACGTGGCGCTCGGCCTGCTCGGCGTGCTCGGCTGCCCCTTCGACATTCTTCAAATACGTCTGGTATGTAAAATAAATGATGAAGATGATCGGCGTCGTGACGAGAAAAGCGTAGAAGCCGATGGTTTCGATAAGTCGCGCGATGATACCTGCGGCAAAGGCTCCGACAAAAAAAGTGATTGATGTCCAGAGATAATTTTTTCTCCACGTCGGCCACAACGGTTGATCGGTTTTGAGTGCGAGCCTGAGGGCTATGGCGAACGTATTAGCCGCATATTGAACGAGCGCCATGATGCAGAGCGCAACGACGAGTGTGGCCGAATAACCGACGCGCGGCAGATCGGTGATCGAGCCAAAACAAAAATGCAGCGCCTGAACCACGAGAAAAGTGGAGCAGGCCATCTGCCCGGAATTGAAGAGAATGGTGACCGGCTTTTTGCTGAAACGCGGCGTGGAGCAGAGCGCTTCGAGCGCGGCCAGCAGGATCGCCGCCTCGCCGCCGAACAATAGCATCGTCAGGAAAATGAAAGTATCCGAGACGGTGATTTGTGAAGTGGTATGCGGAATCTTGACGCCAACGCGCGAACTTATACTGATAGTGACAAGAGCCAACAGCAGAAACCGCGCATCAAGCCGGGCAAACGGCAAATGATACGCGGCAAACAAACAAATAATTGCGCCGGCAAGCGCAGTCGTCCACATAAACGGATCGGCGTACCGCTGTCTGCTGGTAGTTATCATCGTGCGCCTAAGTGGAACTAAACTGTCGGGAAGGAATTAGTAAGATCAAGCCAGTCCGTGATGTGGGAATCACGGACTGGCTCTTTAAGGGGTAAAGCATTAGTAAGCTAGGAAGTCAACTCCGGTATCGGCCTCCAGTGTCAGCTTAGGTATCGCGTCGCCGCCAAAGGTCGCGGACTGCGCCTGCAAGTAAGCGTCGCCTGCGAGCACGCCGTCACCTGCAAGCACGCCGTCACCTGCGAGCACGCCGTCGCCTAAAATGATGCCATCGCCTGCGAGCACGCCGTCGCCTGCGAGCACGCCTGCGCTGCAGAAAGGTGTGCCCTCGCTCAAAGTGATACCGTTGCTCGTCAGAATAGTGTCACCAGCCAGCACGCCGGGTGAAAGCTCAAGCGGATCAATCGCTAACTTGCCGTTACTTTCGAGCAAGCCATCGCCCAGCAGTACGCCCAACCCGTAGGCGTTTTGATAGCGCGCAATGAGGTCGGTGCCGGTCACGTAGGTTTTCTTCATAATCAGGCCTTGCGACCATGAAAAGGTATAACCGGCAAGGGTCGTTCGTGGTGTAGGCAGAGTTGACTTCGTCAGAAGCGGCGCGCCGACGAGCGTGGTCGCGAGCAAATCTGTGCGGACAAGTTTCGCTAAACGCACCGCGCCCTTGATGTTGAGTTGGCCTGCGCCCTGCTCGAACATATTGAAGCCAGCGAGCGGTTGCGCCGTGTACATCAACAGAGCTTTGACCATGTTGGGCGTCAACTTCGGATTCGCTTGCAGCAGGAGCGCAGCGGCTCCGGCGGCGACGGGCGAAGCCATTGACGTGCCGTTCATGTACATCATCTTGCGTTTGGCAACCGGACTGACTCCGGCATCCAGTTCCGGGTGCTGCGTGACAAGTAAATTGCCCAATGCTTCGGCGTAAACAAGCTTGTTGCCGGGCGCGACGAGGTCGGGTTTGATTAAGTTATCGTAATGAACGCCGCCGCTTGCATCTCTCCATGAACTGCGCGTCGGCCCGCGTGAACTGTAAGTCGCCACTCCGTCATCGCTGCGCGAGTCGGTTCCGAAAGTATTGCTTGCGCCAACTGTCAAAGCAGATGGCTCAATGCCGGGCGAATGAATATGGCCGTAGAGTTTTTGGCCGGTGCTGTCTTTGCCGTTGTTGCCTGCGGCGGCAACCACGACGATGCCTGCGTCCACCAATTTGCGCACAGCCATGCAGACCGGATCGTTTCTGTAAGAATCAACTGCCGCAGAGCCGAGGCTCATGTTGACGACGCGTATGTTGTAAGCGGAACGGTTGCTCAGCACCCAGTCGAGCGCAGTCAGCAAACCGGAGACGGTGCCGCTGCCCTTTGCATTGAGCACGCGCAGATTAATGATGTTGGCGTTCGGCGCGATGCCGATATAGGAGGCGTTAGCGATGCGGCCATTACCGGCGGCGATGGAGGCGACGTGAGTGCCATGCCCGAAAGGATCGTCCGTGCGATTTTCGCCGGTGAAATCCTTGCTTACAATGGTGCGCATGGTGTTGCTTCTATTAAGAAAGGATACATGCGCCGGGTCGATGCCGGAATCGAGCACGGCGATGCCGATGCCTGTGCCGTCGAGCGTTGTTGTCGTCGTGCCGCCGAGCAGCGAGGTTGTCGTCTGCGTGCGCACGGCGTCGGCGCCGGAAGTTAGCGAGACATGGCCGAGCGTCTGTGTCGCTCTGTCGAGAGAAATGTATTCCACTTCGGAAAAATTAATCATTCCCGTAATGATCCACGCCGGCAACTCAAGCACCAACGAGCGCAGATTCAGCAGGTCGTGCGCGAGTTGCACGTCGCTGCGCATCAGCAGCATTTGGATTTGAGGGCGCAACTTGCTTTTGAGTTGAATGACGACTCTCAAACGCTCGCTGCTCGAAGCGGTGCGCAGCTTCTCGACCAAATCAGGAGAGAGCTTCTTCTGAGTCGTTTCAGGCGAGAGTCCCTTCTTGTTCGGTGAGCCGGGTTTGCCGCCGGGCGCGGCCTTCGTTGCCGCCACATCGGTGGCTAAGATGCCGATGCATAAGGCGAACATCAGGGCAAAGGAGGTGATCTGCCGGGCAACTGTGGATTTTCTGTTCATCATTTTGATTGAATCTCCTGCTTATGAATACCGTATAATGACCGAGAAGGCTTTCGCCTGGAGCGACCCCGTCTGGCATGATTGCAAACTCTGTACCGTCCGCATATCGCCCCGAAAATCTAAGCTTTCTAAGGAAAACGCTTTCTTCATAAATACAAACTTTGCCAGATTGACTAATTCGGTCAGTCCGAAAGAAGGCGATTTGACAGTTATAACCGATGGCGGTGGCGCAGATTCTGTCGGTAGCCGGAGCCATTCACGTCCGTTGAAAAAAGATTGTGCTGAGATAGCCGCGCTGCTTGAATCCGGCACGTGCGTAAAAATCGAGTGCCGGTTGATTGCTTTCGTTGACAAGAAGGCAGACAGATTGCGCTCGCGCCAGCAGTCCGCGATTTAGTTGCGACAAGCAGCGCAGGCCGTAGCCTTTGCCGCGCTTTTCTGGAGCAACGTAGACTCCTTCGAGGTAAACAACTTCGGGCGTGTCGGATATAACGTCTGCTTTGAAAATCAATTGCTCGTCTTCGATCAATACCCACACGCGATTCTGCTCAATGCGCCGCGCACACCGCAGACGAAAACCGAGCGGATCAACTTCGAGCGGATCAACGCCGCTTTCTTCAAACGCCATCGCTGCCTGTGCCGTCATCACGCACGGCAGCTCATCCAGGATGGCGGGACGCAGTCCGCGCATAATGTCGCGCATCGCAATCGGCCAGCGCTGTTCAAGCAGCACTTCCCTGCACGCGCGGCGAACGCGCCCGCCTGCTTCGGCACAGCACTGCCAAAGCCGCGCGACCTGCTCGCTTTCGCCGAGAATCATGTGCGGGATTTGTTGTGTGCCTGCCGCTGCCGCTGTTTGCACCAAACGCGCAAAGGCTTCAATGGCCGCCTGCGCGCGCGTCTCCACATACACCGCGTGACCGATCAATGCGACGCCCGCAAGTTGACCGTGCTCGTCGCGGCAGGCATAGAAGACGCCGCGATTCAAGGAATTGATTAATCCATTGTCGCGTATCAAGCCGCTCATTATCACTGTGTACAACGGGCGTTTGGCGAGAAAGGCGAGCGTCTCGGTTTCTTCTTTGCCCGAAAGCTGAAACGCTTCGAGCGCTGCCGTCGCAGTGGATACACTCTGGCCGTTATGGTGCGGCGGCGAGAGTGTTTTTAATACCGAAGAAGAAGACATAGGCGATAGTATCCAAGTGTATCTTTGTGGATGAATGCACCGGGACGCATTTCTCCCAACCGCGCAGATTGGCAAGCGCCGTACCGCTTACGCGGCAAGCTTCGACTCAAAAAAATCCCAGCGGAATCGCGGTCGGGCGTGATTCAGCAAGCGGCGGCGAGCAATCAGATCAGTCATTCTGGAAGCCACAGGAAAGCAATTTGACCGAAGCGCGGAAGGGATTGGAGAATTGACGCCGCACGCTTTCTTCTTTGATTGATAGGCCAGCAGCTTTCGCCGCTACGCATGACAGTGCGCGTCAATTCAGGATAGAATCCACATACCGCGCCGTTCTGAAAACGAGATTGGTCAGGGTGCTCCGGCGCGTTCGGTGAATGCTCGCGCATACGCTGTGTGAGTCACACGCGAGAGTAAAGCGTGAGAACGCGACATCGTGCTCTTTTGCTTGAGGTGTGCCACACACGGTTGGCGTAAAGATTTGGCTGAAAATAAATTGAGTGAAAACGTTCGCGCCGGGCGTCCGGGCGTGTGTCGCAGTTGCGGCGCGATTGTCGGAGCGGGCGAAAAGATTTGCGCGCAGTGCGGTGTGCCGCTCGCAACCGCCGATGCGACGAGACGCGGCGACGCCGACGACGGGCAACCAAAAGGTTTGCGCATGGCTTACGACCGCGAGGCGTTGCGCTTCGCGCGCGCCGTGTTCACGCGTCCGGCAAGTTTCACGATCATTTTTATCGCCGCCAACGTCTTTGTTTTTCTGTTGATGTCGCAGGGCAACACGGCCAACATCTGGGAGCCGTCTGCGGCAAGGCTGCTGGCTTACGGCGCGAAATTCAATTCGCTGATTAACGCGGGACAGTGGTGGCGTTTCATCACGCCGATGTTCATACACATCGGCGTGATTCATTTGCTCGTCAACATGTACGGCCTGTTTATGCTGGGGCCGTATGTCGAGAAGCTTTACGGTTCGGCCAAGTTCGTCGTGTTCTGGGTAGTGGCGGGCGCGGGCGGAGTGGCAGCAAGTTATTTCGCGGCGAGTCACCAAATGCAGGGCGGCCTTCTCGGGCACTTTTTGTTTCGCGGCGGCGACGGCCCTTCGGCGGGAGCATCGGGCGCGCTCTTTGGTTTGATCGGCGTGCTGTTTGTTTTCGGCATTAAGTTTCGCCACGAATTGCCCGAAGAATTAAAGCGCGCTTTCGGCGCGGGAATGCTGCCGACGATTCTGCTCAATCTCTTTATCGGCTATACGGTGCCGTTCATAGACAACGCCGCGCATCTGGGCGGTCTCGCGGCGGGTGCAGCGCTCGCCCTCGTGATTGATTACAAGCGCCCGAATGAGACGCGCCGCGTGGCTTTTGTCTGGCAGTTGCTGCAATTCGCTTTGCTCGCGCTCGTCGCCGTCAGCTTCTTGATGGTCGCGCGGCATTTCAAAGAGTATCCGCAGGAAGCAAGCAATGCGAACGCGTCCTCTGTTGTGCTGCCCTTCAATGAAGCGTCGAAATTTATCTCTTACTTCAAGGCGATCAACGAAGGCCAGCAAGCCTTCGTGTCTGCCTTAAACAATCGCGACGCGAACGCCGTCGATCAGGCCGTCAAAGCGCTTGACGATGTGCCGCCGCTCGATGAACAGGCCGACGCGCTGCGGAACGATTTAAGGACTTTGCTAATTCGCGCGCGTGGTTTCGCCGCTGCCACTCCGCAACAGTTATCGAACACGCGCGCCCGAAAACAGGGAAAAGAACTCATTGACGACTTTCAATTGTGGAAGAAAAAATTCCGCGAGTATATTCAAACAAACGGCGCGAAGTACGGTTTGGAATTGCGCGAGACGCCGCAAGAAAACGATGCGCCTGATAAAAAGTGAGTTCGCACGAGTGAGTTTTCGAGGCTGGAGAAACGTCAAGTGAGCGCTGAAATAATCGCCGCGCACTTTGCCGCGCACAAGCGTGTCGTCGAGGAAAGCTTGCGCCAGTTGCAGCCGATTATCGCGCAGACGGCGGAAGTCCTGATCGAAGCCTTGCGCGGCGGCGGTAAACTCATCACTTTCGGCAACGGCGGCAGCGCGACGCAGGCGAGCCATCTCGCCACCGAATTAATCGGGCGCTTCGCGCGCACGCGACAACCGTTTCCTGCCATCGCGCTTTCGAGCGACGCGGGCGCAGTGACGTGTATCAGCAACGACTTCGGCTTTGAAGCTCTTTTTGAACGGCAGGTAACGGCGCTCGCGCTAACCGGCGATGTGGTTTTAGGATTCACGACCAGCGGGCGCTCGGAAAACGTTTTGCGCGGTCTCGCAGCGGCGCGAAAGAAAGGCGCTTTGACCATTGCGCTCACCGGCGGCGCGGGCTTAAGCGCGGGCGCGGCAGCCGATCACTTGCTCGCCGTTCCAAGCGACTCGACTGCGCACATACAGGAAGTGCATTTAATGATACTGCACGTTTGGTGCGTCTGCATTGATGAAGCTTTGGGAAATGTATCCGACGACTGAAACAATATTTATGCGAACAAGATTTATGCGGAAGCCGTGATGACTGCGGCGGCGCGCGGTTTTGATTATGCAAATTTATGAAGGAGAACGGAAATTGAGTATGGAAATGAAGAAGGTGGGTATTCTCGGCTGCGGGCTGATGGGCGCAGGCATCGCGCAGACTGCCGCGACTGCGGGCTTTGATGTGATTGTGCGCGAAGTGTCGCAAGAATTTCTGGACAAAGGTTTCGGCGGCATCGAAAAATCGCTCGCACGCTTTGCCGAAAAAGGCACAATCAACCACGACCAGCAAAAAGAGATTCGCGCTCGTTTGTCCGGCACGACATCGCTCGCAGATTTTGCCGACTGCGACATTATTATCGAAGCGATCATCGAAAATCTGGACATCAAGCGCGACACTTACAAACAACTCGACGAACTCTGCAAACCCGAAACGATCTTCGCCTCCAACACTTCTTCGCTATCGATTACGGAGATGATGACGGCGACATCCGCCGAGCGTCAAAAGCGTTTCATCGGATTGCACTTCTTTAATCCCGTGCCGATTATGAAACTCGTCGAAGTCGTGCGCACGATTCTGACGGACGACGGCGTTTACGAACAGGCCGTTGAATTCGGCGCGCGGCTCGGCAAGACTCCCGTGCGCGCCGGAGACAAAACGGGCTTCATCGTCAATCGCTTGCTGGTGCCTTACATGCTCGATGCGATCCGCGCGCTCGAAGAAGGCGTCGGCTCGATTGTAGACATAGACAACGCGATGAAACTCGGCTGCGGTTATCCGATGGGGCCGTTTACGCTCGGCGATTTCGTCGGCCTCGACACGACGTATTACATTGCGGAGATCATGTTCAACGAATTCCGCGAAAAGCGTTTCGCCGCGCCGCCCTTGCTCAAACGCATGGTGCTCGCAGGGCTTTACGGGCGCAAATCCGGGCGCGGTTTTTATGACTACACGAAGGACGCGAAGAACCCTACGCCGATGAGTCTGGTGTAACTCTGCGACGCACAAAACAAACATCGTGAGCCACGAACCCGCCGTTATCCCTGCCGTTATATTTGAGACGCGCGAATCCATTGCATTCGTGCGTCTCAATCGTCCCGCAAAACGCAACGCACTCACGCGCCGTATGCTCGAAGAACTAGGGCAAGCATTCGAGCGCATCGAAGAAGAGCGGGATCATCTGCGCGCGGTCATCCTCACCGGCACAGGCGAGACAGCATTCTGCGCGGGCACGGACATCGAAGAATTATCAACGCTCGATGTCGAAGCGGCGCGGGAAGCGGCGGCGCGCGGGCAACGCGTTTGCGATTCGATAGAGCAATCAAGCGTGCCTGTCATCTGCGCCGTGAACGGCATCGCGGCGGGCGGCGGATGCGAGCTTGCGCTGGCGTGTCACTTGCGAGTCGGGTCAACCACTTCGCAGTTCACTTTACCGGAAACAAAGCTCGGCGTGATTCCGGCCTACGGCGGCACGCAACGCCTCGCGCGAATCATAGGCACAGGCCGCGCATACAGCGTAATGCTCGCCGGAGAAGGCCTCTGCGCCGAAGAAGCGCAACGCCTCGGCCTACTCAATCTAGTTGTCGAAGGGGCGCAACTTCTTCACGAAGCCGAATCGCTCGCCCGCGCAATTTCACGGCACGCGCCGCTCGCCATTCGCGCTTGCCTCAAAGCCGTCACGCGCGGCCTCGAACTTTCGCTCGAAGAAGGACTCGCGCTCGAAGCCGAACTCTTCAGCCGATTGTTCGCCACCGCAGACATGCGCGAAGGCACGCGCGCCTTTCTCGAAAAACGTGATCCTGTGTTTGAAGGAAAATAGAAGCTTTAATTGAAACCTCACTTCGCTGATCTACCTGTTACATAACCTACAAGTCCGGTCACGATGGATGTAAGCAGCGCCGTCGCCCACTTATCCATATCAGAACTGAACGTGCGCGCGATTACGATGTATGCGCATACTCCAAACGTCGCCGCGATAACAACGAGTGTAGTGATGTGCAAAGCAAGGTCTATCCGCCGCTTGTGAGCGGCATCGGCCTTTTCAATTTCGAGTCGCGCATTCCTTTCGGTTGGTTCTTCGCGCGGCACGATTGAGAGTTGATGATCGGGGCTGATTGGCTAAATCATTGAGGTCGATTTTTCCATTACTCATTGGGTAAGCTTCGGTTCAATCAAAGCCCGATAATCTCCGTCGAAAGTTGTTGGTCTTTTTCTGCGATGCCGAACTTCTTGCCTTGACGCTTTGCTTCGACAGCTACTTCCATTAAAGAAATCGCTTTGCGAAGCACATCGCTTTTAGTGCCGCCGGTTGTGACGGCGAGTTGCTCAAGAAGTGCGTTCAACTCTGGAGAAATATCTAGGCTAAGACGAACCTTCTCCTTTTCATTTTTTGGCGAACCTCGATTAGAGGTCTTTAGGGCTTTGTTCACAGTCGTCATGTCCTTTCCTCCACTGGATTAGCGACCAGTTAGGTTCTATGAAGACCTTAGAGTATTGGTGCATCTCTGCCTAATGGCAGCATTGCGTTCGGAAGTCACGCAATGAGTAGCGGTATGCACATGCTCCTAATCGCTTTCACACTTGCTCTGCGCGTTGTCGGTCAAAGCCATCAACCGGGGAAGCCACACAGCAAGCGCAAATCTTGCTGAAATAATACGTAAGATTTGCGTAAAAAGCAAGGGATTTTTAGAGGTAGAAATGTCACGTGCCTTACTAACCGCGCGGCTTGTAAATGGAATTGGCGAGCTTAGTCTTAAGTGGCTTTGTAGCAGCGGGTAGGTGAGCTGTTGCATCTTCGAGAATCGAACAAGAGAAAGCGTTTCCACCGTAAGCCTGATTTTGAGAAACAGTTGTCGTGCTGAATGTTATGCAAGAAAATAATCGCTGCTTGTCACTCATCTGCGCTTCACCTATACTGCGAGTGCATCATGAAATTTTATGTGACCGGAGCGAGTGAATAATTTTGCAGCCCGCCGTTGTACATCAGGGTAAATTGAATGCCGCAGGCTTTCGCTTTGCGATTATCGCCAGCCGTTGGAACGATTTTCTGACGGGGCGATTAATCGAAGGCGCGCTCGATGCGCTCGAACGTCTCGGTGCGGACGAGAAGACTGTGGAGCTTTACCGCGTACCCGGTTCGTTCGAGATTCCGCTTCTGGCGCGTAAGGTTGCGGGCGCGGGAAAGTTTGACGCGGTGATTTGCCTCGGCACGATTATTCGCGGACAAACGCCGCACTTCGAGTACGTCGCGGGCGAAGCGACGAAGGGCATCGCGCAGGCCGGAATGGAAACAGGCTTGCCCGTCGTCTACGGCATCGTCACGGCGGACACGCTGGAACAAGCGATTGACCGCGCCGGAGTCAAAGCCGGAAACAAAGGATTCGATGCCGCGATGTCGGCAGTTGAATTAGTTAATCTCTATAAGGACGCGTTTCAGAAATGATGATTCAGGAATGATGAATGCGGAAGTGAAAAACAGCATTCTTAAATTCATCGTTTCGTGTTTATCGCTCATCATTTCGTTTGTGGTGTTTTATGGGTTCGCGACGTAAGGCGCGTGAGTGCGCCTTGCAAATGCTCTTTGCGGCTGATGTTTCAGAGATACGCCCGGATCAATTGGTGCGTCTCTACTGGCGTGAGTTGGGCGAGGCGGACATCGAAGAAGCGGCGCGCGAGTTTGCGACGCGGCTTGCCACCGGCACGCTCGCGCATAAAGACGAATTGGACGAGCGCATACGCTTGCGCGCAGAGCATTGGCGCATCTCGCGTATGGCGATTGTTGATCGCAATGTGCTGCGACTCGCCGTCTACGAATTTCTTTACGAGCCGACGCCGCGCACCGTCGCCATCAACGAAGCGCTGGAAATCGCGCGCCGCTTTTCAACCTACGAAGCGACACAGTTTATCAACGGTATCCTAGACGCGATCAAACGCGACCTAGACGAACAACAGCCGCAGACAAACGTTGACGAAACGCTCGACGCGGAAGATACCGCGCCACGCGAAGACAGCGGCGACAATACGGACGACGACCATCGCGACAGCGCCGACGACGGCGACCACAAAGACATCGAAGATCACCGCGACGGCACTGACGAGCGTCCGGCTTCAAGTTAGTTTCTCCCACACAATATTACCTTTGAAAGAAAGAACGGCGCGCCGCCTCACGTTACAATCGCGCTTTCGGGTTGGCTATCGCTTTTGCGCAAAAGAAATTGACTCGCGCGAAAGCTTTTGTTCAATTCGGCCTTTAACGATGAAGCGTATACTTGTAGTGGATGATTCTTCTGCGACGCGTGCCTTGCTTGCCGCGTCGCTCTCGAACGACGCCGAAATGGAAATCACGGGCGTTTCTTCCGGCCTCGAAGCGCTTAAACAATTGCGCGCCGCGCCCGTCGATCTCGTTTTAACGGATGTCCACATGCCCGAAATCGGCGGCCTCGAACTACTGCGTTTTATCAAAGCGGATGCGAGCCTGAGCCACATTCCGGTGATCGTCATTTCCACAGAGCCGCTCGACGAACAAACTCGCGGGCGTCTATCGCTCGCGCCCGACGATTACCTCGCCAAACCTTTCACCACAGACCAACTGCGGCATATCATTAATAAGCGGCTCGGAAGAAAATAACGGGAGGAGTCAGTAAAAAGCATGAGTCAGGAGTTAGAAATCAGGAGACAGAATAAAAGGCAAGAAGCTTGAGTACGATTAGCAAGAACGTAGCCATTGTTGCCTTCCGTTCTTTTCTTCATTCTGACTTCTGACTCCTGTCTCCTGAATACTGTTTTAGTTTTATGGATGCTCAACTGCTACGCGAATTTTTAGCTGAAGCCGAAGATTTAATCGAAGTATTGATCGGCGACACGCAGACGTTGCGCGCGCGGCGCGGCGAAGGGCGCGCGCGGCGCGAACTCATCGGACGTATTTTCCGCCACGTGCATACGATCAAAGGTTCGGCGGCGGCAGCCGGATTAGACTTTGTCGCCGAAATCGCGCACGAGTTTGAATCCCTTCTCGATCAAATACGACTTGGCCGAACGAGTGTTGACGATGCTGCGCTCGATGTCTTTGATGATGCGACAAATGCGATTGCGCAAAGCCTGAACGCGGTGGCGAGCGGTGCCGCGCCGCCCGCTTCGCGCACTTTGATCGAGCGCCTGCGCCGCGTGTCGCTCAAAACTGAAACCGCGAGCACAGACGACTCCACGCCGCTTCACGAGCGTTTGCTGGAAGCGCTTCCCGAAGACATAAAAAATTCTTTGAGCGAGTACGAGGCGCACCGTTTTCGTGAAGCTGCAAGCGAAGGATTGCATCTTTTTGTTGTTGCCGTCGGATTCGATTTGATGACCTTCGACGAGCGCTTTCGCGATTTGAGCGATGCCCTCGCCGAAAGGGGTGAAATGATTTCGACGATGCCGGGACACGAAGCTTCCGCGCCCGATCAAATCAGCTTCCGCATCGTTTACGCGACAGATTCCAAGCCCGATGAAGCCGCCCTGTGCCTCGCGCCCTTCGGCAACCTCGTGCTCACGGATTTATCCGCTGTCGCTAAAACGGGCGAGCAGGAAAACATTCACCGGGTTGAAAACCAGCTTGAAAGCGAAATTGCGAGCGCAAGTGAAACTGCGGGTGCAGAGGAAGACGCGTCTTCGACCATCCTTTCACTTGCTCCGCTTTCGACGCTGGTGCGCGTGGAACTCTCCGGGCTTGATGAAATAATTTCCGCGACACACGAACTTTTGACGGACACGGCGGGCGCGCTCGACTTTGCGCTGGGACAAAATTTGCCGCGCGGCGAACAAACGGAAATGGAAATCCGCGCCACGCGCATACGCCGCCGCTTCGTCGAATTAGAAGAACGCTTAATCGAGTTGCGCATGGTAGCAATCGGGCAAACGCTCCAAAGAGCCGCGCGTGCCGGAGAAATGGCGGCGCGCTCAATCGGCAAAGAAGCTGATTTTGAAACAGCGGGCAATGATGTGCGCATTGACAAATCTCTCGCCGACGCGATCTCCGAACCGCTTTTGCATTTACTGCGCAACGCCATTGACCACGGCATCGAACCGGCGGAAGAACGCCTGCGCGCGGGCAAAGAAAAACGCGGGCGCGTGTTGATCGAAGCCGTTGCGGAAGGCAGCCGCGTGCGTCTTCGCGTGACCGACGACGGGCGCGGTATTGATCCTGAGCGTATTGCCCGCGCCGCCGTCGAACGCGGCATCGTTGACGCGCGCGCGACGATCACCAAAGAGCAGAGCCTGCGTTTGATTTTTCGTCCGGGTTTTTCAACCGCCGCTGCGATCTCGAACGTTTCAGGGCGCGGCGTCGGCTTGGATGTCGTCGAGAGCGCCGTCGAAAAAATCGGCGGCGAAGTCAGCGTCGCGGGCGAATTCGGCACAGGCACAACGTTCGAGATGCTGCTGCCGACGACACTTGCGCTTGTGCCGTCGCTCGTCGTGCGCTCAAGCGGTTATGCTTACTGCATTGATGCGAGCCACGTCGCGGAAGCGGGCTTTGTCGAATCGAGTGAAATAGAAAGCGTCGGACAGGCGCGTGTGGTTCGCTGGCGTGGTCAGGTAATGCCGCTCATCGAATTGCGCGAACTGCTCGCGCAGGATGCGATTGCCGTCACGGGCGCAGAACAAAAGAGGCGCGTGCCGGTCATCGTCTCACACGTTGCGGGACGCAGGCGCGGCGAAGAAACGGGCGAACAATTGAAACACGCTGTCGTCGCGCTCGACGAATGGGACGGGCACAGGGAAGTTCTCGTGCGCGGACTCGGACGCCACGCCTCACGCTGGCGCGGCATCAGCGGCGCAACCGAACTGCGCGACGGCAGCGTAGCGCTCATGCTTGATCTACCGCGCCTGCTGGAAATGGCTTTATGAAAAGAATGTGGATGTTAGATTTGAGGCACCGCGCACATAACATCGCAAGCGACAAGCATTGAATCATTTGAAATCGCCATAGCTACAATCATCTATGCCAGCAGGACGCATGTGAATAACTAGAGGTTGAGCCTTGCTACGCGGCCATCTGACAACTTTCAACGGCATTATTGGCAACACAAAAAACATCCTGCCGGTCTCGCACTACCAAACGGTAGCGACCCGAAGAAATAGATTGGAATTTGAAGCGGCCTTCTTCATCAGTAAATGCAGTAGCAACCAGACGGTGATTCTTTTCTGTGAACAATCCCAGACAAGCTGGGAGTGAGCTAACTTCCTTTGCAGGCAATCCAACTTCAGCAATGATGCGGCCAGATATACCTCTGACAGATGAGCGTTCTGGCTCAATTTGATTTCGATTGCCATACTCAACGGAGATTTACAGCTTGGAATTCTCTGCTGGGCACTAGTGAGCAAAGCAGAAAGGGTGATGAATATAAGCATCAGAACGATTTGAGTTTTCATCCGTTTCTTACATAATAAACTAGCGCATAAAAGCGGTAAGACGCCACTTGCAAGTCAGGGACGTACACTTCGACCCTTACCCGTTTGAGCAGTGCCAAGGAATTGCTCCTTCCGTTTGGAGAATTCTTTCATCCGCTTTAGAGCTTCCTTCTCTGACACGACAGCGCGCGGTGGACGCTCGACTTTAACTTCTTTCACGGCTTTCAGCTTTTTCATAACACCCCCACAGCTATTTATCCTGTATCTTAGAAAGATGTCAACGCCGCCGCCTAACAAGAAATCCGCTGGCGATCTTCAACTGAGCTTCGGATGCTCTTTGTGCCACGCCGTCGCTTGTTGATAGCGATTCGCCAAATCCAAGAGCACGTTTTCGCTCCACGCCGCGCCGACGAATTGGATGCCGGTTGGAAGATTGTTTTCGCCGAAGCCGTTCGGTACGGAGATGGCTGGCACGCCGACGAGATTGGCCGCGCCGATGGGCGAAACGGTTGCGCCCAAGTTAGGATACGCTTGGTCGAAGGGCTTGCCGACGGGATATGAAACAGTCGAGCGAGAGGGCGCGGCGAGCACTGTGTATTTGGAAAACATTTCAGCCCACGCGCGGCGCATCGGAGCGCGCAGGCGCATCGCGTGAAGGTAATCGACAGCCGTCACGAGCGACGCCGTATAGCCGCCCGCGCGTCCTTCGGGCGAAGCGAGTTCGCGCACGCGTCCCGATTCGATTAACTCACGAAACGCACTCGCGCCCTCTGCGTTGACAATTGTTCCGACCGCCGCGCCGTAAGGAAAATCCGGCAGCTTTACATCCATCTCGATGATCGCAAATTTTTTCAGCGCTTCGAGCGAGCGCAAGAAATTCTCGCGCACGGCGGGCTGCGCTTTCTCATAAGAATCTTTAATTACACCGATGCGAATCTGCGCGGGCTTCGCGGGTGGAAATCGCTTACCATTCGCTGGTTGGCGAAAGGGAAAGGGTGATTCTTTCGATGTAGGATCGAGCGGATCGCGTCCGGCGATGGCAAAATAAACAAGTTCGCAATCCTGCGCCGAGCGGCACATCGGCCCTAATTTATCGAGCGTCCAGCTCAACGCCATTGCGCCATGACGAGAGACAGCGCCGTAAGTCGGACGCAAGCCTGTCACGCCGCAGTAAGCCGACGGCGTAAGGATCGAGCCGGAAGTCTCCGAGCCGATAGCGAAGCCGACCAAGCCTGCCGCCGTTGCCGCTCCCGGCCCTGAAGATGATCCGCCGCTCCAGAAGTTCGTGTTCCAAGGCGTGCGGCACGCGCCCGTCAAGCTCGCGTCCGCCTGGTTGTAGCCCAAGCCGCCCGCGAGTTCGATCATCGCTAGTTTTGCAACCAGCACAGCGCCCGCCGCGCGTAGCTTCTTAACGATTGTCGCATCCTCCGCGAATCGTTGATCTTTGTAGGGCGTCGCGCCCCAAGTTGTTTTAGCGTTGCGCGTCGCAATCAAATCCTTCGCGCCGTAGGGAATGCCGTGCAGCGCGCCGCGATAGTGTCCCGCGCGTATTTCACGTTCGGCCTCGCGCGCTTCCGCCAGCGCCGTATCGCGCATGATGGTGACGACTGCGCCGAGACGCGCGCCGAATTTTTCCAACCTGTCGAGGTAAGCTTCAGTCAGTTCGACGGGTGAAATGCGACGCGCGCGTATTTCTGCGGCGAGTTCTTTGACGGTGGAGAATAGCGTGTTGTCGTTGATGGTCATAAAAAGAAAAGTGGTGAATCGAAAGATCAGCGTGGAAAGGCAAAGTTAAACGGCAAGATTCTGCGTTGCTTGAATCAGGCGCTGAAAGCGAAACGGCCTTTTCGTTTTCTATGAACGATGAATCAAGCGTTGAAAACGAAATCCGGCTCGTCTGCGTTTTGTAATTTCACCGCGCGCAAGCGATCCGCCGTGCGAACCATGCCCGCCACGTCCTTCTTGATTTGCGCGAGTTGTGCGGGCGTCACCTGTTCGCCGAAGCGCACACGCGCCACTTCCACATAAGCTTCGGCGAGCGGCGAAGGCTTTTGCGCTGCCGCCGCTGCTGCTGTTGTGGTCGCGGGCGCTGTTTGCGGTTTGGGCGGCGCGGGCGTTTCCTTCGACGTGCTGGGCGTAGTTTGCGCACGCGCGATAGAAGATGCGAGCGGAGCGGCGGCAAAGATAGCGGTGGCGGCGATGGTCTTGTTAAAGCTGCGACGCGCCGCGCTCTGCGGTTCTTCACTCCCTAACTTCGATCCGGTTTTTGATTTTCTCATCACAGTTATTCCGAACAGTTATGCCGACGTTGTCAGGCACTCTTATGAATTTGATCTTGTAAAAGCGTTGGCGGATTATTGAATGCAATCCGTTTTCGCGTCAAGACCGCACGTGAAAAGCTGCGGCGCGTAGCGTCCTGTGAATTCACGCACGTTTCGCCATGCTCGTGTCCCGCCGTAAACACTTTGCGTCCAGCCGAGTTTTGCTTTGTCGCGCCACACGCCGCCGAACGCCGCCGGTTCTCCGCGCCCGCGCAAATGATATGACTCATGCAGCAACATCATCGCCCGCTCGACGTCGTCAATTGGCACCTTAAAGAAATCAGGATAGAGCGTGACGACTTCAAACGGAAAATTCGTGGCTGCGTAAGCAGTCGCGTGTCCCACCCACCTATTCCACCAATTATCCGTTGCGCGATAACTCACAAAGTTTTCCAACAGAAAAGCCTCGCCCGTGAATCCCTTTTCTTCGAGTACCTTAATCGCTCGATGCACGACTTGTTTCTGTTCAAACGAAATCGGCTCGGAAGTCGCAAGCAGTGAAATGTACCAGACGAACAGCACAATGAGAATCAGCGCCGGAGTAAACAGCAATCGCTTCAAAGGAAAGCGGCGCTTTTCGCTTTCTTCGATAACTTGTTGCACCGCGCCTGTTTCGTCGAGCGCCGTGCCGCAACGCTTGCACTGCCCGTCAATTGCAAAGTTCATCAACCCGCAATTCGGGCATCTATGGCTGTTAATTGTCCGCATCTGTAAGAATTATTTCCTGCCTGAAGAAATTATGTTCCGCGCGCCATCATATATCAGACATCGCCGCTTACGTTACCAGCATAAGATGGTTAATAAAGAGTGGCGCTCAACAAATTATTCTACCGCTGATGTGGAGTAGAGTATGCCGTAGTGTAAAATTATATTTCGTCGCATGAACAGTGCTTGCAGCCTTTGGATGCAATGAAGGGCGGAAGGTGATAGGCTTATCTTTCAATTGAAAAGACAAATTGTGATCGCGCGTGCCTTTCGGAAAGACGGCGCGAGTGTGAGGTGAGAGAACCGTGAGCGAAAATCAAAAGGGCGTTGATTTCTCGGAATTTATCGCCGAAAACTTTGGCGCAAACGCGACTTATGTCGAAGGATTATTGAATCGCTTTCGCAGCGATCCGGCGCTCGTCGATGAATCGTGGCGCGCTTATTTTGCGGAGATGTTGAATGATCCGGCGGCGGCGAGCGCGGGTTCCGGCAATGGTGCGGGCGGGCGCGGCGTCGCGGCCTTGACCAGCAGCGACAGCAGAGCGGCAGCGACAAGCGGCGCGACCACCACCGCTGCGACGAGCACGGGCGCGGCGGGCGCGAAGACTGCGCCATCATCCGCGCAAGCATCTGCGACGCAACCCGCTGCCGCCGTCGTGTCTCCTGTTGCGGCTGGCAATGGCATCGAAGCACAGCCCATTCGCGGCGCGGCGCTGAAGATCGTCGAGAACATGGAGACGAGCCTGACGGTTCCAACCGCGACTTCCGTGCGGCGCGTGCCGATCAAAGTCCTCGACGAAAATCGTCGCATCATCAACAAACATTTGAGCGAGAGCGGCGGCAAGGCTTCCTACACGCATTTGATCGCATGGGCGCTCTTGTGTGCCTTGCGCGAGTTTCCGCAACTCAACGACGGCTACGAGCAGCGCGACGGGCAATCCGTGCGCCTCAAACGTGAAGCCATCAATTTGGGCGTGGCGATTGATCTGGCGAAAAGGGACGGCTCGCGCTCACTGCTCGTTCCGAACATCAAGAACGCGAATCACCTGAGCTTTCACGAATTCCTCGCGGCTTATAATGATGTGGTCAAGCGGGCGCGCGACGGCAAGCTCGGCGTGCCGGATTTTCAGGGGACGACTCTCTCGCTCACGAATCCCGGAACCATCGGCACAGTCGCTTCGACGCCGCGCTTAATGAGCGGTCAATCCGTGATTATCGCAACGGGCGCGATTGAATATCCGGCGGAATATCACGCGATGTCCCCCGAAGCTTTGTCGCAACTCGGCATCAGCAAAGTCATTTCGATTTCGAGCACATACGATCACCGCATCGTACAGGGTGCGGAGTCGGGCGCGTTTCTGGCGCGCATGCATGAACTTCTGCTCGGCGAAAAAAACTTTTACGCTGACGTGTTCGCCGATTTGCATATCACGGAGCAGCCGATGCGCTGGTCTGTCGATCACAATCCATCTCTGCTCGGCGGCGATCACGTGCGCGAGCAAACAATCAAGCAGGCGCGCGTCCTTGAACTCATCAACGCTTACCGCGTGCGCGGTCACCTCATCGCAGACATTGATCCGCTGCACGCGATGCATGTTCATAACCACCCGGAACTCGACATAGAGTATTACGGCTTGACGATCTGGGATTTGGACAGAGAGTTTATTACGGGCGGTTTGGGCGGCAAGGAAAGCTCTAGCTTACGGGAAATTCTGGACATACTGCACCGCGCTTACTGCGGCAAAGTCGGCACGGAATATCGCCACATTCAAAGCAAGGAACAGAAAACATGGCTGCGCGAACGCATACGCCAGCAGTTCGTCAGCCCGCAACCGCTCTCCGCTGAAATCAAAAAACAAATTCTGTGGAAGCTGATTTCCGCAGAGCAATTCGAGAAATTTCTCAACACAAAATTCTTAGGACAAAAAAGATTCTCCATCGAAGGTTCGGAGACGATCATTCCGCTTCTGGATCAATTAGTCGAAGGCGCGGCCATGCGCGGCGTGCATGACATTACGCTCGGCATGGCGCATCGCGGGCGTTTGAATGTGCTCGCCAACGTCGTCGGTGATTTCAGCGAGCGTATCTTCACATCATTTCAAGGCTCTGTTCATCCTAGTTTTCCGGCTGACGAAGGCGACGTGAAATATCATCAGGGCGCGATAGGCGGGCGCACAACGCAAGGGCAAGAAATCAAGATCACAGTCTCGCCGAATCCGAGCCACCTTGAATTCGTCGATCCGGTGGTGGAAGGCATGGTGCGCGCGCGGCAAGATGAAAGCATCGCTTCCGGCACGGAGCGCGAGCGTGCTTGGGACGAATACTTGCCTGTTCTCTTGCACGGCGATGCGGCCTTTGCCGGGCAAGGCATCGTCATGGAGACTCTGAACTTCGCCGACCTCAAGGGCTATCGCACGGGCGGCACGATTCACATCATCGTCAATAATCAAATCGGTTTCACTACGTCGCCGGAACAAAGCCGTTCGACGATTTATTCGACGGATGTCGCGCGCATGACGCAGCTTCCGATCTTTCATGTCAACGGAGACGATCCCGAAGCAGCTTACCGCGTGCTGCAAATCGCGCTCGATTTTCGTCAGGAATTTAAGAAGGACGTAGTGCTCGACGTGATCGGCTTTCGCCGCCTCGGGCATAACGAAGGCGACGAGCCGAGCTATACGCAGCCTTTGATGTACGCGCGCGTGCGTGCTCACGAAGGCGTGCGCGAAATTTATGCGCGAAAATTAATTCGTGAAGAAGTTTTAACCGAAGCCGAAGTGCAAGCGCTCATTGAAGAACGCGTGCGCGGTTATGAAGATGCGCTGGCGCGTGCGAAGGATATTGTCGCGCATAAAAAGGAAGTTAAAGAACTCGCCGCGCCGACTCCCGAAGAAGACGGCTCAAGCATGATCGAGACGGGCGCTTCTGCGGAAATGATTCGGGACATCGCGCACAAAATTTCGATTGTGCCGGAAGGCTTTCACATCAATCCGAAGATGGTCGGGCAACTCGCCAAGCGCGCGAAGATGGGCGAAGGCGAAGCGCCGCTCGATTGGGCTTTTGCGGAAGCGATGGCGTTCGGATCAGTTGTGCTCGACGGCACGTTTGTGCGCCTGAGCGGTCAGGATTCCGGGCGCGGTACGTTCAGCCATCGCCACGCCGTTATGTACGACACAGGGAACGGGCAATCTTGGACGCCGCTTTCGGAATTGCGTTCCGATAAGAACACGCGCGCCAAGTTCGAGGTTTACGATAGCTCTTTGTCGGAACAGGGCGTGCTCGGATTCGAGTATGGCTATTCGGTTATCTCGCAGGACGCGCTCGTGATATGGGAAGCGCAGTTCGGCGATTTCTCGAACGGCGCGCAGGTCATCATAGACCAGTACATCACCGCGTCCGAAGATAAATGGAAACAGCGTTCGCGGCTCGCGCTTCTTTTGCCGCACGGTTATGAAGGACAGGGGCCGGAGCATTCGAGCGCGCGGCTCGAAAGATATTTGCAGCTCTGCGCGGAGAACAATTTGCAAGTGTGTTATCCGTCCACTCCAGCGCAGTATTTTCATTTGCTGCGGCGACAAATCAAGCAGGAAACTGCGCGCCCGCTCATTGTGATGACGCCGAAGAGTTTGCTGCGCCTGCCCGCCGCTTCTTCGACGCGCGATGAATTAACGAGCGGCGGCTTTCAACCCGTGATAGACGAAACAGAGGGCGTTGACCGCGAGCAGATTACGCGCATCGTGTTGTGCAGCGGCAAGGTCTATTACGATCTGAATGTCGCGCGCCAGAAATCGGATGACCGCAAGGTAGCTATCTTCCGGCTCGAACAGTTTTATCCATTTCCGAAAACACGCTTGCAGGAAATCTTCGCAACCTACCCGAACGCCAAGGAACTCTTCTGGGCGCAGGAAGAACCGCAGAACATGGGCGGCTGGACGTTCGTCGAACCGCGCTTGATTGACTTGCTGCCGGGCTGCGAACGCCCGCGCTACGTCGGACGCGCCGCATCAGCGAGTCCCGCGACAGGCTCATACACCATTCACGAATTAGAGCAGCGCAAGCTCGTTGACGAAGCGCTCACGGCTCACGCGCCGTTTCTTTCCGGCGCCAGCACAGATCAAAACGCGGGAGACTCCGCCGGATAAAGAGACGAGTTAAGAAAAGCGAAAATCCCGCCGCACGTGTTCGCGTTGAACGAACAAATGCGACGGGATTTTAACTACACACTCACTTACCCTAAAAATAAGCAATCCTTCGGTATAGTACTCTCGACGGTTCTAGGGCGAATCCGCCTTCCTTATCTCCTCTCAATGTAACTCTCTTCGTCCAGTTTCCTTTTAAGTCGAATTCTGCATATTTGTAAGCCTCTTTCGATCTAACAGAGTCAGTCTTAGTGTCATAGACGAACATCTCTATTTCATTACCCTTATCGTCGAGAGTGTACACATACTTTTGATTTAACGAGCCGTCTGCCGAATAGACCGACTTCTCCTTCTGATTACCCTTCAACTTGTAGCCATATTTCAGCCACAATGAGCTATCACTCTGATACCAAGCCTCTTCCGAGATGTTGCCATTGCTGTCATATTTGTATTCGAACTTATATGTATATCGAGGATCAGAACGCCGCTTACGCGCATCAGCAGGCATTTCAACGACGATGCTATTTTTATCCTTAATTTCTCTATAGATGGCTACTTTGCTGCCGTCCACACGGCTATAGCTTACCGACTCGAACAAAGTGCCAGTGTAATCGTAAGCTTCCCGACTCAGACGGTTACCATTGGCATCGTATGTGATTTCACTTTCAGGCTTACGGTCGTATTCAGTCAACTCACTTGAATCATCCTTGAGTTTTGCTTTTTCTGTGATGACAGTTTTAACCGCGCCTTTGAACCCGTCAGCTTCTCTATCTGTCTGCCGCTTTTGAGCAAGAGTAGGTAGAAAGAGTAGTAAAACTAAAATGAATGCTGGCATTGATCTTTTCATCGCCTATATTCTTCCAAAGTCTGGGTAACAGGATTAAGCGGAATTGTCTAACTATGGTTTGTCTTTCTTCGTCCCGCTTTGATCGTCAATCTGATCGTCGTCGTCGAGAATTCTCAATTCCGAGCCGAACTTGTTGTAGTTGCGGAAGCGAATGACGTTGCGCGTTTGTTGCTCTTGATTTTCGTAGCGGGCGGTGAGGACGACTTCGGCGCGCGACGGCAAAAGATATTTGCGCTCTGCGATAGTCGTCCAATCGTAATCAATCGCGCGGCTTGCGGCGGTGATGGGAAAGTTCGCCGGAATTTCCGTCGCAATCGATTCGATGCGCAGCACTCTGGCGCCCTCGCGGTCAATCCAGATTCTGCCGCGATAACCCGCTCTCGTCGAAACGGCGCTGAATCTCGTGCCGGATTTAATCACTTCCTTTGAGTACGGCAACTTGACTTCAAACTCGTAGATGATGGTGCTGCGCCCGCGCAATGTGTCCGTGTCAATCGCTTTGAAGGATGCGCGGCTGCCGTCGAAGAAAAGCTCTGCGAGCAGTGAAGCATACTCGCCCGTCGAAGTTGTTCCGCCGACTTGATCTTGAAAATTCTGACCCGCTTTCGCATCCACGCTCGGCGGCAGGCCGTTGACGGAGAGAAGTTTGTAATCCTCCGCGCCGGTGCTCGCGCGGTAATTGACGGCGAGCGCCAGACGATCCAGCGCGTGCCAATTCTGTGTCGTGCCGAGCGCGATGGAGCGCGTGATTAATTGCTTGACGACAAAATCGGGCATCGCTTCGACGGCGGCGAGAGTGGCCGTGCGTGTCTTCGCCAGAAGACTCGCGCTCTCTGCTTCGGAAGGGGGGCGCGAAGATGTCGGATTGAGCCTGCGGCGTTCGGCTTCTTCGATGGTGCGGCGCAGGGCAGCGTCGTTGCCGCTTTTGGTGGCGATCACGGAACGCAGGCCGCTGGTTAGCGGAAAGCCCAAACCACGTTGCCTAATCTCGCTAATAATCTCATCGCGGCGCGCCGGGTAATCGTGAAACTGATAAACGAACTGCACGAGTTCCTTGCTGGTAATCGGCGCTTTATTCGTTGCAGTTTGCGCTTGCGCAGAAAACGCTGCGGCGCAAAGTAAAATCAGCGAAGCTAAGAGAGCAGACAAACGTGGCTGTAACAATCGGAACATTAGTAACTCCAAATATAAGTTCTTTGTGTAGGGGCAGGGCTTGTCCCTGCCCGCTCTGAATTACATAAAACACGGGCAGGGACAAGCCCTGCCCCTACACATATTTGCTTTGATTGACGAAGAAGCGGAAACGTTGCAGCGTCGCCCGGTTGTTTTAATCGTTTCCTTGAGTTCGCTTTTTCGCGCTGATCCATTCATTCACGTTGCGTTCGAGTATGTCGAGCGGGACGGCTCCGCTGCCTAATACTACGTCGTGAAATTCGCGCAGATCGAAACGCTCGCCCAACTCTCTGGCGCTTCGGGCGCGCAGTTCTTTGATTTTCAATTCACCGATTTTGTATGCGAGCGCCTGACCCGGCCATGAGATGTAGCGGTCAACTTCATTCACCACGTCGAGTTCTTGCTTGGCGGCATTCTCCATAAAGAAATTTATCGCGCGTTGCCTGTCCCAGTGCAGATAATGAATGCCCGTGTCTATGACGAGACGGACGGCGCGCCACATTTCATAAGTCAGTTGGCCGAATTTCGCATAAGGGTCTTCGTAAAGATTCATGTCTTCGCCGAGCGATTCGGCGTAGAGTCCCCAGCCTTCGACAAAGGCCGTGTAGGAATCACCGTAGCGACGGAAATTCGGAATGTCGCCGAGTTCCATCGCGCGCGCGATTTGCAAATGATGTCCGGGGACGGATTCATGCAGCGAGAGCGCCATCATTTCCCATTTCGGGCGCGCTTCGGGTTTGTAGAGATTGACGTAATAAGTTCCGGCGCGCGAACCGTCCGCGGCTGGCTGCTGGTAATAAGCGGTAGTCGTATCGGGCGCGATGTTCGGCGGGATCGCTTCGACGCCGTAGGGCGTGCGCGGCAGAGTCTTGAAAATTTTGACGAGGCGCGGATCAATCGTCTTCGCCGTCGCTTGATAAGCGGCGTAAAGCTCTTCTGGAGTTTTGTAGAAAAAGCGCGGATCGGTTCTAAGATATTTGAAAAACTCCTGCCGCGTGCCTTTGAAGCCGACTTTATTCATTACCGCTTGCATCTCTGCGCTGATGCGTTTGACTTCCCGTAGGCCGATTTCGTGTATCTCTTGCGGAGTCAAATTCGTCGTCGTGTGGCGGCGCGCGAAGAATGCGTACATCTCATTGCCGTTCGGCGCTTGCCAGATTCCGACTTGCGCGAACGACGCGAGCAGATATTCGTTGACGAAAAAATCTTTGAAGCGTTTGAACGCAGGGATGACGCCGCTCGCGATTGCCGTTTGCGCTTCACGCGCGAGACGCTCTTGTTCGCCCGCCGGAATCGACTTCGGGAAATGCTTGAACGGTTTGAAGAAAGGACTGCTCGCGGCGTCCGCGACGAGTTGCTTGTCGAGTTGCGCGGGCACACGATCCATCACGATTCTCGGCAAAAGCATTTTCGCGCCGATGCCTTCGCGCATCAGCATCGCGGCTTGATCCAGATACGCGGGAAACGAGCGCAGGCGAGCAATCCAATCTTCGTAATCCTTGACTGTCTCGAAGCGCAAAAGGTCTGCGAGTTGATCTGAAGTCTGTATGCCTTCGCGCTGGTTGAGCGGCACGAGATACCATTGAAATTTGTATTCTTCGGCGGCGGTCTCGTAATCTTTTTTGAACAAATCGTAGTTCAATTTGTCGGGCGCGGGTAGCGCTTCGCGGTCAATTATTTTGAGCCGCGCGAGCGCTTCCGCGTCATGTTCATGGCGGCGCTTGATCGCCGCGAGGCTGATGTCCTCCCAACGGTCGTTGAAACGGCGATCACCGAGCGCGGAAGCCTGCGTCGGATTCTCCCTCATACGGTAATCCCACTCGGCAGCGAACAAAGCGTTGAGCGCTCCGGCGGCGGACAACTGCGGAGGAGCAGTAACCGCGTTGGTCGCCGTAGCGGATTGTTGCGCAAAGCCGGTCAAAGGCACGCAGGCCACCAGCAAAAGCAGCGCGATGGTTAAAAAGAGAGGTGGAATCAAGGGTCGGAAACGGAAAGATAGTGGTGATGAAACGTGCATACGCGCTTTGTTCTCCTGATGATGTTTGCTGAAGGTGATTGTCGTGCGCAAGTTTTGCGAAAAAAGCCTGTGTACCGAAAACAATAACACAGCCTGTCCAATGTAGGGCACGCGGGCACGCGTCCACTCATGCCGCCCATCGCAAATCGCTCACTTGCGCGCCGGATTCCTCAAAGTTTGAGTCGCTACTTTTCGCCCGCAAGCCGCATCTAAAAACTATGAGTACAATGATCCGTGATTTACAGACGCGCGCCAATTTCGTGCGCCGTTTTGCGCGACACTTCATCAACGAGCGCGTGCGCGAAAGCCGCACGCCGATTGCCCTTCCCACGCACACTCCGCTTCCGGCGACGTGGAGCGACGAGCGTTTGACGCTGGCGTGGCTCGGCCATGCGACGGTGCTGATGAACTTTTACGGGACGTGGCTTTTGACAGACCCTGCCTTGCGCTCGCGCGTCGGCGTGCATGTCGGCGGCTTTGTCACGCTTGGCCCGCGCCGCATGGTGCGTCCGGCGCTTCCAATCGCCGAAATCCCTGCGCTCGACGCCGTGCTCGTTTCACACGCGCATATGGATCACTGCGATCTGGGCACGCTTCGCCGCTTGCCGCGCCAAACCCCTGTCGTGACGCAGCGCGGAGTAAGTGATTTGCTGCGGCGTTTCCGGCATGTAAAAGAATTGGCGTGGAGCGAGAGCACGGAAGTAAAAGGCGCGCGCATTGAATCCGTGAAGGTCAATCACTGGGGAGCGCGCACGCTCACGGATTCGCATCGCGGCTACGGCGGATTTCTGATTACGAAAAACAATCGCGCCATTTTGTTCGGCGGCGATACGGCGTACACAAATGATTTTGCAGCGCTGAAGAATCGCGCGCCGCAGATCGATCTGGCGATCCTGCCCATCGGCGCTTACGACCCGTACATACACGTTCACGCCAGCCCGGAACAGGCGTGGCAGATGCGCGCGGAGATGAACGCGAAATTTATTTTACCGATTCATCACTCGACGTTTCAATTGAGCCGCGAGCCTGTGCGAGAGCCGGTCACGCGCCTTTTAGCGGCGGCGGGCAAAGAACATTGGCGCGTCGCCTTGACGGAGCCGGGTCAGACTTGGGCGCTTCCCGAAGACGACGATTAAGCGCAAAAATTAAAGTTAATCGAAGAGAAAAGGGACGCGGGCGTTATGTGCGCTCGCGTCCCTTAATTTTGTGCAGCGAAGTGAAACCGGTAATCGCGCGCAAGTACGCGCCCGACGTATCGCTATCGCTACGGCAGCGAAGGATGCCCGGCAAGAAGCTGGTGTGCAACTAAACCCACGCATCTTCGCTCAGACCATCCGGCTACGGCTACCGATTCGCGTTGCCGCTCATATTACCATTCATATTGCCGTTCATGCTGCCCTTCATTTTCTTGGGCTTCTTCGTTTTCGGCTTTTTGTTTTTGCGCGTGCGTGTGTCCATATTACCGTTACTCATATTGCCATTGCTCATGTTGCTGTTTTGAGCGAAGACGAGACTGCCGAAGCACATCACGAGCGCGAGAGCGATACTTAATTTCTTAGTCACGTCGATACTATCTTTGCGGAAGCGAGATGGTAAAGCAATAAAATGTTTATGCGAAATTCGCGTGCAAGTCAATGCACCGAACTGAAAAGCCTGTGCGCGGAAGCGTGCCGATTTATACACCAAGCCGCTTTCAATGTGCTATAGGTCAGCTCGAATTCATCGGGTGAAAAGTTTAGAATCATTCACGCACGACGCATCACGGCGAAACACGCGCGGCACGTTGTTCGTAAATCCCTATCCACATTGTTCGTAAAATACTGTTAATGCCTCGCGCCGAAAAACTAATGTCAGATTCAATTGAAACTCTGCGCCATGATGATGCGGCAATAACAACTGCTGCTGCGCCGGGATTGCTGAAAGCGATACGCGAGACACTCGCCGGATCGCACACCGATTACGATTACACTGCCGGATCAATCGGGCAGGCGATTCTTTTGCTTTCCGTGCCGATGGTGCTAGAGATGCTGATGGAAAGCGTCTTCGCCGTCGTGGACGTTTTCTTTGTCGCCAAACTCGGTGCGGAAGCGGTCGCCACCGTCGGCCTCACCGAATCCATGCTGACGCTCATCTACGCCGTCGCGATGGGACTCGGCATCGGCGCGACGGCGTTGGTCGCGCGTCGCACCGGAGAAAAAGATGCGGAAGGCGCGGCGCGCTCCGCCGTGCAGGTGATTGCGCTCGGGCTGATAGTTTCGCTTGTGCTCGGTGCATGCGGCGCGCTGCTCGCTCCGCGCTTGTTGACGCTTATGGGCGCGCAAGCGAGCGTCATTCAGCACGGAGTGAACTACACGCGTGTTGCGCTCGGCGGAAATCTCGTGGTGATGATGCTGTTTCTCATCAACGCAATTTTTCGCGGCGCGGGCGATGCGGCGATTGCGATGCGCGTGCTATGGCTCGCCAATCTCATCAACATACTGCTCGGCCCGTGTTTGATCTTCGGCCTCGGCCCGTTTCCCAAATTGGGTGTCACGGGCGCGGCCATCGCCACTCTGATCGGGCGCGGCACCGGAGCGCTTTATGCTTTCTCCAGACTGATACGCAAGGGTGGGCGCGTCTCAATCGGGCGGCGGCATCTGCAAATCGATCTGGAGTTGATGCGGCGTGTGCTGCGACTTTCGGCGTCGGCGGCGTTTCAAGTTTTTATCGGGATGGCGAGTTGGATTGGATTGACTCGCGTGCTGGCGAGTTTCGGCAGCGATGCGCTCGCCGGATACACAATCGGAATGCGCGTCATACTCTTTGCGCTGTTGCCTTCGTGGGGCATGTCGAACGCAGCGGCGACGATGGTCGGGCAGGCGCTCGGCGCGGGAAAACCCGAACGCGGCGAGCGCGCCGTGTGGCTCGCGGGCTTTTATAATATGTGCTTTCTGGGCGTCGTTGGACTCATCTTCGTCGTCTTCGCGCGAACGATTATCGGAGTGTTCACGAGCGATCCGATGGTTGTGCCATACGGCACGGATTGTTTGCGCATCGTCGCGTGCGGCTTTCTTTTTTACGCTTACGGAATGGTGCTGACGCAATCATTCAACGGCGCGGGCGATACCTTTACGCCGACGATCATCAATCTTTTTGTTTTCTGGTTGTGGGAGATTCCGCTCGCTTACTTGCTGGCGTTCACCTTCAACTTCGGCGCGCGCGGAGTCTTCCTCGCGATGACGATTGCGTTTTCGACGCTCGCCGTTACCAGCGCCATCCTCTTCCGTCGCGGACATTGGAAGATGCGTAAGGTTTGAGACCACACAAAGCACGAAAGATTGTTCGTTTCAAAAGTAGGCTTCAAACATTGCGCTTTATCGAACGCGATTGAAATTTTCGTAACTACGGTCGCGCTCGCGGTCTGTTTCCGGCAGATAGCTTGACGTGGGGGTGACTGTGTAGGGAGTAAAGTCCGGGCGCGTGGTGAAGATATTGAACATCGGCACGGCAACGCGATCATTTAAGTTGAGTGAGTTTAAGCCGAGCAGCATTTCGATTGTGCGCAAAACGCTCAGTTGATCGTAACGGTCGCTGATGACCACGTTACGCTTCACATACGGGCTGACGGCGAGGGCGACGGTGCGCGTTGCGTCAACATGGTCGGGGCCGTTCTGCGCGTCGTCTTCCTCGACTAGGATGAGCGAGTTGCGCCAGACGGGACTGTGCGAAATCGTTTCGATGATTCTGCCGAGGGCGGCGTCGTTTTGCGCGACGAATTGATATGGACCCAGAATCTTCGTGTCGCTTCCGGCCGTGTGGTCATTCGGCAGCCAGAGGTAACTGAACTGCGCGACTTTCCCTGCCTGCAATTGTTTGTTGAAATCTTCCCGCCATGCTGCGGCGCGCTCGAAATCCGAGACGCTTAAATCCCACGAACTATAATTGAACGGATAACGGTACAGAAATTCCGCGATGCGACGCCGGAAAGTTTGATTCCGGCGAATCGCCTCTGCAAGGCTCGCATCGCCCGTCAGAATCTGCGAAAACCCGTCGGCGAATTTCGTATCATTCAATAACTGTGCGGCGCTTGCGATTGTTCCGGCGCGCCCGTAATAATTTTTCGCGAATTGATAAAAAGCTTTGCCGCGATCCGTCTTGGCGGCGAGCGTCATTGAGCGCGCGTAAAACTTTTTAGCGATGACGCTTTCGGCTCCGTAAGTGTCCGCGATGATGCGACAGACGCGCGTGAACAGAAAATAATTCTCGCCGTAAATGCGGTAGTCCACGCTTTTTTCATCGAGCGTGTCCCAGATGTAAGCGGGCGAATAAGTGGCCGGAACCGTGCCGAACGGATAGCCTTTGTAGCGATTTGAATAAGCCGCGTTGCCGAGCCATTCGAGAAACGGGCTGGCATAGCCGCTCGTCGTAAAGCTGTGGCCGAGCACGCTGATTTCGCCGTCGGCGTAGAAGTTATCGAGCGTGACGAAGAGGCGCGCGAGAGCATGAGCGTTCGGCGTGACGTTTTGCCCGAAGATGGTTAAAGACGGATCGCCGTTACCGCGTCCCAGATCGCCCAGTACCTGATCGTAAGTGCGGTTTTCGCGGATGATATAAAAGATGTGTTTGATCGGTAAACGAAAGCCCTGCCGCGCGTCGTAAAGCGGCGAACTGTTTGCGGCTTGTTTGTTCCATGCGGCGCGGTTCGTTGCAAGTTCGTCTTTGCGCACTATGGCGAGCGTGCCTTTGAGCTGTGTCAGCACGTAGTAATCCATGCTGCCTTTGTCCGGCACGGGCTGCGGCCCCAAGGGATTCGGGCGACGCGCGCGTATGCCTTTGGCGCTCAAGATGAAAAGCTGTTTGTCGTTCACGAGGACTTTCGTCGGATACCAGCCCGTCGGCACAAGACCCGTTTCTCTGCCGCTTCGTTTATCAATCACAGCAAGGGCGTTGATGCCCGCGAGCGTGACGTAAAGACGATTGCCGTCGGCAGCGCATGATGTCGGCTGTGCGCCAAAACGATTGTTCCCGCGATTCAATTTGATCGTGTTAATGACCCGATCACTTCGCGTATCTATTACAGAAAAGTCATCCGAACCACTGTTCACGACGTATAAGCGATCAACGTCAACGCAGATGTCCTGCGGCGTGCGCCCGACGTGGATTGCTTTGATGAGATTGAATCGCGAGTTGTAAACAAGCAGTTTGTTTTCGCCGAGCAGCGAAACGTAAAGTTTGTCGTTCGCGTGGCGCACTGTATAAGGAAAATAACCGACGCTCGTTTCGCGCTCGATGTTTCCGGTTTCTGTATTGAGTAAAACAAGCTTGCCCGCTGCGTAATCGCCTTCCGCGTTTTTGGCGACCATATAGGCGACGGCGATGTGCGTTGCATCAACGGGCGCTAATCCCGCCGCGTAGCCGTCGAGCGTGTATTCGCGCGCGACGTTGAATTGTTTGTCGATGCGATAAAGCTTTCCTTCATAGCCGCCGCTAATGTAAAGATCGCCGTCCATGCCGATTTGCGCGCCGGGAAAAACAGATGCAAGCGGCAATGTCTTCACGACCTGCGCAGAATTCGGGTCAACGACGGAAACTTGCTGCGGCGCTTTGCTGTAGTAACCCGTGTTGAGCACGACGACGCGACCCGCAAAGAAAATCGCTTCGTAAGGAAGCCTTCCGACATCCACCTGCGCGCCCGCCGGAGCAATGCGCCAGCCGTTCGGAAGCGTCGCTTCTGCTATCTGCGTGGCCTGCGCGCGCCCTTGGGCCTGTGCTACATAGCGCGCCATTTCCTCGTATGGAGTCTTCTTTGCAAACTCCCACAATTCGCGGTTGAGGTCTTCTTCGTCTTCCGGCTGATCCGGCGCGAAATCCTGTGCCCGTTGCGGCGGCGGCGACATCTTCTGCGAAGAATGTTTTTCCTGCGCGCAAACGATAATGTTTGATAGAACAAGAAATGAAATAAGGACAAGGGTGATGATGGGTGATTGGCGATTCATAGTTCCTGCGTTGGGTTTTGTCAGTTTAGAGTTTGAAGCGCAAACGACAATTTTCTTTGAGCGATACTGGAATTCAGGGCTTTTGAAAGTGAAGCGAGCAAAAACGGGTCGGATCACCTATTAGAAGGTGTTTTCGGGTAGACAAAAAAATACGTTGATGACCGAGCATTGCTGTGAAACGTGCAACTTTATAATATACTTTCGTTGTGAGTGTCCAATACCTTTACAGTTCATCTGGAGAATGGATTGCCTTTCGGCAGGGCAAGTACGTTTATGACACAAATGGAAACTGGATTGGCTGGCTACCATGGGGAGACAGTGATGTGGTTACTGTAAATGGAAACTACATAGGGACAATCTTTCCCAAGAATAGGTTCTATAAAGTAATCTACAAACCTTATCGCGGCTATCCGGGCTATCCGGGCTATCCGGGCTACGCTGGTTATTCTCCATTACCTTCAAATGCAATGGACATCGAATTGGAAGAGTTGGAGAAGTAAATGCTGAACAACCTCAGGCATTTTCCTCAAGAACCTCAAAATCCTCTGCTGCTAAATTCCTTCTATATTTTGCGTAGCACGCATGAAGCAGCTTCTTCTTTTCTAGACATCTTTCAAATATCGAGAAGAACCAGAGGCGCTAGAGGTACCCCCACAGATAAAGAGCAAGACTTATTACGCGCTATGCTCATTTTTGCCGCTTCTGGATTAGATTCCATGGTAAAGCAATTGATTCACGACACGCTGAGAAGTGTAATCAACATAGATCAAGGGGCAGCAGAGATGTTCAAAACTTATATAGAACGGCGAATGAAGAGAGGAGAAGAATTAGATTATAAATTCCTCGCCAGCGTAATAGCTGAAAGCGAACCACGAAACACGATGATTACAGATTTGATCGGTTCTCTTCGATCAAGCAGCCTGTAATCTAAAGATCAACTGCTAAAGGTCGCCGCTTTTTTTAATATTCCATCAGTACAAGTATCTACGAACTTCAAGCTTCTCGATGAGATTTTTGAAGCACGTAATCAAATTGCCCATGAAATGGATAAGATTTAAGTCAAGTTAGGAAGAATCGAAGGCCGCGACGCCAAGATCAAATGATTAGCTACACAAATGAAGTGTTCAAACTTGCGAACGCTTTTCTAAGTCAAGTTGAGACAAAATTAGACCAATAAAACGCATTGCCTACTTGTCTTTGATCGCGGCGAGAATGCGTTTGAAAAGTTCGTCGCCGTTGCCTTGATGCCAGCGCCAGACGACGACCAGATCATGCTCAGGGTCAATCCAGATTGTGTTTGAGCCGTAGCCGATGGCCGCAAAACTCGTCGCTGGCGCATTAGGCCATTGCTTGCGTTTCGTATTGAGCCACCACAGATAGCCGTAATCAGGGCCGAGTTTTCCCGGCGTCGTTGCGGCCTGCACCCACTTTTGGGAGATGAGTTGTTTGTTTTGCCAGCGGCCTTTGCGCAAGACGAGATAACCGAAGCGGGCTTCGTCGCGCGTGTTGATCCAGAGGCCGCCGCCCCAGCGAGTGCCGCCGCTCACGGATTGTATTTTACTGCCGTCAATCGTCACATAGGAATTGTCATAGCCTTGATACTGCCATGAATTTGACGCGCCGATTGGATTCATAATCTCGTCGCGCAAAACTTCGGGCAGGGGCTTTTTCCAGAGGCGCAAAAGCGAGAGCGCGAGGCGATTGATACGCACATCGTTGTATTCCCAAAACGCGCCGGGTTCTTGCAGAGCGCGCGGTTTGCGCTCGCCTTTGCCGAACTCTTCATGCCCGACGAAGTTTGCAGGTTTGCCCCACAACGCGCCGTCCCATTCGCTTGTTTGCTGCGCATGTTCTTCCCAAGTGATTTTCGCGTTATGCGCTGAATCATAGCCGCCGTCATGCACATAGTTTCCGACCGGGTCACTCACGCTTTTAATTAATCCTTGATCAATGGTAAGGCCGAGAATGGTTGACAGAAAACTTTTCGCGGCGCTGTAAGTCGGATCAATCCTCGATGTGTCGCCCCATTCGGCGACGATGTAGCCGTGCCGCAGAATAATGCCGTTTGTGCTTCCACGCTCTTTCGGCAGCTTCCCCAAAACTCTGCCGAAAGTTTCCACTTGCGTCGAAAAATTGGGCGGAATCGTGCTTTCCTGTGTCTGCGCATAAGCGATTGCCTGTTCAAGGAGCGCGGCATCCATGCCGACTTGTGGGGGTTGCTTGCGCTGCCAAGCGTCGCCGGATGCTGGATAATAAAGAGAAGTTTGCGCGGCTGTTTGTTTGCCGCTTCTACGCGTGACAGCCGTTTGCGCGGCGGCGACATTCGCAAAACAGAGAACAAGCGCGAAGTATGCGACGATGGAAAATTGTTTGATGTGCGTTCGGCAGTTCATTCTACGTTTCATTTCGTTTTCACTTTTTCAAGTCTTCACTTCTTCAATTTGAGCGTCGGCAAATTAGCGCGGCGAAGCTGTTCGTTGAGTTGTTTGACATCCGTATTCTTCGCTTCATTCCAACGCGCCAGCAAGTCGTCAAGCGTTTGCTGTAATGCGCCGGACGTGTTGACGGCCTGTGTGGTTGGCTGGACATCTGCATCCTGCAATATGTCTAGCAGCGATAATTGCGCCGCGTTCAGCTTCGCAAAGTTCGTTTCCGTTGTTGCCGTGTTGTTCGCAGCAGCAGGCGCATCCTCTTCGTCATCGCCGCTGCTGCTTCCTCCGGCAAGCGTCGCCGCTTTTTTATCTAACGATTTGAGCGCCGCCGAAAGTGCGTCTTGATTTTTGCGCGCGCGTAGTTCTTTAAGCTGCGTGCGTAGTTCGCGCACTTCTTCGAGCGCCGCGCGGCTGCGATTCATTCCTTCGTAAGCCTGCAAAGAGAGCGCGAACTGTTGGGCGATGGCGGACGGCGCAGATTTCACGCGCGGGTCAATCTTTACGTCGAGCGGTTGCGTGAGGCTTCGCCCGTTCACAGAGAGCTTTACGGTGTAGCGTCCGGGCGCAACGACTGGCCCCTGCGGAACCGGCGGCGTGTCCATGTAAATGGCCGAGATCGGATAATCGTAGCGATCAACTTTCGGCGCGGCATAGTGCATGTCCCAGACAAAGCGCTGCATACCTTGTCGCCCTGAAAGCACTTGCGGCGGACGCACCCAGTAAAAGGGTACGTTCAAATCCTTCTCGCTGACGGGCGGCGTTGTGGCGTCTGCGCTTGAAAAGCGACGCACAAGTTTATTCGCCGCGTCGAAGATTTCAAGCGTGATTGGCTTGGCACTATCCGACTTCAAATAGTAATCAATAACCGCGCCGTCCGGTGGATTTTTGCCCGCAGGTTCTTCGGGCGGCAGCGGCGTGTCCGTGTTGACGTTGCGCTTGATGCGAACGGCGAGTTGCGGTTGAAAAAGAAACGCATCGGAGGCTGCGACTTTTGCATTCGTTTGTCGCAGCGGTGCGATGTCGTCGAGAATCCAGAACGAGCGCCCGTGCGTGCCGACGACGACATCATCATTGTGTACGACGAGATCGCGAATCGAAGTCGCGGGCATGTTCAAACGCAAAGGTTGCCAATCGTCGCCGTCATTGAATGAAACATAAACGGCACGTTCTGTCCCGCAAAAGAGCAAGCCTTTGCGCGCGGAATCTTCGCGGACGACATTGACGGGAGCGTTGTCGGGCAAACCTTTGGTGATTTCTTTCCACGTTTTGCCGTCGTCGTGCGTGCGATAAATGTGCGGGCGCTGATCGTCTAGGCGTATGCGATTGACGGCGGCGTAAGCTGTTCCGGCGTCGAAGCGTCCGGCGTCGATGATGGAAATTTTGCTCCACGAAGTCACGTCCGGCGGCGTCACGTTCTGCCATGACTTTCCATTATCACGCGTCACGTGAATGAGTCCGTCATCCGTGCCAGCCCAGATTGTGTTGATGTCTTTATAGGACGGCGCGACGGTGTAGATGACGCCGCGTCGCGGTTGCTTTTGCATTTCCGGCTTGCGAAAAACGCCTATGCTGTCGGGTACGTCCGGCGTCTCGCGCGAAAGGTCTGGGCTGATGATGTCCCAACTGTTTCCGCCGTTCGTAGTTTTGAAAAGCACGTTCGAGCCTAAGAATAAAACATGCGGATCGACGGGCGAGAAGAGAAGCGGCGCGGTGCGGACGAAGCGATACTTGCCGCTGCGAGTGACTTCGGGCGCGACGTTCTGCACCTGTCCTGTGGTCTTGTCGAAGCGCGTCGCTTTGCCGCCGTAAATAAAATTCGGGTTGAGCGGATCGGGCGCGACGTAGCCGTATTCTTCCGTGCCGATGGTGCGCCAATCGCGAAAGGTAATCGCGCCGTTGTCGCCGCGACTACTTGTTCCAACCGAGCCGCTTTCCTGCTGCGCGCCGTAAACCCAGTACGGAAATTCGTTGTCTGTGATGACGTGGAAAAACTGCGCTGTCGGCTGGTTGTACCAACTGCTCCATGTTTGCCCGCCGTTGACCGTGAGAGTCGCGCCCTGATCGCTCGCAAGTAAAATGATTTGCGGATTGTTCGGATTGATCCAGACGGTGTGGTAATCGTCGCCGCCGGGCGCGCCCTTGATCGCTTTGAAATTTTTGCCCGCGTCCGTCGAGCGATACGTCGAAGTGTTGGCGGAATAAACGATGTCTTTGTTTTTCGGATCAACTTTTACTTCTGCGAAGTCGCTGCCGCGTCCCCAGATACGCACCTCACTATTAACGCGTTGCCACGTTTCGCCCGCGTCGTTCGAGAGATAAACGCCGCCGAGTTTCGGCGCATCGACGTTGGCGTAAAGCCTGTTTGAATCGCTTGGCGCAACCGCGATGCCGATGCGTCCCAAACCTTGTTCAGTCGTCGGGAGTCCCTTCGTTAATTGCCGCCATGTCGCGCCGCCGTCCGTTGATTTGTAGAGGCCGCTGTTCGCGCCCTGCCACGCGCCGTTTTCCCATGGCCCCTGTCTCGAAGCCCACAAGTCTGCGTAGATCGTTTGCGAATTCGTCGGATCAAAGGCGAGCGCAATCGCGCCCGTATTCTCGTCCTTGTAAAGCACTTTCTGAAAAGTCTCACCGCCGTTTGTCGAGCGGAACACGCCGCGCTCCGCGTTCGCTCCGTAAGGATGTCCGAGCACGGCGACGAACACGCGCTTAGCGTCACGCGGATCAACGATGATTGCGCCGATTTGCTGTGCGTCGCGCAATCCCAAATGTCGCCAAGTCTTTCCTGCGTCCGTTGATTTATAAACGCCATCGCCGGTTGATAAATCCGGGCGCTGCAAGCCTTCGCCGCTGCCGACGTAAAGGATGTTCGGGTCGGATGGCGCGACGGCAATCGCGCCGATTGAGCCTGTCGGTTGATCGTCGAAAATGGGCGTCCACGTGCGCCCTGCATCGTTTGTGCGCCACACACCGCCGTTATTAACGCCTATGTAAAAAACGTTCGGCTGATCCGGCACGCCCGTCGCGCCGACGGTGCGCCCGCCGCGAAACGGCCCGATCATGCGCCAGCGCATATTCTGATAAAGGTTCTGATCGAGAGTCTGTGCTGCCGTGATGACAGGCAATCCGACGAGCATCAGAAAACCACAGACGATGAAAGTAAGGTTGCGTATTCTTGCGACGATAACGATTGGGTTCACGATTTATCTCCGGGAAGACATATTCTTGATAGAGCTAACCCGCCGAACTTGAGATTTAACGGATTGAAACTCGGTCGAAGCGCCGCCGCTCATCGAGCGCGAGAGTGTTCAAGGCATTCGCGCGAAAAGCACGATGCCGCTTTATTGTTCGTCGTGGATTGTAGCAGATGATTTTTGAGGAGTGGCTGACAAAAAACGCGCCGGTCGTTTTACGGGAAACGACGTTGCCGCGCGCTACGCATTTGAGCAAGCGAGCCTAAGCTTTAATGATTACCGGAAGCCGCACGGCTGTTTGGCGTTGGTGGAGGCGGCTCGACTGAAGACAGCGCTTTCGTTCGTCTGTGCCGCGCTGCTTTCGTCAAAGGCCGCAGAGCTGAATAAAAGTCGCGCACGATTTCGATTAATGCTTTCGGATCAGCCTGAACCTTATCCACTTCATTGATTAAAACGGCGGCGGCGACATCACTGCTTAACTCGTTAGCGATAGACATAACCGGACAAACTCCTCGTCGAAAAGGGGGCGAAATCAATCGTAAAATTCGTTGTGCTTGGAACGAATTGCATCCTAGCCGATTTGTGTTACCGGAATGTTACAAAAGCAAAATAGTTCGGACGCCTGTTGTTCGCCGGTGAGCGCTTCCATAAAGTAAAGATGAAAACACGGGGGCATTAGTGGTTTATCTTATTCACACGATAGTTAACATTTTGTTCACACATTGTTAACGCTCTGGTAATATGAATCTCCCGCGTTCACGTCGAAACGCGGTTCATGTCTTACCGCAACGCTCGCCGTAGCATTCGTTCGTAACCGATGAAAAGGGTTTGACGTGCGAAACGGAATTCAATGGAATGCTTTCCGCTCTCCTCTCAAGGCTAATTGCCTGATCGCTCTTTTTCTGCTCGGCTGCAACGCTTCTTCTCAAGCCGCACAATCTTCATTCAATGTTCTATGCCGCCCGGAACTCGCTTTGTCTCATCGCGCAGAGTTGGCTGAAAAACTGCGCCTTATTACCGGCTGGCAAAATCTCGGCTTCGACGAAAACGGGGCGCTGCGTTTGAACGAAATGAAAATTCGCGGCGGCTCGCAAACAGCGCGCGATCTTTTGGCGGCGGCTGTTTCCGGCAAGAATGTGATCGTGCTGGAAGACGCAAGCAATCGCAACGATGTCGTTTTTTGCCGCGTCATCGAAGGCAAATGGAAAAGAAACGCCTCCGCGAAGCCGCCCGTTTATATCGTTCTGATAGACTTCGCGGACTTCTCTCATTTGACGGGTGACGCGGCGGCGCTCTCGGCATTTAATGTCGGTTGGGGAGTGATGCACGAACTCGACCATGTCGTGCGCGATTCATCGGACGCCGAAAAAAACGGCGAGACAGGAGAATGCGAAGACGCTGTCAATCGTATGCGCCGCGAGTGCGGATTGCCGTTGCGCGCGGATTACTATTTCAGCTTTCTTCCAGCCGCCGAGCATTCCGATTTCAAGACGAAACTTGTGCGCCTGCCGTTCAATGCTTACAACGCTGAAATAAATAAGATGAAACGTTACTGGCTCATGTGGGACGCGGCTCTCGTTGGCGGCCTTGATGAGCAAAAACGCCTTGCGGCGCGCCGGTGACTCTCGCCTGTGAGTTACGCGAAGCAATTGTTCGCTTGAAAGCCGCCAGCCGAAAACTATAACCACACGCCGAATGATTCGTTATCAACGAAGGCTCATGCTCTGCGATGCGTGAGCCTTCTTTTCTTTTCGCATCGTTTTATAGCCGCTGGCAAATGAATGTGAACACCGTAGGGGCAGGGCTAGTCCCTGCCCGCCTCTTTATCAAACAGCGGGCAGGGACTAGCCCTGCCCCTACATAAATCCGCACTTCCAAAAAATTCAATAAAGACTTCGGCGACGCGCAAGGTTTGCGGCGCGAATTAACAATTATTTAAGACGCAGTTCACCCGGCTTTAACCTCCGCACGCTACATTCCACTTTTCCACTAAACACGCGATGCGCTTGCGATCAGCCGTGCGTATCAATTGTTTCAACAGTCACTCTTAAATTTCTATTTTCATGCGAACGCACACACGTTCACGCACACATAAACAATTCTTCGCACACTCCACAGGAGGCTTTATGATTAAGCTGCAACCCCGGCGACTCGCTTGCCCGCTGCGTCTTGCTCTCGCACTCACGGCACTTTTGGTTTTTCAAATCGGCGCGTTTGCGCAAACGGATACGGGACGCATCGCGGGCACTGTGCGCGACCCGAACAACGCCGTCGTGCCCGGCGCAACAATCGTCGTGCGCAACGAACGCACCAATGAAGAGCGCACCGCGACGACGACAGGCGAAGGCGTTTTTCAAGTGCCCGCACTCAAAGCATCGACCTACACGGTAACGGTCACCGCGCCGAACTTTGCGACGACCACCGCCACCGCCGTGCAGGTAAACGTCGGGCAGGAATTTACTCTCGATCTCGCTTTGCAGGCAGCCGGTGCAACGACGACTGTTAATGTTACTTCTTCATCGGAAGCCGCGCTCGACACGGATTCGGCGCGCATCGGCGCAAGCGTCAACCAGCGCGAAGTCGAAGGCTTGCCGGTCAACGGAAGACAACTCTCGCAACTCGAATTGCAAGCGCCCGGCTCTGTCAACAGCGGCTCCGGCACGTTCGGCGATATACGCTTTTCGGGACGCGCCAACCAGCAAAACGTCATACGCTATGACGGCATCGAAGGCTCTGCGATCATCGACGCTTCGCCCGGCAACTTGAATGGCGAAGTGCCTTCGCCCTTTCGCCTGCAATCGAGTCTGGAAAACGTGCAGGAATTTCGCGTTGACTCGAACAATTTTCCGGCGGAGTTCGGCACAGGCACAGGCGGCCAAATCAGCGTCGTCACCAAGAGCGGCTCGAACGCTTTTCACGGCTCTCTCTTTGAATACTTTCGTAATTCTTCATTAGACGCCGCCAACTTTTTCGATAACATAGTCGGTCGAAAAGCGCCGCTTCGTCTCAATCAATTCGGCGGCTCGCTCGGCGGTTATATCATCAAGGACAAGCTTTTCTTTTTCGGCAGCTATGAAGGTTATCGACTGCGCTCCGGCGTCAATTCCGTCGAAGCCGTGCCGGGTCAAGCCGCGAGAATTTGCGCGCCGCCGTTCGGCACAGGCACGCTCGCTTGTAGCGCCAACAGCGTCGCTTTGCTTCCGGCTTTCCGCGCGACGGGCGCAGCAATCATCAGCACCGGCACGGGCAACAACTTGTTCGATGTCGCGCAGCTTCAGGCCAGCAATTCGGTCAACGAAAATTCAGGGGCGGCGCGCTTCGATTTGCGCATTAACGATAACAACTCGGCGTACTTTCGTTTCTTCCGCGATCAAGGCAACAACGATCAGCCCGAAGGTGTCACAGGCCGCCGCGTCGTTATCCGCGACGTTCCGCAAAACGGCGTCTTCGCTTTGCAATCTACTTTGAGTTCGCGCCTGTTGAATGAATTTAAGCTTGGCTACAACTCCGCGCTGTCGCGCATCAACGGTGTCGCGCCCACAATCAACGGCGTGGACTTTTCCGGCATCACGCTCAACATTTCCGGCAACACCGCGAACTTCGCTCTGCCCGGTCAAGGCTCGTCTGCTGGCACGGCGGTTCCCGGCGGCCTCGTGCGCGCCAACTCCGCGACGAACGGGCGCGGCCAACCCTACACTCCTTATTCTTTGTCGTTCATTGATAACGTCAACTACACACGCGGTAACCATAACTTCCGCTTCGGCGGCGAGCTTCGCGCCATTCGTCTTTACACGGATCGGCAGGGCGGCATTACTTACACTTACTCGAATCTGCAAAGCTTTCTCGCAGATACGCTGCAATCGGTGCAGTACGCGGGCGACTTGAGTTTGCCGAGTCCGTTTGACGGCTCGACAGGGCAGGCGCACGCCAAGCAGGAATACTACATCGGCTACGCACAGGATGAATGGAAGCTGCGCCCGAACCTTACTTTGAATTACGGTTTGCGCTATGAGTTCTACACGCCGCTTCGTGAAGCACGCAATCGTCAAGTTCTCTTCGACATCAGGAACGGTACTTTGCGTCCGCAGACCGAAGACCCTTTGAAATCTTCAAAGACAAACTTCGGCCCGCGCGTCGCTTTGACTTATTCGCCGAACGCTTCCGGCACAGGCTTTTTCGGCGGCGGGCGCACAGTCCTTCGCACAGGCTTCGGCATTTACTACGGCCCCGGCCAGACCGAAGATCAGATTCAACCGATTGAAAGCGTGCGCGCCATTTCAACTTTAACGGGCAGCACAATCGTCAACGGTCAACAATTGTTTGGTTTCCAGAACGATACGAACGCGGCCTTCGCAAACTTTCTGGCCTTCTTCAACAGCAACCCGAACACGCGCTCTTTTCAGCCGCGCGCTTATGCGCCGGAGTACACGATACCGGAGAAGGTTTATCAATACAGCTTCTCCGTCCAGCAAGAATTGCCGTACAAATTGGCGGCGACCATTGCATACGTCGGCAGTCAGGGACGCAATCTGTTTCTGCGCAGCATCGCCAATACTATTTTGCCCGGACAAACTTCCATCGTGAACGGCACAAACATTCCGGCGGGCGTCGGCATCGTCAATCGCACGAACGCCGCAGGGCAAGTCATTGGCGTCACGACCGTGCGGCAGTTTTCCATTATCAACGGCGCGACGGTGCAGAATCCATTCGCCGAAGTTGACTACAAAACAAGCGGCGGTTCGGATAGTTATAACGCACTGCAAACTTCATTAACGCGCCGTTTGTCGAGCGGCTTAACGCTCAATGCGCAATACACTCTTTCCAAAAGCTTCGGCAATACTAGCGGGTCAAACGAAGCGCGCACTTCCGCCAACCCGTTCGACTTTAACGCCGACCGCAGCGTCAACAACTTCGATGTGCGCAACACTTTCAACTTGAGCGCGCTTTACGAACTGCCGTTCGGAAAGGGTAAGCGTTACGATTTGGGCGGCGTCGGCAACGCCGTTTTCGGCAACTTTGAAATCGGTGGCATCATCAACGCGCGTTCGGGACTTCCCATCGAAGTCGGTATCACGCGTCCCGATGTGGTGATTCAATGCACGAACGCGGCAGCCGGATGCAACTCGGGAGAAGTGCGCTCACTGCCCGGCACCATCAACGCGGCGACTCCGCTACCCGCAGGCTTTACCGCCGTCATCAACACGCCGGGCGGAGGCGCATCGCGCAACGTTCGCCGTCCTGATTTAATCTCAGGCGTCAATCCATATCTCAACAACGACCGCTCGCTTTTGAATCCGGCAGCCTTTGCGACACCAGCGCCCGGCACCTTCGGCAATCTGCCGCGCAACGCTCTACGCGGGCCTAACTTCAAGCAGTTCGATATGGTCTTGAACAAACGCTTTCGCTTGGGTGAGACGACGAACATAGAATTTCGTTCGGAGTTCTTCAACATCTTCAACCAAACGAATTTTGCGAATCCGTCTTCGACTCTTAACAACGCGCTCGGCACCGGGAATAACCAATTGCAACCCGGCCAGCCCTTCACGCAGAATGCCGCCGGTTCTACTTTCGGCCTGCTGCGGCAAACCGTCGAACGCACCGTCGGCCTCGGCACGAATCGCCAGATACAATTCGCGTTGCGGCTCAATTTTTAGTTCCACAAAACGGCGCTCGCGGCGACACGGCTTCTTTCAATTTCGCCGCGAGCGCGTAACCGCACTCATCCCGACGATGAAGCATCACCGATGCTTATTTATAGAAAGGCGCGCAGGCTTAACCGCAGGCGTGCCTTTTATTTTTGCCGCTATTAAATAATTCAGACGGATGTAACACGGTTAATATAAGCTGCGGTTTTACATCTATTCCAAGTCAATCGTTTTATCAGGAGGATTCTCCATGGCACTTTCGATGACACAAGCGAAAACACAAGCGCCTTATAATCTGGCTTTCGTACTTTTCATTTTTATTATCGCCCTTGCTTCCGCGTGCAGCGGCGAACGCGGCGGCGCGGGCGGCGGTTCATCCTCCGGCTCTGCGGGCGGCGCGATTCGCTTGCAGGGCGCGGGCGCGACCTTTCCCAATCCGCTTTATCAAAAATGGCTCAGCGAGTACGGCAAAGCGAATCCAAACACGCGCATTGATTATCAATCCATCGGATCGGGCGGCGGTATCAAGCAAATTAAAGAACAGACAATTGACTTCGGAGCGAGTGATGCGCCGATGAAAGACGAAGACTTGAAATCCGCGCCCGGCGAACTACTGCATATCCCGACGGTGCTCGGCGCAGTCGTCGTCACATACAATCTGCAAGGCATACAACAACCCTTGAAGTTTTCGCCCAAAACTATTGCCGACATCTTTCTCGGAAAGATCAAACGCTGGGATGACGCGGCGATCAAAGCCGACAACGCGGGCGTGAATCTTCCCGCCGCCGACATCACCGTTGTCCATCGCACGGACGGCAGCGGCACGTCCGCCGTCTTCACAGATTACCTTTCAAAAATCAGTCCCGAATGGAAGGAAAAAATCGGCACAGGCACATCCGTGAATTGGCCTGCCGGACAGGGTGGCAAAGGCAACGAAGGGGTGACGGGACAGATTAAGCAGCAAGGAAACACCGTCGGCTACGTCGAACTCGCCTACGCCGTGCAAAATAAATTGCCTGTTGCGTTGATTAAAAACCGCGCGGGTAATTTCGTCGAACCATCGCTCGACGCTGTCACTGCCGCCGCCGCCGAATCCGTTTCAACGACGCAGGAAGATTTGCGTACTTCTATTACGGATGCGGCGGGCGCAAACGTTTATCCGATTGCGAGCTACACGTATTTGCTCGTCTACAAAAACCAGAAGGACGCCGTGAAGGGCAAAGCGCTCGTAGATTTTCTGTGGTGGGGAACGCACGACGGCGAACGCTTCGCGCGCGATCTGCAATACGCGCCGCTGCCCGAAGAAATCACCAAACGCGCCGAAGCCAAAATCAATTCGATCACAGCGGACGGCAAACCCTTGCGAGCCGCACAACAGCCATAAGAAATTTGCGATTTTAGATTTGCGATTTGCGATTGAAAGCGGAGTCGAGAATTGAACGAGTAAATCCTTTGTCCTTATCCAATCGCAAATCGGCAATCGCAAATCTAAAATAATTCCGATGTCGCAGCCGCAAACAATTGTTCCGACACCGGCGGGCGCATACGGCGCGCGCGCGCGTATGTTGAAATGGCGACGCGCCCTTGCGCCGACGGGCAATGCGGGCGATGCCGTTTTTCGCTCCGCGCTGTTGTGCGCTGCCGTTGCGCTGCTGCTGATCGTCGCGCTTATGATCGGTTCGATTGCTTCAAACTCGTTGCCGTCAATTCACAAATTCGGCTGGAACTTTTTGACAGGCCGCGTGTGGAATCCTGTGGGCGGCGAGTTCGGCGCGCTGCCTTTTATTTACGGCACGCTCGTTTCTTCTTTAATCGCGCTGGCTATCGCCGTGCCGCTTTCTCTGGGCGTCTCCGTCTTTCTCGTCGAACAAGCGCCGCCGCAACTCGCGCGTCCGCTCGCCTTTCTCGTTGAACTTCTGGCAGCGATTCCTTCGGTGGTTTACGGACTGTGGGGCATCTTCGTGCTTGCGCCCGTGCTGCGCGAATATGTCGAGCCTGTGCTCGCGCGTGTCTTCGGTTGGCTGCCGCTTTTTCAGGGAACGATCACGGGCATCGGCCTCTTCACGGGCGGCTGTATTCTCGCCATTATGATTACGCCGATCATTTCCGCTGTTGTGCGCGATGTGCTTTCAGCCGTGCCACAATCGCAACGCGAAGCGGCGCTTGCGCTCGGCGCAACGCGTTGGGAAACGACGCGCGTCGTGCTCGCCAATGCTGCGCCCGGCATCGCCGGAGCCATTATCTTAGGACTAGGGCGAGCCATCGGCGAAACAATGGCTGTCACAATGGTGATCGGCAATCGCCCGCAAATCAGCGCCTCGCTTTTCGCGCCCTCTTACACAATCGCTTCCGTCATCGCCAACGAATTCACCGAAGCAACCGGCGATTTATATTTGAGTGCGCTGGTTGAAATCGGCCTCATACTTTTTCTTGTGACCTTCGTCGTCAACGCCGCTGCCAAGCTTTTGGTGTGGAGTGTAACGCGCGGCACAAGCGGCACGGCGAGGGCGGCGTGATGATAAAGACCGTGAGTCACGCAGACCGTGTTCGACGTTTGACGAGCACCCTGATGACGGCTGCGACGGCGATGTGCGCGCTGTTTGCCGTCAGCCTGCTGCTGCTGATTCTCGGCTACATTACGTATCGCGGAATCGGCGCGCTCAATTATCAATTTTTGATTGACACGCCGAAGCCCGTCGGCGAAGGCGGCGGCATCGGCAACGCGATCACGGGAACGCTCCTGCTCCTCCTCCTCGCTTCCGTCATCGGTTTGCCGTTCGGCATTGCGACGGGAATTTATCTGGCGGAGTTCGGCGACGGGCGCTTCGCCTCGCTTGTGCGATTCGTGACGGACACGCTGACGGGCGTGCCGTCCATCGTCGTCGGCGTTTTCGTTTACACGCTGGTGGTACTGCCGATGAAGCAATTTTCGGCGCTCGCGGGAGGATTAGCTCTCGCCTTGATTATGGTTCCGATTGTCGCGCGCACGACTGAAGAGATCATGCGTCTGGTGCCGACATCCCTGCGCGAAGCGGCGCTCGCGCTCGGCGCTCCACAGTGGCGTGTGACGCTCGGCGTTGTGCTGCCCGCTGCTTCGAGCGGGATTGCGACGGGCGCGATGCTCGCCGTCGCGCGCGTGTCGGGCGAAACCGCGCCGCTGCTTTTCACGGCCTTCGGCAGCCGCTTCTTTAACTTTTATCTCGATCAGCCGATTGCCGCCCTGCCCGTGCAAATTTACAACTACGCCATCTCGCCCTACGATGAATGGCACGCGCAAGCATGGGCGGCGACGCTTGTCTTGATGACGCTCATACTTGCAATTAACATCGTCGTGCGCTTTCTTACGCGCACCAAGTTTTAGAACACTTAAGAAGGTTTGCCACAGAGGCACAGAGATTAGGGAACAGTTTTCAGTTTTGAGTTTTCAGTAGTTAAGAAGGCGGTGGCTCTGTGCGGCAAGTTCTAAACTGATAACTGATAACCGAAAACTCAAAACCGTTTATCTCTGTGGCTAAATTCGTAGATTTTGTTAGACGCTATTAGGAATGTCACATGCGCTTTCATCATTCGCGCGAGCGACGCGACGGGCGCAGGAGTTATATATGCCGAAATCTGTGTTGATCGTCGAAGATGATCCTGATATTGCGGAGAGCCTGCGTTACAATCTCGAGCGCGAAGGCTTAAAAACGCACGTCGCGCTGACGGGCGAGCAAGCGTTAGCCGTCGCGCTCGACGCGCGCGAAACTCCTTCGCTGATCCTGCTCGATTTGATGTTGCCCGGCATGAGCGGTTCGGAGTTATGCAGGCGTTTGCGACGCGAGCCGCTAACAAAGCGCACGCCGATCATTATGCTGACGGCGCGCGTCTCGGAAGCGGAACGCGTCGGCGGCCTTGATCTGGGCGCGGACGATTACATCACGAAGCCTTTCTCCGTGCGCGAATTGCTCGCACGCGTGCGCGCTGTGCTCAGGCGCACGGACGAAGCGGGAGAAGCCAACTATGAAGACAATCGTCTCGCCGTTGACTTTGCGCAGATGCGCGTTGTGTGCGGGGGCGAGCCTGTCAAGCTAACGCGCAAGGAGTTTGCGTTGTTGCAGTCGCTCATCAAAAGCAGTGGCCGCGTGGCGACGCGCCAGCAACTTCTCGATAACGTGTGGGGCTATGCCTACTACGGCGACGCGCGCACGCTCGATGTTCATATACGAAGGCTACGCCAAAAGCTCGGCGTGTGCAGTGATTCGATTGAAACAGTCGTCGGCGTCGGCTATCGCTTCGTCGGTTGCGCAGAAAGCGGCGAGGCCGCGCCACACAACGCATCTTCCGTGCAGTAAAAACCACCGTGCCCGTTCGTTACAAAAACTTTCTTGCATTGTGCGCGGCTTCGCTCGCCGGTCTCCTTTCCGGCTTCTGGTGGAGTGGGTGGATCGGTCTTGCGATATTCGTGACAGCGCTTGCGGGAATGTTGATTGGTCGCTTCATTTCAAGCCGGAGTGAATCGTTGAAGAGCGGCGCTTCACTCAGTTCTTCACTTGCTGCAAAGGAAGCGAAGACGGACACACTCTTGAGCGCACCGGCAAGTGCGTTGCTTGAAGCGACGATGAACGGAATGCGCGAGGGCGTTCTTGTCGTCGATCAAACGCTCGCGGTGGCAACATCGAATCTGGCGGCGCGTGCTATCTTCAGCCGCGTCGAAGTGGCGCTCGAACGTCGTCGCTTGAGTGATTTAACGCGCAACGCAGCGGTTCACGCAGCCTTTCGCGCGGCGATTGAAACAGGCGAGCGCGGCGAAGTCAAAGTCGAATTGCACAATGCTGACGGGCGTCGCGTTTTCGATTTAAGCGTTGTGCCATTGCATTTGAATGCAGATAAAAATCCGCGCGGTGCTATCGGCGTCTTCTTCGATATTACGCAACTCGAACGGCTCGAACGCGTTCGTCAGGAATTCCTCTCCAACGTTTCCCACGAACTACGCACGCCTTTAACTTCAATCATCGCTTTCGTCGAAACTTTACAGGACGGCGCGATGGAAGACACGGAAACGGCCAATCGTTTTCTCGGCGTGATTCGCCGCAATGCCGCGCGTATGCACAATCTGATTGACGATATTCTGGAACTCTCCGCCATCGAAGCGGGCACCGTGACGATTGAAATAAAAGCCGTGCGGCTTCATCAATTAATCACGGACGTTGTGAGTTCGCTCGCCGCCGCCGCAGATGCGCGACTCATCACAGTGCGCAACGAAGTCGGCGCGGAGGTTTTTGTGTACGCAGACGCGCGCCGCCTCGAACAAATGCTTCTCAATCTCGTCGGCAATGCGATTAAGTTCAACCGCGAAAACGGCGCGGTTATCATTAGCCACGAAACAACGAACGAGCGCGACCGCATCAAAGTTGCGGACACGGGCGAGGGAATTCCAAGGGAGCATCTGGCGCGCGTCTTCGAGCGTTTCTACAGAGTTGACCGCGCGCGAGAAACGGGCGGCACAGGTCTCGGACTCGCCATCGTCAAGCATCTGGCGCGCGCGCACGGCGGCGAAGCGAGCGCTGATTCCCAGCCCGGTGAAGGCTCGACGTTTACTATCGAACTGCCTGCCGCCGCAAACGAACCTTCCGTGGCAATCGTCGCGTGAGCGCAAGCTGTCGCTTCGTTTAGCCGCTCTTTAATCTGCCACTGTTCCCACTTCTATAGCCGCTTGCAAATGAATGTGCTCATTGTAGGGGCAGGGCTAGTCCCTGCCCGCTTGTTTGATAAAGGCACGGGCAGGGACTAGCCCTGCCCCTACATAAATCTGCCTTTCGTTAATAAGGCTGCACGCAAATGCAAATCGCTATAAATCACAAAAACTCGACTGCGGTTTTTGAAACGATTTACCAACGGCGTTTCAATTACCGCTCTCTTCGCCGTGCGGCACACAAGGCTTGCAACATTTCCTCAAAGCATGGATCATCATGTGGAAGAACGACGACGCTGTTTCGGAGGTTACTGCTTTTGTACTCGGCTCAAATAACGCGCGCCAACCCAACCTGTATCGTGCTTCTCATAGATCAATCCGGCTCGATGGCTGACCCGCTCGGCGTGGATCAAAACACGCGCAAAGCGGATTTCGTCGCCGATGTTGTCAATCACACTCTGCATGATCTCGTTATTCGCTGCACGAAGACAGAAGAAGTGCGCAGCTATTATTACGTTTCGGTGATCGGTTACGGGCGCAACGTGTCGTCTGCTTTCGGCGGCTTGCTCGCGGATCGCTTGATCGCGCCCATCGCGGAAGTCGCGGAGTATCCTTTGCGCGTCGAAAATCGTTTGAAGCGCGTGCCGGACGGCGCAGGCGGCATCATCGAAATGCCCGTGCGCTTTCCTGTCTGGATGCACGCGCTTGCCGACGGCGGAACGCCTATGTGTCAGGCGTTTGGTCAAGCGAAAACCGTTATCGAAGATTGGCTCGGCGAACATCCGCGCGGCTTTCCGCCGACGGTGCTGCACTTGACCGACGGCGAAAGCGGCGACGGCGACCCGACTGCGCTCGGACACGAAATCATGTCGCTCGGCACAGACGACGGGCAAGTGTTGCTGCTTAATTGTCATCTATCATCGCGCCGCGCCGCGAAGATAGAATACCCGACGACGGACGCGCAGCTTTCGGATGGATTCGCACGCACGCTCTTCAACATCTCAAGCTCGTTGCCCGCGAATTTCTTGGCTGCCGCTAAACAGTTGGGCGTGGCGGCGGACGAAGGCGCGCGCGGATTCGTTTTTAACGGCGATCCGTCATCAGTCGTTCAATTCTACGAAATCGGCACAAGTCTGACGGGTATGACGCCGCATAAGTGGATGGACGCTTGAAATATTCCTCATCGTCGGGGAACAGGCTATGACAGACAAAAGCTGGCAGCTACGCACGCAACAGTTCATCTTACAGAAAAGCTGCTCGGATTTTGCGGAGTGCGAAGATGCTATCGGCATCAACGCAGCGCTTTCGAGGTTCGCCGTTGTTGATGGCGCAACCGAAGCGTTCGACGCGCGCAGTTGGGCGACGCTATTGGCGGAATCATGGGTCGAAGATGAAATGGCAACAGTCTCTATTGATGCTTTCCGATCATGTGTTGCGGAACAAAGTTTGCGGCTTCATGCGACTTGGCACGGGCGCGCGCTTTCGTGGTACGCCGAAGAAAAAGCGCGCAGTGGTTCTTACGCCGCGTTCGTCGGCGTGCAGTTCGACATGAACGCAAAGCTTCCGCGCTGGCAGGCGATTGCGCTCGGCGATTGTTGTTTGATACAGCTTCGCAAGGGTGCAATCGAACGCTCCTTTCCACTTGTAGATGACGAACAATTCACTTCATCGCCCGTGCTTGTGCCGTCGCTGGAATCCATGCAGGATGCGGCGCTGTCAAAGACGTTGATTGATTCGGGCACAATCGAAAATGAAGACGTGTTTTTGTTGCTCTCGGATGCTGTCGCCGCGTGGTATCTCAAACAAGCGAAGCAGCGCGACGTTGTTTGCAATGAGTTCGACGCACAGCTTGCGGCTTCGCGGCATGATGAGCTAACGCGGCTCTTTCAAAGGGAACGGCTTGCGCATAGAATAAAGGACGACGACATCGCCGTTCTCAGAATCGCCGCGAGTCATCCTTAAAACACCAAAGAAAACTTTGTCACAGAGGCACAGAGAACGGGCAAATATAAAAAGCGAAGTAGATGAAATAGTTTGGTTTACCTTTCCTAACCTCTGTGCCTCTGTGTCTCTGTAGCCAATGCTTCATTTATTAGCGCGATCACATAGCTAATGCAAAACCTCGCACAATCAAATTGGCCTTCGGCGCGCCATTTCAGCGAAGCGATACAATGCCCGGCCATTTGTTTTCGCGCTGCATATCTGCGCGATACCATTCCTGCCGTTGACCGGCTGGGAATGCCGCTCGTCACTTCGGGGCAGTTTGCGTATGTGTATAAACTTCGGAGCGCGAGCGAAGCTTACGCAGTGCGCTGCTTTCGCGGGCATCTGGGTGATCGAGAAAGTCGGTACAGAGCTATTGATGAACATTTGCGCGCGCATCATACGCCTGCGCTCGCGGGTTTCGCATACGAGACGGACGGCATTCTGGTGGGCGGGCGAAGGTTTCCGATTCTCACGATGGAATGGATCGACGGGCCGACGCTCGATGTTTATCTGGACGAAGTGATTAATCGCCCGGATGTCGTGCTGCATTTAGCGGATGAATGGGTGAGATTGATGGGCATGTTGCGCGCGGCAGATGTCGCGCACGGCGATTTGCAGCACGGCAATATCATTGTCGAGCACGGGCATTTGCGGCTCGTCGATTTCGACGGCATGTTTGTTCCCGCGATGAAGAATTGGACGGCGAGCGAATTAGGCCACCAGCACTATCAGCATCCGGCGCGAGATGCAAGATTGTTCGACAAAAATCTCGACAACTTTTCCGCGCTCGTCGTTTATCTATCACTGATTTCTCTGGCCGAGCGGCCTCAGTTATGGAAGGAACATCACGACGAAAATTTGATTTTCACGAAAGCCGATTTCATCGTGCCTGAAGCTTCCGCGCTGTTCGCAAAAGTTAAAGAGATCAGCGAGGAACATCGCAGGCTCGCGGAGATTCTGGAGACGGCGGCGAAGAGTGATCCGTCGAAAGTTCCGTCGCTGCTTGAGCTGGTGAGCGCGAAATCGAAACTGCCCGCGTGGATGACTGCGCCGGTCGGCTTTGATGTGATCGGAAAAACGCGCGAAGTGCAGCCTGTCAAAAGCGCGGCGACGGAAACTACCGCATGGACGGAGTGGAAACAGCATCGTGATAAGTGGATGCCGCAGTCGCCCGGCTCAAACACAGTGCAAAGCGTCTTCAGCGGCGCGCCGCCCGCGCAAAATTCATCTGTGGCAATCACGCCGTCAACTGATCCGCTAGCCGTTCGCAAGAATGCGCTTGCCTATGCAAGAGTGTCTCCCCCGTTTGGAAGATGGTCGTGGCTTTGGTGCGTAGTATGTTTTAACACGTTAAATTCGTTCGGTTTGCCGTTTGGTTATGCACTTTTGGTATTGATTATGACGCTTGTGGTTATTCCCTTGCTATATGGGTTTAACCGGGCGCTTGAAGAACGCGATGCCTTTCTACGCAACGCTTCACCTTCAGGATCAAACCCTCTTTCATCTTCAACGCCAGCAGTCAAATCTTTGCCGGGTTGGATGATGAAGGCAAACGCCGCGAGCGTGCAAAACGCTTCGCAGCCCATGCTCGTGAGTGTGACCACCGATGCGATTATTGCGAATCGTGCCTTGGGAATTTATCACTTGCCGGATTGCGATTGGGCAGACACTATATCGCCGAAGAATCGCGTCGGATTCTCGACCTCGCTGGCTGCGCAAAATGCCGGTTATCACGCCTGCAAGGTTTGCGCGCCGTAGTTGGAAGCAAAAGATTTTGGTGTAACGAGTGCGGCTCTAACGCGATTCGCGCGCCGCGAGACTCGCCTGCGGTTTGCTTTTCCGCGAGGCACGCCATGCGCCAATCGAGTCTTTGGTGAGTGTGAAAATCGTGCGCCGGTTTTGCGCGATTACTTTGAGCCAATCGCGTTTGTTCATCTGCGGAAAGTAGATGCCGCGAAAGAAAAGGCGCGCGACGAAGTGGCCGATGCGAAATTCGAGCGGCTTGTCTCTGAGCGATTGAAACACCGCGTAATTTCTTTCCGGGCTATAAGAAGACCGCCACGCATGATCGACTTCCGCGCGCGCCTCCTTCATCGTTATCTTCAAAGGCTCGTGCGCCATCTCGAACGGCGCAAAATCCATCCAGTGTTTCGGGCGCGCGAGTCGTCCGGCTTTTGCGAGACGATCATACAAAGGCGTCGCCGGAAACGGCGTCAGTTGACCGAACACCGGCAAGCCCGGCGCCCATTCGTGAATCTGTTCGAGCGTGCGTTCCGCGACGCCCGTCGTGTCGTTGTCCATCCCGAAGATAAAAGACGTGATTGCGTAAACGTTGCGGTCTGCGAGACGTTGCAGCACCTCTTGATACTCGCCGGGCTTGTTGAAATTCTTGTTCACGTCGGCAAGGTTGGCCGGATCAATTGATTCCATGCCGATGAAAATCCACTTGCCGCCGGATTGCGTAATCAAGTCAACGAGTTCTTCATCGCGCAAAAGATTGGCGCTGATCTGCGCGACCCAAGGCAACTCCGCGCCCGCCGCAATGATGTCGCGCAGCAAAGACTTGGTGCGCTTTTTGTTGATCGCAAAGTTATCGTCGATAAAGAAAACAGCGACTTGCCCGCCGTCCTGACGAGCGCGTTTCTTCAGCCGCAGCAGTTCGTCAACGACACTTTCGTTTGTGCGAAAGCGAATCGAATCGCCGAAGAAGCCTGTCACGGTGCAGAACTCGCAGCCGTATGGACAACCGCGCCCGGACTCGATAGGAATCACGCGAAACGTTCCCCATCCCGCGCCGTGCCGCTCTAACAGCGGGCGGACAAACTTCGGCACGAGATTGAATTGATCCAGATCAATCGTCTCCCATGGAATCGTCGGGTAGTCCTGCAAACTCGGCTTAATATCAACGCCTTTGGCATCGCGCGACGGTTGATAAACTTCCTTCAGTTCGCCACGCGCGGCGTCTTCGACGATCAAAGGCCACGTTTCGTCTGCTTCGCCGAGAGCGATGGCGTCTGCGTGGCGTTGTCCGCCGTCGCGTCCCAAAGGTTCGTCGGGAACTTCCGTGACGTGCGGGCCGCCCATCACGACGAGCACTCCTGCGGCGCGAATCGCGTCTGCCATGCGGTAGGCTTTAGCAGCCATGCGCGTCATCGCGCCGATCCCGACGAGGCCGATTTTCTCTTTCTTGATGTAGGCGACGAGTTCTTCTTCGTTCATCGCCTGCGCGTTGCCGTCTATCAACAGCACTTCGTGGCCGGGCGGAGTGAGCGATTGAAGCAGAAACATCCACAGGTGCGGCATGAAATTGCGCGTGACGCCGTTATCAGGATTGTATAAAAGAATTCGCATGACCCGTTTCCCTCAGCTTCGTTTCAAACGCTCAAGCAGCTTTTTTCAAGCTCTTGAAAGAAATTAAATGATTGACAGCGCGAGGAGGAAGGAGCGGGGAACTCGATCCAAACGGCGAGCCATACATTATTTGAATATATTGTAGCAGCTACGTGCATTACCGTACATAGCTGGCGGGTGGTTTATCAGTTGATGGATAAAAGCGGCTTTGTGATGCGCCGCAAACTTGCGCGACGCCGCCGCACTATTCCATGTAGTGCTCGTCGAGCTTTGTCTGTAGCGATGCGGGCACAGCCTTCCAGCGCGCCATAGACAAGGCTTTCGCCACAGGATCATGCGGGTGAACGCGCGAGCCGCTCCACTGTCCCGCTTCGTAGCGCCAGCAGTAATACGGGCCGTCGGCGCGACGGCTATAAAATGTTCCCTGCTCGCCCGGCAAAGAATTTTCCGGGTTGATATAGACTCGTAGTCCGCTCATGCTAAACGCAGATGCCATGTTGTTTCAAGAAGCTGATTTCCGCCAAGCGGTTTCTATGTAAGTCGCGCGGGAAAACATGCGCGGTTTGTGTTGCGCTCTGGTCTTCAACGCACAGGTTCAAACTCTGTTTCGGCATGTTGCCCGAAGAGGTCTGTTAATTCCACGCGCCCGCTGGCGTGTACGCGCGCCACTGTAAATGTGCGCTCGCCGGATTCGCGTCCGGGCATTACCTCTGCGCGAAAAGTGAGCCGCGTGCCGATTGTCGCCCACTTGGAAACAGGCGCGTGTTTATTTCTTCGCAAACGAATCTTCTGAATCTTCTTCGCTTGTTTACGCTTGAACACGTGAATGAATAAGCCTGCGCATACGGTCTGGAAAAAGCACGTCGATTTTTCGCGGCTCGATGACGGCCATCACTTCGCCCACGCCGTATGTCGGGTGCAGCATCGTCTGGCCTGAGCTATACGTGCGTGCCTGATCGTAGGGCGCGCCGATCTTCATCGCCGCGCGCGTGCCGTGGACGGCGTTTTGCTTGAACGTGCTGCGCGTTTTGCATCTGGCACAATCAACGCGCGAAATCTGGCCGCGCTTGGTGACGGACGCGACAACGTGGCCGCGCTCTTCGCCGCATACCAGACACAACTTTTCAACTCGATCACCAACCGCGTAAATGTGTTTTTCTACTTTTTCCATAAAGCCTTCCTTTGACGGCCAAGTGTTTGCCGTCCGAAGTTCATCGTCGTAAAACGAAACCCGTTTTAGAGACGTGACTGTTGAATATGCGTTCTCTGAAATCTACATTCGCAAACTTTTACTTGTATCTATAAGTGATACGCCCGCGCGTCAGATCGTAGGGCGTCAGTTCGACGCTGACACGGTCACCGACGAGAATGCGTATGCGATTTTTGCGCATCTTGCCGGAAATCTGTGCGAGCACGACATGCTCCGTGTTATCGAGTTGCACCTTGAAAAACGCGTTGGGCTGCTTGTCTATAATCAAGCCTTCAGCAGGAATCAAATCATCTTTAGCCAATCAATTTCTCCTTTATATCTTTATCGGTCTTTGTTGAAGCCGACAGATGCCCTCGCCTGTGCGTCGTGCATCCGTCGAGCATTCATGTGCGCTAAAGTTTACCTACTCGCGCGTCGCGGGCGAAATGAACGACGCCCGGCGCTGCTGCCGTGTTTGGCGGAAGCGAAGGGTTTCGGCGAAGTGCTTGCGCCGGATTCCTGCGAGCCGCCGAAGGCAGGCAGAAAAACGCGCTTGATGGGTTGCCCTGTCAGGCGTTCGATGCCGCGCAGTGACATTTCTTCGGCGGGCGTTAAAAGCGTAATAGCGCGCCCTGTTTTTCCGGCGCGTCCCGTGCGCCCGATCCTATGCACGTAATCTTCGGGAGCGGCAGGCACATCGAAGTTGATAACATGCGAAATGGAATCAACGTCAATGCCGCGCGCCGCGATGTCCGTCGCGACGAGCACGCGTGTTCCTCCGTCTTTGAATCCGCGCAGTGCCGCTTCGCGTTGCGGCTGCGTGCGGTCAGCGTGAATACGATTAACCTGATGCTGGCGCGCTTCTAAAATATGCGAAAGACGCTCTGCTCCGCGCTTGGTGCGCGTAAAGACTAGGACGCGTTCAAAGCGTTCGCGTTCGAGCAGATCAAGCAGAAGCGCCGTCTTCGATTCCATCGCGACAGGGTAAGCGGTTTGCTCTACAAGCAAGGGAGCGTGGCCGCGCGTGCTGACTTCGACGAGCGCCGGTTTTTGCATCGTCGTGCGCGCGAGTTGTTCGATTGATGGCGACATCGTCGCGGAAAAAAGCAATGTCTGGCGCTTCACGGGAAGCATTCCGAGCACGCGGCGAATCGCAGGCCAGAAGCCCATGTCGAGCATACGGTCTGCTTCGTCCAGCACGAGCACTTCGATGTGCGCGAGATTAACGGAGCCGCGCTCTACGTGATCGAGAAAGCGTCCGGGAGTGGCGACGACCAAGCCTGCGTCACGACGCCGCAAAGCTTCCGTCTGCCGCGACATATTCGCGCCGCCGATAATGCTGACACAGCGCGGAGCCTTTTTCGGCGCTAACTCGCGATAGCTGGCTTCGATTTGCGATGCGAGTTCGCGCGTCGGAGCGAGAATCAAAACGCGCACGCCGGGTCGCGGCGTGTCCGCCATTCTTTGAATGATCGGAAGCAGGAAAGCGGCTGTTTTTCCGGTGCCTGTTTCAGCGCAGCCGATTAAATCTGAACCGGCGAGGATAATGGGAATCGCTTGTGTTTGAATCGGCGTCGGTGTGACATAGCCGAGAGACTCGCAGCCGCCAAGCGTTGCTGGTTGCAGTCCAAGTTCTGTAAAACTCATTCGTTCCTTTATATGCTGCGCGCGTGACTATTTCATGCGCGACTTTTGTTTGAAAAATCGGAATGCCCGCGACAAGCACATTCGCTCGTCGCGGGCATTCTGTGCAAAGAATTGTCGTGTTATGTAAAGCGACAATTAGTAACGGTTGCCGCCACCGCCGCCGTAACCGCCGCCGCTGCGACCACCACCGCCGCCGCCGCGTCCACCACCGCCGCCGCCGTAGCCGCCGCGTCCGCCGCCGCCACCGCCGCCGCCACGATCTTCACGCGGTTTGGCTTCGTTGACGTTCAAATTACGACCGTTGACTTCCTTGCCGTTAAATTGTTCGATGGCTTTTTCGCCTTCTTCTTTGGAAGACATTTCGACAAACCCGAAGCCGCGCGAGCGACCCGTTTCACGATCTTCGACAACCGAAGCCGATTCGACTGTTCCCGCTTGGGCAAATAACTGCTGCAAATCTTCGCTCGAAGTCTGGAACGCGAGATTGCCGACGTATAGTTTCATAGACATGTAGATGTACCTCTCCCCGATGGGAGTATGTAAGAGAAGCTTCGAATGAAAAGTGGCTTCGGAGTAACGGTAGCAGCGAAGGCTCGTGTTCGGGTGCTCTATTAAGTTGAGCGGCTTCTGAAGTTGAAATTAGCCTGCTCTCGAACGATCCAGAACGCCGCCGCCGAAATGCTTGTTAAAGCGGGGACGCATCACCGTTGATGCAAGAGAGAAGGAGTTACCAGCCACTACGATGCACTATTTCACCCTTCAGTTGCAAGTCTAAATCCAATATACGGCAAATATGCGGCAACTCGCGCTGGTGCAGTTTAGCGATTTAGGCCTTGAAAAGAAGCCTCGCGGCTCGCGCAGTTACACAACTATTACAACGCGCGCGGCTTCGACTTGCTACGATATTAAGGAGCACGGGCATCACAGCAATGGCTGAAAATTTTTAATCGAGGTAATACGAAAATGCGCACGGCGATTGTCAATGAAGGTGAAAGAACTCCCAACCGGGTCAACATTCTGATTCTTTCGATCTTTCATCTCGGCGCGGTGGCGGCGCTTTTCGTGTTTACGTGGAAGGCCTTGGCTGCCGCAGTTTTTCTCTGGTGGCTGACGGGAAGCTTCGGCATCGGCGTCGGTTATCATCGCCTCCTGACGCATCGCGGTTTCAAGACGCCGAAATTGCTTGAATACGTTATGACGCTTTGCGGTGCGCTTGCCATGCAGGGCGGCCCCATTGATTGGGTGGCGACGCATCGCATACACCACGCACACACGGACGCGCCCGGCGATCCGCACAGCCCGCGCGACGGCGGCTGGTGGTCGCACTTTATCTGGGTCATCAGCGGAACGGCGCAGGATCACGATCAAGCGGTGCTAATGCGTTACACTCCCGATCTGATGAAAGACAAATTTCATGTCGCGCTCAATCGCTTGTACTGGCTGCCGAACGTTGTGCTGGGAATGCTGTTGCTCGCCTTCGGCGGCTGGTCGTATTTGCTGTGGGCGGTCTTCTTCCGCGCGACTTACGGATTGCACGCGACATGGCTCGTCAACTCCGCAACGCATTTATGGGGAACGCGCCGCTTCGAGACAAAGGATGATTCGCGCAACAGTTTCTGGGTGGCACTGCTGACCTTCGGCGAAGGCTGGCATAACAATCATCACGCCTATCCGACAGCCGCCAAGCACGGCCTTGCATGGTACGAGATCGACACTAACTGGTGGATTATCCGCACGCTCCAACTGCTCGGCCTCGCTACCTCGATCAAACTCGTCGATCTAGCCGAAGTATCCTCCGAATCCGAAACGGTTCGAGCCGCATAAAAGGCGCGACGTGAAAGCTGACCCGGCAAGAGAATCCGAATAGCCTTTTTGATTTTCCTTGATCTCTTCGCCGCCGACTGAAGAAAGCTCCGTGTTTACCTGCCGCCCGCCAGAGTTTTAACCAGCCGATACAAAAACTCCTGTCCTTCGTAAAGTGACTTGACGCCGACGCGTTCATCCTTGCCATGCGCGCGATTGTCGTCGATGTCGGAGAAGAGGCCGGAGACGCCGTACATCGGAATACCGACCTGCCGAAAATACAGACTGTCGGTTGCGCCCGTGCCCATAATCGGAATCACAGGCACGCCCGGCCAGAGCGCTTGCGTAGTGCGCTCGACGGGTTGCATGATTTCAGGCCGCAAGGGTGATGGCGGGCTTGGCTTAGGCTCTTTGATGTAGGTGACTTTGATTTGATTGTCGGCCAGAACTTTGAAGAGCGTGCGTTCGATGTCCGTTGCTGATTCCTGCGGCAGAATGCGACAGTTGACTGTGGCGCGCGCCGTTTGCGGTAACGCATTGTCGGCCTGTCCGCCTTCGAGCCGCGTTGCGACACACGTAGTACGCATCAAGGCGTTATTGTAAGGCGAGGCGGATAACCGCTTGACGGCTTCAGAGTCGGGCGAATCGACACTCGCGATTGATTTCATGTCAGCCGCGCTTTGTCCTTTTTCAATTGCGGCCATGCGCGCGAAGTAAGAGCGCGTCACTTCGTTCAGGTTCACGGGAAAATCGAACTTCGCTAAACGATCAAGACCGCTTGCCAGATGATATATCGCGTTGTCTTTGACGGGCAGCGAGCTATGCCCGCCCTTGTTCTTTACTTCCAATTGAAAGCTCTGGTAAACCTTTTCGCTCGCTTGAATACCGTTGAAAAGCCGCGCGTCTTTGCGATAACGTCCGCCGCCACCTTCGTTGATGCCGAACTCTGCGGCAACCAGATCGCGGTGCGTTTTGAGCAGCCATTCGGGGCCATTGTAATCGCCGCCTTCTTCATCTGCCGTGAGCGCCAAGATGATGTCGCGGTCGGGCTTGAATCCTTCCTGTTTGAAGCGAATCAGGTTCGTGATGAAGATCGCCGCCATCGCTTTATCGTCGCCCGTGCCGCGCCCGTAAAAGTATCCGTCGCGTTCCGTGAGCTTGAATGGATCGAGATTATCCGACCAATCTTCTTTGCGCGCTTCGACGACATCCAGATGCGCGAGAAGCAAAAGTGGCTTGCGTGCGCCCGTGCCGCGCAGGCGCGCAACGAGATTGCCTTTGCGTGCGTTGCCGGGATGAACGAGCACCCGTGCGTCTTCGTCTGTAAAGCCCGCTGCCTTTAGTCGCGCCGCCATCGCGCGTGCGGCGTCGGTAGTGCTGCCGATTGAATCAGTGGTATTAATCTCGACAAGTTCCTTGTAAATCTCCCGCAGAAGGCGCTGTTGGGAATCAAGCTGCACTGCTGCACGCGCCTTCGCCATCTGCGACAGCGGCGCTTGAAATGAAAGCAGCACGGCGGCGAGCACGAGGCTGCCGACGACGATTGAAGATTCTTTGATGCGATTCATGTTGCTCCTTGAGTGGATAGTCAATAGTTACACACATCTTAGCTTGTCCGCCTGGCTTACGGCAGTTGAAATAAAATCAGGCGCATATATTTAGTAACAGAAGTCAAAGCAGAGCACGGAAATCTAGCATTAATCAGTTACGAAATCGAGCGATTGTGAGATGAAGATTTATCGGTAAGGGAAACATGTGCGCGGCGTTTTCGTCGCAGGCTTTCGCGCGGTGGTAGTATGTATGTAAAGGGAGTAGCGAATGATAACAGTAGCGAATCGTATTTATGTCAAGCCGGAGTATGCCGACGCCTTCGAGACGAGGTTTCGGGAGCGGGCAGGACTGGTGGACAAAATGCCTGGGTTTATTTCCAACCAGGTGCTGCGTCCCGTCAACGAAGGCGATCCATACGTGGTGTTTACAATCTGGAATAGCCGCGAAGACTTTCTTAATTGGGTGCGCTCCGACGAATTCGTGAAGGGACATGCGCAGTCCGGCACGCTGCCGAAGGATGCCTTTCCCAAGCCGAACGTATTGGAGATGCACGAGGTCGTGCAGGACTCGGCGCGCCCTGATTTAGAGCCGGAGCCACACGGCGGCCAGTTCAAGATGCACTGACTCTTATATTTTATAAGTTGCCACTAGCTTCAGCTAGTGGGTGAGTGAAGCTGAGTATGGCGGCTTTAGCCGAACTCTTTTGGCTAAAGCCATACTTCTTCTTGATTTGTATCCTCCAGCTAAAGCTGAAGGCAATTTACGAAACTTAAATTACACAGTCCTCAGTTTCACATCAGGAAGCATTGATCCAGACGGGTTTGGAGTTGCAGCCCGTGCCGTCGCTGCGCCATTTCGGGCATGACCAGAAATAATTGCCGGATGAAGCGGGGCCGCGTTTGAGCGTGGGCGTTTTGCATAACGAACATGGCGGGCCGCTTTCTGCTGGAGCAATTGGCTCTTCAAGCCCGCTCTGTTCATCGAACCATCGTCGTCCCTGACACTGCGGAGAATTCACGCAGGCGAGGAATGCTTTCTTGCCTTTTTCTTTCGGCAGCCTGAGACGCATCGCGCCGCCGCAAGAGTGGCAAATTGTTTGAAGCATGGCCTTGCGCTGCTTCGCGTTCTTCGGCGCATCGCTAATAAAGCCGCACGTTTCTCTTCCCGTCGCGCAGATTAAAAACTTGCCGTTTGCGCCGCTTCGTTCAAGCAAAAATCCGCTGCGATTCTCGATCTTGCATTTCGGGCAATCGAGCGCTTCGTCAGGCCGGTTGATCTCTCGCTTCGGCACGGAGTTAGAATTCGTCTCGATTGGGGTGGTGATTATTTGGGCGACCAACTCGGCGACCATTGCCTTTACTTCGCCGATGAACGCCTCGCGCGCATACTCGTTCTTCGACATCAGCGAAAGCTTCTTCTCCCAACTGCCGGTCAACTCCGCAGATTTGAGTAAAGGCGACGGCAGCATTTTGATAAGCGCGATGCCCTTCGGCGTAGCCGTTAAAGATTTCTTTTCACGCGTGATGTATTCACGCTTGAGAAGTGTTTCGATGATGGATGCGCGCGTTGCCGGAGTGCCGAGGCCGGAGTCCTTCATCGCAAGGCGCAGTTCTTCATCTTCGACTTTCCTTCCTGCCGTTTCCATCGCGCCGAGCAAACTGGATTCCGTGTATCGCGGCGGCGCTTTGGTTTGCTTGGCGAGTGCTTCGGCGTTCAATGTCTCGACAATTTCCAGAGCTTTCACGGGCGGCAATTCCGCATCACTCGTTTCGTCGTCCGTCTCGAATTTCCTTTCTCTGCCGGGCGGATCGACTGCGCGCCAGCCCGCTTTCAGCACGCCTGTTCCGCGCGTAATGAAACTTTCTCCTTCCGCGTGCGTCGTGATCGTGGTGCGTTCTATTTCTGCATCGGGATAAAAGGCGGCGAGAAAGCGGCGCACGACGAGATCGTAAATGCGCTTTTCATCGGGCGAAAGCGCCTGTGCGTTTATGCGTTGCTTGGTGGGAATGATCGCGTGGTGGTCGGATACTTTCTTGTCGTCCACGTGGCGGCTCGTCAGCGAAATCTTGCCCTTCGCCAGAATGGTTTCGATGAACCCGACATACGGGCCGACGCGCGCAGCCTCGACGTGTTCCTTGATTTCTTTATTCACGCTCGCCGAAAGATGCCGCGAAGCTGTGCGCGGGTAAGTGAGAAACTTTTTTTCGTAAAGCGACTGCGCCACTTCGAGCGTGTGCGCGGCGGAGAAACTGTAACGTGCGTTAGCGGCGCGTTGTAGTGTTGTTAAGTCATAAAGCAGCGGCGCGCGTTCTTTTGAAGCCTTCCTTTCTACCCTTTCGATTCTTCCCGGCTTGCCATTGACTTTAACAACGATTGCTTCGGCAGCCTCTTTTTTATCGAAGCGAGAGCCGTCTTTATTGAACCAGAGTCCCCGATACGCGCCTGATGCCGATTGAAAATCCGCCCTGACTTCGTAATAGTCTGTCGGCACGAAGGCGGCGATTTCCCCGTCGCGCCCGGCGATGAGCGCGAGCGTCGGAGTTTGCACGCGCCCGAGCGAATAAACTCCGTCGTGCCCGGCTTGTCTGGCTTTGACAGTCTGCGCGCGCGTCGCGTTCATGCCGACGAGCCAATCGGCCTGCTGTCGCGCGTGTGCGGAATCGCGCAAGCCTTTGTATTCATCTGCGGACTTCAGAGCGTTGAAGCCTTCGATAATCGCGTCGTGTGTGAGCGAAGAAATCCACAATCTCTGTACGGGTTTCCGGCAGCGCGCGAGCGTGTAAACGAGATCGAAGATTAATTCGCCCTCGCGCCCTGCGTCCGCTGCATTGACAATCAGTTCTACGTCTTTGCGCTCAAGCAAGCCCTTAATGATGTTGTATTGATCTTTGGTTCGCTCGGACGGATGATATTGAAAGCTTTGCGGAAGAATCGGCAGCGTGTCCATTCTCCATTGCTTGAACTTCGGATCGTAGGCTTCCGGGTCGTCTAGTTCGATGAGGTGGCCGACGCACCACGTGATGAGATCATTCGCGCCTTCGAGAAAGCCGTTGCCGCGCCGCGTCGCGCCGAGCGCAGCCGCGACATCGCGTCCCATCGAAGGTTTTTCAGTTATGATTAAGCGCATAGAAACAAAAATTATCCTACAATGGGAATCCAAATCAAACGAGGCGTGCCGTAATATCAGCGAAACGCATCAACGCTCGATTCAACTTCAGGCTTTATTATAGCGGCTGGCAATTGAGTATGGCTTATGTGTAGGGGCAACCCTTGTGGTTGCCCGCCGCTTGGATGTCATTCAATCTACCGGGCAGGGACAAGCCGCTGCCCCTACATTTAATTTGATAGACACGTGCTATCGCAATCCGCTTTAATCTCACGCTAAGTTCGCGTATCGAGCAATTCGTGAACGGCGCGAAAGGCGTGCATGTGATGATCCCGAAAGTGAACTTTATTAATCAAGCAAACGATAAACATATGCTAATCAAAAAAAACTCTTCAATGCGACAAGCATTTTATTTTATTCTCTTATTGTTCGTCTTGAACTCTCTCGCGGCGGCGCAACAAGCTGTTGGAATAAATACCAAGTCTCAGGCTAATTATCCTGCGCCCGTGCAAGGCGATTTTTTGATGCGAGATTTTCGCTTCAAAAGCGGTGAAGCATTGCCGGAACTGAAATTGCATTACACGACCATCGGCACGCCTGTGCGCGATAACGCGGGCGTGGTGCGTAACGCCGTGCTTATCATGCACGGCACGGGCGGCGCGGGAAACAATTTTCTCACACCGCAATTTGCAGGCGTCCTCTTCGGCTCCGGCCAACTCCTAGACGCGACGCGCTATTTCATCATTTTGCCGGACGGCATAGGCCACGGCGCTTCGAGCAAGCCGAGCGATAAACTGCACGCGCGCTTTCCGCATTACACTTACGACGACATGGTGCGGGCGCAGCACCAGTTGCTGACGGAGAAACTCGGCGTCAATCATTTGCGTCTCGTAATGGGCACTTCGATGGGCGGAATGCAAACATGGGTGTGGGGCGAAACTTATCCCGATTTTATGGACGCGCTGATGCCGCTGGCGAGCAATCCCGTCGAAATCGCGGGACGCAATCGCATGATGCGCCGCATGATTATGGACGCGATCCGCAACGATCCGGCGTGGGCTGGCGGCGACTATCAAACAGAGCCGCGACAGGGGCTGACTTCGGCGATTAACATACTGCTTTTGATGGGCAGCGCGCCGCTGCAATGGCAAAAGCAAGCGCCGACGCGCGATGCGGCAGACAAGTTTCTAGCGGAACGCCAGGGCGCAAATCTTTCTCGCACCGACGCCAACGATATGCTTTATCAATTCGATGCTTCGCGCGAGTACAATCCGTCTACAGCTTTAGAGAAGATCAAAGCTCCGCTCGTCGCCGTCAATTCCGCAGACGATTTAATCAATCCGCCGGAACTCGGCTTAATGGAGCGCGAGATTAAACGTGTTCGGCACGGGCGCTACGTCCTTTTGCCTATCACGGATCAAACGCGCGGTCACGGCACGCATTCGCTGCCCGCCATCTGGCAACAATATCTCGCCGGACTGTTGAAGGCATCCGCCGACTCAAAGGAGTGAAAAGGCATCTTGGAAACAATTAATACATCTGCCCCTGCAACGTCTATTTTCACTAATCTCGCAAGCGGCGGTTTGCGCGGCGATTCCGTCGTGACGGCAAGGAAAACAATCGGCGACTTAGCCGGTTACTGGCACGACGCGTCGGCTCTTGCGCGCATGAATCCGGACACTCCGCTTTACACAACAGAGACGTGGTACCCGTTGAAGGACGGCACAACAGGCGCTGTGTTGTGGGGAAACACCACCCTTTACAGCGGCAAGGTCGGGCGCGAATACTTTATGACGCGCGGGCACAGGCATCTCAAGCGAACTCACGGCGAGTTAGTCGTATGCGTCAGCGGGCGCGGCGCGCTGCTGTTAATGAACGAAGAACGCGAGACCATTATGGAAGAGTTGCGGCCCGGCTCGACGCACTACATTCACGGGCATAATGCGCATCGAACAGTGAACACAGAAGCAAAGGAACCGCTCGTCTTTTTGTGCGCGTGGCCTGCCGACTGCGGACACGACTACGAAGAAATACTTCAAAGCGGTTTCAGCCGCTTGCTGCTCGACGTTGCCGGTCAGCCCGGCCTCGTGCAAAGAGCGAGTTGACTAAGGCGTGAGCCGAAGCGGAAGGGTCGCATTTGGCAAGTCACATAGATAATCGCGTATATGGTTTAATTGCCGTCGAACAATTGATTGTCAAAGGGAGAAGAAAATGAAGGTACTCGAGATTCAGGATAATTTCGGCCTCGATTCGCTGAAGCTTGCCGAACGCCCGCAACCGCAGCCAGGCTTCGGCCAAGTGCTCGTTAAAGTACGCGCCGCTTCGCTCAACTATCGCGATCTGATGGTTGTCAAAGGCCAGTATGATCCGCGTATGTCTTTGCCGCGCGTGCCGCTGTCGGACGGCGCGGGCGAAGTCGTCGCCGTCGGTGAAAACGTCAAGCGCGTCAAAGTCGGAGACCGCGTTGCCGGAATATTTATGCAGACGTGGCTCGGCGGCGAGGTGACGCCCGCGTACTCAAAGTCTGCGCTCGGCGGCGCGATTGACGGAATGCTCGCCGAGTATGTTGTGCTTGATGAAGACGGCGTGGTTCATATCCCGGAGCATCTCTCTTACGAAGAAGCGGCCACCTTGCCGTGCGCTGCCGTCACAGCATGGAACGCGCTGGTCACGCAAGGCCGCCTCACGGCAGGCGAAACGGTATTGGTGCAGGGAACGGGCGGCGTTTCTTTGTTCGCTTTGCAGTTCGCCAGAGCTTTGGGCGCGCGTGTGATTGCGACATCGAGCAGCGACGACAAACTCCAACGCGCACTCGCGCTCGGCGCATCCGACGGCATCAATTATCGCAGCGTGCCGGAGTGGGACAAGCGAGTGCGTGAATTGACGAACGGGAGCGGCGTGGATCATGTCGTTGAAGTCGGCGGCGCGGGCACGCTCAATAAATCGCTCGGCGCGGTTCGCATGGGCGGCACGATCAGCATGATCGGCGTGTTGACGGGCGGCGGCGGCGAAATAAACACCGTCTCGATTTTGATGAAGAGCGTGCGCGTGCATGGCATCTACGTCGGCTCGCGCGAAATGTTTGAAGCGATGAACCGCGCCATCGCGCTGCACAATCTGAAGCCCGTCGTTGACCGCGTCTTTCCGTTCGAGCAAGCGCCGGACGCGCTCAAATATATGGAAAGCGGCGCGCACTTCGGAAAGATTTGTTTGAGCTTTTAGAGGTGCGGCGAACATAAGCACTACAAACAACATTGGCAAGAAGAGATATGACTTACGCTATCGGCTTTGATGTTTACGGAACGCTGGTTGATCCGCTGGAACTAAATAAACATCTGCGCCCGCTGGTTGGCGATCAGGCTGATAAATTCGCGGAATTGTGGCGTGAAAAGCAGTTGGAGTATGCCTTTCGCCGAGGCTTGATGAAGCAGTACGCGGACTTCGGAACCTGCACCAAACAGGCGCTGCTTTTCACGCAGCAAACTCTCAAGACAAATCTTTCCGCAGCCGATCAACAACAGCTTCTCGATGAGTATCAGAATCTACGCGCCTTCGCGGATGTCGCGCCCGGCCTTGCAGCGCTCAAGGAACAGGGGCACGCGCTCGTCGCTTTCTCCAACGGTATCGCCGCAAAGGTTCGCGCGCTTCTCGAAAAATCGGGAGTGGCGCAGCATTTGGACGATGTCTTGAGCGTTGACGAGCTAAAAACTTTCAAGCCCGATCCGGCGGTTTATGATTATCTGGCGCGCCGCGTTGCACGCCCGAAAAATGAAACGTGGCTCGTCTCAAGCAATCCCTGGGATGTCATCGGCGCGAAATCCGCCGGACTCAAAGCCGCGTGGATCAAGCGCAAACCCGACAAGATTTTTGACCCCTGGGGCATAGACCCCGACGTGACGGTGAGCAATCTTGAGAAACTTGCCGAGCAACTCGCGCAGTTCACAAACTAAGCGCGTAGTTCAATACGATTAAATTTGCAAATACAATTGACGCTTAACTCTGGGCGAGCGGCAGGCGGATGCACGCGAGCGTGCCGCGCGGCGAAGAGCTTTCGATGGTGAGCAAGCCCAGATGTTTTTGAATGATGCGTTGACTGATGGCGAGGCCGAGACCTGTGCCGCCTTCTTTGTTGGCGGTGAAGAACGGCTCGAAGACGTGCGGCAGCGCGTCCTTCGGAATACCGCGCCCTGTGTCGCCGATTGTAATGACGACGTGCGGACGATTGAAAATCTCCGTCGGCATTAACTGGCTGTCGGTCGTGATGCGAAGCGTTCCGCTTGTACGATTTCTCGCGCTCGTGTGAGTGGCCTGCGAATCCTGCGCCGCTTCCATCGCCTGCCGCGCGTTGGTGATGATGTTGAAGAGAACTTGCTGAAGCTGCGCCGCGTCACCGTCAACCGTAGGGATATACGGCGCGCAGTTTAGCTCACACTCGATGCCCGCATGGTTGAGTCCGTGCGCGAGCAGTCCGAGCGTCTTTTCGATCAGGATGTTGATGTTGACGGGCGCGAAAGTCGGCGACGGCACGCGCGCGAAATCCAGAAGTTGACGAATCAGCGTCGTGATGTTTCCGGCCTGCTCGCGAATCGCCTGCAACTCCGCTTTGAATTGTCGTTCGTCGCTGACACCGCGCAGAAGATATTCGGCGTTGGCGGAGATGATGTTGAGCGGCGTGCCGACTTCGTGGGCGATGCCTGCGGCAAGCTCGCCGATGGCGGAGATGCGTTCCTGTTGGATGAGACGGCGTTCGATAAGTTTTTCTTCCGTTACGTCGCGGGTTGTGCAAACGACGCCGCCCACGCGCCCCTGCGAATTGATGACAGGATCGGTCGTGACGCGCAGCACGCGCCCGTGTAGGCGGTCGTGCAGTTCGACGCGCTGGCCTTTGCGCTCAGTGACGGTGTGCATGATCGTGCAATCGGGGCGCGGCTTCGCGGAGCCGTGATAAAGCTCGCAGCAGCGGACGCCGATGAGCGCGGTTTGTGTTGTGCCGAAGAGTGTGGCGAGCGCGCGGTTGGCGCGGCGTATGCGTCCCGAAGGCGCGTGGATCGAGACGCCGTCGGTCATCGCGTCAAACGTTTGTTCCCACTCGCGCCGTGCCGTCGTCACTTCCTCGAACAAGCGCGCGTGCTCGAGCGCGACTCCGACCTGTTGCCCGATGATCGCAAGCATTCCTTTTTCGTGTTCGGTGAACTGGCGCGGCGAATCGTGAAAGAGCGTGAGCACGCCGCGCACCACGCCGCCGCGCGCCATCAGCGGAACACAAACGAGCGCGCCGATTTCGGCTTCGGGCAGATTGCGAGGCGAGACGCGCGCATCATTGAGCGCATCCCCGACGATCAATGTTTCACAGAGCACGGCGGCGCGTCCGATGATGCCCTCGCCCATCTCGAAGCGTTCGATCAATGCATGTGCGCGTTCGTTTAGCCCGCGCTGCGCTGCGAGTTGCAGCGACTCATCTTCGTCTTCGAGCAAGTGAACGCTGCCCGCGTTGAGCGAGGTCACGCGCAGCACCGCGTCCAGAATGCGTTCGAGCAGCGGCGCGACACCGGGCAGTTCGTTGATCGCGGCGGCGACGGTGTTGAGCGCGAGCAGTTGCGCATTGCGGCGTGCGATGCGGCGTTCGCTCTCCTTGATTGTCGTGATGTCTTTGATGATGGCCGAGTAGCCGATCATCTGCCCGCGCGCGTCGCGAATAATTGTTTGCGACGCAATCACGTCAATGCACTCGCCTGCGTTTGTCAGCAACTGCGTTTCGTAGTTTTCGATGCGTTCGTCGCGGTCTAGCTGCTGCCATCGGGTATGCAAATTCTCCGCGTTGCGCAGAGCTTCCGGGAAAAGATCAACGATGCGCGGCGGCGTTCCTTCATGATGCGCGAGACCGAAGAGACGCGCCGCGCTTTCGTTCCAATAAACGATGCGGCCTGCGGCGTCTACAAGTAGGATCACGTCCGCGATGTCGCGTAGAATATTCGCCAGCAAATCGTCCGCGTGCGCGGCGCTCTGTTCTTTGTCGAGCAGTGCGGCAAGCGGCGAGAGCGTCGAAGCAACGGCTTCATTCGCACGGCGAGCGGCGTTGCGTCTATCTGTTGTTGACATAAAGTTAACGTCGTGGAGCGGGAGCGGGACTTGCCTTATAATACGTTTGAAGTTTAGATGAACTGCGCGGCGGATGACAAGTTTATGACAAATTAACAACGATTCTCTTTATGCCTTCTCTCGACGCCACTCCGAACGATAAAGCCGCTTCGCCGAACCGCGCTTCGATCCTCGTCGTTGACGATAAGGAACAGATGCGCGAGGTGTTGCGCAAATTCCTCGCGCACGAAGGCTATCAAGTAGAGACGGCGGCGAGCGCCAACGATGCCCTCGCGTTTCTTGAAGCCGCGCGCTTCGATCTGATTCTCTCCGACATCAAGATGCCGGGCATGGACGGCATTGAATTGCTGGAGCAGGTGCGCTCTCACAATGTCGAAACCATCGTGATCCTGATGACGGCCTTCGGTTCGATAGAAGCAGCGGTATCGGCCATCAAACGCGGCGCGGCTGATTATGTCAGCAAGCCTTTTGAGATTGACGATGTGCTGTTGCGCATCAAGCGCGCGTTGAAGGAGCGCGGGCTGCGTCGTCGCGTCGCGGATTTGGAAAGGCGCGTCGCGGTTCACGAAGCCGGACGCACGATCATAGGCCAGAGCGCGCAGATGAAAAAGCTGCGGCAGGTCATCGAGCGCGTCGCGCCGCTTGATGATACGGTGTTGATAACGGGCGAGACGGGGACGGGCAAAGAGCTTGTCGCGCGTGCGCTTCATACAACCAGCCAACGCGCGCGGCGTCCGTTCGTCGCCCTCGATTGTTCTGCGATTCCCGAAACCTTAATCGAAAGCGAACTCTTCGGCCACGAGCGCGGGGCTTTCACAGGCGCAACGGAAACGCGCGCCGGTCTGATCGAATCTGCGGGCGAAGGCACGCTCTTTCTGGATGAAGTCGAATCGCTCGCCCCCTCTGTGCAAACGAAACTGCTGCGCGTCCTTCAAGAGCGCGTGCTGCGCAGAGTCGGCGGGCGGCGCGACATACGCATCGCGGCGCGTGTTGTCGCCGCGACGAACCGCGATCTGGCGGCGGAAGTCGCAGCCAACAAATTCCGGCATGATCTTTATTACAGAATCGCCGTCATCCCGATCAACGTGCCGCCTCTGCGCGAACGCCTCGAAGACGTGCCGGAATTAATCGCGCATCTTCTTTCGCAACGCGCCGTCGAACGCGGCGAGAGGGAACGAAATGCGGTGACGCGCTTTACGCCGGAAGCGATGCGCTTGCTCACCGCGCACGCCTGGCCGGGCAACGTGCGCGAATTAGAGAACGCGATTCACTACGCCACCGCGCTTGGCGGCGGCGACATCATCGGCGCGGAAGATTTGCCCGCGACGATCAACGGACATTCATCCTCGCGCCCCTCGCGCGGCGCGGCCACATCCCCCGCCGTCACGCTCGAAGAAATCGAGCGCCGCCACATCCTAAGCACGCTCGAATCCGTCGGCGGCAATCAAGCGCAGGCCGCGAAGCTTCTCGGCATAGACCGCCGCACGCTTTACAACAAGCTTCATCAATGGAACGTGCAGTGAATTGTAGAAGTATGCGTTTACGCGGGATGCGTGAAGACGGCTTGCCGATTCAAGAACCAATCAGCCACGTTGAGCATATAGACGCGGCATAATACGTTCCGGCAAAGGCGCAATGAGGCTGTCGTATCACGCGATTTGGATAGATGTATTATGTTGATTCGTTCAAAATATCACGCTTCTGCGTGTAGTTATATAGAACCGCGCAGTTAAATATGCGTTGGACAGCTTTCGTAACTTCAGAGAATCAAATTATGACGACTGGAAACTTTATCAACCAAAAGATTCTTGACCTTTGGCAGCAAACATTCAAACCTGAAGATGATGTGCTTCTGCCTCTCTTTTACCCATCGTTAAAGGAAGATGCGATTCTTTTTGTTGGGTTGAATCCTTCATTTAGTCAGAGAGGGTACACTTCTCTTCTTCGAGGAACGGCTTTTTCAAACCTTGATCCTTCGGCTTTTTATCATTGGCGGAATCGAGATGGTTTTGAGGTGGAAATTGAACTTGCAATCGGACAGATCGGGAAAAACAATTACCCATACTTCAAAAAATTCAAGGACATTGCCGCTCATGCAAATTTGGAATGGGAACATATAGACCTTTTCTTTTATCGGGAAACAAGCCAGACGCAATTTAAGAAAAAGATTTATGATGGAAGGCATCTCACGAGCTTTGGGGAAAAACAACTTGAGTTATCAAGAATGCTCATACTGGGAGCTAAACCCAAAGTCATAGTTGTGGCTAATGCTTTTGCCTCTTCGCTATTTCAGAAACAATTTCCAAACGTGGAGTTTGATGAAAAGCATGGTTATCACAGAGCGTTGCTTGAAGGTCGTTCCGTTCCTACATTTTTTTCATCAATGCTAACAGGACAAAGAGCGATGGACATTTACTCTTATCAAAGATTACGTTGGCATATAAAACAAGCCGTTATAAATCAGGAAACATGATAATCCATCGCGCTGTCCAACAACTCATTCAACCGGAGCGCGAATAGCGTGGCTTTCATGCGCTAAGCTATGTTGTAATTGCGGTTCGTCGCGCCCGGCTAGTTTGGGCGTTCGGTTGCTTTCGCGCGTCATGTATAATGCTAGCGGAGGAAAGCTATGAAGATTTACACGGCGATTGTCGAGAAATGCCCGGACACTGAGCTTTATGTCGGTTACGTTCCGGGTTTTCCCGGCGCGCATTCCCAGGCCGAAACGCTTGATGAGTTGAATAGTAATCTACAGGAAGTTATCGGAATGCTGCTTGAAGACGGCGAGCCTGAAATGGAGTCTGATTTCGTCGGTACACAGACCGTGATGGTGGCCTGAGAGATGGGCAAAGTTCCTGTTCTAAAGCCCGCCGAAGTCGTCTCTATTTTGTCGAAGCTTGGCTTTGTTGAGGTTCGTCAACGCGGCTCGCATAAGCAGTTTCGCCATCAGGATGGGCGCGGCACAACTGTTCCATTCCACAAGGGCAGAGATATTTCGCCCGTGCTCTTTCGCAAAATAGCCGAAGACATCAATCTTACAGCGGAGGAGTTGCTCAAATACCGGTAATCCACAACCGGAAAAGTCATTGAAGATAGCTGCCCGATTGCGAGCCTCTCATCAATCCTCTCTGCGTTCAGGTTGAATGCCATTTGCGGGGGGTATCGCGATTCGGGCGTAAGGTTCTGTGTTAAGTGTAAGAGCACGGCTTGTCCTTCCTCTCGCCAGCCGTCCCTTTAGCAATTTTTTCCCGCCCGCCTGCTGAAAAATTTCCCACATCCCTGGTCGTGAAGCTCTGCGGTTGAAGCGTGCGCGTGTGCTTCAAATAGCGCAGGGGCAAGCGGATAGCTTTCGTTTGCGGCTGTCTCGTGCGGTGCGGCACGCGGTTTGTCTTGCTGCTCCGACGAACAAAAAAAACTTTTACGACGAAAAAAAATCTGTGCCGGGCGTTCGCGCGGCGGAATCAGCAGTACCAAGTTAGGTTCATTTCGCATTTCCAACTCTGACAAGGAAAGGAATACGTATTTCCATGAATCCCTCTCTACGCTCTTCGCTGGCGTTGGCCTTGTTGCTAATCATCGCGCTGCCTCCTTGCGCCCTCGCGCAGGATATGACGCGCGCCGCCGCTTCGTCGCAATCTTCAGCCGCGCCGCAATCTTCCACGCCAACCGATTTAATCGCGCGCTCCGACGATAAAAAGAGCGACAAAAAGCCTACCGTTTCAGACGCGGATAAGACTACGACTGCGCCCGTGACAGACCCGGCCATCGCCGATCCGTTGTTGCGCGTATTGATTAGCAAAGGCGTGTTGAGCGCGGAGGATGCGCGCGCCGTTTCAGCGGGCGGCGGCTCTCCCGCCGAGCAACGCAACGCCCTCGCTTCTCTACTGCGTAGCAAAGGCATTATCTCCGATACCGAATACGAAGCGATTCGCGTGGTGGCGACGCCCGTGATGGCTGCCGCCACAGATGCCCTTCCGCAAACACCAAGCGCCGGAAAGGAAACACAGAACAATCAAAAGCCGACGGGCATCGCGACGGCTCCGCAGCCTGCCGCCGCGCCGAACGTGATCGCCGCAATCGCGCCGATTCGCGCGCTCCAATTCGATCCGCCGAAACGCGATGGCTTGATTCCCGACATCAAACTCGGTTCCGGCGCGAAGATCAAACTCTACGGTTTCTTCAAGGCCAGCATCCTTCACGATTCGTCTTCGCCCGGCGGCAACGATTTTCCGCTGCCCGGATTCTTGGGCGATACGGGGCCGGACGCTTCGCCGGAGTTTCACATCAAGGCGCGCTCCTTCCGCATGGGCGCTAATTTCGAGTGGCTCGATCCGTCGCCGAAGACCGCGATCACAGGACGCCTCGAGTTTGACTTTGAAGGCAACTTCTCGCGCGTGAATAATCGCAACATCTCTTCGATTCGTTCGAGTATGCCTTCGATCCGTCTGGCATGGGTGCGCCTTGATCGAAAGTTTTCGGAGAAGACGACAGGCTTCGCTTTGTTCGGGCAAGACTGGACACCGTTCGGTTCTTCGACGCTGCCGAACCTGATTGAGACGACAGGTCTCGGCATCGGCTTCGGCACGCTGTACGAACGAGCACCGCAATTGCGCGTCGGCTACAACTACAACGCAGGCGGCAAACGCGCGCTGAGTTTCCAGCCTGAATTTGCTCTGGTGCTTCCGGCCTTCGGTAACTTGCCGACGGATTTGGGAAATCAACTCGGCTTCGGCGAACGGCAGGGCGTTGACTCGAATCGTCCTGAATTTGAAGGCCGCTTCGTCACGCAGTTTAAGTTGGATAAAGCCCCGGGCGTCGTGCCCGCGCAGTTGATCGCGAGCTTTATGCAGGGCAGACGCACGGCGATTGTGACGAGAGCGGGCGTGCCGCTTAATGCTAACGCCGCGCTCGGCGCAGCCAACGTATTTCAAGCGGCTTTTCCGAACGGCGCGAAGGTTAACAGCAGCCGCTACGGGTACACGCTCGAGGCGCAATTGCCGACGCGCTTTGTCACGCTGCTCGCCAAGTATTACAACGGCAGCGATCTGCGTTTCTTCTTCGCAGGCCAACTGCTCTCCAACTTCAACGACACAGCCGGACTCGTGGGCGTGACGACTGCAACCTCGATTGATGGTGCTTCAGCGGTTGTCTTCGGCTTGCAGAACGGCGTGGCAGTGATTGCGCCGGAGCGTTCCGTGCGTTCGCAGGGTGGTTTCCTTAATCTTGGATTCCCGCTTTCGCGCATCTTCGACGCCGATCCGAAAGGACGCGCCGCAGGCTTCACGGGTTATCTGCATTATGGCTACGATCAAGCCAACCCGCGCGACGCCAGACGCTTCGCAGGCGGCGCGACGCGCGGCAAAAGCGATCTGTTCGCGGGCAACTTGCAGTACAAGCTGAACACCTTCGTCACGTTCGCGTTCGAGGAATCGCTGTATCGCACGCGCGCCGTCAACAACGCGGGGCCGTTGCCGCTGTTTCGCGGTATTCCATCACGCGAAACGCACGATGTTCGCAGCGAGTTTGCGACCATCTTTACTTTCTGAATTGCCGAAGAGGATCGACCGCGCGCGAGGGGCACAAGACAACCGCCCCGCGTCGCGCTTAGCCGAAGCATCCGTCGCTTTATGATAAAGCGCACGAACTCCCCAAAATCTGCTTGGAGGCCGCAACATCATGGCGACACACGCCGCACGCGCACATACTCTCGGTAATAGCGGGATAGTTCCCGACTACAAAATCTGGCAGGTCATCGCCGCGTCTGCCGTCGGCACGATGATCGAATGGTACGACTTCTATATTTTCGGAAGCCTCGCGGCAATTATCTCGCCGCTCTTTTATCCGCCGGGCAACAACACCTTCGCCTACATCGCGTATCTCGCAACCTTCGCCGTCGGCTTCGTCGTGCGTCCCTTCGGCGCGCTCTTCTTCGGGCGCATCGGCGATCTCGTCGGACGCAAATACGCTTTTCTCGTGACGCTGATTATCATGGGCGGCGCAACCGCCGTCATCGGCTTTCTGCCGACGTACTCGCAAATCGGTATTGCCGCCCCGATCATACTGCTCTTGATTCGCGTGCTGCAGGGACTCGCGCTCGGCGGCGAATACGGCGGCGCAGCCGTTTACGTCGCGGAGCACGTGCCCGACGAAAAGCGCGGCTTCTACACGAGCTTTATTCAGATCACGGCGACGCTCGGCCTCTTCATTTCGCTCGCCGTCATACTCGCCGTGCAGAACACCATGAGCGCGGATCAATTCGCGGGCAAGACGGGTTCGTTCGCGGGCTGGCGCATTCCGTTCATTATCTCCATCTTCCTCGTCGGCGTTTCGCTTTACATACGGCTGAAGATGAAAGAGTCGCCGATCTTCGCGCAGATAAAGAGCGCGGGCATGACTTCGGCGAGTCCGCTCATCGAAGCCTTCACGAAGTGGGAGAACTTGAAAATAGTGCTCATCTCTTTGTTCGGCGCAACCGCCGGACAGGGCGTCGTCTGGTACACGGGACAGTTCTACGCCCTCTTCTATTTGCAATCCATTCTCAACGTGAACGCGACTTCCGCCAACTACATCATCGCCATCGCGCTGCTTCTGGCGATGCCTTTCTTCGTCGTCTTCGGTGCGCTCTCCGACCGCATCGGGCGCAAGAAAATCATCATGCTCGGCTGCTTGCTCGCCGTCGTCACGTATCTGCCGATCTATCACGCGATGCAGCAGTCGGCAGGCTCGAACGTCGTGACCGCGATCTCGAAAAAGAATCCCGTCACGGGCGCGATCAGCCTGACGCCGCAATCGCGCGATGCCAGCGGCGCGCTACAAAACGCGCCGAAAGTTTTGCCTTACACGAGCTTCGGCGAATTGATCGGCAATTCGATTGCATGGAAATTAATCCTGCTCGTGTTTATACAAGTTTTCTGGGTGACGATGGTTTACGGCCCGATTGCCGCTTATCTCGTCGAAGCATTTCCAGCGAGGATTAGATACACGGCACTGTCGCTGCCGTATCACATCGGCAACGGCGTCTTCGGCGGATTGCTGCCGCTCATCGGCCTCGCCATCATCGCGCAAACCGGCAACATCTACGCAGGTCTCTATTACCCTATGATCGTCGCCGGAATTACCTTCATCGTCGGCTCGCTTCTACTACGTGAGACGAAGAACGTCAAAATCTGGGACGAAACGCACGGTGAAAGAGCCGTCGGCGCAGACATCGAAGGGACTGCCTGAAGCGCGCATTCTTGAACCGGCGCGAACGATGACGAATGACTACCGACGCCGCTCATACGAATACACACCCTCACGCCGCCGGTTGCTGGAGCGCGCGGCGGCGTGAGGTAACCGGCGGCGGGAACGTCGCGACGTTTAATCTCGCTGCTAATGCTTTAACGCGCTATGCGCATGACCGCGCGCGGCTCGCCCTTATCTGGGAGGCGACAAACGGCAGGCGCGAAACATTCACGTTCTTCGATCTCGAGCGTTTATCGAACCGCTTCGCCAATGCACTTGACGCGCTCGGCCTAAAGCGGCAAGACAGAATTTTTACTCTGCTGAAACGAACTCCCGCGCTTTATGCCGCTCTGCCCGCTGCGCTCAAATTGGGCGCGGCGGTCGGCGTGCTCTTCACGGACTTCGGGCCGGAAGCGATTCGCCAACGCCTCGCCGACGCGGGCGCACGGCTTGTCTTAACGGATACGCGCCATCTTCCCAAGTTGCTCTCCGTCTGCGGCACGCTGCCGAGTCTCGAACATATTCTGGTGGCGGACGCGGGCGATGAGGCGCGGGCGGCGATTCGGGAAGCGCAAGCGGTCGCGGGAAATTGCCCGGATGTGCGCGTACACGATTTGGAAACATTACTTGAAAGCGCGTCGCCCGCGTTCACGCCGATTGCGGTTGACGCAGATGAAACTTGCTTCTTCGTTTACACATCCGGCACCACCGGATTGCCGAAGGGCGCCGTTCATCGTCACGCCATCGGGGAACGGCTCATCGCGACTGCCAGCGAAGTGCTCGCGCTTGAAGATTCTGATCTTTACTGGTGTACGGCTGATCCGGGCTGGGTGACAGGACTTTGCTACGGCGTGTTTGCGCCCTGGCTGATGGGCTGTCCCGTCTTCGTCTATGAAGGCGAGTTCGAGGCGGCGCGCTGGCTCGACTTGCTCGAACGACATCAGATCACTTGCTGGTATATGACGCCGACGTTGTTGCGCCTGTTAATGCGTGCGTGCGGCGAAGAATTGACGGATCAACGCGATTTTGCTTTGCGGCGTATTTATTCTGTCGGCGAACCGCTTACGGCGGAAGTTATCGAATGGGCGGAGCGCACCTTTGGCGTTCCCGTTTACGATAACTACTGGCAGACGGAGACAGGTTCGCTCGTGATCGCCAATCGGCCGGGCGTACCGGTTCGTCGCGGCTCTATGGGCAAGCCTGTGACGGGCGTTGCGGCGGCGATCATTGACGAGCACGGGCAGGAATTACCCGCTGGTATGATCGGTGACATCGCGATACGCCCGACGCTTTCTTCGCTCTTTAAGGGCTACTGGAATTTCCCTGAAGCGACGCGCGCCTGCTTTCGCGCCGGTTGGTACATCACGCGGGATCGCGGACGCTTAGACCACGAAGGCTACTTCTGGTTCGTCGCGCGCGACGACGATGTAATTACTTGCGAAGCGCAGCGCGTCGGCCCGTTTGAAGTTGAAACGGCGCTGCTTGCGCATCCTGCGGTGGCCGAAGCCGCTGTCATCGGCGTGCCCGATCAGGTGACGACGGAGCGCGTCAAGGCATACATTATTTTGCACGATGCGTATACGTCAGCGCGCGAGTTGGCCGAAGAGATCGCGGCTTACGTGCGCGCGCAGTTGTCGCCGGTGGCGTGCCCGCGCGAGATAGAATTTTGCGACAATCTGCCGCGCACGCGCACAGGCAAAATCCAGCGCGCTCTCTTGCGCGAGCAGCACGAGCAGCAACGCAGCGAGCGAGCATTCTCACTTGAATAAGAGATGAAGCCCATGCTGTTATGCGTCGTTGAAGCGCCACCTCGTCGTTGTCGAAAGTTTTTATTATCTTCAGTCAATCTTACTTTTAGAAGGGTAAAGCCTCGATGTCTTCCGATACAGATAGCTCACAGCCGATAGCCATGGAATCCACGTTGCAGGAATCGCGTTTGTTTCCGCCGCCGAAAGAGTTTGCCGCGAGTGCGCACATACGCGGCAGCGAAGAATACGAACGCATCTACGCCGAAGCCGAACGCGACCCCGAAGCTTTCTGGGCAAGCATCGCCGATCAACTGCACTGGTTCAAGCGTTGGGAAACAATTCTCGATTGGCAATTGCCGCACGCCAAATGGTTCACCGGCGGCAGGCTCAACGCTTCTTACAATTGCCTTGATCGCCATCTAACTTCATGGCGCAAAAACAAAGCCGCCCTTATCTGGGAAGGCGAACCGACGGAAGATCAACGCACGCTCACTTATCAGCAGTTGCACCGCGAAGTTTGCCGCTTCGCCAACGTACTGAAAAAGCTCGACGTGAAGACGGGCGACCGCGTCGCGCTGTATATGCCGCTTGTGCCGGAACTCGCCATCGCGATGCTCGCGTGTGCGCGAATCGGCGCACCGCATACGATTATCTTCGGCGGCTTTTCAGCCGATTCGATTCGTGACCGCATCAACGACTGCGAATGCGTCTGCGTCGTCACGGCGGACGGCGGCTATCGTCGCGGCAAGGAAGTCACGCTCAAGCCTGCGGTTGATAAAGCTCTCGAAGAATGTCCGTCGGTCAAGCACGTCGTTACCTATCAACGCACCGGCACCAAGGTGACGATGCAGGCCGGGCGCGATTACTGGTGGCACGAATTGATGGCGACGGTTGACGATCACTGCGCGGCGGCGGAACTCGACAGCGAACACCCGCTCTACATTCTTTACACCTCCGGCACGACCGGAAAGCCCAAAGGCATTCTGCACACCACCGCCGGTTATCTAACGCAAACCTATATCACCACGAAATGGATTTTCGATCTCAAGGATGAAGACACTTACTGGTGTACGGCAGACATCGGTTGGGTGACGGGACATTCGTATGTAGTCTATGGCCCGCTCGCCAACGGCGCAACGGTTCTGATGTATGAAGGCGCGCCGAATCATCCGCAGCCGGATCGTTTCTGGGACATCATCGAACGCCACCGCGTCACCATTCTCTACACCGCGCCAACCGCGATCAGAGCTTTCATTAAATGGGGCGAACAGTGGCCGCTCAAACACGATCTCTCAAGTTTGCGTTTGCTCGGCACGGTGGGCGAGCCGATTAATCCCGAAGCATGGATGTGGTATCACCAGATAATCGGCAAAGGCCGTTGCCCGATTGTCGATACGTGGTGGCAAACGGAGACGGGAGCAATCATGATCTCGCCTTTGCCCGGCGCAACGTCAACCACACCCGGCACGGCGACGAAGCCCTTCCCGGGTATCAGCATTGATATTCAAACGCGCGAAGGTCAATCGGTCGGCGCAAACGAAGGCGGCTATCTTGTCATCAAGCATCCATGGCCTGGGATGCTGCGCACGATCTGGAATGATGACGAAAGATACCGCAAGCAATACTGGTCGGAGATACCGGGTGTTTACTTTGCGGGCGATGGGGCGCGACGCGACGATCAAGGTTACTACTGGATCATGGGGCGCGTGGACGACGTGATTAACGTGAGCGGTCATCGTCTAGGCACGGCGGAAGTCGAGAGCGCGCTCGTCTCGCATCCGGCGGTCGCGGAAGCGGCGGTCGTCGGGCGTCCTGATGAATTGAAAGGCTCCGCCATCGCCGCCTTCGTCACGCTCGAAGGCGGGCGCACGGGCAGCGAGGAATTAAAGAGAGAGTTGCGCGAACACGTCGCGAAAGAGATCGGCGCGCTGGCACGGCCTGACGACATACGCTTCACGGATCAACTGCCGAAGACGCGCTCCGGCAAGATCATGCGTCGTCTGTTGCGCGAAGTCGCGACAGGCGGAACGGTGGCGGGCGATACCACTACGCTCGAAGATTTCTCCGTGCTCGAAAAACTGCGCACCGGCGAGGAGTAGAGCATATGAGCGAAGCGTCATCGGCGCGAGCGGGAAACGACGCAGTGGATGAGCCGTTATCGCCTGCGCTATCGAAGGCCGCTTCGTCGCTCGCCGCTTTTCGTTTCACTTCAAGCGTGGTCGTGCGCTTTTGCGAGATAGACGGCAATCGCCATGCGAACGAAACGAGCTACTTTGTTTACATGGAGCACGTGCGCATGGAATACTTCGCGCATCTCGGTCTCTTCGATGAATTGCTAGACGTAAGCGGCGCAGCCTCTTTGATGGCTGTCAGCTTCAATTGTCAATTTCACAGGCCGTCCGGTTTCTTGCAGCGATTAATAACCGCCGCGCGTGTCGTGCGTGTGGGTCGCAGCAGCGTCGAACTCGCATACGCGATTGCCGACGAAGACGACGCGCTCATCGCGACGGGAGGACAAACGCTCGTTTACGTCGAACACGAACACACGCGCAGCACGCCGCTTCCAGACGTTGCGCGCAGCCGCATCGCTGCCTTCGAGAATCTTTCATTAAGCGAAGCGCGTGTGTGAAGTTTTTGTTCCCTGAAGCGCGCTGACAATGCAAGCAGCAAGCTTTAAGATTTGGCGATTAAACTCAAAAAGGAGATACGTATAATGTTGACATCAATCATGCGACGAATAACCGGGCGTGGTTTTTTCGCCACAGCTTTATTCTGTGCGGCTTGCCTCTTCGCCGCCGCGTGCGGCGGCGGCAATGGCACGACGGCGGGCGGCGGGGGCAATACAATCAAGATCGGCGTTTACGGGCCGTACACGGGCGGCTCATCGCCGATGGGACTTTCGATGCGCGACGGCGTGCGCCTTGCCGCCGACGAGATCAACGCGAAGGGCGGCGTGCTCGGCAAAAAAATAGAGCTTGCCGAACGCGACGATCAAGCGACGAACGAACGCGGCGCGCAGGTGATGCAGGATTTAATCAGCAACGAAAAGGTCGTCGCCGTGCTTGGGCCGATTAATACGGGCGTTGCCTTGGCGAGTTACAAATACCCGCAGCAAGCGAAAATTCCGCTCTTAGTCAACGTCTCGGCGGGCGCGCCCGTTAATGATCTGTTCAAAGAAAGTCCCGATAACTATGTTTTCCGCATCGCCGCCAACGATTTTATTCAATCGGATATGATCGTCGCGGAAGCGCTTGATAAGCGCGGCTACAAAAAGGTTGCGCTGCTTTGCGATAGCACCAACTACGGCCAGAGCGGTCACGACAAAATGCTCGCCGCCCTCAAAACACGCAACATCACGCCTGTCTCCGACGATAAATTCAATCTCAAAGACACGGACATGACGCCGCAACTGCAACGCGCGAAAGACGCCGGAGCGGAAGCCGTGCTCGTCTATGGCATCGGGCCGGAGCTTGCCGCCATCGCCAACACGATGCAGAAGATCGGCTACAAAGTTCCTATGATCGGCGGCTGGACGCTCTCCATGTCCAACTTCATTGACGCCGCCAAAGAGAACAGCGACGGAGCCGTTGCGCCGCTCACCTTCATTCAGAACGGCGCGACTTCCGAGAAAGCGAAAAAGTTTGTCGCCGATTATCAGAAGAAGAGCAGCGCCGAACGTATCCCCGTCGCGGTCGCGGCAGCACAGGGCTACGATTCGATGTATCTGATTGCGCAGGCCATCGAACAGGCCGGATCAACCGACGGCGCTAAGATCAAAGCCGCGCTTGAAAGTTTCCAGAAACCATACGAAGGCGTGATCGCGACTTTCGGCAAACCGTTTAGCCCGACAGACCACGAAGCGATTCACAAAGAAAATGTCATGATGGGCGTTGTCAAAAACGGTCAGGTGCAGCCGCCCGAAACCAAAGCGATGGGAACAGCGGCGGGAACAACGACATCCACCGCCACGACAAATAGCAACACCCCTGCGGGCAGCAACAGCAACAACTCAAACGCCAACGGCGGCAAGTAGAAACATTTCGTAGGGGCAGGGACAAGTCCGCTGCCCGCGTATTAAATAACAACGGGCAGGGACAAGCCCTGCCCCTACAAATTAACTTATGAGCGATCTGGGACAGCTGATCTTGAGCGGCGTGGCCTTGGGCATGATCTACGCGCTGCTCGCCTTCGGTTACAACATCACGTTTTCGACTTCGCGGACAATCAATTTCGCGCAGGGAGAATTTTTGATGCTCGGCGCGCTCACAGGATTGACGATTGCCGAGACGTATCATTTGCCATACGCGCTCGCTGCCGTTGGCGCGGCAATCATGGGCGCGTTGCTCGGCGTCGTGTTGGAGCGCGTGGCGATTCGTCCGGCGTTGCTGACGAACTCTACCGTGAGTTGGATTCTGGCGACCGTTGCGCTCGGCATCATCGCGCGCAATGCGGCGGAGCGTATCTGGGGCACGGACGATACGCGCTTTCCTTCGCCGCTCGGCGACACGCCCTTACAGATAGCGGGCGTGCGCGTGTTGCCGCAGGAGATTTTAATTATCTGCGTTGCCGCGCTGATTGTCGTCGCGGTTGAACTCTTTCGTCGGCGCACGATCTACGGCAAGGCTGTGACGGCGGTCGCGGCGGACAAGGATGCGGCCGCGCTCGTCGGCATCAACGTGCCCGCCATCATCACGGCTTCCTTTGTGCTTAGCTCGATGATCGCGGCCATCTCCGGCGTGCTCGTCGCGCCGCTCACGCTTGCCGGGCCGACGATGGGCATCCTGCTCGGCACAAAAGCGTATGCGGTGGCGATTATCGGCGGCCTGCAATCCGGCATGGGCGTGGTCGTCGGCGGCTTGATTCTGGGCTTGAGCGAGCAACTAACGGCGCGCTACATCTCTACGGGCTACAAGGACACGCCGGGTTTTGTGCTGCTGATTTTAATTCTACTCATCAAGCCGTCCGGTCTCTTCGGCAAACGATCAATCAAGAAAGTGTAAGGTCAAGCCAAGATGTTTTGTCTTAGAAGAGCAGGCGACTTAATTGATACGAGAAACAAATTAGCGAAGGCGTATACTTCAAAACTGATTTCAACATGAATCAACTGCGCCGCTTTATCGTTCCGCTCATCGCCGTCGCGCTGCTGTTTGTTCCGCTTGCGACGACGAACGAGTATTACGTGCATAGCGTGATGTCGAAGGTCTGCATCTACGTGATCCTTGTCGCGGGGCTTGATCTGGTTGTGGGCTATACGGGCGATGTTTCTGTCGGTCATGCAGGATTATTCGCGGTAGGCGCGTATACAGCAGCGATTCTGGTTTCGCGGTTCGATCTGGCGTTTCCGCTGGCGGCAATCGCGGGCATTGCGATGGGCGGTGTGTTCGGCTTGCTGCTTGGCGTGCCCGCGCTTCGTTTGTCGGGGCCGTATCTAGCAGTGACGACGATTGCCTTCGGGTTGATTGTGCAAACGTTCGTCAACGAAGCGACGTGGTTAACGCAAGGCTCGCAGGGCATTCGCAACATACCAAGACTTCAGTACGGCGCGATCAACTTTGAAGGCAACCACTTTTACTATCTGGTTTATCCGCTGATGCTGCTCGCACTGCTTGGCGTTCACAGGCTGGTGAAAAGCTACTGGGGGCGCGCGTTTGAAGCTTTGCGTGAAAACTCGCTCGCGGCGGAATGTTCCGGCATCAGCCGCTATCGTTACAAGCTTTCGGCCTTTGTTTTGAGCGCGGCCTTGGCGGGACTCGCGGGCGCGCTCTTCATACACATTGATAAATACATAGGCCCGACGACGTTCTCGCTGCAATTATCAATTCTGTTTTTAATCGCGCTCGTCTTCGGCGGCACGCGTTCTATCTTGGGCAACGTCATCGGCGTCTTTCTCGTCGTGACGTTGCCGGATGTGTTCAATCGCTTCGCCGATTACCAGTTGATGGTCTTCGGCGCGCTGCTGCTCTTTACGCTCTATTTTTTGCCGGGCGGCATCGCCGGATTGCTGCGCTCACTAGCGGCGCGGTTTGTTTCAACGAAAGTAGAAACAAGACAGTCCGTCGAATCGCCCGATAGCGACGAAGCAGCAAAGCGCAATGCGGCGGCGCAGCCAGACAAGAAAACGACGACGGCAATTGATGCGGTGGCGACGCGCGATGTGATGAGTCGCAAAGCGGAAGCAAGCGCAGCAACAAACGGCGCGCTGCTTGAGACAAGCGAGTTGACGATAGCGTTCGGCGGACTCGTCGCCGTCAAGAATCTCGATTTGCGTATCGCGCCGGGAGAAGTTCGCGCGTTGATCGGGCCAAACGGATCGGGCAAGTCAACGACCGTCAATATGCTCTCCGGCGTTTATCGTCCGACGAGCGGCGGGATACGCTTTGCCGGACGCAGCCTTGATCGCCTCGCGCCGAACGAAGTCTCGCGCATCGGCATCGCGCGCACATTCCAGAACGTCGCGCTCTTCGGCGATATGACGATTCTGGAAAACGTGCTCGTCGGTTTGCACCACACCTTTCGCGGCAATCTGCTGCACGTTCTCTTCAACACGCCGCGCGCGCGACGTGAAGAGCGCGATGCCCGCGCCCGCGCTGAAGCATTGCTACAGTTCGTCGGTCTAGGCCGTTTTCCGTTGCATCAACGCGCGCGTAATCTGCCTTACGGCCAACAAAGATTGCTGGAGATAGCGCGTGCGCTGGCGCAAGACCCCGCGTTGATTTTGTTGGACGAACCGGCGGCAGGATTGACGAGCGGCGAAATCGAAGTCGTTGATGAGCTGATTGATAAATTAAAGGCGCGCGGCTTGAGCGTGCTGTTGATCGAACATCACATGAATCTGGTAATGGCCGTGTCGGATCAAATCACGGTGTTGGACTTCGGACAAAAAATCGCTGAAGGCAGACCGGAAGAAGTGCAGAGCAACGAGCGCGTGTTGAGCGCGTATCTGGGCACAGCGGCTGCAGCGGCTGTGCAGGAAGCGGCGGCGGAAACTTCCGCTGATTCAAACGACGCGGCGACGCTTGCGCCGGTGACGAAAACGGATGCTTGAAGTCTCGAATCTAACAGTTAATTACGGCCCCGTGCGCGCCTTACAGGGCGTCTCCTTAAGCGTGCCGGAAGGAAAGCTGGTCTGCGTCATAGGTTCAAACGGCGCGGGCAAGACGACGATGCTGCGCGCCGTCTCCGGCCTTTTGCGCGCCGCTTCGGGCGACATCAAGCTCGATGAAAATTCGATTACGGGAGAGCGTCCGGAACGCATCACGCGGCGCGGCGTCGCGCACGTGCCGGAAGGCCGCCACGTCTTTCCCGATCAAAGCGTCAGCGACAATCTGCTGCTCGGCGCGTTCACACGACGCGGCAATGAGTCCCACAGCGAACGGGAAGCGAATCTAGAGTCGATCTACGAACTGTTTCCGCGTTTGAAAGAACGACGCACGCAGCTTGCCGGAACGCTCTCCGGCGGCGAACAACAGATGCTCGCCATCGGACGCGCATTGATGTCGCGTCCCAAGCTGCTTCTTCTCGATGAGCCGTCAATGGGACTCGCGCCGATTCTGATTGATGAAGTCTTTCGTCGTCTCGCGGATTTGCACGCGCGCGGCATGACGATGCTGCTCGTAGAGCAACTCGCATTCAAAGCTCTTGAAGTCGCGGACTACGGTTATGTGATCGAGCACGGGCGCATTGAAGTGGAAGGCGCAGCGGAAACATTACGCGCCGATCCGCGCGTGCGCGCCGCCTATTTAGGTGAAGCAACGGCGGCTAAACATTAAAAGCCGCTTAACAAAACTGTAGGGGCGGGGACAAGTCCGCTGCCCGTTCAAGTTGAATTACCTTCAACGCACGGGCAACCACAAGGGTTGCCCCTACAATGTCGTCCATCGCACGAGGTACTGTTCTACATACCTTTATGTTTATTTAGAAGTCGTCGCAGTCAACAATCTTGAGGGAGACCAAAAAGCCATGTCACTCTTGTCATTTCTGGATCGGGAACACACTGTCGCCAAGCGCGGTTATAATCGCTGGTTCGTTCCGCCCGCCGCGCTCGCGATTCATTTAGCCATCGGTCAGGCGTATGCGTTCAGCGTTTTCAATAAGCCGCTCAGCCAATTGATCGGCGTCACCAAATCCGCGCCCGGCGATTGGAGCATCGCGACCATCGGTTGGATTTTCAGCCTCGCCATCGTGATGCTCGGATTATCCGCCGCCGTCTTCGGTAAGTGGCTGGAGCGCGCGGGGCCACGTAAAGCTATGCTGGCGTCCGCGCTCTGTTTCGGCAGCGGCTTTCTCGTCTCCGCGCTCGGCGTCCAGATACATTCGCTCCCTGTAGTCTTCTTAGGCTACGGCGTGCTCGGCGGCATCGGCCTCGGACTCGGCTACATCTCGCCCGTCTCGACGCTCATCAAATGGTTTCCTGATCGTCCGGGCATGGCGACGGGGATGGCGATTATGGGCTTCGGCGGCGGCGCGCTGATCGGTTCGCCGCTGGCAACCAATTTGATGAGCCGTTTCGCTTCGCCTACTTCAACCGGCGTCGCGCCAACACTCGTCACGATGGGCGTGCTCTACTTCGTCTTTATGCTCTTCGGCGCGCTCATCGTGCGCGTCACGCCGGAAGGCTGGAAGCCCGCCGGATTCGTGCCGCAATCCGGCACGGACAAGATGATTACAAGGGCGAACGTCTCTGCCGAGGAAGCAATCAAGACGCCGCAATTCTGGCTGTTGTGGGCGGTGCTCTTTCTGAACGTGACGGCTGGCATAGGCGTGCTCGGTCAAGCCTCTTTGATGATACGCGAAGTTTTCCAGAGTCGTTTCCCGAACGTCAACGCGACGGATGCGGTTGCGGCGGGCGCGGCGTTCACGGCGATCTGTAGCTTATTCAATATCGCCGGACGCTTCTTTTGGTCTTCGCTCTCGGACTATACGGGACGCAAGGCCATTTACATGGTCTACTTTCTGCTCGGCGCAGTGCTCTACGCGCTGATCCCAACCTTCGGGCGCAACATGGGCAACATAGTGCTTTTTGTGCTCGGCTTCGGCGTCATCATTAGCATGTACGGCGGCGGGTTCGCGACGATTCCCGCGTACCTGCGCGATATGTTCGGCACGATGGAAGTCGGCGCGATTCACGGGCGGCTGCTGACGGCGTGGTCTGCCGCAGGCATCGCTGGCCCCGCCCTCGTCAACTACATACGCGAATACGAGATAACGCACGGCGCGGCGAACGCTGACGCTTACACGCCGACGATGTATTTGATGGCGGGACTTCTGATCGTCGGCTTTATCTGCAACTTCCTTGTGCGCCCTGTCAACGAGCGGCATTACTACTCCGATCCGAAAGCGGAATCCGTCAGTCCCGATTATCAATCGCAACGCGCGACGGCTTAAACCGTGAAAGCGTCATCGCCTATCGCGTCGGTTGATTATCTTATTTGTGAAATGAAAGTGAGGTTGAAACGAAGTTTATGCAGAACACCGAAACGGGTTCACCAAATCGCGCGGAGCAAACTGCCGGAAATTCCACGCCGCTGTTAATCCTGTCGTGGCTGTGGGTCGGCCTTCCGCTCGCGTGGGGCGTCTACCAAACGTTCCTCAAATCGCTCGCCCTCTTCAAGTGAGCTAACGGCGCGGCAGCGTTGTTTGGTAAAATATTCACCGAGCAAACCCACGTCGCAATAACTGTTCTTGAGATAATCCGCGCGCTGCTATTATCTGGGGCGCGTGGGTGATCCTTAACAAAAGATAAAAGCGAAAAAGCTTATGGCCGGACAGCAGAACATCGCCGAAGTTCCCATCGAAAGAGTTAACGGAGCAGCGGCGCGCATCGCTGAACAGGATAATCTGGCCGTCGAAGAACCGCTTGAGATACGTCTCGGCTACGAAACGGCGAACAAGCGGCGCGAGCATAAAAGCATCTCGATCACGATGCGCACGCCGGGCGACGATTTCGAGCTGGCGGCGGGCTTTCTCTTCACCGAAGGCATTATTCACGACGCCTCTGAAATAGAAGAGATAAAGCATTGCGGCGTGCCCGTCGGAAAAAACTTTTTGCGAAACACCGTGCGCGTTGATTTGCGGCGCGGCGTCGAGATTGACTTCAAACGCCTTGAGCGACACTTCTACACATCGTCCAGTTGCGGCGTCTGCGGCAAGACTTCCATCGAAGCTTTGCAAACCTTAGCGTGTCCCGTGCTGCCGCTGCTTCGTCCCGTCTTCGATGCCGCGCTCGTTCATCGTTTGCCGGAAATTTTACGTGAAGCGCAGGCTGTGTTTGAACGCACGGGCGGGCTACACGCGGCGGCTCTCTTCGACGCGACAGGCAAGTTGCTGACACTGCGCGAAGATGTCGGACGCCACAATGCCGTTGATAAGTTGATCGGTTCGCAGATGCTCGCGAAGCGAGTGCCGCTCGAAGATTATCTGTTGCTTGTGAGCGGGCGCGCGAGTTTCGAGCTTGTGCAGAAAGCTTTGATGGCGGGCATTCCAATTCTAGCGGCGGTCGGCGCGCCCTCTAGTCTCGCCGTCGAACTCGCCAGCGAATTTAAGATGACGCTGCTCGGTTTTGTTCGCAACGAACGCTTCAATATTTATACGGGCGCGCAACGCATACGCGAAACAGCGTGCGGGGAAATTGTCAGCGAAGCGTGTGCAGGTTAATCAGGTGTCGAAATGAAACTACGAATCAGGGGCAATTCATTACGGTTGCGGCTTACCAAATCCGAAGTCGCGCGCATCGCGGAAGGCTTGCGGCTCGAAGAAACAATTATGTTCGGGCTTGAGCCGCACCAGCGTTTGAGCTACGCGCTCGAATGCTCTACCGACGGTGAGAACATGAAAGCTGATTATCGCGACGGGCGTATCACGGTGCGTTTGCCGCAAACCGTCGCGCGCGAGTGGGCGATGACGGATCGCGTCTCTCTCGATGGCGAGCAAACGCTCGACGGCAGCAGCGACGGCGCGGTGTTGAGGCTTCTCATCGAAAAAGATTTTGCGTGTCTCACGGATCGGCGCGGCGCGGAAGACGCGGACACCTTCCCGCATCCGTTGGAAGGCGCGCTGCAATGTTAATGTTAAAGAGTTCGCGTCTCAATTTATCAGTTACATCTTCATATAGGAACAAGGAGCACCGGCGATGGACGACGAAAAGCGTAACGATGTGCAGATTGAGGGAGCGCACGAGGCGGCGAACGTGAGCGACACAGTGCAGCCCGGACATTGGACGCCGGGCAAGACGGACATAAAAACCGAGACGGAGTTTCGACAGGAGGCCGCCGCGCTGCCGAACGATAAAGGCTCTGCCGAATCAAACGGCAATGCCGTCGCTTCCGCCGCCGCTCACGCGCAGAACGGCACGTCAGACTTGCCGGACTTCGAGCCGCCGCGCGAGTTCACAGGCATTCAAATTACACCACGCAAGCAATCCGCTGGCGGCGTCCCAGCCGTGATTCAATCAATGAACCACGCCTTCAGCGAGATGGGCATCGTGCGTTCGGCGCGCACGCTGCTGAAACTAAATCAGAAGGGCGGCTACGATTGCATGAGTTGCGCGTGGCCTGACCCGGACGGTGATCGTCACATCGCGGAGTTCTGCGAAAACGGCGCGAAGGCCGTCGCCGACGAAGCGACTACTGCGCGTGCCACGCCCGAATTTTTCCGCGAGTGGAGCGTCGCAGACCTTTCGCATAAATCCGATTACTGGCTCGGCAAGCGCGGGCGCATCACGCACCCTATGGTCTTGCGGAAAGGCGCGACACACTACGAACCGATTACATGGGAAGAGGCGTTCGCTTTGATCGCGGATGAACTGAATAATCTCACCACGCCCGACGAAGCTCTCTTTTACACTTCGGGACGCGCGAGTAATGAAGCGGCCTTTCTTTATCAACTCTTCGCGCGGCAATTCGGCACAAACAATATGCCGGACTGCTCCAATATGTGCCACGAATCCAGCGGCACAGCCTTAACGGAAACAATCGGCATCGGGAAGGGAACTGTCACGCTTGAAGATGTCGAAAACGCGCGCGTTCTTTTCATCATCGGGCAGAATCCCGGCACGAATCACCCGCGTATGCTGACCTCTCTACAGAACGCGAAGCGCAAGGGCTGCAAAATCATCAGCGTTAATCCGATGCCGGAAACAGGTTTGTTGCGCTTCAAACATCCGCAGGAAGTCAGCGGCGTTTTAGGCAACGGCACAGCTTTGACGGACTTGTTTCTGCAAGTTCGCATCAACGGCGATGTCGCGCTGCTCAAAGGCATCATGAAAGAGATGCTCGAAGCGGAAGAGAAGCGACCCGGCGAAATCTTCGATCAAAAGTTTATCAAGGAAAGCACGGCGGGCTACGATGAATTTTTAATGAAACTGCGTGAAGCGAGTTGGGATGAGATCATTGAGAACAGCGGCGTCGCGCGCGAGCAGCTACGCGAGGCGGCAGAGATCATCATGACGACGGACGGCTTGATTAGTTGCTGGGCAATGGGCTTGACGCAACACAAGAACGCCGTCGGCACTATTCAGGAGATCGTCAATATGCATCTTCTGCGCGGGCAGATCGGAAAGCCCGGCGCAGGCTTGTGTCCCGTGCGCGGCCACAGCAACGTGCAGGGCGACCGCACCGTAGGCATCTGGGAACGCCCGCGCCCCGCCTTTCTCGATGCGTTAGCCAAAGAGTTTAACTTCGAGCCGCCGCGCGAGCACGGCTGCGACACTGTGGAAGCAATCAAGGCGATGCACGCTGGCAAAGCGAAAGTCTTCTTCGCACTCGGCGGTAATTTTCTCTCGGCCACGCCGGACACAGAGTACACGGCGGAAGCCCTGCGCCATTGCCGCCTCACCGTTCACGTCTCGACTAAGCCCAATCGCGCGCACTTAATCACAGGCGAACAGGCTTTGATCCTGCCGTGCTTAGGCCGCACAGAGATAGATGCGCAGGCGGAGGGCGAGCAGATCGTCAGCACGGAAAATTCTATGGGAGTCGTGCAGATGTCGCGCGGCGTGCTCAAGCCCGCATCGGAACAACTCAGAAGCGAATGCTGGATCGTCGCCAATCTCGCCAAAGCAACCATCGGCAAGCGTTCGACAGTGAACTGGGACGGCATGGCTGCCAACTACGACCGCATACGCGATTCGTTAGAGCGCGTCATTCCGGGATTTGAAAGCTACAACGCGCGCGTGCGCCGTCCCGGAGGCTTTTATTTGCCGAACCTCGCGCGCGAAGGCAAGTTCGTGACGGCGACAGATAAAGCCAACTTCACGCTGCACGATATTCCGAAGCACGAGCTTGCGCCCGGTCAACTCGTGATGATGACCATTCGCAGCCACGATCAATTCAACACGACCATCTACGGCCTCGAAGACCGTTATCGCGGCATCCACAACGAGCGGCGCGTCATTTTCTTGAACGCGGCAGATATGCGCGACATGAATCTCAAACAGGGCGACGTGGTTGATCTGACCAGCCACTTCGATGACGGAATGCGTTATGCGAAGCACTTCATTGCCGTACCGTATGATATTCCGCGCCGCTGCGCCGCGACCTACTTCCCGGAAACCAACGTGCTCGTGCCCATCGGCAGTGTCGCGGAGAAAAGCAACACGCCCGTCTCCAAATACGTCGTTATCAGCGTCGCGCCATCCGAGGGCGACGGCGCAAAGTTCGATTACGATCACGTTGACGGCCACGCGCGCGCAAGTGCCTGACTGAATGAAAGCCTTGCTTCAAAGAATGTAAGGATCAACGGAAAACCAATGCACGGCCATGCGCGAGCCATCGTGCAGTAACATCAATCAACATGCGCGGTATAAGTTGCAGGCGACGAAACGCGGCGCTGTTTTCGCCGAGCGTCCATTCGTCATCCGAGCCGCCCGCGATACAGTCATACGCCATCTGCGGCAAACAGCTCGCGCGCAAGCGGCTTAAGCTCATCTAAACTGAAAACGTTAGCCATCCAATACCTCGCGCATTCCGGTGAGTTTAGCGGCGGGCGAGCAGCAAAGAGATGGTCATTGCGAAGCCGATCAGCACGACGATGTAGCGCACGAAGCGGCGTCCCAATCGTCGCGCCAGCCCCGCGCCAGCGTAGCCGCCGATCATCGCTCCCGTCGCCATCAACAGCACATCCGTCCACAACACCGCGCCCGAAATAGCGAAGTAAATCGCGGCGATGCCGTTGATATAAAACGTCAACAGATTTTTCAATCCGTTCATCTGGTGAATATCAACGAGACCGAGCAGTCCCAACGCGGCGAGCATTAGTATGCCCATGCCTGCGCCGAAATAACCGCCATAAACGCCGACGAAGAATTGAAATGTGACGGCTCCGATCAACCACCCGCGACTAGCTTCGTGTGCAACGTTTGCCGTGCGCAGTTTGCGTGTAATGAACTCCTGCACGGCGAGCAGCAGCGCCGCCGTCAGCAGCAGGTAGGGAACAATCGCACTGAACGTGCGCGACGAAGTATGTAGCAGCAGAACTGCGCCGACGATGCCGCCGACGAGCGAGGGCGCGCTAAGCAGAATGATCCAGCGACGGCTGCCCGTTAGTTCGCGGCGGTAGCCGAACATCCCTGCGAGCGCTCCGGGCCAGAGCGCGACAGCATTTGTTGTGTTGGCGAGAATCGGATTGCGACCGAGCCAGACCAATGCCGGAAATGAAATCAAAGTGCCGCCGCCCGCCACCGAATTGACCATCCCGGCGGCGAAAGCCGCGCCGAAAATCACCGCCCCCTCTTGCCAGAGATTCATAAAGTGAGTTCGACGCTTCGATAAACATACGGCACGGCAGGCCGCAAGATTGACGCTTGTCTAATCGCAAGCCTTTTAGTTGATGAGAACACGAAGAAAAGCTCTGCTATAATCAAGCCGCTTAATTGTAGATACTGCTTGAGGAGATCAGGATGATTAAAAAGAAAGCGCTGCATAGCTTCGTCGGCGTTGCTTTAGGGTTGCTGCTCGGCTTTATCGTCGCCAATTTGACGGGCGTAAAAGTAATCGCCGTCGCGCCTGATATTAATGATGGCGAGCTGTCTTTCGTTGATAGCGACGAGGGAAAGGTGTTTTCAGCTCATTCACAGATAAACGAAAAGAGTCGCTCTTTCATCCTGCTCTCTGCCTCACACGTTGCGCTGCCCGATAACGCTTCGACGCCGCAGAACGCGGGTGCTGAAAAGACTGCTGAACAGGTCTTCAAAAACATTCAGTCGCTCAAAGGCTTGCCCGCTTCGCAGCTTTACCCGACGATGAATTTTATGAAAGCTTCGCTCAGCGTGAAGTGCGATCATTGCCATGTGCGAACGGCGGACGGCAAATGGAATTGGGAAAGCGACGACAAGCCCGCCAAACAATTCACGCGCCGCATGATTCAATTGACAGTTGAATCCAACAAGATCGCGTTCGGCGGAAGAACGCAGGTCAGTTGCTACACCTGTCATAGAGGAAGCACAGACCCGATCAACCTGCCTCCGATCAGCATCGCCGCAGAAGACCAAAAGTCGAACGCCGCGACAACGAAAAACGCCGCAACTGCGAACGCAGAGCATGGTGCATCCGACGAGTTATCGACAAGCGATGTGATACTGAATAAATACGCGGAAGCTGTGGGCAGCAAGCGCGCTATCGAAAATTTCAAAACCCAATTCGTCAAGGGAACTTACAGCGCACATCAATTGCCGATTTCGCCGCTGGAAATTTACATGGCCGCTCCAAACAAAATGCTGGGAATTATCACAACGCCGAAAGGCACTCTGCTGCAAGGATACAACGGCACGACGGGCTGGATGGCGAGCGGCAAAGAAACTCGCGAGTTGAACGGCGCGTCGCTCACGCAGTTAAAACGCCGCGCGGATTTCTACAGCGATTGGAAACTCAAAGAGCAGTTCGCGCGAATGCGTGTTGTTGGAAAAGAAAAAATCAATAATCGCGAAGCGTATGTGGTCGCCGGGCGAACCGTTGACAATCGAATCGAGCGTTTATATTTCGACGCGCAGACGGGACTCTTGCTGCGCCGCGTCGCGTATACGGAGACGATGGTCGGCATGATCCCGGAAGCAACGGACTATGAGGATTACAGGGAAGTAAACGGCGTCAAGATTCCTTTTATTAGGCGCAGCGCGCAACTCGATGGCTTTGAAGCTTCAGTGCTGAAGTACACGGAAGTGAAATTCAACGTGCCAATTGATGACGCGAAATTCAATTTGCCTGCCGCGCCGAAATAACAGCGTGGCACAAGAATCGTTGGTGCTAGCGCGCTGTAATTTAAGTTTTGGTGAATTGCCTCCAGCTTTAGCTGGAGGTCTAAGCACAGAAGATGTTTGGCTTTAGCCAAAGCTTTCGGCTAAAGCCGCTATCTTTCTTGTCCTGTTATCCTCCAGCTAAAGCTGGAGGCAACTTATCAAATCTAATATTTAACCTTACGTAGCACTAATCGCCATACTGCAAACGTTTGTTGAGTGGTTCGACGTTGCCCTGTTCGTTTGTTGATTTGTCCGCGTACTGCAATTTGTAGAGCCGCCAGTAAAGGCCGCGCGCCGTTAAGAGTTCCTGATGCGATCCCTGTTCGCGTATTTCGCCGTGATGCAAAACGATGATGCGGTCTGCGCGCTGAATCGTCGAGAGCCTGTGCGCGACGACCAATGATGTGCGTCCGCGCATTACGCGTTCGATGGCTTGCTGTATAAGTTGCTCGGTCTCCGTGTCAATCGAACTCGTCGCTTCATCCAAGATAAGCAGCGCCGGATTAAAAGCGAGCGCGCGCGCAAACGAGATCAATTGTTTTTGTCCGACAGACAATCCTGCGCCGCGCTCGCGCACTTCCGTTTTATAGCCATTGTGCAGGCGCTCGATAAATTCATCGACGTGGACTTCGCTTGCCGCCCAGCGCACTTGCTCATCGGAGATGTCGGCGCGTCCCAGACGAATGTTGCTTTCGACTGTGCCGCTAAAGAGAAACACATCCTGCAAAACGACTGCGAAGTTTTCGCGCAGGGATTGTAAATCCCATTCGCGCACGTCAACGCCGTCCAGCAATATCCGCCCTTTCTGCACATCGTAAAAGCGCATCAACAGATTCGTGATCGTCGTTTTGCCTGATCCCGTATGCCCGACAAAGGCTGTCGATTGGCCGGATTCAACCGCGAACGAAACATCTTTGAGCACCCACTCTTCGTCGTTATAAGCGAACCAGACGTTTTCAAATTCGATGCGTCCCTGTGCGCGCCCTGTTTTCTTCGGCTGTTCGGGCGTCTTGATCGTGATCGGCAAATCGAGCGTTTTGAAGATACGATGCGAGGCGACAACCGCCGCTTGCAGCACGTTGTATTTATCGGAGATGTCGCGGATCGGCTGAAACAGTTGCTGCGAATATTGTATGAAAGCGACGAGCGCGCCGAGGGATAGAACTGTGTGGACGGGCGTGTTGTGCGTCACGCGCCAGCCGCCGTACCAGATAATAAGCGAGATGCCGAGCGCGCCGATTAAATCAACGAGCGGGAAAAACACCGAGTAATAAAAAATCGTCTCGATATTAGCTCGGCGATGATCGTCGTTGATCGTGTGAAACTCTTCGAGCGAGCGCTTCTCTGCATTGAAAATCTGCACTGTCTGCGCGCCCGAAAAATGTTCCTGTAAAAATGCGTTGATGCGCGCGATTCGTGTGCGCACTCGATCGTAGCCGCGCCGTGCGTGTTTGCGAAACCATGTCGTCGCGGCAAACAGAAGCGGCACTGTGACGAGCGTGACGAGCGTTAATTGCCAATCCATCCACAGCATGATGCCGATGATCGCAAAGATCATCACCACATCGCCGAGCACATCCGTCACGCCCGACGTAAATAGTTCGTTGAGCGCGTCAACATCCGACGTGAGCCGCGTCATAATGCGCCCCACCGGATTGCGGTCATAGTAAGCGACTTCCTGATGCTGCAATTTATCGTAAAGCTCCGCACGCAGATCGTACATCACATGCTGGCCGACGGAATTGAGCAGCACCGCTTGAAAGTAAGAAAGAATGAAAACCGTGAGCCGCACCGCAATGTAAACGAGCACGAACAAATTTAATCCGTTCGTCTGTCGCGGAATGATGTACCAATCAATCGCATACTGCGTGAACTTTGGCTGCAAAATGCCGAGCAGATTCAGCGTCAAGGTGAAGGAGAGCGCGAGATAAAGCGAGCGCATGTACGGCTTCAAGTAACGCAGGAGCCTGCGCGCAATGCGCAGATCATACGTCTTGCCGATGGCTTCTTCTTCGTGAAATTTTTGGACGGCGGTGGACATAATAAGAAGGAGACAGAAGTCAGAAGTCAGAAGTCAGAATAAAAGCGTGTGCGCCTGTAAATATACAGGTGCTTGTTATGTTGAAGCGCGTATTATTTCTCTTCATTCTGACTCCTGAATACTGCCCCTTCAGCTTGCCGCGAGTTCTTCTTCCAGCAATTGGCGTTCGTATAAATCTGCGTATTCGCCCTCGCGTGCGAGCAGTTCGTCGTGTGTGCCTTGTTCGATAATGCGCCCGTGATCGAGCACGCAAATTAAGTCTGCGTCGCGGACGGTAGAGATGCGGTGCGAGACGATCAGGCTGGTGCGGTCACGCATCACGCCGCGCAGTTGCGCAAGAATTTTTTCTTCTGTGTATGTGTCAACAGAGGAAAGCGCGTCATCGAGAATCAGGATTTTGGGCTGGCGCATAACGGCGCGGGCAATGGCTGTGCGCTGCTTTTGCCCGCCGGAAAGCGTCAGTCCGCGTTCGCCAACCATCGTGTCGAGGCCGTTTGGAAAGCCGCTGATGTCGTCACTGAGGCCAGCGATTTCCGCTGCCCATTCAATGTCGGCGCGCTCCGGTTTTTCGACGCCGAAAGCGATGTTTGCCGCAAGCCTTTCGCTGTAAAGAAAGGTCTCCTGCGGCACATAGCCGATTGAGGAACGCAACTGCGCAAGCGTGTAATCGCGCGCCGGGATGTCGTCGATGAAAAGCGTTTCGGGCGGCGCTTCGAGCAGGCGCGGAATAAAATTCATCAAAGTGGATTTGCCGCTGCCTGTGCGCCCGACGAAGGCGACGCTCTGCCCTGCTTCGATCAATAAATTGATGTCGCGCAACACGGGTTCGTCCTTGTCGTTGTAGCAAAACGTCAAATTGCGAAACTCGATTTGTCCTTTGATTGATGGTTGTGGCCGGGCGTCGGGCGCATCTTGAATTGCCGGTTCAACGGCGAAGACGACGTTCAAGCGTTTGAGGCTCGCCGTGCCGCGCTGGTAAAGATTGACGACGTAGCCGAGCGCGATGAGCGGCCAAACGAGTCGCGCCAAATAAAGATTGAATGCCGTGAATTCGCCGACAGTAATTTCGCCGCGCACCGCCAGAGGCGCGCCGTACCAGATAATCAAGACAAAGCCCAGACCGATCAGAAATTGCATGAGCGGGCGCATCACCGCGTCAATACGGACGAGGCTCAGATTGCGCTCGACATATTGCCTGTTCAAATCCTCGAAGGCTTTGATCTCCGCGCGTTCCTGCGCGTAGGCGCGAACGACTCTCACGCCCGTGAAATTCTCCTGCGCGCGGGCGGAAATCTGCGCGAAGAAATCCTGAATCTTCTCGAAGCGAATGTGTACCTGCTGCCCGAAATATTTTACGGTCAGGGAAACAAGCGGCATCGTCACTAGAAGTAATAGTGTGAGACGCACGCTGATTCTGAACATGAGCGGCAACACAAAGACGACGATGAACACGGTTTGCAGCGTGTACATAATCATCGGCCCGGCGAGCTGGCGCACGGCAGCGAGATCGTTGGTCGCACGCGCCATCAAATCGCCGGTGCGATTATTTTGATAAAAGGAAAGCGGCTGATCGACAAGATGCGCGTAGAAATCCTGCCGCAGATCGTATTCCACATCGCGCGACATGCCGATCAAAATACGTCGCTGCAAAAAAAGAAAAATGCCGCTCAATAAACTCAGCCCGAACGTGGCGAGCGCATACCGCGTCAGCTTCCACCACGTCAAATCTTTTCGCAGTTCGTCTATGGCGTTCCCGACGATAAGCGGAACGAGCAGCCCGATCATCACGGAAGCAAGGATGCAGAAGATGCCCGTGACAAGGGATTTTTTATACGGAAGAAAATACCGCGCGAAATTTCTTAAATCGTGCATAACCGAATCAATCAGCAGACCACTGCAATCAACTGCGACAGGCAAATTTGCGCCTTGCAAAACTTAAGCGAGAAGCACAACGCGCAAAAACATATCATGCGCGATTTTGAGTGCAGATGCCACCCGCGAGCGTTGTCTGTGCTGATTGTTTTTGAAGTATACAGCGGAAACGTGGCGAAAGTATGAAGCAAGAAAGAGTAGCAGCGAAGAAGGCACTTGCGCTTTCTTCGCTGCTACTCTTTTCTGTTTACCTTTGAATTGCGGTTTTTACGCGAGCGGTAGGCTGTGCGCGGCTTGCGCGTCGTTTGCGGTGGTCATCATTTCGCCGATGTCGAACATGTCGTCGGTTAGTTCGGTTTCGGCTTCGGCGGGAACAGCAACGCGGTTGCGCCCGGAGTGTTTGGCTGTGTAAAGCGCGCGGTCTGCGGTTATCACGAGTTGGTCGCGCGAGGTGGCGTGGAGCGGAAAAGTGGCGACGCCGAAGGATGCTGTGATGTGGCCGACGCCGGGAACTTCCGTTTTTTCGATGCGCGCGCGCAAGCGTTCGGCGACGGCGTGCGCGCCTTCGATACCCGCCTGCGGCAGAATCACAGCGAACTCTTCGCCGCCGTAGCGTGCCGCCGTGTCTACGCCGCGCAATTCTTCACGCATACACTCGGCGAGCGTGCGCAAGGCGATGTCGCCCGCGTCGTGTCCGAAATTATCGTTGACGCGCTTGAAGTGGTCTATGTCGAGCATGATAAGCGAAACGGGTTGCCGCATACGTGTCGCCAGATGCAAATCGCGCTCTAACTGCATCTCGAACGAACGGCGGTTGAAGCATCCTGTCAAGCCGTCCGTCAAAGCCTGCTGCTGCATTTGTCCGAAGAGACGCGCGTGGTTGACGGCCACTGTCACCTGATCGGCGACGGTGCGCATCAGCAGCACTTCGTTTTCCTGCCAGATACGCGTCGAATCGTCCGAGCGCACGAGCAGCACGCCCATAAAGCGTTCGCGGTAAATGAGCGGCACAACGGCGAGCGGGCGAATCTGCTGCGCTTCCGTGCCGGTGCTTTCGCGCCCGTCGAGCACGTAGTTTTTGAAACGTCCGGCGAGACGCACGTTGTAGGCTTCGAGGTCGCCCATCAACTCTGCTTCTTCCGCACCGCCGTCGTTGTCTTCTTTGCCGTCGCGGAAATAACAGTTGGTGAGTTGCTTGTTCGCTTCGCCTGTGACGCGCAGTGCGCAGTGCTGTGCGTTAAGCGCGCGCCCGACTTCGTTGACGGTTGTTTGCAGAATACTGTCGAGTTCGAGCGAGCTTCGGATGGCGGTGGCAATGCGGTTGATGGCGATTTCGCGCCCGGCCTGTTCCTGCAAAAGACGGGCGAGTTTTGTCGTAACGGAAACGGTCAATTGAAGCGAGGTCGCCTTCGGCATCGAAGTCCGCACGGCGCTGGCAAAAGCTGTCGCTTGAAACGGGCGTTCGGCAGTGACGCGCGCCATCAAGTATTCGAGCGCTGAATAAACTATGTCCGGCTCGAACGTCCAGATCACAGCGTCGCCGCCGCCTTCCGTGCCGTCCTCCTCCGTGTCGCGGACAGATGCAAGCAAAGCGGAAAAGCGCGCATCCGCGATCACGACGAAACGCTCGTATCCTTTGTCCTGCTCGGTTCGTTTGAGGAGTATGGGTTCGCGGTCTTGATCGTTGGTGCGCAAAGGCAGATCGTTGAGCGCATCGCCGGGCGAAACGAAAAAGAATGCCTTGTGAGCGGCGCGCCCGATTTCGCGCACGCGCGCGAGATCGCGCATCGAGCGTTCGGCGACCATCGGCAGGCTTTCAACCATCAGCGCCGCCAAATTGTTTTCGAGCACCACATCTTCAAAATAACGATGAAGCTGGGCAATGGTTTGCTCTGCACAGCGGACGGAAGTAAGCTGGCGCGGGTGTTGAACGAGCAGTGCGTGGTAAAGAGAGTGCATGTGCGTTAGCGGTGAGGAGCGAATGGAAACTGACTGCGTTTGAAGTGAGCGCGACGGAAAGAACCTTTGAAGCAACGGTTGCCCTCACACCGGAGGACAGCTAAGACAAACACATTTTGGCATGTAACAACAATTTTGTCCACTACAATTTCCCGCCCGTCATGGCGAGGCTAAACCCTGTTCTTAGGACAGCCGTGCGAAGGTCGTAAGCGCTGTCGCAACAATTGTTTGCGATTCGTCAAAGACTTCAGCATCGAGAAATACGAGGCGGCGTCCGGCACGCAACACAGTCGCGCGGGCGTTGATTTGGCCGGTTGTAACGGGGCGCAAATAGTGAATCGTCAAATTGATTGGCGCTGCCTGCTCTTATTCTTCGAGCATGGTCAGGGCGGCAAAAGCGGCGGCAGTGTCTATTAATGAAGCGATCACGCCGCCGTGCAGCAAGCCTTTGTTCTGCTTCAATTCATCGCGCGTATTAATGCGCAATGTGACCGTGCCGCGTGCGACATGACCGAGCTGCAAATCGAGAAGGCGTGCGAAGGGAACTTGCTCGAATTGTTCGCGGACGCGTGTACGTTGCGTTTCTGAAAGCTCGATTGTTTTCAAGAGCGGTACGAACCTGCGGCGTCCGTCGGTTCAACGATGACGGCGGTTCCGTAGGCGAGCACTTCGGTTGCGCCCTGCATTACTTCCGTCGCGTCGTAGCGCGCGCCGACAATGGCATTTGCGCCGAGTTCCGTTGCGTGCTGAATCATCAAATCGAAAGCCTCCGCGCGCGTTTGTTCGCACAGGCGCGTCCAGACGGTAATGTTGCCGCCGACGAGCGTTTGCAGCGCCGCGCCGAGATTAGCAACAACGTTGCGCGAGCGAACGACAATGCCGCGCACGATGCCTAAGTTTTGCGTGACGCGAAAGTTCGGCAACTCAAACGCGGTAGTCACCATGTGATGCGAAACAGAATAGCGCGGCGCGGTTACAGTGTAAGGCGCGCGCGGTGCGGAAGGATCGTTGTTCATCGAATGTCTCCTGAAAAGAAAACTATCTCTTAATGGAAAAATTATTCACCGAAAAGATTTGCCTGCCCGTCGTCGCGTTCCTGCTTCGCCGTGTCGGTTGTTTCCTGCGGCGGCCAGCGATAGCGGTTCAGATCGCAACGCCCGCGCGCGTCGAACAAGATGCCTTCGGCTTCGAGCATTCGCTGTTGTTTGTCCGGCGGCAAGATGACGCGCCCCGTCGAGCACGCGCCCTGCGAATTGATAACGCGCTGCCAAGGCGTCGTTGCTTCATCGGCGGCGTGCATGACAAACCCGACTGTGCGCGGTGTATAGCCTTCGCCGAGCAGTTCCGCGATTTGCCCGTAAGTCATCACCTGCCCGGACGGAATGCGGCGCACGATTTCGTAAACCCGCTCGCGGTAATTCGCATCGCTTGAGTTATCCGGCGACGCAGCGGTTTTGTTTTCGGAAGAAGCCATAGAGGTTACATCCATCAATCTTTCGCCTGAATCTGCCAGCGCTTTTTGAAAGTCGCGGAATGCTCTTGCCACCAAGCGCGCCATTCTTCTATCGCCCGTTCGCGTTCGTGTACCTGCGCCGCAGGCCGGAAACTGAGTCAAGTGGAAGTCGCATCGCGCAAACACATTTCGGCGAGAAAACGCGTGCGCAAGTTCGCGCTGGATAATAGTTCGATCAATTCAGGAATCGAATGCTCGCTCATGCGCGCACGCTCTGCTGCGAATTTGTGCTGACGTTGCGAAGTCATTTCAATCCTTGCGTCGGATGAAAACGCACGATCCATTTGTGCGTGGATCAAGCAAGCGTTCTTAAAATCGCGCGTGCCGGAGCGCCGTCGCCGCTACCGCTCGCGATCTTCAGTGGCAAGCAAATCAATTCGTAAGTGCCCGCCGCGATTTCGCGCAGATCGAGTCCTTCAATGATGACTACGTTGTTTGTGAGCAGCGTTAGGTGCGTCTCAAACCGCTCGGATTTGAACTCTTCAACTGAAAGATAATCAATGCCGACGAGTTGCACGTTTTGATCGACGAGCGCGCGTGCCGCGTCCGGCGCAATGTAAGTAAAGTCTTCGCGAAATTCTTTGGAGTCGCTTGACCAGAAATCGCTGTTGCGTGTTTTGAAAAGCACGCGCGTCGCGCCATTCAACTTTTGCGATGAAACGTATTCAGCCGTGATCGCACGCGCTCCAATAGGAATTTCAATCACGCGGGCTGTGCCGACAAGCACATCGAGCGGCAGGGCGTCTATCTTCATCCCGCCTTCGATAAAATGCGCGGGCGCATCGACGTGCGTCGCCGTGTGCGCGCCGAAGTGCAGCAGCGAAACATTGGCCGGATCGCCTTTTGCGATAGATGATGATTGACTGATTTCAATGCCCGGATCGCCCGTATAAATCGGCGTTCGGGTCATCGAAATCGGAGCGCTGATGTCGTAGAAGGGCATGAAAATTTGCGCTTGCAAGCGGCGTTCAGATTGCAGCGTATGGTACTTGTCACTTGTGAAAGCTGTCAACGCATATAAAGTCGGACGCTGCTTTGCGTCAAGCTCCGCGTTTTGTGACATGGTTTCTTGCCGCCGCCCGCCTGTGTGCATTAGCATGATAAACGCAAGCGTTGCTGCTTGAAGACGCGGCTTAAAAAGCATGAAACAGGGAATCGGAAAACAGTATGATGCGCCGCGACTACCGCGCCTCGCCGCATCTAGTTATTTGAACACGGCTCCGCTCATATGGAGCTTTCAGCACGGCACGCGGCGTCGCGCCGTCGAGCTTATCACCGACACTGCTCCCGCGCGTTGCGCTGATCTGCTCGCGCGCGGCGCGGTGGATGCAGCGCTCGTGCCCGTCATCGAATACCAGCGCATAGAAGATCTTATGGTCGTGCCGGGAGTCTGCGTCGGCGCTTCCTCGCGCGTCCGAAGCGTTGTGCTGGTGACGCGCGGCGTGGCATTAAAAGACGTGCGAAGAATTGCGCTCGACGCTTCGTCGCGCACTTCCGCCGCGCTCGTGCAGGTGATCTTTCGCGAGTTCTTTCAGCAAGCGCCGTTGGTCGTCGCGCAATCGCCGGATGTGCGGCGTATGCTTGAAGATTGCGATGCGGCTTTGATAATCGGCGATCCGGCAATGGTCTTTTCGCGCGAAGGACTTTTCGTGTATGATTTAGCAGAGATGTGGCGCGAGCATACAGGCCTCGGTTTTGTCTTCGCCATGTGGATGGCGCGCACAGTCGATTCCGAGCGTATTATGCTTGACGCTGATTTCAGCGGCGCGCGCGACGAAGGATTAGAGCGCGTTGAAGAAATCGTTTCCCACTACCGAAGCGAACTCGATCTTTCGCACGCCGAACTTCGTTCTTATCTGCTTGAAAACATTTCATTCGATCTTAGCGCGGAGATGCGCGCCGGTCTCGATCTTTTCTACGCGCTTGCGCACAAACACAAGCTCATTCCAAATATTCGTCCGCTGAAATTCGTTTGAAATTCATTGACGCGCAGACGGATCAAAATTCACGGGGGTTAGGCAATGTCACAAGTCAAAATTTCGCTTCCACAGGACGCGACGCAGATAAACTTTGCGACGCTCGATCTACTGCCTTACGGCATCATCGTCGTCAACGGCGACGGAGTGATTCTTTACTACAACGCGCGCGAGGAGCAGATTGCGTGCCGCAAAAAAGAGGACGTGATCGGCAAAAACTTTTTCACGGAAGTCGCGCCGTGCACGCATGTGCAGGAATTCTACGGGCGCTTCCGCGAAACGATAGGCAATCAGGGCGCGGTTGCTAACTTTCACTTTCGTTTTCCGTTCCCAGACCGCCCGCGCGAAGTAGAAATATCTCTCACGAGCTTTGAAAACGAAGGCGCGCTGCTGTGCCTGATTTCAGTTAGTGACGTTACGGAAGAAAGCCGCTTGCGTGAGCACCTTGTTCGCGCCGAACGCTTGCGCGAAGTCGGCGAAGTGGCGGCGGGTGTAGCGCACAATTTCAATAATTTGCTAACGGTTGTGCGCGGCAATGCCGAACTGATGTTAAGGCGCTTGCCTGAAGACGATCCGATGCACGCGCGCGCCGAACGAATTTTGAAGGCGGGCGACGACGGCGTAGAAATGGTGCGGCGCATACGAGAGAGCGCGCGCCAGCAACCCGAAACGACGCCCACCGCAGCGCTCATTGACTTAAACGAAATCGTGCGCGACTCGATCAATTGGACGGAAGATTACGCGCGCGAAGCTCAAGCGGAACGCCATTTGCGAATCGAGTTTGAACATGATCTCGCGGCGAATCTTGCGCCCGTCCGCGCCAGCGCGAGCGAGTTGCGCGAAGTCTTCACGAACCTTTTGCGCAACGCCGTTGACGCCGTCTCCGGCGAAGGCCGTATTCGTGTCGAGAGCAGTCTTGAGCGCGACGGCGAGCGCTGCGATGTCGCCGTCAGCGATACGGGCGAGGGCATCAACGCTGAAGCGATGGAGAAACTCTTTCGCCCGCTCTTTACCACCAAAGGCGAGCGCGGCACGGGACTCGGCCTCGCTACCTGCTACGCCATCCTGCGGCGTCACGGCGGCGACATCGAAGTGAAAAGCGAAGTCGGCAAGGGCACTACTTTCACAGTGCGCCTGCCTGCCGCATCGAAATAATTTCTCAATGCTTCCTCACGAAAATGCCCTCGCACACATGGCGTATAATGTCGGCGAAGAGTTATTATTAAAGTTTGCCGCCACGCTTAACGTTATAGGATTTGAAGGCGATTAGACGGACGCTTTTTCGAGAATTAAAGTGAGAGACACAAAAGACATTCAATCCACGCTTGACCGCGCTCTATCCGGTGAGCGCCTGACAACAGACGATTGCACGGCGCTGCTTCAGTCGCATGACATCGCGCGCATCGGCCTCGCCGCCGACGAGATTCGCAAGCGTTGGCACGCGGATGATGTGGTCACGTACATCATTGACCGCAACATCAACTACACGAACGTCTGCAACGTCGTGTGTACTTTCTGCGCTTTTTATCGGCGTCCCGGAGCGCTCGATACCTACGTGCAAACCATAGATCAGATCGGCGAGCGCATTGACGAAATGATTCGTCTCGGCGGAACAGGCGTTTTGATGCAGGGCGGGCTTCACCCGGACTACGGCATCGAGTGGTACGAAAATCTCCTGCGCGAATTGCACGCGCGTTACCCGCAAGTGCAACTGCATTGCTTTTCGCCGCCGGAGATTCACAACATACATCTCATCTCGAAGCTCTCTTACGAAGACGTGCTCGCACGCCTCAAAGACGCAGGCCTTTATAGCTTGCCCGGCGGCGGCGGCGAAATCCTCGACGACGAAGTACGCAAGCGCGTCTCCACCAAATGCACCACAGACGAATGGCTTAGTGTGATGCGCGCCGCTCACAAAGTCGGCTTACGCTCGACTGCGACGATGATGTTCGGCATCGGCGACCGCATCGTTCACCGCGTCCGCCACCTTGAACGCATACGTAATCTGCAAGACGAAACGGGCGGCTTCACGGCCTTTATCCCTTGGACGTTCCAACGCGAAAACACCGCGCTCGGACGCCGCATCAAAGACGAGCCAACGGGCGTTGATTATTTGAAAATGCTCGCCGTCTCACGTCTCTTCCTCGACAACATCGAAAACTTTCAATCGTCTTGGCTCACGCAAGGACTTCGCCTCGGCCAAGTCGCACTACGCTTCGGCGCTAACGACATGGGATCGACCATGATCGAAGAAAACGTCGTCTCCGCCGCTGGCGCGCACAATCAAGCCGACGAAAAAATGCTCCGCTACCTCATACGCGAAGCAGGCTTCCGCCCGCAACAACGCGACATCCTCTACCGCCACGTCAGCCGCGACGAATCCCTACAAACGGACGCAAGCGACTCCGCGCCGCTTCGTGAATTGACTGTAATGATTGCTGATTAATTCTGAAAGTGAGCGTCGGCGGGCACGCAACATCCAGACTAATTTGCGTGGGCAAGCATGAAAGGAAAGTTATTAAAGCGGCTTACTTAATGAAATATTCTAGCCGTTTGCGATTGCGCGTGTCCTACCAAATAAATCGTCGGGGCAGCGGCTTGTCCCTGCCCGTTAGATTGAATGCCATTCAAGCTGCGGGCAACCACAAGGGTTGCCCCTACACATAAACCACACTTGATTGCCAGCCCCTATAATTATCCCGTTCGCCTGCGGAACCGGCGTCGTCGTACATTTTTTCCGTCTCAATGTTATTTAATTTACGCGTGACTTCTGTGTACTTTTCGTCAAGCATTGCTGTAGTTGTGATTCCCTTTGTGGCTAATGCTTGATCTCTAGAAAATCCTTGCCAATAGTTATTAGCTAGATAACCTCCGAGTCCTCCAAAGACGAGCACACAAGAAATTATACTTATAATATTGACCGTGCGCGGTGTGAGCTTCGCAAGTAAATTTAATAAATTCCACATTAGCCTCATAAATGAGTAACCCCAACACTTTAATAAAACGTCTATTCTTAATAATTTGTTTTAGTCCTACTCAAGTTATAACAAGCTGCTGAATCCGAATGATTTAAATAATAGAGGCCAGCAACTCGCGGCTGCTGGCCTCTGTTATTCGGGATGGCTTCTAAACAAACGCGAAGTCGAATTGTTCTTGGTGGATGTGGGCGTCGCTGGTGATGTCAACGGCTCCTAAATAATCTTCGATTTCGGTGAGCACGTCGCGTTCGGTCGAGCGTAGGGCGCGTGCGACTTCCGGGTTGATGCGGAGCATGGTTTGTTTGATGCCGTCGTCGCCCATGCCTTTGGCGAGGCGGCGCGATTCTTCGAGGATTTCGTAGCAGATGGTCTGCGGCGATTTGACCAAGCCCGCGCCGGTGCAGTACGGGCAGGGCGCGCAGAGCGTTCGTTCGAGCGATTGCTTGACGCGTTTGCGGGTCATGATGACGAGGCCGAAATCGTTGAAGGAGAGAACCTTCGTCGGCGATTTGTCGTCCTGTAATGCCTCCTGCAAAGTTTGCATCACGCGATTGCGATTGCGGCGGTCTTCCATGTCAATCAGGTCGAGCACGATGATGCCGCCGAGGTCGCGCAGGCGTATTTGGCGAACAATTTCTTCGACGGCTTCGAGATTGGTTTTCGTGATCGTGTCTTCGAGACGCGATCCTCCGCGCCCGACGAATTTGCCTGTGTTGACGTCGATGGCGACGAGCGCTTCGGTTTGATTGATGACGAGATAGCCGCCGCTTCGCAGCCAGACGCGCGGCTTGATGGCTTTATCGACTTCCGCCTGCACGCCGTAGGCTTCGAGGATCGGTTCTTCGCGCGTATGTAGTTTGACGCGTTTGACCATGCGCGGCTGAATGCGATTGACGAATTCGACGATGCGCAAGTATTCCTCTTCGGAATCGACGCGGATCGCCGTGAAGTCGTCGGAGAGTTGATCGCGCAAAATGCGTTGCACAAGGTCTAAGTCCTGATGAACGACGGTGGCGGCTTTTGTTTTCTCGGCGTCCTTGCGTATATCGAGCCATGTGCGAACGAGGTAGCGCGCGTCGTCGCGCAAATCCGCTTCGCTGATGCCGATGCCTGCCGTGCGAACGATGAAGCCGCCGGATGGCACGTCTTCTTCGTTGCGAATGGCGGCGATCAATTTGCGCAGGCGCACGCGTTCCGAATCGGATTCGATTTTGCGCGAGACGCCGACGTGTTCGACTGTCGGCATGTAAACGAGAAAGCGTCCGGGCAGCGCGATGTGAGATGTAATGCGCGCGCCTTTTTTGGCGATGGGTTCCTTGGCGATTTGAACGAGAACTTCCTGACCTTCGCGCAGCAAGTCCGTAATCATCGGTTGTGCTGGCCTGCTGTTGCCGCCGCGCCGCTGCTGCTGGCTGCCTTCATTGCGTGAATCACTGCCGCCGCGTTGGTGCTGCCCGCCGCGCCCGCCGCCCGCATGTCGCTCATCGCGTTGCGTGCGTTCGGGACGGTCGTTGCGCCGCGCTTGATCGCGCGTGTTGGAAGCGCGCGTTGCGGGAGCAGCCGTTGTGGGAGCGGTTACTGCCGCAGTGGTTGCGATAGCGGGTGAGTCCGACTTTGCAACGATTGGTTCGGCGTGAATCGGCTCGGCATGAATCGCTTCAGTGATGAGTTCCGCGTCGCCGTTTGAATTGCCGTCAATTTGATTCGGTTCAGCTCCTGCATCCTGCTGCTCCGGTTTATCATTGGGACGCCGACGCCTGCGCCCGCCGCGCCGCGTGGCAAATTCTCCGCGCGAGGGACGTGTAGAGATGCTCGCTTCAGTGTCTTCAGAAAAACCTTCTTTTGTTTCAGCGACGTTTTTGGACGTGCGGCGCGAGCTTCCCTTAGTGGTCGCGGGCTTGCGCGTGCCGGTAGCGGCGGCGGCGGATTTCTTCGCGGAGGTTTTGGCTGCCGTCGCCTTCGCGCCGCGCGTGCGTTTCGACGTGGCGGGCGTTTCTTCAACGGCTTCGTCGGCGTTCGTTTCTACAGCGGGCGACGATGCAGGCACAACTGCATTGCTCTTGGCTGTGCTGGTGCGTCGCGTGCGCTTGCCGCGTGTGCCTGCGGCGGCGGGCTGTTCTTCGTTGCCCGACGGGAAAGGCAGTGTTGTTTCAGGCGTCTCTCTAGCCGCAGCGGATGCCGATGCTTCGACGCTTTTTTCGTCGTCGCTGACGCGCTCGAAGGACTGTGTTTGACTGCTCACGGTTTCCTCTGCGATCTCATCGACAAATGCTTTGACGTGCGCGGCGACTGATTGCTGGACGAAACCAATTGACTGCGCGGGCTGCTCTGCGCTTTCGGCATCACTATCATCAATGCGTTGGAAGGATGCGTCGGAGTGGATGGCGGAACCCGCGAACAGGGAACCGACTTCGGCTGTTTGGGTCGTCTCCATATCAAATTCGACGGCGCGAATTTGATCCGTGAGACGCTCCTGAAGCCGCGCATCTTTAAGCATGGAGCCTTCTTCGGCGGCTGCCGCTTCGTCGTCGATAATGCGTTGAAAATCATTGTCTGCGGCAACGAACGGAGTTTGAATGTCTGCCAGTGCCGAGGACGCAGCGGCGCTTGTGTGAGCGGATTCGCGTGCTTCTTTGTCGGGAAATTGATTGTCTTGATTTTGGCCGCGCCGTCGATTGCGTCTTCCACGCCGTCGCCCGGACTCCGCTTCGGACTCCTGTTGACTTGTTTGCTGCGGCTGCTCGTTCAAGCGCGGCGCGGCAAGAGCGGCGGGTTGATCTGCAATGGAGGGTTTTTCGGTGAAAGACTCTTCGGTGTCTACAGATGTCGCGTCGGCGTTTGCTTCGTCGGCTGAAGATTTCGTGTCGAACATCGGCTCGACGCTGTCTTGTGTGGCTTCGATGCGCTGTTCGCGTTCGACGCGCGCTTGCTCTATGCGCTCGGCTGCGGCGCGCGTCGCCTCTGCGGTGTTCGTGCCGCTTTTTTGTTTATCGACGACGATGCGCTCGAACTCTTCTTCTTCGTCGAAAAAGTCCGAGACGTAAAGAAACGCATCGCGTTCGAGGCCGATGTCAACGAAGGCCGACTGCATTCCGGGCAGCACGCGCATCACGCGGCCTTTGTAGATGTTGCCGACGATGCCTTGATTTTCTTCGCCGCGCTCGATGTAGAACTCCGTGACCTGGTCGTTCTCGATGATTGCGATCTTTTTTTCGCGCCCGTTAAGGCTGACGATCAATTCTTTTGCCATGTTCTTAAAAAATATCTCCTGCAACGACGACACCGCGCGGCATAAAACAATGCTGTGCGCGATGAGCGGTGTACACGACATGCGCTGCCTGCGCTGCTGTCGATAATTCTTTGTCGCTCGAAGGCGCGCGGCGAGAAACCTTCGACGAAGGTTTCGTGACGGCGGTCGTCGTTTGAAAGTTGTGGAACGCTTTGGGCGCGCGGCCTGCCCGTCCGCAAGCTTGCGGACGAGTGGCGCGCAGGTCAGCGCGATGGGCGGCGGGCATCAGTAATTGCTGTTGCTTCTGCTGGCGCTCGCCGTTGAAGAATAAAGAGTGAGCGGCTGAATCAGCCGTGCGATGTGTGACAACTGCCCGTTCAAAGGCCGTTGAATGGAATACGCGCAAGTGTTTGCCGACGAGGTTCGTCAACAATTTATTTGCGCGAGGAAAGGCTCGCCTTATCAAATTAAAACTCCGTAGCAATATGACAACAAAGCAGGGAGCGCCAGCGATTAAAAATCTTGCGCTCAAAAACCCGCCGCCACGCCTGAACCCGTTGTTCGTGCGTCTGGAAATCTTGCAACACCGATGCACGCCATCTTATCGGGAGAAGGCAAGCGATTGATCGGGCAGCTTGAAGAAGTTAAAACATTCCGCCGGAAAAACAATTTCGCGCTCGCCTGATGACCGCACAAATTGTACCTGTGGTTCTCCCGCGTCCGAAATAAAACAAATGCTTCTGTCGTAAACAGTAGGTGCGCCGCGCCGGAAATTTTCAACGCTTCAGGCAGGCCGAGCAAGCCGGAAGAGTATAACCGAGCGCGAACATAAATGAGAAGCACGGGCGCAAAGCCTCTGAAGTTGCTGAAGCAGCAGCCGCGTCTTTTGCTAATTGACGTAGCGGCGAAGTTGCACGCTGATCGCAAAACCGATGGCGATGAACGTCGCGATTAAAGATGCCAGTCCCGCGCTCATCAAAGGCAACGGCACGCCGATCACAGGCATGATACCGAGCGCCATTCCTGCGTTGATGAAAATCTGAAAGATCAATCCGCCGACGCTCGCCATAATCACCAGCATTCCTGTGCGGTCACGCGAATTCCTCGCGCCGAAAATCATCTTCGTGAGCAGCACGGCGTAGGCCGCTAAAAGCAGAAACGCGCCGACGAAGCCGGTAGATTCCGAGGTCACGGCGTAGATAAAATCCGTTTGCGGTTCAGGCAAAAATTTCAAACTGCTTTGCGAATATTCGCTTGAACCATGCGAACCCGTCAGCCCGCCTTTGCCGACCGTCAAAATAGATTGCCATGTGTTATAGCCGAAGCCGCGCTTGTCCGCGTTTTCAGGATCGAGAATGGCGTTGATGCGCTCTAGTTTGTAGCCGTGCAGCAATCCTGTTTTGACGCCGACGGTATAGCCGACGGGCATCATCGCGACAGTTAAAACAATCGAGGCGACGACAATCCACATTCGCATCGAAGAAAGAAAAAGCACAACGGCGAGCAGCGGAAAATAGGTAAGCGCCGTGCCCGTGTCCGGCTCCAACATAATGAGGCCGACGGGCGCGGCCAGAATCAAGCAGCCGACAATCAATTCCTTCCATTGCAAAGTTGTCTGGCGCGGCTTGCCGAAGTAACGCGCAAGCATCATCGCCGTCGTGATCTTGACGAACTCCGAAGGTTGAAATTGCCCTAGTCCGGGAAGCTTAATCCAGCAGCGTTGCCCGTTAATTTTTAATCCAACGTGGGGAATGAGCACTGCGACGAGCAGCAAGAGGCCGAAGATATAAAAGGCCGGAGCGAAGTTCATTAGCTTGCGGTAATCCGTGAACGACACCGCCAGCATCGCCACAAGCGCAATGGCGAGGCCGATCAATTGCTTGAGCCACAAATCCTGCGTCGGCAGCGCATTATGAATCTGCCACGAGCCGAAGCCGACGATGGCGATGGCTAAGAGCGCCAGCACCCAATCGAAATCACGAAAATTGCGCCGTTCCAGAATTGCAGACATGAGAGCAGTGGTCAGTGGACAGTCGTCAGTGGGCAGTTAGCAGTAGTCAGAATAAAGGTGAGAATCGAAGCCTCAATCAGCGCTAAGGTGTTCGCCGACACTTCTTAGTTCTAGCTACCGACCACTGTCCGCTGACTACTGTTCACTTCATTATCCTATCTTCGTGCTACCTGTTGTTGCGGCTGTGCGGGGGCGTCTTCGCCGCGCGTTTTGCGATAGTAAGTATCGTAGACGGCGCGCACTGCCGGAGCCGCGTAAGTGCCGCCGAAGCCGACGTTTTCGATTAGCCCGATGCAGGCGATTTCCGGTTTGTAAGCGGGCGCGTAGGACACAAACCATGAGTGATCTTTGTTTGCGCCGGTGTCTTTGCCGAGTCCGACGACCTGCGCCGTGCCCGTCTTGCCGGCGATGTCGAAGTTCGGCATTTTAATGCGCGCCGCCGTGCCGCCGTTGTTGACCACGCCCCACATGCCTTCGACTACGAGATGGTGCTGCGCTTCCGGGATCGGGACGATTTTCGGATCGGGACGATCAAATGTGCGCGCCACTCTCGCCGCGCGATAATCCGGTTTGGTCGGATCGCCGACGGCGCTCACTTCATGCACTTCCTTCAAAAGGTGCGGTATGTAGAGCTTGCCGCCGACGCCTATGCCTGCCACGGCGCGCAGCATTGCGAGCGGCGTCGCGTAGTCGTAAACCTGACCGAACGAAGCGTAGACCGTGTCGATGTCGCCCCACTCGGAGGCTTTCGGATTAAAGCGCTTTTTGAATTCGCGCGACGGCGTCCAACTTATCAATTCGTGCGGCAGATCAACGCCCGTGCGTTTGTTGATGTCGAACTCGTCAACCATTTTCATAATGCCGTCGAGTCCCATCTTGAGGCCGAGCCGGTAGAAATAGCCGTCGCAAGATTGCGTGATTGCCGCGCGAAGTTCCGGCGTGCCGTGATTGCCCATGCAGCGCGTGAATTTGTTGCCGACGGTAATGCCGCCGCCGCAGAGCAGATGCGAATTCTGTAAAGTGATCGCGCCCTGTTGCAGTCCCGCCACAGCCATAGGGATTTTCCAAGTCGAGCCGGGAGGATAGCGCCCGCGAATCGCGCGGTTCGTCAAAGGCGTCTTCGGGTCTTTGAACAACGCCGCGATTGCCGCGCGCCCTTCTTTGGTTGTGCCGTTCTGCGAAAAAAGATTCGGATCGAACGTCGGGTACGAAGCCAGCGCGAGAAGCTCGCCATTGTTCGGATTCATCGCGACAATCACGCCGCGCTTTGTCGGCGAGTTGCGCAGTTGTTCCTCTGCGGTGAGTTGCAGATCGAGATCGATTGTAATGACTAAATCCTGACCGGGCTGCGGTTCGACGACCTCTAGTTCTTTTTGAATGTGGCCGCGATTATCGACAAGCACTTTGCGATAGCCGTCGCGCCCGCGCAGGTAATCATCGTAAACCGACTCGATACCTTCCTTGCCGATGATGTCGCCGGGCTTGTGGTTTTTATCCTTGTAGCGCGGCTGCTTTAATTGTTCCGGGCTAATCTCGCCGACGTAACCTAAGACGTGCGCGAGCGTGCCGTTTTCCGGGTAGCGTCGCTGCGGTTGCTGCTCTATGCGCAGTTCGGGAAATTCGAGTTCGTGTGAGTCGACATAAGCGATGTCGGCCTGCGTCGCGTTCTGCTTGATTGGAATGGATTCAAAAGCGGGCTGCAATTTGATTTGGTCAAAGCGGTCGCGCAGAATGTCTGCATCGAGTCCTAATCCTGCGGCGAGCGAATCGGCGAGCGAATTTAAATCTTTTCCCTTCACATCTTCGCGCGAGAGAATCACATTGTAGATCGGGCGCGAATCGACAAGCAGCGTGCCGTTGCGGTCAAAGATCACGCCGCGCGTTGCCGGAATCGGCAGCAATCGCTCGCGCTGATTCTCGGCAAGTTCCGCATATCGCGCGCCCTTGACGACTTGCAGCACATAAAGCCGCACGCCCAGCACCGTGAGCACCAGCATCACGACGACTTGCATAATACGAAGTCGCGCACGCAAGTTTTGCGATTCATCCTCGAATTTCATGTTAATCAGTTTCCGGTTTTCAGTTCTCAGTTCAGACAGCGAGCAGAAAGCAGCAATGATTTTTATTCTTTGCTGAAAACTGAAAACTGCCTACTGAAAACTGTTCCATTATCTTCTTCTTCGCAGCATTCCCGTGCTGCGGCGGGCGACGCGGCGGCGAAAGGCGAACTGTTTGCGCTGCATCGCGCGTTCGCTTAAAAAACTGTCGATGACATACAAAGCGACGGTGCCGACAATGGTCGTGCCGATAATTTTGAAGGCCGCGACCTGCGCGAACGGTATGAGCGACGGCTGGTCGAGCAAGCGTTGGAGGAATACATACACGACGGAGTCCAATAGCGCCGCGCCTGCTAAGACGGGAATTCTGAGCAGCGGGTTGTCAAGCATAATGCGCGTCGCGAGGCTCGCCACAACGTATGCCGTTAAAGTCTTCGAGAAGCCGCCCGCGCCGAGCAGCCCGCCGCTCAGAGCGTCCGTCGCAAGTCCCGCGATTGCGCCGATGGTCAACGCCTGCAAAGCGTCGCGCTGCAACGCGAAGTAAACAACGACGATGAGCGGCAAATCAAAGTAGTCCTTGAAGGGACGCCAGACCGCGGGCAAAGATGCTTGTAGGATAATCGCCAGCCCGAGGACTACCGCAATTTTCAGTTGACGCATGAAGGAGTGAATCGTGAATCGTAAAGTGTGAATCGCAAATAGTAAAAGTAAGGACGGCTCCTTCTCAATCTAATTCTCGTCGGGATATTTCTTCGCATCCTCTTCATCAAAGCACATCCCGTCGATCATTTTATCAAACACTTTGGCCGCTTCGCGGGCATTTCCCTGATAAGAGATTGCGCCCCAGCGGTAACTCACAAATCGCCATACCTTTCCGTCTGGTCTTTCTCCGCGAACATCGTAACCCATTCTTTTCCCGGACATCCAAACTCTTTCGGTAAACTCTTTAGCTTCAAATAACCATTTTTCGCTTGGATGATCTGATGTTGAATCCTGCCAATTGACCAATGTCTCGAAATTTCCATCCGGCATTTGATAGCCGTAATAATAAGTATCCAGATCGAAGCGCGAGATTTTCCTTGCTTGAACACCATCGGCAGCGAGAACTTTGAAAGCGACTCCTGTTCGCATACTATCCGACTCGGCGTTACACTGCGGTATTTTCCAGAGCGTCGCCGATGCTTCCTCCATAGAAACTTGAATGTTTGCGGCTGAGAAAGAAAGTATTTTCGTAACAGGCCGTTTTTCAGGATGCGTGAAATAAACTAGGCGTCCATGATCGGGAAGTCGAAATAAACCCTTCTCATCGCTCATCACTACGTAGCGCTGAGATGACATACTCATGCCCAAAAACTTGGTTCGTTTTTCCAGCGGAGCCTCTGTTACTACCTTAACTTTCGGGATAGGCTGTCCCGTATTAGATTTAACGACTCCGGTGAGCGGTGTTGCCTGTGCGGATACAGGGAAAACAATTACAAAGATAAAAAGAAAGGCGGGAAGGCTTTTAATCATAATTAAATTAAAGCTCTCTCTCTAATATTTACTTCTTTTTTCCTTTGTCGGCATTCGGCAATGCCTGTGTCATCGGCTCGCGCTGCGGCGGGTGATACAAAAGCGCGGCTACTTCTTCGAGCGAGTTGAGCCGCGCGCCGGGTTTAATGCGAATGATGTGTGGTTGCGTCGCGGAGCCGTGCGTCAACTGCACGACTGTGCCGACGTTCAAGCCCGGCGGATAAATGCCGTCCTGCCCTGTCGTCACCACGTAGTCACCTTCGTTGACCGTTTCCAATCCTGAAACGTAACGCATTTCGACAAGCCCGTTTTCGCCCAAGCCTTTGACGGAGCCGAGCGCGCTCGATTGCCCCAGTTGCCCGACGACTGCGCCCGCGCCCGATTTCTCATCTGTAATAAGCCGCACCTGCGCCGTCCATGGGCTTGTTGCGACAATGCGCCCGACGATGCCGCCCGGCGTCACCACGGGCATGTTCGGCTGCAAGCCCGAAGACGAACCGCGATTGATGATGACCGTGTCGAACCAAGCCGACGGATCGCGCGCAATCACACGCGCCGGAACAATTCCGTACTGGCTCTGTTCCTTGAGATCGAGCAAACTCTTCAGACGCTCATTCTCGTCAATCGCCGCCCTCGATTTATGCAGCTCTATGTCCATCGTCTCGACGCGTTGTTTCAACGATTCGTTTTCGGCGATGGCCGTGCGCAGATTGCCGAGTTTCTGAAACACGCCGACTCCGGCGCTGCCCGCGCCCGTCGTAACACGCTCGAAGGGAGAAGCGAGCGCCTGTATCCACGCGCGCACGACGCGCTGCTTGCTCATGTCGCCATTCTCGCGCGCGTCAATCGACATCATCACGAGAAATGCAAACAGCAAGCCGATCAACAACAGCGGCGCGCGCTGGCGTATCTCCTTCTGTGTGCGAATCGCTGCCATTGAAATTAGATGTTAGATGTCGGATGTTAGATATTAGTCAAGGCGGGTTTTTACCAGCATCTAATATCTAACATCCAGCATCTGCTTTTATGTTCCGCTGACGAGCGTGTTGTCCCATTTGACGCGTTTCAGAAGGTTGAAGTCTGAAAGCATTTTGCCTGTGCCGAGCACGACGGATGAAAGCGGATCGTCGGCGACGGAGACGGGCAGTCCTGTTTCAATCGAGAGACGGCGATCAAGATTTTTAAGCAATGCGCCGCCGCCCGTCAACACGATGCCGCGCTCGACGATGTCTGCGGATAATTCCGGCGGCGTTCTTTCCAGCGCGACGCGCACGGCATTAACAATCGTCGCGACGGAATCGGCGAGTGACTCGCGTATTTCTTCGTCGGAGATGGTGATTGTTTTCGGAATGCCTTCGATCAGGTTGCGCCCGCGAACTTCCATCGAGAGCGGTTCGTCCAGAGGAAACGCCGAGCCGAGTTCACACTTGATCGCTTCGGCGGTGCGTTCGCCGATCAGCAAGTTGTACTTGCGTTTGATGTACTGCGTAATCGCTTCGTCCATTTCGTTTCCGGCGACGCGGACGGCGCGCGAGTAAACGATGCCGGACAGGGAAATCACGGCGATGTCGGTTGTGCCGCCGCCGACATCCACGATCATGTTGCCGTGCGGCTCCGTGATCGGAAGCCCTGCGCCGATAGCCGCCGCCATCGCTTCTTCGACAAGGTAAACTTCCGAAGCCTTGGCGCGATACGCACTGTCTTCGACGGCGCGGCGTTCGACCTGCGTAATCTCCGACGGAATGCCGATGACGACGCGAGGGCTGACCCATGTTTTGCCGTTGTGCGCTTTGCGTATGAAGTGCTGAAGCATTTTTTCAGTGACTTCAAAATTGGCGATGACGCCGTCCTTCATCGGGCGAATGGCGACGATGTTGCCGGGCGTGCGTCCGAGCATTTCCTTCGCGTCGCGCCCGACGGCTTCGACGGCGTTGGTGACTTTGTTGATTGCCACGATGCTCGGTTCGGACACGACGATGCCGCGCCCTTTGGCGTAGACGAGCGTGTTGGCTGTGCCGAGGTCGATAGCGAGATCGCTTGAGAAAAGACTGAAAATGGATTTAAGTGCCATTTAAGATGATGTCCGTAATCTACAAAAATAAAATTCGTGCGGGGAAGCAAGCATCGCGCGCCAGCCTTCTTTTTCTGCGTGATAAAGATTTCGTATAAACATTTCGCAGCGGGGCACAAACGCGTGCTGCCCGGAAAGCCTTGCGCCGAACAAGAGCTAACTAATTAAGATACACCGAAGAGCCGTTGTTATGCTATGAAGAAATTACTTTTTCGTTTTCGGTGAGCGTAGAAAATTCTGTAGCGGTGCGAATACAGTTTTTGCGCGCGGCCTTTGCTTCGTACATCGCTGTGTCGGCGGCGGCAACCAACTGCTGCGGCGATTGGGCGTTTTCGGGAAACGCGGCGACGCCGAAACTCGCCGTTAAATGCAAGCTCAAGCGCCGCCCGCCCGTAAACTCATGTTGCGCGATGCGCTCGCGGATGCGCTCGGCGACGCGCGCCGCCTGCTCTATGCCGGTCTCCGGCAGGACAATCACGAATTCATCGCCGCCGTAACGCGCCACTGCATCCGTATCGCGTATGCAGGCGAGAATCACCGCCGCCATCTCCATTAAGACATGCGAGCCGACAAGGTGTCCGTTCGCGTCGTTGATTCGCTTAAAATCGTCCAGATCGAGGAAGATCGCCGACAAATTCGAGTTGTAGCGGCGCGCCCTTCTGACTTCGGTTAAAAGAAACTGCCGGAGGTAACGCGCGTTGTGAAGCTTCGTTAAATCGTCTGTCTGCGAAAGCCTTTCGGCTTCGGCGATGCGCACGGCGTTGGCAAGCGCGCAGGCGAGCGGCAGAGCCAGCGATTGAAGCAGCGCGGAGTCTTTTTGTGTGAAAGACTTTGCAGTTGCGCCCTCGCGCGTGGCTTCGAGCACGCCCAACAGTTTTTCACCGCACACGAGCGGCACGGCGATAATGCGCCGCCCTTTCTCCGTCTTTTTTACAACTTCGGCAATCGCGGCGGCGCGTCGTGCGGCCTGCGATTCCGCGCCGGAGAGCGCGAGCGCATCGCCCATTAAACGACGCCGCCAATCATCGACAGGAATCGCTACGCGCTCGCTCGGCAATACGCCGCGCGCGGCCAGCGGCTCAAGCACGCTCGCGTCTGCGCCGCCGCTCGTTTCGCCGGAAAGATAGATCGTCCAGCGGTCTGCCTGAACAAGCTGCGCGAGTCCGACCAAAGCGGTTTGCGCCGCCGCCTTCTGGTCGCTTGCAAAGTGGAGCGAGGCCATTACTTCGGACGCCGCGCGTAAGTGGTTTTTATTGAGATTGTCCGGCAGCAAAAACGCGTTTGGCTCAAGCGGATCGTCGTAGGATTCGTGCAAAGCGGGCAGTTGATCGGTTGTGCCGCCTTCTTCCAGCTCACGCAAAATCGCCGGAACCTGTGTCGGTTCATCGGCAACCGCGCGAAAGCCTATGCGTTTGAGCGCCGCCGCGTCGAGCATTCGTTTGTGATGCCGTGCTTCGTCGCGCGCGCGATAACGGCAGGCAACGAGCGGCGTGCCGGGCCAGACATTCGCGGCGAGCGTCATCACGCCGTGAAGCTGCATAGATGTCGTCAGAGCCGTCACTTCATAGAGCACGGCGAGCGGCGGCGCGGCAGAGCCTACTTCGTCGTGAGCATTATTATGCTGGTGCTGGCGTTTGTCCCGTATGTCAGCGATGACTTTCGCTTCATGCAGGATTTCGACGAGCGCCGCAGTTACATTCGCGCCGTCAGTTAAAAGAATCACACGCTTTGTCATAGTGCATCAAACATGCTTACGGGAAATTCAGTGCGCCCTCAGTGCGTTGCATTCAATGGGAAACGGTACTGGTTTTTGTTTCCCTGCGGATCGCGCGCTTCGACCAAAACATCGCGCGCTGCTTCGGGAGCCGTGATCTGAAGTTGAAACGAAGCGTCGCCCGCGACGAGTGTTTCGCGCCCGTTGATGCGGACGGTAGTACCCGGCTCTGCCCGCCCGCGCGCGAGATAAATCTGGCCGCCGATGTGCTCCGTAGACCAATTGGAAACCAACACTTGCTGGCCTGTGCCATTTGGCGCGACAACGAACTTTTGCGGCTCGCTCCAATCGCTTGTTTGACCGGAAGCGGCGGTTGCGCGCACGCGCCAGAAATAAACGCCGGAACGCAGATCGCTCGCGTTGAGGCTGGTCGCGACGAGTTGATCGCGCTCGAAAACTTTGCCTGCCGGAACAAAAAAAGGCGATGTCGCCACTTCGACGCGGTAGTGCGCCGCCGCTTGCCCTGAAGCAGGACGCTGCCAGCGCAATGCGACATCGGCTGCGCCGCTTGCGCCGACAAGGATTTTCGCTAAATCGCGCGGCTCAATCGGAGCGGGAATATCGAGCAGGCGTTCGCGCTTCGCAAAGTTGCCCGAAGGATTAACGGCGACATACTCGCCGCCGCGTAAAATAGTACGGCCTCCGTCGCGCGTGGTCGTTTCAAGCGTTCCTTCGCCGACGCGAATCTCTTCTGTCTGGTCCGGGTTGACGGCGAAGCTTGCGCCGGTTTGCGCGGCCATTTTGTTTTCCGTTTGTCTGGTTTCGACGATGTTCGTGCCGCCGTCCGTCTGCTGCTCTGTGCGATAGCTAATCTGCCCGCTGTCAACGGCGACGCGGACGTTCGTTTTCTGGCCTTCGTTGGTGGCGACGGTGTTGGCGCGCAAGGTTGAAGTCGTGTTCGGGCGCACGACGAGCATCGAACCGTCCGCGAGGCCGATGCGCGCGCGCCCATCTGTTCCTGTCTGCACAGTGTCGCCCGGATAAAGTTGTGTCTGGGAACCGGCGGCGACGGTTTCGCGCGTGGTGGCGCGCACGACGCGCACATCGCCCTCGAAGGAAACGAAACGCGCCCCGGCGGGAGCCTGCACTTGTGTGCCGACGCGGTTCAAAGGATTGCCGTATTTCCAGACGTAGACGGTTGCGACCACCGCCACGCACAAAAGCGCGAAGAGTGCGATGCCGAGATAGATAATCCGCTTCGGGACAATCCACCACTCCATATCAAAGCGCGTCGGTTTATTTTGCATCGTCGAGAACTGGCTTAAAGTTGAGGAACGAAAGATCGTCGCAAACTGCGTCGGCGCGGGCAGGGCTTGCCGTTCGTTGCGCCGCGTTGATGTGAAGGAGTGAATGCCTTTTGCTCTTGCCCTTGGACGGCGGGCGATTGCGCATCGCTATCCAATTGAAAATTAACACATATACGCGCGACGGTTCAAGCGGCTTTTTAATCGCGGCTTACCCGACTCTTACTCAACAGCGCTCTCGACTTTCTTCGGCCACAGCAGGGAAAGAAGAATGGAAGCGGCAAGCACAATTGCGACGACGCCGAGCGAGATGCCGATGGGAATGTCTATGTGAACGGCGGTCAAAAGCATCTTCGCGCCGATAAAGGCAAGCACGAGCGCGAGGCCGATCTTGAGGTAGTGGAATTTTTCGACGACGCCCGCCAGCAGAAAATAAAGCGAGCGCAAGCCTAAAATCGCAAAGACGTTCGAGGTGTAAACGATAAAGCGGTCGGTCGTGATGCCGAAGATCGCCGGAATCGAATCCACCGCGAAGACCAAATCCGTTACTTCGACAATCACCAGCACAAGCAAGAGAAGCGTGCCTGTGCGCCGTCCCGCTTCGTCGCGCGTGAAAAATTTGTCCTTCTCATAGTGGCGCGTGATCGGAACAAAGCGCGAGACAACGCGCACGGCCAGATTCTCTTCAGGGTTCACTTCCTTTTCGTCCTGCCATAGCATCTTAAAGCCTGTATAGACAAGGAACGCGCCGAAGACGTAGATGATCCAGTGAAAGCGATCAATCAACGCCGCGCCGACCAGAATCATCAAGATGCGCATGACGAGCGCGCCGAGCACGCCCCAGAAAAGAACCCTGTGCTGATACTTCGTCGGGACTTTGAAGTAAGAAAAGACCAGCAGAAAAACAAATAAATTATCAACCGACAGGGAGAGTTCGACGAGATAGCCCGCGACAAACTCCAGCGCCTTTATCTGTCCGAGAAACCACCACACGCCGCACGCGAAAAGGAGCGCCAGCGTCACCCACACAGCGCTCCAGATGCCCGCTTCCTTGTAGCCGACATCATGCGCCTTGCGATTGAAAAGCCCCAGATCGATGCCCAACATGGACAGGACAAAGACTGCAAAGCCGATCCACGCCCAGATCGAATATTCCATGCCTTAAGATATAACAAACCACTCTTGCTCTCGCAACACGGAAGCTTGACGTGAAAGTGTTGCCACGCGAACGTGAAAGGCGCTCGCACGCATGTCGGAATTTGCGATGCTGGCGCGGCAGCGAGGTTGCGGGCGGACGCGCCTCTCCGTTACAATCCGTCGTTTACAAATAAGAGCCGGATCGCGCGCATGTATCGAATGCCCGTCAGCGTTTTCCAACGACTGCGCGTTTGACAATTATCCGACGGCTCATCCAATGCTCTCGCGGAAGGTCAATCTGGAATGCTTAAACAGTTAGGGCGTCTCGAACGCACACGCAATATACTCATCGTCGGATTCGTCATTTTAATGGCCGTCAGCCTTGTGCTTTTCTACGCGCCGGGACGAAACTCTGCGGCGCTCGCGCCCGCCACCAGCACGGAAGTTCTGGCGACAGTCGGCAGCGATAAAGTAACCGTCGGCGAACTCTCCGCGCTCAAGGAAAGCTATCAACAAATGTTCGGCGGGCAGATCAGCCTCGCGCAACTCGGCGGCGACCGCAAGATGCTCGACGGCCTCGTTCGCCAGCGCGTGATTGCGCAGGAGGCGGCGCGTCTCGGCCTCGCCGCTTCGGATGCGGAAGTCGCCGATTCGATTCGCAAACAATTTCCCGATGCCTCGAAAAACGCCGCCGCATTTGAACGCTACAAACAAGCCGTCACATCGCGCTACGGCGACATCGCGGCTTACGAATCGGAAGTGCGCCGCCAGATTTCTGCGGACAAATTGCAGGCCTTCATCACGGCTGGCGTGCATATTTCCGACGAAGAAGTGCAAGACGATTACAAACGCAAGAACACGGCTTTCGACGTTTCCTACGTGCCTGTCGCCGCCGACAAACTCGCAGGGAAAATTCAACTCAACGACGAGGGCTTGCGCGCCTTTTACGATCAGCACAAAACGGATTACCGCATTCTCGAACCGCAAAAAAAGATTCGCTATCTCTTTATAGACCAAGCCAAAGTCGGCGAGAAATTGCAGATACCCGATGAGGAATTACGCGGCGAATACGAAAAGCTCGCGCCGGAAAACAAACAGGCGGGCGTGCGCGTCCAGCAAATCGTTTTGAAAGTCGCGCGTCCAGACCTAGATGCGACGGTCAAGGCAAAGGCTGACTCTCTCGCGCAACAAGCGCGCGGCGCGAGCGGAACCGCCACCGAAGAAGCTTTCGCCGAACTCGCCAAAGGAAATTCCGAAGACCCTACGACAGCGAAAAACGGCGGCACAGTCGCGGGCGTCGTTAAAAAGAATCCGAACAAGCCGGACGATCCTTACCAAAAAGTTTTAGACTTGCAGCCCGGACAAACGCCAGACCCGATTAAATACGGCAACTCTTATTATATCCTTCGACGCGGCGACGCCGTTGCGAAATCCTTTGAGGACGCCAAACCGGAATTGCTCGTTTCACTGCGCAATCGTCGCGCCTACGCCGCCGCCGCGCAATTAGCGGAGCGCGCCGCCAATCGCTTAAAGGAAACAAAGGACGTTTCCAAAGTCGCGCAGGAATCGGCAGCCGATGCCAACATGAAACCCGCCGACATGATGCGCGAAACACCGTACATCAAATCCGGCGACGACGTGCCGAACATCGGCAACTCGCAGCAGTTCGAGCAGGCGATTGCGTCGCTTAATAGTGCTGGCGACATCGGCGAGCGCACCAGCATCAAAGGCGGATTCGCTGTGCCGCAGCTTGTTGACAAAAAAGAGCCGCGCATTCCAGACTACGACGAAGTGAAAGAAAAAGTCGCGCAGGCGGCGCGTGTGGAGCGCGCCAAAGCGCAGTTGGATCAAACGGCGCGCGAGTTGGCGGCGAATTCCAACTCGGCGGGCGATTTGAAAGCCGCCGCCGTGCGTCTCGGACTCGACGCGCAGGAAGCGAAGGATTACAAACTCGGCCAGCCGCTCGGACAGGCCGGAACAAGCGCCGCCGCAGACGAAGCCATCTACAATTTGAAGGTCGGCGAAGTCGGTAAAACTCCCATCAAGATCGGCGATAATTGGGTTGTCATCGCGGCGACGAAGCGAACCGAAGCAGACCTCGCGGAGTTTTCCAAGCAGCGCGAAAAATTAACGCAGACCGCCCTCTCCGAACGCCGTAGCCAAATCTTCAGCGATTTCACGGCTGCCGCCGAAGTGCGTCTACAGCGCGACGGGCAAATTAAAATCTACGACGACGTGCTCGCGAAAATGGCGGACACAGAGCCGCCCGCCGCTGCGCCGCCGCTGCGCCGCCCGCCGCCGCGCCCGCCCGCCGCCAGATAACAATTCGACGACAAATAACAAAGGCCGCTTCTCGATGAAGAAAAGCGGCCTTTATTATTTCTATTCACTTGCAGAATTTCGTGGTCTTTAGAAGTGGTGCATCATTCCCAGAAGTCCTGTGGTCGGAAAGGTGGTTGTGACTTGGACTTCATTGCCTTGCGTGGTGATTTTCAGACTATCGAAAACGCCCTGTATCATCTGGCGCTCATCCGCCGGAGACTGCGAAACGGCGAGACCACTGAACTGCTTGAGCGCGCCGAGCGTGCTATTCAAAGCGTTCGCTTGATCGGGGCTGCCTGTAATCATCGCGAAAAGCGTATCAATGTTGCTCCCCGTCGTGTTGACTGAACCGTAAGCCTGACGGATAGGTGCGATTGATTTGCCGATTTCCTGATTAAACGCCGTCGCCTGTTGCGCAAGCGAAGCGGGCACATTGCCGCCAAAGCTTACGAGTGCGTTCGGGTTGCGCGATGCCAGCGCAATTAAATCCGCGCTGGCGCGATTCGCCGTGCCGCCCGCATTGGCATCGACAGCGGCGCGCACGCCCGTCGGCGCGTTCATGCCGATGGCGAGCGTATTGGAGTCGAGCGCCGCGACATACACTTGAGTGGTTTTAGGCTTAACTGTGATAACGGTTTTATCGGGCGTCGTAATCGTCTTTCCCTTTTCCGTTACGGTAAAATTGTAGATCGACTTGCCATTGTATTTCTGTTCCGTGTATTTGCCGTTTGCGTAGATGCGTCCGGCGGCAATGAGCGCGTCGGCGCTAAACGAACCGCGCGCGATGGCGACGGCGTTCGCCGGATTGCTGTACGGAATGCCGACCGCCACGCGTTCAAACGAGCGCACGTCAAAGCCTGTTTTCGCTCTGATCTTTTCAATCTCGGCACTGAACTTGGCGAGCTTCGTCGGGTCGGAAGCGAGAATGTTCGGAATCGCTTCCGTCAATAAACGTTTGACATCAACGTAGGCCACCGCGTCCGAAGCCGGAAGCATTGCCAGTGCATCAGCCGCCGCCATCGGACTGGCAGCAGCGAACGCTGTGCGCGAAGAATTGAAATTCACGGCGGCAATTACCGCGCCGACTATCAAAGCAATTGTTAGAATCGAAGTGTAGATTTTCTTGTTCATAATTAAAATTACCTTTCTCGTGTTTAAGTAAAAGACGCACGCGCGCGCCCGTTTGTTAACCGAAGTTTTTTTCTCGCGAAAGAAGCGCCGTGCGCGCCGCTCGATCCGGGCTTTGCTTGCGCAAGGGTTCGCACACTATTTGCACAAGCGCGCCAGTTTCGGATGCTTTCCGCCACTCGCAGGGTTGGCTCGACCCATTCGATGTACTGACTCAAACACAGCCGCTCAATCGACAATTGCACATCATCGAAAATTTTAACGCTTCGGCGTAGCCTTCATTTCGACGGAAAAAGAACTTGCAGCGCGACTTTCCGGTAGCCCGCCGGAATTTCAAACGTATCCGCCGAAACATTTGTTTCAATATCCCGCAACTCCATCCACCACCGCGCATCATTCTCGTCTTTTGCTGAAAAAAATTCCTGCTTGATTGGCATTTGCAACTCGTCATCAATCCAGATCAAACTCTCTCCGACATTGTCGCCTGCTTCGCCTGTAATGCCCGTCGGCGTCACACGATATTTTGTTGTCGCGCGCCCGCTCAAAGTCTCCGCGCCGAGCTTTTCATAGCGCGCCGCCGCACGCCCTTTGCCGAGCAATTCATCCGGCGAAAAATCGCGCATGGCCTTAGTGGGATTTGCAGATGCCGCGCCGGAACCCGTGTGCGCGGCAGTCGTGCCTGCATCGTCGGCAAGTGCCGCGTAAAGTTTTTTGTTCGTGTCGAGCAGGTAATCGCCTTCGGGAGTTTGCAGCAGGGAGATTCTCTTTCCCGCAGGCAGTTCATATTCCACGCGCCGCCGCACGCCATCACGCGCGACTGTCATGCGCTGCTCCGCAGAATTTTCTCCGGCAGCGTTTTGCGTTGTGGGTTTTTGCGCCGCAGAGTTTTGCGCCGCTCCTTCGCTTGTTGATTGAGTTGATTGATAAGAGAGACTGCCCGCCGTTACCATCGTCGCACGATACCGCTCCGGCTCCTTCGTCGAGTAGGGCGGCGTCGAGCGCAGTTCGCCTTTTGCCGTCGCGGAGCCGTTGGAATTGCCGCTCTCATTTGCGTTGCTGTCCGCGCCGTACCGAGCGCAGCCCGTTGCGATAAGATGCAAAGTTAAGAGCAGGCCGACGAACGCCGTGCGCGAAATTTTCATGCAAGGATTATTCAGATTATTCACACGCGCTCGACGAGCAAGGCGAGACCCATGCCGCCGCTGACGCAGAGAGTGGCGAGGCCGCGCCGCGCTTTGCGCTTCTTCATTTCATGCAGCAGGGTGGTTGTGATGCGCGCGCCCGTGCAACCGATTGGATGGCCGAGCGCGATTGCGCCGCCGTTGACGTTCAAACGCTCCGCGTCGAAATGCAAATCACGATCACAGGCGATGACCTGCGCGGCAAAGGCTTCATTGAGTTCCACAAGCTCGATGTCCGCAAGTGCAAGCTTCTGTCTCGCGAGTAAAGCACGCACAGCGGGCACAGGGCCGATGCCCATAATCTCCGGCGCGACGCCCGTAATTTCGTAATCAACGATGCGCGCCTCCGCTTCCGCGCCGGACTCCTTTAACATTTCTTCGTTCATTAAAACGATTGCCGCCGCGCCGTCCGTAATGCCCGATGAATTACCGGCGGTCACCGTGCCGTTCTTCGCAAACACGGGAGCGAGCTTGCGCAAGGCTTCAATCGTCGAGCCTGCGCGGAAATGCTCGTCGCGCGTGAACGTCGTCGTTTCCTTGCGGCCTTTAATTTCAAGCGGCACGATCTCCGCGTCAAAGCGCCCGGAATCAATCGCGGCTTCGGCTCGCTGCTGTGAACGAAGCGCGTATGCGTCTTGCTCGTCGCGCGAAATCTCATAACGACTGGCGAGATTCTCCGCCGTCTCGCCCATTATTAATCCCGACAGCGGATCGTTGAAGCCGTCGCGGTACATGCCGTCAACGAGTTCCGTGTTGCCGAGCCGCGCTCCGAAGCGTGCGCCTTCCGCGTAATACGGCACGCGCGACATGCTCTCCGTGCCGCCCGCCAAAACACACCGCGCTCGTCCGAGCATTATCTCCTGCGCGGCAAGAATAATCGCGCGTATGCCCGAACCACATGCTTGATTGATTGTCGAAGCAGGCACAGTTTCCGGCACGCCCGCGCGGTATGTAATCTGTCTGGCGACGTTCGGGCCGCCGCCCGCCTGCCGTGCCGATCCCCAGATTGAATCCTGAATCTGATTCGCGTTTATTCTCGCGCGTTTAATACTTTCCGTTGCCGCCGCCACGCCTAAATCTGCTGCCGTCCATCCGGCGAGAGTTCCGCCGAAGCGTCCGATGGGCGTGCGCGCTGAACCGACCAGATAGACATCCTGCATTGCCATAACCATTGCCATGCCGCCCTCAAATGATAAATACTCATGAAAATGTAGCACACGCCGCGAGACCGCTCAAAGCGCGTGAATCACGGGACGCGCCCTCAAGGTTATGCTCACACTATGATGAAACTTCTCACCGACACCAAGTCTCTTGAAGAAGCCGCAGAGCGCATCGACGAATTGCTCGCTTCCCACTCTGAATGGTTTATCGGCGCAGAGGATGAAAGCCTTCGCACAATCTCACTGCGCAAAGACGAGATTGATATAACCATTGCGCAAGGGCGCTTGATTCTTTCTTACTGGAACGAAGCGGGCGCGCTTCACTGGCGTATTACTGGATGGGAATGGACGGGCTTAAAGCTTCTCTTCGATGCGGCGCGCAATTTGAATCGCACGCGCGTTCGGCTAGAGATTATTCCGCGCACGCAGGCCAAAACAATCGCCGCCGGAGTGAGCGCCGCCCGCCGCGCTTCGTGCGAACAACTGGCGTCGCTCGCAGCAAAGCAAGCGGGAAATGCACAAATCGAAAAAGCCGGATTGAGCGCGGGCGTGCGCCGCAACGAACCCGGACGCCACGCGCGCATCATTCTTTCTTTGTCGCGCCCAAGACGCGGGCGCATTGCCGTCACAGGCTACGTCACGGAAGCGAATGCGGGCGAAGTTGACGCGCTCCTCTCGTCCGCGCTGTTGTGGTTTTTGCGCGTGCGCGAAAGAGCCGCGCGTCCGACTGTGCGCAAGTTATGGCTCATCGTGAATGGAGAGTGTCTGACGGCTGTCCGACAAAGAGTTGCGCTGCTCCGAGATGACTTGCGCGATCAAATAGCCGTGTACGAAATCGACGGCGAACGGCGAACGCTAACGGCTGTTGCGCCGTTAAGGGAAGCGGAACTATGGCCTAAATCAAGTGCGCGTGTGCGTCGCGCGGCGGGGACTCCGGCGGGAGAAACTGCGCGCGGCATCACTGCGCTTGCGCCCGAAGCGATTGACGTTGTGCGCGCGCGGCACGGCGAAACCGTTCGCTATCACGGCCTCGCTTTCGCGCGCGTGCGCCGTGTGATGAATGGAGAGCGCGTGTGGTTCGGTACGGAAGGCAAGGGAAGAAGACTTCTTTCAGACAGCACAGCCGAAGAGTGGCAGAAGCTTCTGCGCGAGTTGATCGAACACCGCCACGCGAGCGCGCCCGATCATCGTCATGCGCTTTACCGCGCCGCGCCCGAAGCGTGGCTCGAGTCCATGCTCCGGCGCGACATTACGCGGCTCGATCCGGGACTTATCATCGCGCCGCTGCACAGGGAATTTCGCGTCAGGGAAACGAGTAACGCGAGTAACAACATCAATGGCAATCGCATGAATGCGGCGCGTCCCGTCGATCTGCTGGCGCTTCGGCAGGATGGGCGGCTCGTCGTCATCGAGCTAAAAGTAAACGAAGACCGCGAACATGTTTTGCAGGGCGTTGATTACTGGCATCGCGTCGAGGCTTACAGGCGAAGCGGCGGCATTGAGCGCGCGCGACTGTTCGGAAACGCTGTGGTTGCAGACGAGCCGCCACTTGTTTACCTTGTCGCGCCCGGCCTGCGCTTTCATCGCGCGTTCCAGACATTAGCGCAGTGCATCACGCCACGCATTGAAATTTATCGCTTCGACCTCAACGAAGATTGGCGCGCGGGCGTGCGCGTCATGCGCCGCACACATATTAAGAAAACCTGACAAAACTAGGCTCTGTTGACATTTTGTTTGTTAATTGCCACTATAGCGGTTTTCATTTGAGTGTAACCTCATAACCGCAATGCCGAAACCAATTCACACAATCGCTTGCCGTGATTGTTTCGAGCGCCGCGGCGATTGCCTTTTCCAATTCGGCTTGGGTTCG
>JAABUM010000162.1_pt1:0-40000 | contig 134565 bp, 115 predicted proteins | sample 5559161 | NCBI WGS metagenome assembly JAABUM01 (sample SAMN10711868, study PRJNA513369) | rock metagenome | isolation source: Antarctica rocks | place: Antarctica: Victoria Land, Siegfried Peak nord
GCCTGACCAGAGCTTTGTTATATTGACTCCAGTTACGGAGACGGTAGGTGCGTTTGGTTTTCTTCTGTTTCACACCAAAAGATTACCAGCACTGCTGTCCCCGTAGCTATTTACGCAACAAAGTCAATAGAAATTAAATTCTTATTCGCTTTGGAAACGTCAATTAGTCTTTTATTAGAGAGGTTTTTTGACATAAGACTCTTTAGTGAGAATTATAGTTAAGGTAAAACATTCTAACAATTACAGGGAAACTGGAAAGCTAATTATAGTAAACATTTAAACTTCAAGAAAGTTGTGCCGCAAGGTTTTGAGTTTGATTATAGTAGGCTCAACTTACATCATTAGCAATTGATGCGCTTTCAGTATTTATATAACTGCTCACAATAGCCGTCGAAGTTACGCCGCATCTCTTCTAAACTGTCGCCGCCGAATTTGGGTAGTGGGTCAGTTTGAATTTCCGATGCAATGTTCATCGGAGCGATAATTTCAAACTGACCCACTGCTAAGTAAAGCCTTGAACTCATCAACGTTCAGCCCGGACTGCTCAATGATTGCTCTAAGTATTCCCTTTGCAACTTCATCGTGATCCGGCACAACGAGGCGGCGATGCGGAAAACTCTTATGCCTAAGAACGATATGGCTGCTTCATTGGCAGTCTTTTTCGCAGCCGGTCTTGCATAAAGCTTTAACAGCTTCGCGGCTAGATTTGCGTTCGCGCGAACTTTACCAATACTCCCACGCGCGCGCGACAATAACATAGAGGCCGAGCGCGAGATTGGTGATGCCGTGTGCGATGACGACGGCAAAGAGGCGGCGTGTGTGGCGTAACAGCAAAGCATAGGCGCACGCGCAGATGAGAGCCGCCAACCATTCTGGATGCGAGATGCTGAAAGCGACGGCAACGATGGCAAACGCGCTCCATGAAAAAGTTCCGATGGGAATTGCCTTAAAGTTGGCGTCCGTCATGTAGCGAAGCAGAAACGAGCGCCAGAACAGTTCCTCCATAAGCGGCACGACCAGCACCAACCCGTAAAACCGCGCTGCCAGAAAAGAGGCGCGCACGACGGGCGAACGGATTGCGCTGAACGGATCAAAGCCGATGCGCGTGCTTAGATGCGGATAGTGAACTAATTTATCCAGCATCACCCACTGCGCGAAGACAAGTAGTCCAACGAGAACGGCAAGCGGAATCACGCGCGCATCCGGCCTCGCATCCGCCCACGTCTCGTGAAACACACACAGCACGACGGTCACAACTAAAACTTTAACGATATAAAGCCATACGTATGTGCCCGCCGCCACGTATCCTTCGATAATCGTCAGCGCGAGAAAAGCGGCCATCGGCGCGACATACGGCAGCCACGCCGGAGACGCTGAAGCTTCGTCGGAGACCTGTATTGATTGTTGCTCTATCATAGCTGAGTCGGTTTATGCGCGACGGGTTGCAGCGAGAAGCGTTTCTCGACAAGCACGAATAGAACCGTCGCGGTAAGAAGTGTCAATAGAAAAAAGAGGGGCAATCCGATCCAAAAGAGCGCGGTTGACTTATTGTCCGCAGGCACGATGTGCATTGAAGATAGATGTATGGCTTTAAGCGTCAAGCCGTGAATCAGGTAATAGGAATAGCTCATGTTGCCAAGCCAGCGCAAAGGCGTCCATGAAAATAGACTTCTCAACGCACCCTGCGAGCCTAGACATCCAAAGACGAGCGCGAAGAAGCTTACAAAAAGAATCATCTCACGGTAAATACCGTTAGCCTCCGCCGTCTCCAAACTCGCGCCAGTGAGCATCGGCCACTCGGAAACGACATAAATTAGCGGAAAGGTGGCGACAACAGTCAGCAGCACCGCCAGATCAACGCGCGACGTGATCGGCTTACCGGAGCGTGCGGAATTATGCCAGAGTTCGTAAAGTAAAATTCCGGCGATAAAGATGATTAGGCGATACGGCATAGATGAATCAACGCTGCAATAAACCGCGCACAGCAAGGTTAATGCGACGAAAAAGATACTGCGTCGCGAGCTGCGCCAACTTCTCATACCGAGCATCATGACGAGCACGGGAAGCGAGAGATAGTAAAAGAGTTCGTAGCTCAGAGACCACGCGACGGTGATGATCGGTTGAATATGGAAGATGCCCGGCAACAGTAGAGCGTTTTGCAGAATGTAGATAGCAGCGGCAAGCGGTCGCGCCGGAATCTTGTTCTCTTCAGGGAAGAACATTGACAACATTAAGTAGATCGCGAGCACGCACAGGAAGGTCGGATAAATTCGCTCGACTCTGCGCCTGAAGAAAGTCAGATGGCTCACTTTCTTTCTTATCACCGCGCCATAAATCAAATAACCGCTCAGCACGAAGAAGAGATCAACGCCGGAGTGACCTATGTTCGCCAAAAAATAAGAGACGGCGAAGCTTCTCGAGTTGTCGTCAATCCAGAATCTGAAGAGCGCATGATAATGAACGAAAAAAACGAGAATCACGGCGAGTCCGCGCAGGCCTTCCATAGGCAAATTCCTGTGCGGGTTATTTACGTTGCTGACTTCGTAAATGCCTGCCAGCATTTGGCGCAGCGAAACGGCCCTGCCGGAGGTAATCGCTTCTTCCTGCGTTAATGTTGATGCTCTGGTATTCATCCGTCGCGCTTCACAAATAATTAAGAACCGCAGGCGCGGATACGATGCGACTGCCCCTCGCGTTGTAACATTCGTAGTTGCGAAATTCAGTATCCACGCAATTGTTCGCGGTAACCATCGAAGTTGCGCCGCATCTCTTCTAAACTGTCGCCGCCGAATTTGTCGCGCATTGCGTTTGCCAGAACGAGTGCGACCATGCTTTCGCCGATCACGCCCGCCGCAGGGACTGCCGTGATGTCGGAACGCTCGAAGGCGGCGAGGTCTTCTTGTTTAGTGTCTATGTCAACGGAGCGGAGCGGGCGGCGCAAGGTGGAGATGGGTTTCAGGTAGCCGCGCGCGCGCAGTTCTTCGCCGTTGGTGATGCCGCCTTCGAGTCCGCCAGCGCGGTTTGTCGGGCGCGAGAAGTTTTTAGAACCGGCATCGTAAGTTATTTCGTCGTGAACTTCTGATCCGGGCAAATTGCTTGCTTCGACGCCCGCGCCGATGCTGACGGCTTTGACCGCCGGGATGGACATGAGTGCTTGCGCGAGGCGTCCGTCGAGTTTTTGATCCCATGAAGTATGCGAGCCTAAGCCCGGCACGAGATTGCGCGTGACGACTTCAAAGATGCCGCCGAGCGTGTCGCCTTCGCGTCGTTTTTCGTCAACAAGCTCAATCATGCGTGTTTGTGCATTTGCATCGGCGCAACGAAGCGGCGCATCGTCGGGGATAGCAATAATTTCTTGCCAAGCGATTTCGAGCGGCGCATCGGGAATGCCGCCGAGTTGGACGACGTGGCTGGCAATTTCAACGTCGAAGGCGGCGAGGAGTTGCTTGGCGAGAGCGCCGCAGGCGACGCGCGCGGCTGTTTCGCGTGCGGAGGCGCGTTCGAGTATGTTGCGCAGATCGCGCGCGCCATATTTTTGTCCGCCCGCGAGGTCTGCATGGCCGGGACGCGGACGCCGCACACGACGCGATTTCTCCGGCGGCACGTCAACGAACTCGCTCGCCATCACGTCCGTCCAATTTTTCCAATCCTTATTTTCGATGGAGAGCGCAACGGGTGAACCGATGGTTAAGCCATGCCGCACGCCGCTTAAAATTTCCGCGTGATCCTGCTCTATCTTCATGCGCCCACCGCGCCCGTAGCCCCACTGCCGCCGCCGCAATTCCACATCAATGCGCGCCACATCAACAGGCAAGCCAGCAGGCAAACCCTCAACAATGGCGACGAGCGCGCGCCCGTGCGATTCTCCAGCAGTAGTGAAACGAAACATCGGTAAAGCAGTATTCAGTATTCAGAAGTCAGGAGACAGAATAAAGACATAAGCGAATCAGCTAAACGCTCCCCCTATAGACAGTGCCGATTATTGTTTTTCATTCTGACTTCTGACTCCTGACTTCTGTCTCCTTTTTTATGTTAGTTGCAATTCGCGTTCGCGTAAATATTTGACGCGGTCGCGTAGTTCGGCGGCGCGCTCGAACTCGAAGCGGCGCGCGGACTCGCGCATTTCTGCTTCGAGGCGGCTGATGGTCTGTTTGATGTTATCGCTCGTGTAGTCTTCGATGGCGTCGAGGTTGAGCGGTACTTTGAAGTAGTCTGCTTCGTAGGCGGTGACGAGCGTCGCTTCGATTGACTTGATGATTGTTTGCGGCGTGATGTTGTGCTCCGCGTTGTACTCCTCCTGAATACTGCGGCGGCGCGTCGTTTCTTCGATGGCGCGGCGCATCGAATCTGTGACGCGGTCAGCGTAGAGAATCGCCGTGCCTCCGGCGTTTCTGGCGGCGCGTCCCATGGTTTGAATCAGGGAGCGGTCAGAGCGCAGGAAGCCTTCTTTGTCGGCGTCGAGAATGGCGACCAAGGAGACTTCCGGCAAATCCAGACCTTCGCGCAAGAGGTTGATGCCGACTAAGACATCGAACTCCCCGCGCCGTAGATCGCGCAGGATTTTGATGCGCTCCAAAGTTTCTATGTCGGAGTGCAGGTAACGCACTTTGACGCCGACTTCGGCGAAGTATTCGGTTAAATCTTCGGACATCTTTTTCGTCAGAGTTGTGACCAGCACGCGCTCGTTGCGTTCGGTGCGAAGACGACATTCTTCTAAAAGATTATCTATCTGGCCTTTGACGGGACGCACTTCGACGACCGGATCGAGAAGGCCTGTCGGACGAATAATTTGTTCGACGACTTCGCCGCCGGTCTTCATCAGTTCGTATTTTCCGGGCGTCGCGGAAACATAAATCGTTTGCCCTATGCGCCCTTCAAATTCTTCAAAGTTGAGCGGGCGATTGTCCATCGCGGAGGGCAGGCGAAAGCCGTATTCGACGAGCGTGCGCTTGCGTGATTGGTCGCCCTTGAACATGCCGCCGATTTGCGGAATGGTCTGGTGCGATTCGTCTATCACGATGATCGAATCCTTCGGCAAGTAATCGAGCAAAGTCGGCGGCGGCGAGCCGGGTGGCTTGCCTGTCAGGTGACGGGAATAATTTTCGATGCCGCGACAAAAGCCCATCTCTTTAATCATCTCGAGGTCGTACATCGTGCGTTGATGAAGGCGTTGCGCTTCGACGAGTTTGCCTTCCGCAATTAGTTTCGGCTCCCACCATTCGAGTTCTTCGCGGATGGATTTAAGCGCGCCTTTGATCGTCTGCTTCGACATCACGTAGTGCGTTTTCGGATAGATCGGCACGCGCGATGTGTGTTTGTGGATCACTTCGCCGAGAAGCGGATCAATCGTCGAAATAGAATCAATTTCATCGCCCCAGAGTTCGACGCGGTAGGCTTGTTCCTGATAGCTCGGATAGATTTCCACGACATCGCCGCGCACGCGGAAACTGCCGCGATTAAAGTCTACGTCGGAGCGCTCGTATTGCAGTTCGACGAGCTTTTGTAGGAGAGCGTCGCGCGTCATTTTTCCGCCCGGCTCAAGGAAAAGCAACATGCCGTAGTAAGCGTCAGGGTCGCCTAAGCCGTAGATGCAGGAGACGCTGGCGACGACAATCACATGGCGGTTCTCGAATAATGCGCGCGTGGCGCTCATTCGTAAGCGGTCAATTTCTTCGTTGATCGTCGCTTCTTTTTCGATGTACATGTCGGAAGCTGGCACGTAGGCTTCCGGCTGGTAGTAATCGTAATAAGAAACGAAATATTCGACGGAGTTTCCGGGAAAGAAGCTTTTGAATTCCTGATAAAGCTGCGCGGCGAGAGTTTTATTGTGAGCAAGCACGAGCGCCGGGCGCTGCGTGCGTTGAATAACGGTGGCGATGGAAAAAGTATTATGAACGAAAAGCCCGCCGAAGCCAGCGGCGAAAGTTTCCCAATCCGCCACGCTCAAATCATAAACAAACGGAGTTTCCGGCAGAGTCTCTTCGACTTTTTTGATTTGCGTCCAACGACAATTCAGAAGCGATGCGAGTTGTTCGATCAACGAATCGGCTTCCGGGTCGAGCAGCGACATCAAGCGTTGCCAGAGTTGTCTGGAAGGTCTTAGCTGTTCGCTTTCAAACATCGAAATCAAACCTTGGCTAACGTTGAGAGCGGCGGCTAAATCCGACTGAAACCATCCGAGCTGTGTTCGCAATTCTTTCATTTGCGCGCCGGAAACCGGCACTAAATCTACGTTCGTATTGCACGAAGTTGCGCGCAGTCTTGCCAGAAGTTGATCGAGTCGTTTTTGCTTCGCGTCGTAATCGAAACCGATACAATCCGCGAACCGCTCCAAGTTGTCACGTCCCGTAATCGAAATACTCCAGCAGGATGAAGGAGAGCCGTCGGGCTTTTTGATTTTGCGAAAACGAATTCGCGCCCAGATGCCGAAACGCATCAATGCCCACAGCAGATCGTCGGCTAAAGTTTTGCTCGCCGTCGCGCAGAATACGCCTTCGGCTTCAACGCCGCCGTCACCGACAAAATACGTCGCCAGGATTTTGCTCAACTGTCGATTTGATAACTCTGTCCAAAACGGCGGCAATCTTTTTTTGAACGCCGTGCGCCCGCACCATTTGGAAAGCGTTTTCGTGAGAAGCATTGATGAAACTTGAAAGTCGCCGCTCAAACGAACGCCGAAGGTTAAATTCAGGTTGGCGAGAATCTCTTCGACTCTTTTGTGCCAGCCGGATTCTTGCGCAGAGATTAAACAGCATCGTTTCGTCGAGTGGCCTTCGGCAATGTACGCGCCGATCAAGGCGAGCCAATCATCAGTTAATTTCAATTCTGCCGGAAAGGAATGTCGCTTGCCTTTCAACTGTAAATCTTTCGCCAAGTCGAGCGGCACGGAAGCGAGCAAAACATTTTCGCCCGAGTTAGCGACGCGCCATCTCTTATCTCGCGGCAAGTCGAGTTGAGGGAGCAAAGCGGGCGGAACTTGCAGATAAACTTTTTCATCCTTCAGCGTCTCGGCGATTGAGACGCTTTCAAGCGGCGCGTCCGGCGATGGCAAAAATAGCGGCAGAGGCAAGTAATCGCCTGTTTGAATATCTTTTGTTTCGAGCAGTTGGAGACAGCCGTCGCGCAGCACAAAAAAGTTGTGGTCGCCCGTGACCGTCACGAGCCGCCCGCAAGTTGTTTGCACACGGAAAAGCGTTTCAGGCGCAGGATGCCGCAGGAGAGCCGTAATGGGTTTCCATGCGCTTTGTTTGGTTTCAGGGTCGAAGGCGAAGGCGTGGTAACGTTCGGACAATTGTTCAGCCCAAACTATTTCATTTTTATCTTCGGTCAAAAAAGTTTTGTGCCGGGATAAAACGCCGTCAATCAATTCGCCAATCGGAATCAAAGAAGATTTTATCTCGCCGTCTTTTTCCAATCCGATTAAAACGCGCTCGTCAGGCGGCAGACTTTTGCCGCTGCCGGTGATGCCGAGCAGCACTTGATCCTTCGCGCCCTCGTCAAGCGAGCGCACAATCGAATCAATCGCCTGCGGCTGATCGCCCTGCGGCTCGAATTCCGAACGAAGCTGAAAAGGCATTGAAGGAGAATCTTTCTTCGGGAGAAGATCGAAATGTATTTGGTAACACTAAAGGAATATACAAGTCTGTCCTTTCGGACATTTCGCATACTTTAATTGCTTTACATCGAGAACAACATCAAGTGCTTTCGTGATATTACTTTTTATTTGCAAATCTTTACGTTTGAAAGTCCGAAAGCCCGGACTCTCTATACTTATCTGATAAGTTCCAGCGGGAAGATCAATTTGAAAGACTCCTTCCGCACTAGACCTAATTTCCTTCTTCAAATTATTGCCCTCAATGTTGATTTTAGCGTTAGCAATTCTCGCTCCAACTGGATCATTTATCAGCCCCACTAACATTCCGGGATTTTGTTGAGCGAAAGATATAGATGAAGCAGTTAAGGTAATAGACAAAATAGCAGTTGCAATAAACATTAATCCGGGAATTCTTATGCTGGTTGTTGCACTCATTGTTTTGCCTTTGCCGCTAATTGGAGCAGTTGATTATACGAAGGAACGCGCGATGCGGGCAAATCTACATCGCGCGTCCGTTGAAAGTTATTCGAGTGCTGAACTTATTTACCGTCCGATTCAATTCACGCGGCGGGCGAAGCGTCTGGCGATGTCTGGCTGCTGATTTGATAAATCGCTTCCATGACGGCGGAGCGCACTTCGGTCGGGAGCGATCCGCGCACGGCGAGACGGCGAAACGCGGGCAGGATTTCCTGCTGGCCGCTCAAGGCCAAAAGCTTCACGACTGCCAGACGGACTTCGTTATTCGGATGCTCTTCGATGGCCTTCATCAAGGGCTGCACTTCGCCCGCTTTCGACATCAGGAAAAGCAGGGAAAAAGCGTCGTAAGTTTTCTCGCGGCTTTCGCCCATCAGGTGGCCGATGGCATCTGCGGCGAGACCGGAAGAAGCGAGTGCCGCGCCAATCTTGCGGCGACGTTCGGGCGGCGCTTCACGCAAAGCGCGCGTAAAGGAAGCGGCGCGATCAGGATTGAGGTTAAAGAGCGAGCGCGCGGCGGCGTCGCTGACTTCCTGCGACGGATCATCGAAGGCGGCGCTGATTTCTCGGAACGAATCTTCGCCGCTGACGCGCGCGAGGTCTTCGACGGCGGCGGCGCGCTCGGTCGGGTCTTCGCTGGCGAGGCGATGCAGAATCGCGCTCGGCACAGCGGAGAGGTCTTCGCCAAAGGGTGCAATACCTCTGTCAGAAACGGCAACGTCAATTCCCTTTGCAGTCGGTGCGGCGGAAATATTTGGTCGTGCTTCTTCAATTATATCAGGCGTAACCGGCGTGATGGCTTCCTCGACATACGGAGCGTTGAAAGCGGGCGTCGCTTCAATTATCGGCTCGGCGGCGAAATGTTCCGGCGCGGCATCAGCACCGGCGGCGATTGTTCCCGCGACGGCTTCATCCGCCGCGTTTGTCTCGATGAAAGGTTGGGCGACGGAAGATGCTACAGGCGTGGCGTGGCTGACAATCTCCGGCTCGCTCATGTCAACTTCAACCCAGCCCTCTGCCGCCGCCGCGTCGTCGTGCCGCTCGATCAATGGGTCTGGTGCGTAAGCAGTTGACGGCAATGTATCGGAAACGTTTGAGGGAGCTTCGGTAATCTCTTGTTGCGGTGACAGCGGCGGCGCAAATTGCGTTGCGGTGATCGCATCATCGGCGAAATTGCTCTCGAAGATCGGCGTCGGTGCGGCGCTTTCTTCCGCATCCAAAGACGGCTCGCTGTGGAGCGCCGTAGATGGCGCGCCTTCGTTTGCAACGTTGCCAAAAGAATGACCGGGCACAACGGGCGGAACGGATTCAAGCGTTGCCGAAGTTGTTTCAGCAACGGGCGCAAAAGAAGCTTCAACGGCGTCCGGTGTGTGGGACGTTTCAGGCGCGGCGACTATCTGCGGTTCGGCGCTTATCGGCGCGGCTTCGACGGTCGGAGTTTCGTCTGTAGAAGCGAAGGGTGTCGCAGTTTCGGCGATGACAGGTTCAGCGACGACGGGCTGCGCAGGAGGAGTTGTGGATGCGGCAATCGGCGGCGGCTCTATTTTTTCTTGGCCGATAACGCACGCTTCGATGGCTCTTTGAATCAACGCGCGCGGGATTTTACGATTCCTTTCCTTGCGATTCTTTTCACTGTCGCGCAGGGCTTCGAGCGGCGCAACGGCCTGCGGATCGCGCACTTCGGCAAGCGCTTCGACGGCGGCGCGGCGCACTTCCGGCGAAGAATCTTCGAGCGCGGCGATTAAATGCGGCGTGGCGGCGGTGTCGCGCACAAGGCCGAGCGTGCGCGCGGCGGAAGTGCGTTCGGCAGGCGCGGTGGCGGTGCTTAGATCGCGCGCCGCTTCGTCAAAGTAATCGTGTTTGATAAAAACGGCGCGGGCGTTGTCGCGCTTTTGCACGTTGCGTCCGGCGAGCGCGGCGAGAAGTCCGGCGGCAATTATCTGACGCGCGCCGGGGTCTCTGGTGCCAATGATCGCTTCATCGTAAGGCTCGCCCGCCAGCACGTTTTGCGTTTCTATTTCAGCGCGCTCGACATCTACGACAGGCGCAATCGGTTCGATTTCCTTTGTCGCTTCGTCGGCCACAGTAGATGAAGCATCTCGCTGCCGTGTCGTTGAGGCAGCGGCGATAGTTGCCAGCGTTGCGGCTTCGGCGGCGGGCGAAAAGCCTGCGCCGCTGATGTCATGCGCAACCGTATCGGGTTCAGGCAGTGGCGGCACGTCGTCGTCTAGCGCGGCGAGCGTATTTTGTCTGATCGCTGCCTGTTGCGCAGAAGCCGCAGCGGGCTGACCGCCGCTTCCTGAGCGCATCGCAAAGGCGATGCCGAGCACGCCGAGCACCAGCGCCGCAATCAGCGCGAGCGGCCAATTGCGCGCGACGACTGCGCCAAACGAAGTCGCCGAGGTGTTTGATGTTGTCGCAGAGCTATTGCCAGCGCCGGATGTGTTCGGCGCAAGCGGCGCGGGCTGAGTTTGTTGCGCGATCTCTTCGGCGGGCGGCGCAGTAGACGGCGACGCGCCAGCAGCGTTTGTCGTCGCATTAGGGTTAGACGATTGTGTTTGCGTCGGAAACCCGGAATTGAGCGACGGCAAAGACACAGCATTATTCGGTGTTGATTGCTGCTGTTGCGGCGGCGCGTTCGATCCAGTGCCTGTGTTCCCGCTTGCCTGAGAATTATTACGCGTGCCGGGAACATTCGGCTGCCGCGTCTCGTTGGGAACGGTTCTGATATTCGGTTGCGGAGTTGACGTAGAATTTGGCGGCGCTGTTTCGTTTACGCGCGAAGTGATCGCAGGCTTTGGTGTCTGGTTAATTTTTTGATCGGGCTTCTGGTCGGGCTTTTGATTAATCTTTGGATTGCTTGTGCTGACGGCAGAGGGCGCTGCGCCCGGAGCGGAAAAGACTACGTCGAGCTTATTGAATTTTTGATTGACGCGCGCGGCGGTTCCCGGTTGCAGTTGAAAGGAGATGACGGCATCGCCGCCTCGTTTTTGCACCTGCACGTTCTCGAAGCCGCGCCCGCGCACGCCACCCGCGACTTGCGGCGCATCTGCTTCCGGTATAACAACGTAAAAGCGATTGCCGCTGCGATAAGCGGAGTAGTCGTTGAGCACGCCGTCGGAAGCAATCGTCACGCGCGAGCCATCTGAAGTATCGCTGCTGCGCGGCGTGGTCAGCTTTTTACGCAGAGACTTTTGCTGCGCCGCCGTTGTCACGTTAGCATTCGGAGTCACCTGCGATTTCGATGCGGGCGGCTTTCTTTTTTGCGCGGCGGTTTGCGGCACCGCGCTCACAAGCAGCGCGATCAAAAGCAGCAGAACGGGCGCGACGATGTTTGTGAATCGCGCGCGGCGGAGTGAAGGTGAACAAGGCATTGTATGTTTCATTGGGGCAGTTGAATCCGGCAAATAGTTTATGACGCTGTGCATTATGCAACGCAAAGCGGCTTCTTGTCACCAGAGATTTCCCTGCCGGAGCAATATTTTCGATTGCTCAAACGATTTGCGCCTGATCCATCTTGTACACGACTTCAAGCACGGCGGAACGCACTTTTTCCGGTACGCTATCGCGCACAGCCAATTGTCTGAGGCGTCCGGCGGCTTCTATTCCGCCCGCCAGACCGAGCAAGCGCACGGCGGACAAACGCACATTCATATCTGCGTGATGTTCGATAGCATCCGTGATCGGCGTCGTCTCGCCGGATTTGGCAAGCAGCGAGAGCAAGGAAAAAGCTTCGTAAGCAGGGCGGCGATCTTCGCTCGCGAGGCGATCAATGGCTTGCCCGGCCATGCCCGCTTTGATGCAGGCGCGCGCCACTTCACGCATCGTTTTTGCGTCGGCAGTTTCCGCGACGCGCACATACGCATCCGCCCGATCAAAGTTAAGACGCGAAAGCGAGCGCGCGGCGGCGGCACGAACTTCGCGCGCTTCGTCGCCGAAAGCGATTATCACAGGCGCGAATACGGATTCATGGTCAATGGCACCGAGGCTCGTCACCGCCGCCGCGCGGACAGATGATTCCGCATCGCGTGAAGCAAGTTCTGTTAATGCCGCAACCGAGCGTTGCACCTGAAACTGCGCGAGCGAGCGCGCGGCGATGGCGCGTATTTCTGCATCGGGATTTTCGGCATCGTTGAGCGCGCCCACGAGCGCTTCGTCTTCGAGCCATTCGGGTAATTGTTCGATAACCGCCGCCGGTTCGAGGTTCGTAATGTCACCTGTAAACGGCTCGCCCGCATCGGCGGAAAGAAGTGGGCGCGGCGACGGCGCTTCGGTGCCGAAGATGTCGAAGGTGTCAACCGAGCAAGCGCTCAAAGCGCGGCTCAACAGGGCGGCGGGCATTTCAGGATGGCGACGCGCCATGTCGAGCAGCGCACCGATGGCCGAAGGCAGTTGCAGCGCGCCGAGGCTTTCAACCGCGCGCGTGCGCACAATCGCTTCCGCATCGTAAAGCGCTTCGAGAAGAAATTGCAGCGAAGCTGACGATCCTATTTCGCCGAGAGTCTGCGCGGCGTTCGCGCGTTCGTAAGCGTCCGGCGCAAGCAGCAGCGCGGCGGATTGGCGCGCGACAAAGCCGTATTCTTCAAGTGCGACACGGGCGCGGCGGTGTCCATCCTCGCCTGTGTCCGGAGCGGTCAGCGCTTTGAGTAAAGAGACTTCGAGAGCGCGGCGGTCATCGGGCGCGCGCGACGAAAGCACGTCCATGCGATGCGGTTGGCCGAGCACGAGTTTTCCGACTTCCTGATCGACACGATATGCTCCGAACAACTCTGTCGTCGTGTACGCCTGCGTGTTGTTTGCGGCGGACATGGATTGGCGTTGCGGCGTTGCGTTCGCGGCATTAGCAGGATTGCTGGCGACGAGCGCGCCCGCAACGTCATCCTTTCTACGGCCACGTTTTTTCCGGCGCTCTTCCTTGCGTTGCTCGCCCGCTGCTTTGCCGCTGACGGCAACGGCATTCGATGTCGTTGCGGCAACAAGCGCAGTTGAAGTTTCTTCACTTTCAACGTCCTCGAATCCAGAATTCTTGCGCCACCTCAGCACCAGAAATGTGATAAGGCCGAGCGCAACGGTGAGGATAACGCCCGTTGTTGAAAATAGAAAAGCGAGCAGCCCGCCATTGTCTGTTGTTTCGGTGTTGGCTTGCGATGTGGTTGAAACAATTGCCGCGTTGTTGGCAGGCGCAACGACGGCGGGAAGCGCGGGCGGCGGCGTTGTTGATGAAGCATTGCTCGCCGTTGCGGAATTGATCGGCTGTGCCGGAGAAGTTTGCGCGGCAAAGGGAAGCGGCGCACGTGCTCCCACGCTTGGCGTGCCGGAGTAATTTGACGGCGACGATGCTCCCGAAGCTACGGGCGGAAATCTTGTGTTGTTTGTGGCGTTCGCTTTGCCCTGCGCGACGAAAGCGGGCGACGCAACATAAGCTTGCGCGGGCGGCGCACCCGTCTGGCTCCGACGTTCGCGCGGCGCGCGCGGCAAACGCGCTGTGGTTACGATAGAGTTTATGATGTTTCGTTGTGGGAGACGCGCGGACGGTAACGCCTGATTACCATTGCCGCTAGCGTTTGCGAATCCCGCATCACCGTTGACGACCAAATCCAGATGATTAAAGCGCGGCTGCACCATCACGCTTGCGCCCGGACGAACCGGCACGACTATTTCCAATGAATCGCCGACCCGTCGCACTTTGACTCCCGCGCCGCCTTCGACGGAGCTTTGTCCGGCAGACAGCAACGTCACATGAAAGCCTTCAGCGTCCTGCCACGTCTGCGTTTTGTTGATCGGCGTATCGGCGGAGAGCGTGACGACGACGCCCTGCGCCGTGCGGCGTGTATTGATGCTGGTAACGTTGACGGGAATATCTTTGCCGTGCTGCGCGATGGACGGCGTGAGCGCAACGCCTCCGATAAGCAGCAGCGCGGATGATATGCGTATCAGCTTTGTGGATGCGGGTGCAGAGTTTTTCATAGCTTTATTTTGCTGGCGGGAGGCTGCTGCGGCGGCACTCTTGTCGGCGGCGATAGCAGCAGATAATGTCGATGAGTTGGTGTTGGTCGTCATCTCTTTGGCATTGGATGGCGAAGCGGGGAACGAAGGCGACAGCGGCGTGTACGCTTAACTGGGGTGACACATTCAATGAAAGATTCCTTGCATCGAGCATCGCAAATCGTCTGAAGCTCTCCGGCAAGAAATTAAAAGAACAGGGGAAGAAGCGACGAGCAATTATCATCTCGCGGCGCGAGGCAAGTTGCTTACTGCTGTTCGTCGCCGAACTTGTAGCCGATGCCCCACACGGTCAAAACCATTTGCGGGTTTTCCGGATTCTCTTCGATCTTGGCGCGCAAGCGATTAATGTGCGAATCAATCGTGCGGTCATAACCTTCGTAAGAGTAATCCCAGATTTTTTCGAGCAGGTATTTGCGCGGAAACACGCGCCCGGGATTCGTCGCAAAAAGCCGCAGCAGATCAAACTCCTTCGGAGTCAGTTCAATCTGGCGGTCGCCAACCGTCACTTCGCGCTTTGACGGATCAATGCGTAAACGCCCGCGCACAATCGGCGCTTCATCGCCCGCCGCGTCTGCCCTCTGGACGTTTCTGGCGCGACGCAACACGGACTTAACGCGCGCTTCGAGTTCACGCAAGGCAAAAGGCTTTGTGATGTAATCGTCCGCGCCCATCTCAAGGCCGAGCACTTTGTCTACGACATCGTCTTTCGCCGTGAGCATCAGTATCGGAATGTACGGAGCCTTTTCGCGTATCTCGCGGCAGACGGCGAGGCCGTCCATTTTCGGCAGCATCAAATCGAGCACGATGGCATCTGGATGATCGTGCAAAGCCGCCTCCACACCTGCGAGGCCGTCTTCGGCTGTCTTGACGTTGAAGCCAGCGCGCGAAAAATGCTCGCTAATCATCTCGGAGATGGTGCTGTCATCCTCGACGACCAGCAGAGTCGTTTTGCGCTCGCCCGCCGTAGAACCCTTTTCAACGTCGGTAGCGTCTTCGTCTGTGGACTTCACTTTGTCTGTAGCAGCCTTGGGCATCTATAGTTTTATCTTTCGCAGGCGAACAGGACGTTCGCGGAAAAGGAGTGCCTGGTAGCGCAGTCACGCTGCCGGGCTTTAAGAATATAGTGGAAAATCGCCTTAAACTCAAGCGTTAAGTTATTCGTCGTCTTGAGCCGAACGAAACGAAAGGTATTTCAGCCGTCGAGAGTTCAATTGAAGCTACGGAAAACATTCCGCAAATTGCGGTTGACTCCGAACAAAAGTCGGCATATTCTCACCGCGCATTCACGTCTGTTCCATGCCTCGCCCGTATTTCCAGTTGCAACTGTCCGGTGCCCTTCGGTAAAGGGTTTCAGGACAATTCTTCAAAGGCGACAACTCCGAGCCTGCAAATCTTTTCCGCATCTCGCCGTTTAGCCTTTCGCTGTCGAATAACATCAGAAAATCACACTAATCTGACTTGCTAAAACTAAAAAGCTCTCCGCTAAACAACGCAGCTTCTGCTGTGACGTTTTCGCGTAAGCATCGAAAGGAAAAAGACCATGTCGAAAAAGAAAAACAAAAGGGAGAAGAACAAGGAAGGCAAGGATCAACATGAGGGCAAAGGACTAAATGGTGAAGATCGAGCGGGACTCCTCTTGGAAGAGGAAAAGTCGAATAGCCTGAGCGCGAAAGCTTACCTTAAAGAGTTGGGCAGGCTCCATGTCGAACTCGTCAAATTGCAGGAATGGATCAAGCACGAAGGTTTGCGAGTCGTAGTTCTCTTCGAGGGACGCGATGCCGCAGGCAAGGGCGGCGTCATCAAGCGTATTATGCAGCCTTTGAATCCGCGCATCTGCAAAGTACATGCGCTCGGCACGGCAACCGAACGCGAGAAATCACAGTGGTACTTTCAGCGCTATGCGGCGCAGCTTCCGGCGGCGGGCGAACTCGCGCTCTTTGATCGCAGTTGGTACAACCGCGCAGGCGTCGAGCATGTGATGGGCTTTTGCACGCCCGAAGAGTATCAAGAATTCTTACGCTCGTGTCCTGAGTTTGAAAGAATGCTCGTGCGCTCCGGGATCATATTGATTAAATACTGGTTCTCCGTGAGCGACACGGAGCAGGAAAAACGCTTTCAAGAGCGCATCACGAATCCGACGAAGCGCTGGAAAATAAGCCCGCTCGATCTGGAATCGCGCAAAAAATGGGTCGAGTATTCCAAAGCCAAAGACCAGATGTTCGCCTTCACGGACATCAAGCAAGCGCCTTGGTATGTCGTCAATTCCGAAAACAAAAAACGCGCCCACTTAAATTGCATCAGCCATTTGTTGAGCATGATTCCTTACGAAGATTTGACGCCCGAAGAAATCAAGCTGCCGAAGCGACAGGAAGATGTGGGCTACGTTCGTCCGCCGATGACCGATCAAACTTTTGTGCCGGAACTTTACTGACTTTGTGAAAGCCGGATTTTGTTCACGACATTCAATCGTCCGCGATGAGTTTTGGGATAACTTACAAACGGCGGCGGGCATAGGCAGAGCGTTGCCGTGGGTGACGCTCTGCTTTCTCTTGACGACGTTCACATTGTTCGCCATCGTGCCCGCCGAACGCGCGCGGTTACGCACGGCTGTCTGGCTGTTTCTTTTATCACTCGCCGGTCTTTGCGCTGCCGCCGTGCTCCTCTCTTATGGCACAGGCAAGAACGGCACCGCATATCGTTGGACGGATTGGTTTGCGAACTTTATACAGGACGTGGCAATCATCAACGTGGCGAGCGTGCTTGTCTTCGACTTGGCGCTCGAAGCTGTCAATTACAAGCCGCCGCGCATCACGCGCGATTTGCTCGTGGCTTTGGCCTACATCGTTCTCGCCGTTACTTTGCTTTCGTCCAGCGGCGTTGATTTAACAGGCATCATCGCCACATCAGCCGTTATCACAGCCGTGATAGGTTTCTCTTTGCAGGACACGCTGGGCAACATTATGGGCGGCATGGCGTTGCAGATGGAGCGCACGATTCACATCGGCGATTGGGTGCGCATTGACCAGCAGGAAGGACGCGTCAAAGAAATCCGCTGGCGGCAAACGTCCATCGAGACGCGCAACTGGGACACGATTGTGATTCCGAACAGCGTGCTGATGAAAGGACAGGTAACGCTCCTCGGACGCCGCGAAGGTGCGCCGCGCCAACGTCGCCAGTGGATTTACTTCAACGTGGATTTTCGTTACGCGCCGACGGATATAATAGATGCTGTGGAAACCGCTCTGCGCGCCGAGCCGATCCAGAACGTCGCCGCCGATCCGCTTCCGAACTGCATTCTGCTCGACTTCAAAGACAGTTACGCCGACTATGCCGTGCGCTACTGGTTGACGGATATAGCCGTTGACGATCCGACCAATTCCGTTGTTCGTTCGCGCATATACTTTGCGCTGCGGCGCGCTGGCGTTCCACTCTCGATTCCCGCGCAATCAATCTTCATTACCGAAGACGACGAAGCGCGCCGCGAGCGTAAACGCCATGAAGAAACAGACAGGCGCATAGGAGCTATACAGCAAGTGGAAATATTTCATACTCTAACGGATGATGCGCGCGGCGAATTAGCAACGCATTTGAAAATCGCGCCGTTTGTACGCGGCGAAGCGATGACGCAGCAGGGGGCGACGGCACATTGGCTCTATATTCTCACGCGCGGCGAAGCCGATGTTCAAGTCGAAGTGGATGGCCGCGACGAAAAAGTAGCGACGCTCGGCGAAGGAGATTTCTTCGGCGAGATGGGACTGATGACGGGCGAGACACGGCAGGCAACCGTCATCGCTTTGACCGACGCGGAATGTTATCGTCTGGACAAAGAAGCCTTCACATGACATCGTGCGCCGCCGCCCGGAAATAGCCGAAGATATTTCGCACGTGCTGGCGCGCCGCCGCGTCGAATTAGACCGCGTCCGCGAGCACCTCAACGAAGAAGCCATGCGCCAGCATATACAACACGACCAGCGAGATATACTGCACCGCATACGCAATTTCTTCACGCTGGAACAAGGCAATCAGTGAAAGCGCACACTTGTTTTCGACAACTTATTTGAAAAGATAGTTGAAGCTTTAGAGGAACGCGATCATCACATGTTTTTTACATGAACGAAAGTTTTACTTGATAAGGAACACAACACCATTATGACGCCCGAACAAAGACAAACGCTCGTTGACCAATACGCCGCAGGTTATGCGGAAGTAGCACGCAGCCTTGTGGACTTCCCTGCAACCGCTTTGACCTCGCATCCGATTTCCGGCAAATGGAGCGCGGCGGAGATCGTGCAGCATCTGGCCGACAGCGAAATGCGCAGCGCCCTACGTTTGCGCCAACTGCTCGCCGAAGAACAGCCCGTTATTCAAGGCTACGATGAAGCCACACATGCGACGCTCCTGCGCTACAACGAACGCGACATCGCGCCCGCGCTCGATGCCATTCGCGGCGCACGCGCTTCCACCGTGCAACTGCTTCAACTGATGTCCGAAAGGGATTGGCAACGCGAAGGCACGCACACGGACACAGGCCGCTACACAGCCGAAGACTGGCTGAAGATTTACGCCGCCCACGCGCACAATCACGCCGCGCAGATTCAAAAATTAAAAGAAGCACTTGATTAATAGTTTGCAGTTTTGAGTTTTCAGTTTTCAGCAGCCGCCAAATTCTTTTACTGAAAATTGAAAACCGTCTACTGAAAACTGTCCGGCTTTTCCTTGACAAAGTTTTGAGCGGCAAGCAAAATCCCGTCTCGCCTCTTGCGGTTCTTTTTTGTTTATCTTCCATTACGCGATAACGTTTCAGACAATCCAAATGGCTGTGCCGACGACAATTCCATCAAATACTTCAATCGCTGCCACTGTCCGCGAGACATCTCTGGCGGGCTTGCAACTTGTGAATCGCGGCAAAGTGCGAGATGTATATCTGATAGACAACGAACATTTATTGATCGTTGCAACTGACCGCATCTCCGCTTTCGATTGCGTGCTGCCGACGCCGATCCCGCGCAAAGGCGAAGTCTTAACCGCGCTCTCCAAATTCTGGTTTGAGCGCTTGCGGAACATTTCGCCGCATCATCTTTTGACGACTGAAATCGAAGAGATGCCGGACGCGGTTAAGCAGCACGCGAGAGTTTTGCGCGGGCGTTCGATGCTCGTCAAACGCACGGAGGTTTTTCCAATCGAATGCGTCGTGCGCGGCTACCTGAGCGGATCGGGCTGGAAGGATTACGAGCGCACGGGCGAAGTATGCGGGCATCGATTGCCAAAAGGCTTGCGTGAATCCGACAAACTGCCCGCGCCGATTTTCACGCCCGCGACGAAGGCCGCAACAGGCCACGACGAAAATATCAGCGAGGCACACGCAGCAGAAATTTTAGGCGAGAGCGTGATGAAACAACTGCGCGAGACATCGCTCCAGTTATACCGCGAAGCAAGCGAGTATGCCCGGACGCGCGGCATCATCATCGCCGACACCAAGTTTGAATTCGGGCGCGATGTGGGCGGTAACATCATTTTGATTGACGAAGTCTTGACGCCCGACTCTTCGCGCTTCTGGCCTGCCGACGAATACGCGCCCGGCAGGGCACAGCCGTCTTTCGATAAACAGTTCGTGCGCGATTATCTGGAAACTCTACAGTGGGACAAACGCCCGCCCGCGCCCGCTTTGCCCGCAGAAATTTCCGCCGCAACCACCGCGCGCTACACGGAAGCGTACAGGCGATTGACGGGCAGCGAACTGTGAACGTGCAGATGTCGGATGTTAGATACTAGATGTCAGTTCCGACTTTCACTAGCATCCGGCATCTGACATCTAACATCTGCTTTAGATGACTGTCTTTGATTTATTCGTGCTGGCGATTGTCGTGGCATCGAGCGTTGCGGGCGCGTTGCGCGGACTCGCGCGAGCACTCTTGACGGGCATCGCGCTCATCATCGGACTCGTTTTGGCTGCGCGTGGATATGAAGCGGCGGGCAGCGTGTTGCGCTCTCTTGGCTTCGTTGAATCAAGCGCATGGGCAAACGCGTGCGGCTTTCTCTTCATCGTCTTGCTTGTGTTCTTTGCCGGATTCGCCGCCGGACGTATGCTTCGCGGCAGTTTGCAACGCGCGCATCTGGGCTGGATTGATCGCGTGCTCGGCGGCGCATTCGGTATGTTGCGTGGCATGGCAGTCTGCTCCTTGTTTTATCTGGCGCTGACGGCCTTTCCTGTGCGTCTCGCAAGCGTCGAGGAAGCACTCACCGCGCCCGCTCTGGCCGTCGGCGCTGGGCTGCTCGCGCGTCTCACATCGCAGGACGTGCGCTCGCGCTTTCTAAACGAATATAGAAGATTAATGAACGAGTAAAATTTCCCTTAGATTGAAGTTCGCCGGAGAATCACACAGATGCAGATGCGCGTTCGCCTCGAAGCACTGATCGACGAAATGCTCGACGGCCAGATTATGCTCGACGAAGCCGTTGCCGAGTTTGAAAAACTGTACATACAGAAAGCGCTCGCCCGCCATAAAGATCGCCTTTCGCGCACCGCAGGCATTCTCGGCATTCACCGCAATACGCTCTCCAAACGCGTCGCCGCCTATCGCTCGCAGGAGCGCGCCAACGTCAGCCGTACCGCCGCAAAATCCCGCACACGCCGCTGAGTTGCCGCGCGTGCTCCGCCTCTAAGCAACCACTTAAACAGTCTCAAAACGCAGCTTTTGTCCGTAAAGAGTTGACAATCATTTGTGCTCTCGTTATATTCCTAGCACTCGCACAAAGAGAGTGCTAACGCAGTTTTAGCTTACGCAATCAAACTCATCAACCGATTTTTACGGTAATTTGAAAGGAGCAAGGAAAGAAATATGGCAACCAACATCAAACCATTGCATGATCGTGTGATCGTGCGCCGCATCGAAGAAGGCGAACAGGTGCGCGGCGGAATTATCATCCCGGACACGGCCAAAGAAAAGCCGCAGGAAGGCCAAGTGATTGCCGCCGGCGAAGGCAAATACAAGAACGACGGCACGCGCCAAGCGCCGGACGTGAAAGCGGGAGACCGCGTGCTGTTCGGCAAATACAGCGGCTCGGAAATCAGCCTCGACGGTGAAGAGCTTCTCATCATGCGCGAAGACGAAATCCTCGGCATCATCGAACGCGCGGGTGCGGCAGCCGGATCGGGCAGCACAGGCGGCGGCAAAAAAGGCGGCAAGTAGTTTCCCGTAAGGTTGAAACACTTGACCGTTTTTTCATGCACGAAAACAGAAGTTTTGAATTCAGGAGAAAAGTAAAGTTATGGCAAAACAAGTAATACATGGCGAAGAATCGCGCGCGGCTATCCTGCGCGGCGTTAATCAACTCGCCGATGCTGTCAAGATTACGCTCGGCCCCAAAGGGCGCAACGTCGTCATAGACAAAAAATTCGGCTCGCCGACGATCACCAAAGACGGCGTCACGGTGGCGAAAGAAATTGAATTAAAGGACGCGCTCGAAAACATGGGCGCGCAGATGGTACGCGAAGTCGCCAGCAAGACTTCCGATGTCGCGGGCGACGGCACGACGACGGCGACGGTGCTCGCGCAGGCGATTTTCCGCGAGGGCGTCAAAACCGTTGCGGCGGGCGCGAACCCGATGGCCCTGAAGCGCGGCATTGATAAAGCCGTCGAGCGTGTGATGGAAGAGATCAAGCGTCTCGCGAAGCCTGTTAAGGGCGACGCCATCGCGCAGGTCGGAACCGTCTCGGCTAACGGCGACGCGAACATCGGCGGCATCATCGCCGAAGCAATGGACAAGGTCGGCAAAGACGGCGTCATCACAGTCGAAGAAGCGAAGACGATGGAAACCACTTTGGACATCGTTGAGGGAATGCAGTTTGATCGCGGCTATCTTTCGCCTTACTTCGTGACAGACCCGGAACGCATGGAAGCTGTCTTGGATAACCCTGTGATTCTCATCAACGAAAAGAAAATTTCTTCGATGAAGGACTTGCTGCCGCTTCTGGAGCAGGTCGCCAAGCTCGGCAAGCCGATGGTGATTATTTCGGAAGATGTCGAAGGCGAAGCATTGGCAACGCTGGTTGTCAACAAACTGCGCGGCACACTGAACATCGCCGCCGTGAAAGCGCCCGGCTTCGGTGATCGCCGCAAAGCGATGCTCGAAGATATTGCGATTTTGACGGGCGGCAAAGTTATCTCTGAAGACCTCGGCATCAAGTTGGAGAACGTCAAGCTCGAAGACTTGGGACGCGCCAAGAAAGTGACGATTGATAAGGACAACACCACAATCGTCGAAGGCGCGGGAGAGGCGAGCGATATTCAAGGCCGCGTGAAAACATTGCGCGCGCAAATCGAAGAAACTTCTTCTGATTATGACCGCGAGAAATTGCAGGAGCGCCTCGCGAAACTCGTCGGCGGCGTTGCGGTTATCAAAGTCGGCGCGGCGACCGAAACGGAGATGAAGGAAAAGAAAGCACGCGTCGAAGATGCGATGCACGCGACACGCGCAGCCGTTGAAGAAGGCATCGTCCCCGGCGGCGGCGTGACACTTGTGCGCGCGGCCAAAGCGCTTGAGAAGTTCCGCGCCAACGCGGAAGGCGAAGGCGATGCGGACGAGCAGATCGGCGTCACGATCATCAAGCGCGCGTTGGAAGAGCCACTGCGCCAGATCGTGCAGAACGCAGGCAAAGAAGGCGCGGTTGTCGTCGAGCGCGTGCGTTTAGAGAAAAACGAAAACGTCGGCTTCAACGCGGCCACAGAGCAGTTTGAAGACCTCGTCAAAGCGGGCGTCATTGATCCGGCGAAAGTCACGCGCACGGCGCTTCAGAACGCTGCGTCAATCGCAGGACTAATGCTCACCACCGAAGCGATGGTCTCGGAACTTCCCGAAGACGACAGAGCGCCGCAGGGCATGGGCGGCGGCGGAATGGGCGGTATGGGCGGCGGCATGGGCATGTAATAAGCCCTGCTTGCAACACAAAGCAAAAGCGGCTTCGTTCCCTCGCGAACGAAGCCGCTTTTCTTTTATTGCCGCCGATCTTATTTGCCTTTTTGTCGGGCGACGATGCGGTTTTCGATTTGTTTGTAGGTGGCTTCGGGCACGACCTTTTTCCTTAACAGGTCTGTCTTTTCTCTGTACGGGCGATTGCTGATGATCTTCTGCGAGTAGGCTTGGCCGACGCCGGGCAGAGCATCTAATTGCTCTTTCGTCGCTGAATTCAAATCGAGTGGCTCGCCGTTCGTCATGTTTGAATTAGCGATGTTGGTGTTCGCCTTAACGTTCGCATTACCGTTCATCACAGCGCTGTTTTTATTGCCGTTGTTGGCGGTGCTATTGGAGTTAGTCGTCGTCGTGGTGGTCGTCACGGCGGTGTTGCCGTTGAGCGGCGCGCCTGTGCTAGCGTTGCCGTTGCTAAGGTTTGTTCCGCCAGCGGTGTTAGAAGCACTGTTGGTGACGCTCGTTGTGCTTTTCGTGATCGTCGTGCTGTTTTCATTGCCGTTCGTGTTTGTTCCGCCCGCATTGCTGCAACCGCTCCAGAGCGCGGCAAGGCTAAACAAAGCTAACAAAGCTAAATTTCGTCGCATTTATCTTCTCCTGTGTATTTAGATTTAGAGTTCAACGCCAAATTCTTTCCGGCGCTCGCTAAGGCCAAAGGCTTCCCGACAATATACTAAATTTTCGTGTACGGCGCGCAGATTTCGCAGCCTTGAAGTGACCTTCATGCCCTCGAAATTATGCTTACGGCAAAGGCTTTTGAAAGCGCGCTTCAATGAGGCCGCCGCGTTTGATTCCGTGCCGCGCGGCGAGTTCCGGGTAGGAAGCCATTTCCGCTTCGGCGTCGTGGAGACCAATCGCTTTTTCGATTTCAAGGATCGCTTTTTCTTCCGCTTCGATCTCGACAAACAAACCGAACGAAAGTTCATCGACGACGACTTCCGCGCCCGCGATGTCCCACGTCGCGCGTTGCTTTTCGTAAACGAGCGCGGGAGTAAAACCGATGGCGCAGAGAATAAGGTGCAAAGCATCTGCGTTATCGACCCGCGTCTCATCTTCGCGCTGATGCTTAATCGCAGCGGAAGAAGCGAAGCGTTCCTTGAAAGTGAGCAAGGCTTTGTCGCCGACGCGTCGTAGGCGCAACACCTGTCGCTCCATGTCCAGCGTACCGCCCGCATACAAAGTATTTTCTTCAAACTCTTCGCCGCGCAGAGTCGCTCCGGCCTGCGGCAAACGGCGCACTAATTCTTCACGCTGCGCATGAGTCAAACGATACTTCTTTTCGATCTCAAGCCCCATTGTTATGGAAAGATGCTGGATGCTAGATATTAGATGTTGGTGTAATTCGCTCTATCACCAGCATCCAGAATCTATCATCTGACATCTGCTTTTTATGTCTGTCGTATCCAGCGTATCACTTCTGGAATCGTCGCGCGTTTGCCGTACATCAACATGCCGGTGCGGTAAATGCGCGCCGCGAGCCAGACGAGGCCGACGATTGTCAGCAGGCCGATAAAGAGCGAGAGCGCGATCTGCCAGAGCGGTGGCTGTTGTGTGATGATGCGGACGAGCATGATGATCGGCGAAAAAAACGGGATCATCGAGAGCCAGAAAGCGAAGCTCGAATCCGGCGCGCGAATCACGGGAAAGGCCATGTAAAATGCCATCATCAACAAGAAGATGACGGGCAGCCCGAGTTGCCCGCCCTCCTGCGTCGTCGTGACCATCGAGCCGACGAGCGCGTAAATTGTTGCGTAAAGAAAATAGCCGAGTAAAAAGAAAAGGAAAAGGTAAACGACAAGCGTCGGCGGGATTTGCGGCAAATTGACAGGCCAGCCGCTTGCCGCAAGCATTGCCACTCCGTAGAGCGCGAACAACCCGAAGGCGATTCCCCAGACGGCAAGCTGCGTGAGCGCGACCAGCGAGACGCCGATCAGTTTGCCCATCATTAACGTAAATGCGTTGACCGAAGAAAACAACACTTCGGCGATGCGCGTGTTTTTATCTTCGACCACCGCCGAGAGAATCACCTGCCCGTATATAATGATCGTCAGGTAAATAAGAAAGCCGACGATGAAGACGAGATAAAATGCTTCGCCGGTATCCTTTGTTTCATTTTTCTCATTATAAGGAATCGAGCTTAAACGAACGGGCGCATCCATCTCTTGAATAACGCCCGGATCAATGTTGGCGTCGGTCATGCGCTGTGCGCGAACGGCGCTCGACACACGCGAAGCGATTTGCTCGCGCGTTACTATGTCGCTCGTGTTGCGCGCGTAGTAAGTCGCTTCGTGGCTTTGCAGCACGTCGCGCGGGATGACTATGTAGCCGTCGAGTTCGTTTTTGCGTATGCGTTCGTTCAAGTCACGCTTAACGTCTGCGAGGTTGCGATTGCCGGGCGGAATTTGTTCGACTTTATAGAAGCCTTTAAGCGCCGCGCTTCCCTGCCGCACGCGATCCTGCGTGTTCGAGTTGACGCTCTTTTCAATTGGATTTTCATTCTTTGCATCCGCCGCCGCGCGATTATCTTCGCGCATAATCGCGTCGGCCACGCGCGCAGACAAATTCCCGCTTTCATCGACGATGGCGATGCGCGTTGCGTCTCCGGCTTTGATGCCGAAAAGAAGTCCCGGCACCACGGCGAACAGCACGATCATCAAAGGGCCGAGCAGAGTCGCGACGATGAACATTTTCGTGCGCACGCGTTGCAGATATTCGCGTCGTATGACGGCCAACAATTTGGTCATGCGCTGCCTCCTACTTTTTCGATGAAGATGTCGTTTAAGCTCGGTTCGACAAGCTCAAATTTCGTGATGCGCGCTTTCGCGGCGATCAACCTGCGCAAAAGTTCCTGCGCGTCTGCGCCTTCGGCGAGCAATGCTTCCATTTCGTCGCTGTGTTGCTCGATCTTTGCCACCAGCGTTTTGTCTTCGAGCACATCATTGCCGCCCTCTACGCGCAACGCGACAGAGTTGCGCCCGAAGCTTTGTTTTACTTCGCGCAGCGGGCCGTCTAAAATCTTTTGCGAGCGATTGATTAAACAAATGTCGTCGCACATTTTCTCGGCCTGTTCCATCAAGTGCGTCGAAAAGATAATCGTTTTGCCGGAAGCCTTAAGTTCCAGCACCACGTCCTTCAGCAATTCGACGTTGACGGGGTCGAGGCCGGAAAATGGTTCGTCTAAAATCAGCAAATCGGGATCGTGTATGACGGCGGTGATGAACTGGATTTTCTGCTGCATACCCTTCGATAGTTCATCCGTTTTCTTTTTTTTCCATTCCGTTAATTTTAATTTCTGGAGCCAATGATCGATGCTCGCGTCGGCGGCCTTGCTGCTCAGGTTCTTCAGTTCGCCGAAGAAGCGCAGTTGCTCGTCAACGCGCATTTTTTTGTAGAGGCCGCGCTCTTCCGGCAGATAGCCGATGCGATCCTGCAATTCGCGTCCCATGCGTTGCCCGAACAGTTCTATCGTTCCCGAATCGGGCGCGGTGATATTGACGATCATGCGGATGGTCGTGGTCTTGCCTGCCCCGTTCGGGCCGATCAGCCCGTAGATTCTTCCAGGGCTTACGGCGAGGCTCAGATCGCTGACGGCCGTGAAGTCGTCGAAGCGTTTGGTCACGCCTGAAAGCACAAGCGTGTGTTGCCGATCATTCATGTTAAATCAGTCTCCACAATTCAATCCGACTTTGCTTATAATGTGAGAACGCGTTTCATTTGTTCGCCCGTGTTATACGAAGACTGCGGCTTGAAAGTTCTAAATCGTCGGCTCTTGCGCTCGCTAAGATGCGTGCTATGATGTGCGTTCGCCTATTTCGTGTTTCACTTCCTCTTCAGGTTTTACCGTTATGCCAACTCTTATTTCTCTTATCAAACAATGTTCCTGCGTTGCACTCGTATGCTGTATCGCGCTGCTTTCAACCGTTCACGCGCAGCAACAGGATACAGCACGCCCGACACAGACGCCGGATGAAAATCAAGATGTGATACGCATCAACACGGATTTGGTGCAAACGGATGTGACAGTCTTCGATAAGTCAGGCCGCTTCGTAGATAATTTGCCGCGCGAGCAGTTTGAACTGCGTGTTGACGGCAAGCCGCAGCCGATCTCTTTTTTCGAGCGCGTGACGGCAGGCTCAGTTAACGAAGAGGCGCAACTCGCGGCGGCACGCGGTGTGGCACGAACTTCAAAGAATCCGGCGACTGTCAGGCCGCTCGATCGCGGGCGCACAATCTTTTTCTTTGTCGATGATCTGCACTTATCCTTTGACAGTCTCTCGTGCACGCGCAAAACCATCCTGCATTTCATCGATAACGAAATGGGACAAAACGATCAGGCGGTGATCGTTTCGACAAGCGGCCAGACGGGTTTCCTAGGGCAACTCACGGACAACAAAATCGTGCTGCACGCCGCCGCCGCCAAGCTCTCTTTCCACGACCGCGCGACACGCGACATCGAACGCCCGCCGATGAGCGAGTATCAGGCGCTCGCCATTGATCGACGCGACTCCGATGCACTTAGTTACTTTATCGACGCGACGATACGCGACAATCCGGGCATGAGGCGTGACACGGCGGAAACTATGGTAATGAATCGCGCGCACCAACTTCTTGAAAGCGCAGCGTATCTCACCAAGAATACGCTCTTGACGCTCGACAGCCTTGTGCGGTCTTTGTCGAAGTTGCCCGGACGCAAGCTCGGTTTTTTTATTTCCGACGGCTTTTTTCTCGACACGCGCACGTCGGATATGACCACACGATTGCGGCGCATCACGGATAGCGCGGCGCGCTCCGGCACGGTGCTTTACACGATGGATGCGCGCGGACTTTCGACAGGATTGCCAGACGCGAGCAGCGACGTGCCGTTTGATACGACAGGCCGCCTGTCACGCGTCGATCTCGGCGAGACATCGGCTTCGCAGGAAGTGCTTCGCACGCTTGCTTCGGAGACTGGCGGACGTGCGCTGCTCAACACCAACGCACTCGATAAGGCTTTGGCGAAAACGCTTAAGGAAACTTCCGCTTATTACCTGCTCGCTTGGCAACCGGAACAATCAGAAGGACGTGCTAACAATAAGTTTCGTACGATCAAAGTTACCATCAAAGATCGTCCAGACCTGACGGTGATAACGCGGCGCGGCTTTTTCACTTCGCCAATCGAACTGCCCGCTGCCAAAGGCGGTAAAAACAAGAGCGCTAAACCGGTAACGACCGCAACAGAGAAAACTCCTGACAGCGAATTGCGCGCTGCGCTCACTTCTCTTTATGCGCGCACGGAGTTGCCTGTCGCGCTCTCCCTTGTCTATACGGACATACCCGGCACGGGCACGGTTTTGAGCACTGTCGTGCAGATCGATGCCATGAAATCAGAATCGCCTGCCGCCACTGCGCCGCAAACAAACTTGACCGATGTGGTAACCCTAGTCTTCGACGATCAAGGCAAGCCTGTCGCAAGTTTGAAGGATCAGATCATGCCGGTTTCGGGCGAAGCAAACGGGGCGGCGCGCCATCCTATTCTCTTCGCACATCAATTCCGGCTCGCGCAGGGGCTTTATCAGGTGCGCGTCGCCGCGCGCGAAAGCGCAACGGGGCGCACAGGTAGCGCCATACAGTGGATTGAGATACCTAAAATTGTAGGAGGAAAGTTTGCATTGGGTAGTTTGTTTATAGCCGAGCGCCCTGCAACTGAGACTAACAGTGCCACCGCACAATCAACGACGCCCGTCATTATAAGCGCCGATCATCGCTTCACACGCTCTTCGCATTTGCGCTTCCAGACTTCTATCTACAACGCGACGCGCACCAATGCCAACGCTCCCGACGTAGGTCTTCAGATACAAGTCTTCCGCGACGATCAACCGATCATCACCGCACCCTTGAGCAAACTATCGACCAACGGCATTCAGGATTTGACACGCATTCCCTACGCCGCAGAGATCGCGCTGGTCAATCTTCCCGCAGGCCAGTACGTCTTGCAGGTAACGGCGATTGACCGCCCGGCGAAAGCGAGTACGTCACAGCGCGTCAAATTTGCGATTGACTAGGCACATTCCTCCGATTCGTTTGCCCGGTTTGTTAAAGTTCGATCTCGCGCGCATAAATTACTTCATCAAACGAGCGCAACGAATCAATCGTGTCTTTTCCGAGTGGAGCGTCTGTTTCGATCACGGCCATCGCTTCGCCGCCGCGTTCCTGCCTGCCAAGATGAAAGCTACTGATATTAACGCCGCGCTCGCCTAATGCGCTGCCGATGCGCCCGATCACGCCCGGCACGTCTCGATTGCGTGTCACCAGCAAATGCCCGCGCGGGATTGCTTCAAGGCGAAAGCCATTGATCTCCGTGATGCGTCTGTCCCTTTGCGGCCCGAAGAGAGCGCCCGCCACAAGCTGTTCCACATCCGCTATTAAGACTCGCGTGCGAATGTGGCTCATCGTGCCGACGCTTTTCGCTGCACCGCCTGCTCCGGCAGTTCTTGCATAAGAAGTTGTGATTGAGAGGCCGCGTTCCTCTGCGATCAGAAAAGCATTGACGACGTTGACGCGCGCGCTCATGTTGCGCAAAAGACCCGCGACAAAAGCGCGTGTGACCGGCGCAGCGTCCATCTCCGCCAATTCTCCCGCGTATTCAAGCTGCACTTCGCGCACTACCGCTGCATCGTCTAAAAGCTGTGCCTGAAATCGTCCGAGGCTTTCCGCCAGCGCGATGTACGGCTGAAGCATTTGTAACTGTTGCGCGTTCATCGCGGGCGCATTGACCGCGCCGCGCAAAGCTCCCGTCAAAAAGTAGTCGCGCATTTGTTCGGCAACTGTCACCGCAACGCCCTCCTGTGCTTCAGTCGTCGATGCGCCGAGATGCGGCGTGACGATTACATTATCGAATGCAAGCAAAGGATGATTTGGCGGCGGCGGTTCTTCTGTGAACACGTCGAGCGCCGCGCCAGCAACTTTGCCGGAGACGAGCGCATCGTTTAACGCCGCTTCATCTACGAGGCCGCCGCGCGCGCAGTTGATAATGCGCACGCCCTGTTTCATCTTGGCGAAGGCTTCTGCGCCGACGATGCCGCGTGTTTCGGGCGTGAGCGGCGTGTGTACCGTCAGAAAATCAGCGCGCCCATACACTTGATCGAGTGGCGCAAATTCTAATTCCGCGTCGAGCAAGCTTTCCGGCGTGACAAACGGATCATACGCGACGACGTTCATGCCAAGCCCGCGCGCGCGTGAAGCAACAACGCGCCCGATGCGTCCCAGACCGACGATGCCCAGCGTCTTTCCTTGAAGCTCGACGCCGACAAAGCGCTTGCGTTCCCAGCGTCCGGCTTTAAGGCTCGCGTTGGCTTGCGGCACCTGACGCGCGAGCGCAGTCAGCAATGCGATGGTGTGTTCGGCGGTCGTGATGGTGTTGCCGTCCGGCGCGTTCATCACGAGGATGCCGCGTTGCGTCGCTGCCGCGATGTCTATGTTATCGACGCCGACTCCGGCGCGTCCGATGGCGCGCAAACGCACCGCTTCGTCCATTACGCGCGCCGTCACTTTTGTTTCACTGCGCACGATCAAAGCATCATAGCCGGATATTATTTCGCATAGTTCGTCAGGCGTCATGCCGGTTCTTTTTTCAATTGTGAATCCGGCGGCGCGCAAAGGCTCAAGCCCGCTTTCTTTCACATCGTCAGAGACAAGTATTTTCGTTTCACTCATAATAGTTATCAATCCAAAGGGCGAGCGCGTGGCAAACGGAGCGCGGCTTTATCCTTTTAACTTTTTCGTTCTATATTGATTTGTAGAGAGCTTCATTAACAAGAGATTTTAGATTGTAATGGTACGCACGTGTTAGCGGTGTTAGAATTTGATCGAAGAAATCGCTTTGCAAATTCATCCGACAAAAAGAAAGCATTGACGAAACAATGGAAATCTTTGTTTACCGCGACGGAGCGGATCACGTCGAAGAAGATGTTGCTGCCGATCAATTGCCGGAATTGCTGCGCGATCAATCGCTCGTCATCTGGGTTAATATGGAACAGCCGGGCGAGGAAGATCACCGCGTCTTGCTCGATACATTCGGCTTTCATCCGCTCACAGTCGAAGACTGCCGCCTCAATCATCATCACCCGAAGGTCGAAGAGTTTTCAAACTATCTTTACTTCATCGTTCATGGCGTGCGCACAGACGCGAGCGCCGAGAAATTTAACACCATCGAACTCGACGGCTATCTGGGCGCGAACTTCGTCGTCACATATCACCACGAGCCTTTTGATAGCATTGATGCCGTCAAGCAGCGCGTGCGTTCCACGCCGGTTGCATGTCAACGCGGCGCAGCCTTTCTACTTTATCAGATCATAGACCACGTCGTTGATGATTACGTGCCTGTAGTAGAAGCCTTCGATGAGCGTGTTGACCAGCTCGAAAACGACATTTTTTCTTTGAAGCAGGCGAACAACGATATACTCGAAGAAATCCTGCGCCTGAAAAGAAGCGTGCTACGGCTGCGCCGCATTTCCTCGAAACAGTTGAATGTTCTTTACAGAGTCAGCCACGGCGAATTTCACTTGATCGGCGGCCAGATGCTGCCTTTCTACAGAGACATTTACGATCATCTGGTGCGTATCACAGACCTTGCGGAAAACTATCGCGATCTAATCACCGGCGCGCTCGATGCGTATTTGTCGGTGGTCTCTAATCGTCTTAACGAAGTGATGAAGGTGCTAACGATCTTTTCCGCGATCATGCTGCCGCTCACTTTCATCGCCGGAGTTTACGGCATGAACTTCGACAACATGCCGGAGTTGCATACGCGCAACGGCTACTTCGTCGTGTGGGGCGTGATGATTGTGGTCGCAGTGGGAATGCTGCTCATCTTCTGGCGGCGCGGCTGGATCGGCCAAGGCAAAAGATGAGAGGCTTGGAGTTAGAAAAAGAAAACCCTTCAACGGAGACTCCGTGCCTTCTCTTTATCACATCGGCCCGCCGTCGTCTTTTCCGCGCGTGCCTTCATCGCTTGCGCTATCGAATTGACCGTCCGGCGTTGCTCCGGCAGCAGAGCGATTATCTTCGTCTTGCGCGTTGCTGTTCCCTTGCGTGACGACTTCTGTTTTCTCGATGTCGCTTAAAGTCTCCGTGCTCGTTGCATCGTCGTCCGCCTGAATATTCGTCGCCGCAGCATTGTCGGCATCATTGTTCGGCTGCCCTGAGTTTTTCGTTTCCGTCATCACTTATCCTCCAGTCAAAACCAAAAAGAAATCCATACGACGATGGATAGAGTCGCGGCGGCATACGCGCCCGCAAGCACATCGTCGGCCATTATCCCTAGTCCAGATGGCAACGATTCAAGTTGCCGTATTGGATAAGGTTTCCAGATGTCGAACACGCGGAACAACAAAAAACCCGCCAGAATCATTCGCCAACCGGCGTTAAAAGGCACGACAAGCAACGTTATCAGTTGTCCGGCGACTTCGTCCACGACAACCGCGCCCGGGTCTTTGCGTCCGAGTAAATTTTCCGCGCGCGAAGCCGCCCACACACCCGCGAGCGTGAGCGCGACCAGCCCACTTAAGAATACCATTGTGCGGAAGGCTTCGAGTTCCAATGTATGATCGGTAATCGAATCAGCGTTCGAGATAATAAGCAGCGTGTTGAATTTGCGCGCGACGTAAAAAAGGCAGACGCCGACCATTGATCCCCAAGTGCCCGGCGCGACAGGCATGAACCCTACGCCGCAAGTTGCGATGGCGAGCGCCACATAGTCGCCTGCCGTTCGTCTTTGCGTAGGAGTTGCGATGATTTTGCCGTTAGTCACGACACAATATGTCCGACGAGATCATGCGCGTGCGCTTCAGTGATGAGCACTTGAACAAAGTCGCCCGGATTCGGAAAGCCGGAGTTTTCGGGAGCGTCGTTAATGAGCACGCAGCCGTCTATGTCCGGCGCTTGTGTTTCAAGGCGGCCTTGCCACAAAAGGTCTGTTTCCTTCGCCGTGCCCTCGAACAACACGCGCTCGATTGATCCGACGCGCCGTTCGTTTCCACGTAGAGAAATGCGCTCCTGCTCCTTCATCAAACGCTTCGCGCGCCGCTTCGCTGTTTGGGCATCGACTTTGTTCGGCAAATCAAAAGCGTGCGTGCCTTCTTCGTCCGAATAAGTAAACACACCGACGCGTTCAAATTCCATCTCGCGCACGAAGCCGAGCAACTCCGCGAAGTCTTCTTCAGTTTCGCCGGGAAAGCCCGTGATGAAAGTTGTGCGCACGGCGATGCCGGGAACGCGCATCCGCACGCGCTTGATTAATCTTTCGAGACTCGCGCGCGTGCCGCCGCGCCGCATCAATTTCAAGACATTAGCAGCCGCGTGCTGCAAAGGCATGTCGAGATATTTGACCGCTTTAGGTTCGCTCGCCAGCACGTCGAGAAAACCATCGCTGATGTGCGTCGGGTACGTGTACATCACGCGCACCCATTCGATGCCGTCGAGATGCGATAGCTCGCGCAGCAAATGGGCGAGCGCGTCTTTTTCTCCCAAGTCTTCGCCGTAGCGCGACGAATCCTGCGCGACGAGTATCAGCTCTTTGACGCCCTTCAACGCCAAGCTTTGCGCTTCACTGATGATCGAACCGAAACGGCGGCTGCGAAAATGACCGCGCATCTGCGGAATAAAACAAAAGGCGCACGGGCGATCACAACCCTCCGCAATTTTGAGATAGGCGCTGTAACCCGGCGTTGCGAGTACACGCGGGCTGGATTCGTCGTAAAGATACGTCGCGCTTTGATTGCCGAGTTGCAGCACAGGCAATGAGCGCGTGTTCGTTTTTTCGTCGCAGACAATTGTAATGTCGTTAATTTGATTCGTGCCGATGAACGCGTCAACTTCCGGCATCTCTGCGCGCAGTTCGTCGCGATAGCGTTCGACGAGACAACCGGCAACCACGAGCCGCTGACATTTTCCTTCCGTCTTCAAACGCGCCGCTTCGAGAATCGCATCAACGGATTCCTTCTTCGCCGAATCAATAAAGCCGCATGTGTTGACGACGAGCGTATCTGCCTCGCTCGCGTCAGTCGTGATTTCATAACCGGACTCTTTGAGTTGACCCATCATAACCTCGCTGTCAACGAGATTCTTCGGGCATCCAAGACTAACAAAGCCAATTTTCTTCATAACCGGATACATCGTGAATCGTAAAGGGTGAATCGTAAGTGGTAAGCAAGACGGCTTTTGTTCTATCACGATTTACTGTTTACGATTCACCCTTTACGATCTTTCGTTTCTTCTAAACTCTTCAACCACTTTTCTATTTGCGCAATTTCCGTCTGCGGTAATTCCTGATCGCCGTAGCGCACATGATTATAAGCGCGCGTTAACGTGAGCGCTTCGGGCATGTTAGTCGCGGCGGCGAATTCCAGAGGAGTTTCGCTTGTCGCACGTTGCAACCCGTGCGCGGCAAGCGCGCTCGTCATGCGATTGTAGAACGAGACGGCTGAATTTCCGTCTTCTATCTTTTTCCCGCGAAGTGACCAATTATGCCACAACTTCACGCGCCAAGTTTTACCCATGTAAATAAACGCGCCGGTCACAGTAATTAGCAGCAATAACATCAGCGGCCACAGGGAAGAAAGCGCGCGCCTAACGTTCGTAGTATCTGCATCAACGCTCGATGAGGGCAGCCGCGTTAGAAACGCTTTCTTCAGATTTTGTATTCGCGCGTCGAGCGTGCCGCGATATGCGTTGAGATTGGTGCGCAGAGAGTTTGCGAGCGAGCGCTGCTGTTGCCGGTCATAAGAAACCACATACCGCATCCAGATAAATTCGAGCGCCTCGGCGTATTTGTTAATGCGCCCCGTCAAGCCGCCGATGCTTTCGCGTGCGGGTCTTCCGGCAGCGGGCGTCGGATCGAATGTCACCCACGACTGCGTTGCAGGAAAATACACTTCAACCCAAGAGTGCGCGTCCGATTGCCTGACCGTGTAAACATCGGCAGTGTCGTTGTACTCACCCATCTGAAAGCCATTGACAATGCGCGTCGCAATGCCCAGAGTGCGCAGCATCACGGCCATCGAAGTTGCGAAATACTCGCAGTGGCCTTCCCTTACATTAAACAAAAAGTCTGCGAGCGGATCAGTGCCGCCCGCCTTCAAGTCCAACGTATAGCGATAATTTTTCGGGTCACTCAAATACGCTTCGATGGCCTGCGCCGCAGTGTAACGGTTATCCGCTCCGGCCTGCGCAATGATTCGCTGCGCCAGCGTTTGAATACGTGGATCGAGAGGTTTCGGAAGACGCTTGTAGCGATCAAACTTTTGTATGTAGGCTACCGAATCCGCGCTTAGAATTTCGGCGTCCGGCTGTGCCGTATCGGAATAGGCCGTATAGGAGATGCGCTCCGAATCATGCGCGCGTGTGTAAAGCGCGTTTTCGGCGTCACGGTAAACGGATGGAGCGGCGATCTGCACGGCGACGGCGTGCGGCGCGGCAAAAAGAACGGGCTGATCGAGCGGTTCGACGTAGAAGGTTTGCGTCGTTACGTCGTGCGCGCTCTCGACAGTATCGAATTGAAAAACGCCGCGTTCGCTTCTCGGCACACCGCTAATTTCGTTCGTGGATTTTTGCCACTTATGGCCGTCGAAATAATCTAGCGCGATCCCACGCCAGCGTAAACTACGCGCGCGTTTGGCCTGCGCGTTATTCTCAACGCGCACGCGCATCACGACGTTATTGTTTTGCTGAAGTTTGCCGATGTCTCCCAGCGTGACGGAATTTGAGAACCCGACGAAGTTTGCGAGACTTGAATTGTTGGCACGCGCGAAGGCGTTTGCGCTGAACCGTGGCGCGATGAAAAAGAGCGGCAGCGCGAACGCCAGAATCAATGCGACAAGCATCGTCGCGACAATTGGCAAACGTCTGGCTTCACTGTAATTCGACGAAGCGCGCGGACGTTTCAAAAATCGTCTGATTAATCCAGGTTGCGTTGAAACGAGAAAACGTGTTTCCTTGATGTTAACGGCGCGCCGGGCATTTTTTATCTCGAAGGCGATGATTGTCGAGAGCGCACAGAGAACGTAAAGGCACAGTGCGAAGAAAAAAAGCGGGCTAGCAGCAATACCGGCGGCAAGCAAAGTTTCAAAAAACGAAATCAAATAAAGAAACAACCAGTCACGATCAGCTTTGATTTGCAGCAGTTTGATTGTCGACAGAAAAATTATCAAATGCGCGAGCGCGCCGACGCCGATACGCACTTCGCTGATGCTTGATTCGTACTTCCAATCGACATAGAAAAGCGGGAGCGCTAGCAAAATCACCAGTAGGCTGATGCGTTCCGACAATTGCCAACGCGTTTCTTCGAGTTTCCATGCCGCAATCATTAGTACGCCGAAGACGACGGCGAGCGTCTGACTCAACCCGCCGGAGACGACAAGCGCCAGAGCACCGCACGCGACCATCGCATACGACGAAAGTTGAAAGTAAGATTTGAAAGTCAAAATGGAATTTCCGGTTCACCTAGCAGACGGAAACAGTTTTCAACAAAGACTTTTGATGCGCCTTATATAAACGAAAGAAGCCCGCTCAAGATGTAATCCTTGAGCGGGCTTCTCATTTGAAAATAATCCCGGCGACGTCCTACTCTCCCACACAGCTACCCGCGCAGTACCATCGGCTCCAAGAGGCTTAACTTCCGTGTTCGGGATGGGAACGGGTGTGACCCTCTCGACAAAATCACCGGAAAACTTGTAAAGAACTTGTGCGCTTAAGAATTCAATTAAAGACCCACTGGCTTTTAACCAGTTGCTCTATTTATCAAGCGCGCCCTGTAAGCGAAGGGCTTTGACAATCGAATAGTGAAAGTTTTCAGCAGACGTCACTGTACAACTTTTGTGCGCTGCAAATTTGCGTTTCGTGTTGCTTGAAAGTAAATTTTACGGTCAAGCCTCGGGACTAATTAGTAGTGGTCAACTGAGCACATTACTGCACTTACATTTCCACCCTATCAACCTAGTGGTCTACTAGGAGTCTCACTGGCAGAACTAATCTCTGGTCTGGCTTCACGCTTAGATGCATTCAGCGTTTATCCATGCTCAACATAGCTACCGAGCGCTACCCCTGGCGGGATAACTCGTACACTAGAGGTCAATCCAACCCGGTCCTCTCGTACTAAGGTCAGATTCCATCAATTCTGCTACGCCCACACCAGATAGGGACCGAACTGTCTCGCGACGTTCTGAACCCAGCTCACGTACCTCTTTAATTGGCGAACAGCCAAACCCTTGGGACCTTCTTCAGCCCCAGGATGAGATGAGCCGACATCGAGGTGCCAAACCCTGCCGTCGATGTGAACTCTTGGGCAGGATCAGCCTGTTATCCCCGGCGTACCTTTTATCCGTTGAGCGACGGCCCTTCCATACAGAACCGCCGGATCACTAACTCCTACTTTCGTACCTGTTCGACTTGTTTGTCTCACAGTTAAGCTGGCTTATGCGTTTACACTCTACGGCTGATTTCCAAACAGCCTGAGCCAACCTTCGAGCGCCTCCGTTACTCTTTGGGAGGCGACCGCCCCAGTCAAACTACCCGCCTGATAATGTCCCTCTGCCGGATTCACGGCAGTAGGTTAGAACGCAGACAAACAAAGAGTGGTATCTCACCATTGGCTCCATCGAACCCAAGAGTCCGACTTCAAAGCCTCCCACTTATCCTGCGCATTGTTTGCCCGCACTCACTATCAAGTTGTAGTAAAGGTGCACGGGGTCTTTCCGTCTAGATGCGGGAAACCGGCATCTTCACCGGTACTACAAATTCGCTGTGTCTCTCGTTAAGACAGCTCCCAGATCGTTACGCCATTCGTGCAGGTCGGAACTTACCCGACAAGGAATTTCGCTACCTTAGGCTATCTTTGTTACTTACAACACGCTTCAGCAGGAACTGATGCGTATCATTGGTGGCGTCATTTCTGCGCCACTCTCAACATCGCTGCTGAGATCGGACTGTATCTTTGCTTCGCCTTGCACGCGAAGCGCCTGTCGTGCAGTCTCTGAGGATGATGCTAACACGTCTTCTAACTTGAACTTTCGCTGCTTCCCTTGAGCATTCATGCTGAAAGCAATTCGCACAATTGTTTGAAAGCCTTCGAGCGTGTGGTGCTCTTTGTTCGTCATACGAAAGATAATGTCACGAAACTTAGCGTAGTCGTGACGTTTGTTAGAAAGAACCGGATGCGCGTCAAGGAAAGGAATGATCTTCTCAAGAATCAATCGCCTTCCATATACGGTTAAAGTCAGGACGTTGCTTTTGCCCGAACTCTTCTCGTAAATCTTGCCACATCCTAAGAACTTTCGGATGCTTTCCAAAAGTTCACGGCTTTGTTTATGTTGATTGATTGTAAAGTCAGGATCAATCAGCCAACCGAATTTGGCATTCGGATTTGGATGAATCGAAACTGAAAAACAACCCTCGCCGTCAATAAAGCCTGCAAGGTATTGCGGTGTTAACAGCCTTTCCTGCTGATTGTCTCCATTCATACATTGTCACCTTCTCGGTAGTATGAAATACATGAGATGTTCCAGCATTTAGACAGGTTTTGCAACGGCCCTTTCTTGTAGCCAAGAAACTACCGTTATAGTTACGGCCGCCATTCACTGGGGCTTCAATTCGCAGCTTCGCCTTGCGGCTAACCGCTCCTTTTAACCTTCCAGCATTGGGCAGGCGTCAGCCCCCATACGTCGTCTTCACGACTTTGCGGAGACCTGTGTTTTTGATAAACAGTCGCCTGGGACATTTCTCTGCGACCCACGTCTGAGGTGGGCTACCCTTCTCCCGAAGTTACGGGTACATTTTGCCGAGTTCCTGAACGAGAGTTCTCACAAGCGCCTTAGGATTCTCACCCCACCTACCTGTGTCGGTTTGCGGTACGGTCAGATGACGTGTATAGCTGAACGAGAATTTTCTTGGCAGCTGGGGTCAGCGACTTTTTTCCGCCTTTGACGGCGTACTTTCGTTTCTCACTTTACCCTTAATGTCACCCGGATTTACCTGAATGACGGGCTATGTGCGAGTTAAACCGGACATCCATCGCCGGTCTCACCTACCCTACTGCGTCCCCCCACAGCACACGCTACTGGTTCCGGAATTTTAACCGGATTTCCATCGACTACGCCTTTCGGCCTCGCCTTAGGTGCCGACTTACCCTGAGCAGATTAACTTTACTCAGGAAACCTTAGGTTTACGGCGCGCGGGGTTCTCACCCGCGTTATCGCTACTTATGCCGACAGAGTCTTTTCTGATCGCTCCAACGGCCCTTACGGTTCCGCTTCACAGCTACAGAATGCTCGCCTACCAGACAGTTAGACTTAACTAACTGAATCCAAAGCTTCGGTACGTGGTTTGAGCCCCGTTATATTGTCGGCGCAGGGCTGCTTGACGGGTGAGCTATTACGCTTTCTTTAAAGGATGGCTGCTTCTAAGCCAACCTCCCCGCTGTCAGTGCTTCCCCACTTCCTTTCCCACTTAACCACGATTTTGGGACCTTAGCTGTCGGTCTGGGCTGTTTCCCTCTCGACCACGGAGCTTAGCCCCCGTAGTCTGACTCCCGGATATACGTTTACGGCATTCAGAGTTTGATTGGATTCGGTAACCTTGTGAGGCCCCTAGTCCATTCAGTGCTTTACCACCGTAACGATTCGTCCGAGGCTAGCCCTAAAGCTATTTCGGCGAGAACGAGCTATCACGAGATTTGATTAGCCTTTCACCCCTAAGCACAGGTCATCCAAACGGTTTTCAACCCATACTGGTTCGGTCCTCCACTTGGTGTTACCCAAGCTTCAACCTGCCCATGCCTAGATCATCTCGTTTCACGTCCGAATACCACACACTAAAACGCCCTATTAGGACTCGCTTTCGCTTCGGCTCGCTTATCGCTTAACCTTGCGTGTGACATTCACTAGCCGGCTCATTATGCAAAAGGCACGCGGTCAGTCAGGACGAACCTTG